>Ga0335081_10020402_pt1 | contig 10719 bp, 7 predicted proteins | sample Lox_Sample_35_FD_206713 | JGI IMG/M metagenome (GOLD analysis project Ga0335081, IMG submission 206713) | Soil microbial communities from Loxahatchee National Wildlife Refuge, Florida, United States - Lox_Sample_3.5 | ecosystem: Environmental > Terrestrial > Soil > Wetlands | place: USA: Florida... | reverse complement strand
CCAAATGACCAACCCCGCAAGGCCTATGACGAAAAGAGCGCCCAATGTCTGCACGCGCCCGACTGGATCGCCCAGCCAGTCCCATTCCTGTCCCTTGCTGAGCATCACCTCCCAGCAGACCATGACGATGACGAGGAGCGACAAGCCAATCGTATCGAATTGAAATGTCCGCCGCCTCAGTTCCGCGCGCTGCGCCACCAAATAGTCCGGGTCGCTAAGGGTTGCCCAGCAGCCGGCGAACGCCAGGAGACCGACAGGGATGTTGATCAAAAAGACCCAGCGCCATGAATAGGAGTCGGTGATCCAGCCACCCAGGGTCGGGCCAACGACGGGTGCGATCAGCGCGGCGAAGCCGAACAGCGTCATCGCGACGCCTTGCTTCTCCCGCGGGAAGGCATCGAGCAGAACGCCTTGGCTGCAAGGCTGGAGCCCGCCACCGGCCAGCCCCTGGATCACGCGAAACAGGATCAATTGACCGAGGCTGCCGGCCATGCCGCACAGTCCGGAGCTCAAAGTGAAGATGGCGATCGACAGCAGAAAGTAGTTGCGGCGCCCGAGATGCGCGCTCAGCCAGCCGGTGATCGGCAGGATGATGGCATTGGCGGCGAGATAGCTAGTGAGAACCCACTCGCCGTCATCGACCGTCGCCGACAAGCCGCCGGCGATGTAGCGCAGCGCGACGACCGCGATCGTCGTGTCGAGCACCTCCATGAAGGTCGGCACGATCACCACGGCGGCCACCAGCCAAGGGCTCCGCACGGCGCGGGGTCTGGCCGGCAAAACCGCCGAGACGGTCATTTGCCGGCGTCCGGCGTGTTCTGGGAAGGCCCGCCAATTGGTGCTTGCGGCTCGCGGGTTTGCAGAAATTTCCCGGCATCGGGTCCGGTTGGCTGCTTGCCGATGTAGATGTAGGGAACAACGGAAGTTCCAATGAACAGCGGGTCTTTGTCCGGGTCATAACCTTCCAGATCAATCCGGACCGGTAGCCTCTGTACGACTTTGACGAAGTTTCCCGTCGCGTTCTCCGCTGGCAGCAGCGCCAGCGTCGACCCGGTTCCCATCGTGAAGCCGGAGACCCGGCCCTTGAAGACGTGGCGGCCGCCATACATGTCGACATACACATCGACAGGCAGCCCGATACGCAGGTCCCGCAACTGTGTTTCCTTGAAATTGGCGTCGACCCAGATGTCGTTGAGCGAGCGCACCGCCATCAGGTTCTGGCCGACCTGAACGTAGTCTCCCGGATTGACGTTCCGCCGGGTGATCACACCATCGATATCGGCGACGATGTCGCAATAGCGCAGGTTCAGCTCGGCCTGGGCGAGGTCGCGCTGGGCCGCTTCAAGCCTGGCCTGCGCCTGCTTGACCGCCGGCGCGTCGGCCGCAAGCCGCGCGAAGACGGTGTCGATGTCGCCCAGCTTTTCGAACTGCGCTATCATCGCTTTCGGGCTTTGATCAAACGAGTGAATGACCCCGAGCTGGGCGGCGCTCTGGATCAGGTCCGACTGAGCCTGCAGGACGCCTGAAAAAGTTTCGTCGAGATCGCTCGGCACCGAATCGAGCGCGGCGCCGTCAACGGGATGTGCCGGCAACCCTAGAGAGACGCGAACCTGGTAGATGTCGGCCAGGGTTTGGGTGACGTCGGCTTCGGCGGTCGTGAGTTCAGCCTGCCGCTTGTCGTAGTCCTCTTGGCTTACGACACTCTTACCGATCAGCGCCTGAGCCCGCGCGAATTCGGCTTGCGCCAAGGTGAGCGCAGCGCGGCTCTTGTTCAGCGTGGCGACTCGCGCGCTGAGGATGGCGACCTGGTTGTCGACGTTCTCGATGGCATGCTGCAAGGCCCAGCGTCGGCTCCTTGCTTCCGCTTCGATCCCGCGAGCGGCGGCCGTGGCCGCCTGCAGGTCGGCCGTCGCGGTGTCGACCTCCGCTTGCTTTTGCGAGACCGCGACCTTGAAGGGCTCCTTGTCCAGCTGGGCGAGGACGTCTCCTTTATGAACGCGATTGTTGTCGTCGACCAAGACCCGCGAAATCTGACCGCCGACGCGGGGCGCAACGAAGGTCACATGTCCGTTCACATAGGCGTCGTCGGTCGAAACCGTGTTGAGCGCCAGCTCGATCCGGGGGATCCCGAAGACGCAAGCCAAGACGATAACCACGGCACCAGCCGCGCCGATCAGCCATCGTCGTCCGAGCTTCGGCCGAGCCAGCCGCGGCGGGTCCGCCGGCGATTTGGCTTCAGGCGCAACTGACACGGCTGCTTCCGCGGGGCTCGCCTCGATCTGGTGTGACGCGTCTGTGTCCTCGTGCTCGGTCGTCGCGTCAGGCATTGGCATCCCTGGGTGCGTTTAATTCGATTTTCCTTCGAGCGGCGAACAGACGATAGGGGCTATTCGCCGGTTTGGCGGCGGACACAGGGTCACGCGCTCGCCCGTGACCGGCGCAGCCATTCGTCCAATCTGATGCGGCCGAGGCGCGCTTCGCCCAACGGCACGAGCGAAAACTCCTCGACCCGGCCACCCCAATACTGGGCTTCAGGGTCGCCCACAACTTCGCGCTGGTCGCCGACCGCCTTCAAGTAGCGGGCGATAATTTGGTCGAACTGCGCGCGTTCCGGACCGGCGATCTCGACGATCCCGTTCTTCGGCGCGGCGAGCGCCACCTCGGCGACAACAGCAGCGACGTCGTCCGCCGCGATGGGCTGGAACAGGACAGCCGGAAGCCTGATGATGTTTCCATCCGCACTCGCAGCGACGATACCGCCGAGGAATTCCAGGAACTGGGTCGCGCGGACGATGGTGTAGGGGATGCCGGAGCCCCGGATCAGTTTCTCCTGCGCGACCTTGGCGCGGAAATAGCCATTATCGGTCCGATCGATCGCCACGATCGACAGCGCGACATGGTGCCCGACGCCCGTGGCGGCCTCTGCGGCGAGGAGATTGCGCCCGGAAGTCTCGAAAAATTCGAGGACCGCCTTGTCTTCAAATGACGGTGAGTTGCTGAGATCGATCACCACCTGCGCGCCCGCCAACGCCCCCTTGAGACCCTCGCCGGTGACGCTGTTGACGCCGTTTTTGGGCGAGGCGGCGACGACCTCTTGGCCGCCCTGGCGGAGAATGGCGACGGTCTTGGAACCGATCAGGCCGGTGCCGCCGATGACGACGATCTTCATCACTCGCCTCCCTCGTCTGGCGACCCGCCGCATGGCCGAACATCGCCCGCTCAGACCCCGTAACACTTCCTGTCTGAAAACGGTCCCGCCGGTGAACAATTTTAATTTCCACACGAGCGCAAAGTCGGGTCACCGGGTGCAAGCTCGCTCGGGACAGATTTTGAAGGGTCGGCTAGGGGCAAAACCCGCCGGCTAAGGCCGTGATAACCAATGACCGTTCCTGGATCTTGAATCGGTCGTTCGAAGCAAGGTGAGCCGGCGGCTGCCTAGCGCCGAGAGCGGCCCCCGGTACATGCTTACCGAACCGGCCGCTGTCGACCCTTTGCAGACCTTCAATACTCGATGACTCGGTCGATCAAGGGTGTCGGCATTTCTTACAGATGAGGCCCCCTTATGAGGATATTGCGATTAGAACCGTCAGTTTATCAGACTATTAATGCCAATTGGCGTGCAGTTTGCTTCTACGTCAGCAAATTTGGAAGGAAGACCTCGACGGAAGGTCACGAACTAGAGGTGCGGGATGAGCAAAGGCAGTCGTATTGCACTGATGCTCGCAGGTGGGCTTCTTGTTAGCAGCGGCTCGTCCTCCCCGCGTGCAACCGTGGTAGATTTTACCAGCTCAACTGCATTCGATGCTGCAACCGTCTCCGACACTTTTACGATCGAACAATACGCCAGCGGCGTAGCCGGCGAGACGATTTGCAAACGGGGGCACCTTCCACGGGCTTACCTAACTTCAGCGGCGGGACGCTGACCTGCGGGATTATCACTGATCAGTTTAATTCGTTTAGCGGCTTGAGCCTTGGCGGCAACCAAAGCGGCGCTGCGCAATTTTTCTTTGGTGGCGATAGTGTTATCGTGACATTCCCTGTTCCCATCAAAGCGGTTGGGGTATTCTTCAACGTCAATCTTAATTCGGGAAATTACGACTTAAATACACCGGTAGGCGACGTCAGTACAGGCAGCATTGTGTACGACACCTCTACCTTCGTGTTCGATGGCATCACCTCCGACACGCCGTTCTCACGCATACCCTCGTATCCGAGAACAGCAGCCTTGGCTCGTACAACGTCCCGGGGATCAAATTCAGCACCGCGGTGCCGGAGCCTACCTTCATGCACTTCTGGGTAGTGCGCTACTGGGATTTGGGGCGATTCGACGCCGCCGGAAACAGCCTTTGGGCCGTTAGTCCAGCTCACTGTCCGCGCAAGACCGCCTCCCGCTTTAGTCGCTGCGCCGTTTTCGGCGTTTACTGTCTTTCCATGGAGACACTGAAGGACGGCTTGCCACCCGCTGCAGGGCCTCGCCTGGCTCATTGGCAATGGCCGGATTGGGGCATGACCGGAAGACCGCGACAGCGACGACTAATGGCTGTTGAGGGATCGCAAACCGGTCGTTCGAAGCGAGGCGCGTCGACGGCTGCATAGCGCGGGTTCCGGCCATTCATGCGCCGACGTTCTGTCGGCTCAGTCGATCCTGAGCTGCTCTTCCGCAGCATGCCCGCGGTTGGTCAGATCGGCCGTGAAGCGGACATTCGGGACGGAGTCTTGCACACAGAAGCCGCCGACCGCCTCGGCTCTGGCAGCCGTTACTGCGCCCTTCGATCTGCCATTTCCCCCGCCACCCTTACCCGCACTCGCAGCGCGTTCCCCGGCAGATACGCGAGCGGCATGTCTTCGACTTCGATGACCGCGATTGTGGCGGGGTCGGCACCGGCCTCGGCGGCGCGGGCGATGGCCTGGGTTTCGGCGGCGACGATGGCGTTGGCGCGGGAGAGGTCACGGTAAACCTGGTCGGTTTCGCCGCTGATCTGCGCGGTCGCGGCACCGATCGCGTTGGCGCAGTCGCCGTGCGGGACGCGGATCACCTCCGACACGCCAGCGAGGTCGTCGGGCACGAGGAAGGCGCCGCCGCCGACCGCGATCAATTTCACGGCGCCGGCCTCGGTCTTCATGCGGTCGACCGCGTCCTCAATTTTTCCCCACGCCGCGGCGAGCACGGCTTTGGCAAGATCGGGCGGTACCACGCCCAACAGTCTGTCGCCGATCTCGACGATGCCGGTAGCGACCGCGGCGTCGGTCGCGGTCAGGGTCTTGCCGCCGAACACCAGCGCGTCCTCGATCAGCCGATAGCCGACGCTGCGCGGGCCCACCGCGAGCGGCGCGGCGGTGACGATGCTACCGCCGCCGAGTCCCAGCGAAAACAAATCGGGCATGCGGAACAAAGTGCGCACCTGGCCGATCTCGACGATCGAATTGGCCTCTCGCGGAAAACCGTGGCGGAGCTGGCCGATATCGGTCGAGGTGCCGCCGACGTCGACGACCATGGCCTCCGCGATGCCGCTGAGGAACGCGGCGCCGCGCATCGAATTGGTCGCGCCCGAGGCAAAACTCATGACCGGCAGCGCGATCGCAGTTTCTGCCGACATCACGGTGCCATCGTTCTGGGTGATGTAGAGCGGCGCGTCGATGCCGCTGGCGGCGACGGCGTCGCGGAACCCGGCGATCGTGTCACGGGCGAGGCCGGCGAGCGCGGCGTTGAGTAGGGTCGCGTTCTCGCGTTCCAACAGGCCGATGCGGCCGAGTCGATGCGACAGCGTCACCGCGGCGCCGGGGAATTCCTGGGTGAGGATTTCGCCGGCGCGCTCCTCGTGCGAGGGGTCGAGCGGCGAGAAGATCGAGGCGACGCCGACCGATGTCAGGCCCCGGTCGCGGATCTCCCGCGCCGCTGCGCGCATGCCCGCCTCGTCGAATGGCATGATCGGCCGGCCGTCGTAATCGTGGCCGCCTTCGAGCATAAAGATCCGGCCGCGCACCAATTCGGCGAGGTCCTGCGGCCAGTCGCAGAACGGCGGCAACGACGCGCTCGCCGGCAAGCCGATGCGGACCGCCGCGACTGGGGTCAGGTGGCGGCGCTGCACGACCGCGTTGATGAAATGGGTCGTGCCGATGACGATTGTGTCGATGCGACCCGTGACCTCGGGGTGCGCGGTCAGTCGGCCGAGCGCCGCGAGGATGCCGACGGTCACGTCCGCGGTGGTCGGCGCCTTGACCGCATGCACGACGCGCCCGCCGTCGAGCAGCACTGCGTCGGTGTTAGTGCCGCCGACATCGATGCCGATGCGTCTCATCTTGGGCCCACAGGGACGTCGAAGACGGAGCGAAAGTCCAGATCGTAGCCGAAGGCCCGGGGGCCGACATTCTCCAGGCCCTTCGGGGTCAGGAACATCGCAGGGGCGGGGAGGGCGATCACGGTCACCCGCATGCCGTAGCGGATCGTCTCGGTGCCGAAAGCGTTGCCGGAGATCGTGTCGAGCACGCAGATCAGGTCGGGTGACATCGCGATCGGCGTGCCGTCGCGCCAGGCGACGACCCATTCGTTCTGGAAGGCAAGCTCGAGATTTGCCCCGCGATCTTCATCCAATCCTTCAACCCGGGTGGTGCCGCGGAGGAACCCCTCGGTCGTGCGGCGGGCGACATCGACGATCTTGCCGCGGAACAGGATTTTGCCCTGAGCCTCGTCGAGCACCGCGGCGATCGGATCGGCGTGCAGGCGCTGCGCCTCGCGCACGCGGCGGCCGATGCCGATCGCCTTCGAGGTGGTGAAATGGATGCCCCATTCCTTGACCTCGCGGCCGGTACGCGGGGCTTTGCAGGTCGAGGCGATCGAGCCCATCTCGGTGCAGATCTTGCGGCTCACCCGCTCCATCCATTTCCACGTCGGTACCTTGGTCACGATCGCCTCGATGCCACGCGGGTCGTAGAGCGCGCACGGGTAGGGCTCGAGGTCGCCGACCGCCACGCTGGTCATCTGCGCCTCCGGATAGGCGCGGCCCATCGTGTCGGCGTCGACCACCGGCAGGCCGAGATGCGCCGCCGCCATCAAGGGCTGGATCGAGTTGTTGCCGCCGATCTCCAGCGACATCACGGCGCGGAATTTCCAGCTGCCGAATTCCTCCTGCATCTGCACGGCGCGGGCGATGTTGCGGCTGTCGGACAAGCGCTCCTGGCCGACCAGCGGCGCGCCCATGTTGGAGACGATCGCGACATGGTCGTCGTCGGCGAGGTCGAACGGCGAGATCAGTTCGACCCGGTGCCCCTCGGCGTAAAGGCGGCGCATGTTGAGGAGGCCGAGATAGGGGCTGCCACCGCCGCCGGTGCCGAGGATCCAGGCGCCGACTGCCAGCGACTCGATGTCGTCGAGGGTGATGGGAACGGCGGTCATCGCGAGCCGCCTGCCCGGTCGACCTGCATGCGGGCGAGGAACGGCAGCAGCGGATGGGTACCGAGCGCGACGATCGCCTCGTGGTCGAGCGCAACAAGAGCTGCGCGCTGCTCGACGGTCAGCGCGAAGCGGTTGGCGTAGGCGTCACGGTCAGCGAGGTATTCGGCGCGCCGCCCCGCGTCGTGGGCAATCCCGTGCAAAGCGTCGATCAGCCCGACCAGCTCCGGCTTGATCGACGGATAGTGCAGTTCCGCCGGCGGCAGCGGTCCGCTCCACCAGCCGAGCGAGGCGTAGTTGTGATGCCAGCTCGGGTCCATCGACACGATGTCGGGCTCGCGCTCGCCGAGCATGCCCGCGGCGGCGGCCCAACAGCGCAATTCGATGTTGCCGGCGCGGTCGAGCTCGGCTTCGTCGTAGCCGATCAGCGATTTGAGGTTGCCCGCGGCAAGCCGGGCCAAGGCCGACTCGTCCCAGGCGAGATCGGGCTCGGCGTAGCGCTCGGTGCCGGGGAAATGCGACATGCCGCCGCTGGCGATGACCGCGGTGCGGAGCCCGAGTGCCGTTACCACCCGCGCCACCGCCTCGCCGAAGGCGTAGCAGCGCTCGATCGTCGGCTGCGGTGGCAGGTAGGCGTTGACGGAAATCGGCAATACCGGTTCCTCGACCCCGAGATGGGTCAGCGGGATGCCGATCGCGTAGTCGATCTTGGCCGTGCTCGTGAAGGCCGGGTCGAAGCCCTGCCGGTACAATTCGCGGACGATCGAAAAGCCGATCTCGCCTGGCACCCGCCAGTGGAACTCGCGGCCGGCGAAATGCCCGCTGGCGCTACCACCGATATGCACGGTGAAGGGTGGCGCGACGTTGTGAAAGAACTGCTCGGCATGGTCGTTGGCGAAGATCAGCCACAAATCCGGCTTCAGCGCCTTGAGGTGGTTACCGATTTCTGTTGCGACCGCCTTGACCCGCTCGACCGTGGCGCGGTCCTCGGTCTCGGGCATCGTGAAGAATTGCGGCGCATGCGGCAGCATCGCCCCGCCAATCACGCTCGATTGCACTATCCGCCTCCCCAGCCGCCGAAGGCTTCGCCAACCACCTTGGCGACGACTGCGATGACCGGCATGTCGAGCGGTGCGAGCCTGTCATCGAGCGATATCGCCTCGGCGGCGCGTGCGCAAAGCTCCTTGGCGAGTTTCACCGCATCAGCCCCCGCGAGGTAGCGGGTTATGGTCTCACCGTCTTCGACGCGACTACAATAGCACCTGGACACAGCTTGCAGAGGGGTGGGCCGCATGCCGGTGCATCTGACTGATCTCAAGGTCCGGGATGTGACCATCAAGCTGTACCGTGCCGGGCGGGGCCCGACGGTGCTGTTCCTGCACGGCGCCGGCGGGGTGCCGCAATGGCTTCCGTTCTTCGACCTTTTGGCGGAACGCTATGAATTATTGGTACCCGAACACCCCGGATTCGGCGGTTCCGACGATCCGCCTTGGATCACCTCGATGTCGGACCTGGCGATGTTTTACCTCGACATGATCGAGGAGGCGGGCCTCGACAGCGCACATCTCATCGGCAATTCGCTCGGCGGCTGGCTTGCAGCCGAGATCCTGATCCGCGACTGCGCGCGCTTTAAGAGCCTCGTGCAGCTTGCGCCGGCCGGCATCCGGGTCAAGGGTGTGCCGTGCGGCGATAACTTCATCTGGGGGCCCGAAGAGGCACTGCGCAACCTCTATCACGACCAGGCCTTCGCCGACCGCATCATCGCGCTGACCCCGAGCGAGGAGCAGCTGGACGTGATGCTGCGCAATCGCTTCACGGTCGCGAAGTTCGGATGGCAGCCGCGCTGGTTCAATCCCGATCTCGCGAAGTGGCTGCATCGCATCAAGTTGCCGTCACTAATCGTCTGGGGCGACGACGACAAGATCATGCCACCGGCGAACGCGGCGTTGTGGCACGAGCGGCTACCGGACGCGCGGCTCTCGCTGCTGGAGGGGTGCGGACATCTTCCGCATGTGGAGAAGGCGCCGGAGCTCACGCGTCAGGTTCTCGACTTCCTGGAAGGAGTCGCGCCATGAAGCTCGTCTCCTTCCATCTGATGCCATATCGGCCGCTCGATCTGGAGGAAGCGGCAAAGCACCGCTCGCCCTGGGTGGTACTGCCCAACCGCATGTACGACCCAATCAAGGGTGCCGAGGAATACGCGCGTCACATCGATGCGCTGGTCTATGCCGAGGAGCTTGGCTTTGATGCGATCGGCGTCAACGAGCATCATCAGACCGCTTACGGCCTGATGCCGGCACCCAATCTGATCGCCAGCGCGCTGATCCAGCGGACCAAGAAGGTTCAGATCGCGATCCTTGGCCGCGCACTGCCGCTGGTGAACAACCCGATCTACATCGCCGAAGAATTCGCGATGCTCGACAATCTGTCGAAGGGCCGCATCATTGCCGGCTTCGTGCGCGGCATCGGCTCGGAATATCACTCGTCGGGCACCAACCCGTATTTTTCGCACGAGCGCTTTCACGAAGCGCATGACCTGATCATCCGGGCCTGGACTGAGCCCGGCCCGTTCGCCTTCGACGGTGACCATTTCAGCCTGCGCTACGTCAATCTCTGGCCGCGGCCGTATCAGACCCCGCACCCGCCGATCTGGATCCCGTCGCAGGGGTCGAGCGAAACGGTGGCCTGGGCCTCTGACCCCAAGCGCAAATACCCATTCCTCGTGACCTTCTCGTCGGCCGATCTGGTCACGCGCTACCACAACACCTATCGCGAAAAGGCTCGCGAATACGGCTACGAAGCCGCGCCCGAGCAACCCGGCTGGGCCTGCCCGATCTATGTGGCCGAGAATGACGAGCGAGCGCGCGAGGAAGCGGGCCGAGCGGTCGAGACACTATTCAACGACTTTCTGCGCCAGACCTTCGAGATGCTGATGCCTCCAGGCTACACTTCGATGAGCTCGATGAAGAACTTCATCGCCACGCGCCGAGGGCTGGGAGGCGGCAAGGCGACCGTAGAGGGGCTTATAAAGAGCGGTACCGCACTCATCGGCAGCCCAAAGACGGTTCTGGCGGGCATCGAGCGGATGCGCGAGCGCACCGGCTTTGGCATCCTCGTCGCGCTGTTACAGTTCGGCATCCTTTCGGACGAACTGACGCGGCGGAACATGGATCTGTTCGCCGCCGAGGTGATGCCGCGCCTGAGGGGATGAAGTGCTTCTCAGATGAAGTGGTGTGTTTACGGACCTTGGCCTGATTGGGCCTCGTATGTGCGCCGAGCCGGGCTAGCCGGCTGCGTCCTGGCGCCGTCACGAATGGCAGCTGTGGGGG
>Ga0335081_10020401_pt1 | contig 10719 bp, 9 predicted proteins | sample Lox_Sample_35_FD_206713 | JGI IMG/M metagenome (GOLD analysis project Ga0335081, IMG submission 206713) | Soil microbial communities from Loxahatchee National Wildlife Refuge, Florida, United States - Lox_Sample_3.5 | ecosystem: Environmental > Terrestrial > Soil > Wetlands | place: USA: Florida... | reverse complement strand
GCTTGGGTTGGTGGGCCACATGGAAGTCAAGGATGGAAGCGTGAAGGTGGCGCGCATCATCGAAGAGGGCCGGCAAATCGTCAGCGCAAAATTGCCGGTTGTTATGAGCATCGTTCAAAGCATCGGCGAGCCGCGCTATCCGTCGTTCATGGGAATCCGCAAAGCATCCAAAGCGAATATCCCGGTTTGGTCATTGAGCGATTTGGGAATCTCGGCGCTCGCCCCATTCGTGACGCGCGGCGAACTCATCACACCGCCGAGTCATGAAGTCGTTTGCGAAATCATCAAAGGCGACAGCCCCGAACAAATCGCCGAAACATTGGCGGATAAAATTTTGGCGGAGAAAGTGCTATGAAAACTTTTGTTTACATTGATCATTTCAAAGGCGAAGTCCAACCCGCTTCATGGGAAGCGCTCGGCGTTGCAAAAAGTTTTGGAAGCGCGAGCGCGATTATTTTTGGAACTGGACTTGATGCGTTAGTCAAAACCGCGCTTGAATATGGCGCGGACGAAGTCCTCGTTGCGGATAACTCCGCGTTAGTAGATTATCGCGTCGAAGCATTTGCTTCCACGTTATCCGCGCTCGCTTCTTCCCGGACGCCGGATTTGATTCTGTTTCCGACCACTGCGCGCACGCGTGAGCTTGCCGCCATGTCCGCGATGGATTTGAACACCGGCGTGTTAGTTGATTTGACTGGCTTATCATTGAATGGAGATAAGCTGATTGCAACGCGTCCGATCTATGAAGGCAAGTTGAATGAGACTGTTGTTTGCTCCGGCAAGCCGATCATCGCAACATTACGCGCACGCGCATTCCCGCGTCCCGCGCAAGACAAGTCAAAAAGCGGCACCGCGACAAAAGTCGAGGCTAAAACCGATTCGCTTACAACCGTCGAAGGTTACGAAGTTGCCGAAGCCGTTGTCAGTGTTTCGGACGCGGGCGTAGTTGTCTCTGGCGGACGCGGCGTGAGCAACAATCCATCACTAACTCCGCCCGCGGGCATGGATGAGAAACAAGCCGAAGTTTGGCGCGCACAACAAGGCTTCAAGTTGATCGGCGAACTCGCAACAGTGCTTGGCGGCGCAGTTGGTGCAAGTCGCGCCGCAGTCGATGGCGGATACATTCCATACGCGCATCAAGTTGGTCAAACTGGAAAAGTCGTCGCGCCTGATTTATATATCGCCTGTGGAATCTCCGGCGCGATTCAACACATCGTCGGCATACGAGCCGCGAAGCTAGTAATCGCCATCAACAAAGATGCTGAAGCGCCAATCTTTAAGGTCGCGCGTTATGGCGTGGTCGGAGATTTGTTTACGTTCGTCCCCGCCTTGACGGAAGCGTTTAAAAAGAAATTAGGAAAATAAATCACCCCCACCCTAACGGGCACCCTCCCCAAATTTCGCGAATCACTCCCGAAGGGAGCGGAATTTGGGGAGGGATGGGGAGGGGTAAAAAAACAGGGTTGCTTCTTAGCAACCCTGTTCGTTCGCAAAACAATAAGTCTCATGAAATCAAAGTGACGTTGGCGGCCTGCAATCCTTTCGGTCCTTCCTCGATGGAGAACTCCACTTTCTGCTCCGGCTCGAGCTTCCGATAACCTTCCATCTGCAGCGCGGTGAAGTGGACGAACACATCCTCTCCACCTTCGCGGCCGATAAATCCATAACCTTTTGTGGCATTGAACCACTTGACGGTGCCTGTATAACGTTCTGACATCTTACTTTACTCCTACAAAAAAATTTGTCCCGTCATGGGACGTGGGTGCAAGATTATCATGTCCGTTTAGGCATGTCAAGCCTGAAATTAATTTTCTTGCGAAGGGTTGCATAACGCGATGTTAAATGAATCCATGGCGGCGACCAATGTGTCTGATACTGCGCATTGCGGATGACTTTCCGCAGCTCATCCGGACCTTGGAACGGCTCCAGCAAAACCAGCGACCTTCCCAACTCAAACGCGGCGTGCGCGTCCGAACCGACGGTACCAGCAACATTATATTTTTTCGCGAACTCCATGGCGCGCCGATTAAATACCGGGCGCATACAACGCGAGTTATAAACCTCAATGGCATCCACCAGCGGAAGGATCTCCAACAAATCTTCTTCGTGCCAGCCGCCGCTTCGCCATTCATCGAACGGATGTGAAACGCCGATGAATGCGTTTTGATCCCGCAAACGCTTGAGCGTTTCAATGGGTGAAAGCATTGCCGGAATCTCTTCTGTTACGAATGCGGCTAGTATTTCCCCGCGCGTTGTCATGATCTCCTCGCCAATAATTACGCGTTCAGGATCAATCTTTTGAGCGGCAAGCACACCTTCAATCGTGTTGTGATCGGTGACGATGACACGGTCAATCCCTTTCTTTCGGCAGGTCGCCACCAGTTTTTGCGGAGAAGTCAGCGAGTCTTTCGAGTAGATTGTATGGCAATGAAATTCAACGCACAACATTTCACGATTGTACCTGCAAAGAGATTTCCCCGTTTTTTCCTATTTCGTTATAAAATCATGGATATATGGATGATGAGAAACGCTTTTACGAAAAACCTTGGTTCAAGAGTCTTGTACTGGGGATTCTGCTGATTGGCACCTATGGCTACGAGTACAAATATCAAGGCGGGATTATCAATCTTCCCGGAATCGTTTTCGACTTTGTTTTGCTCTTTTTCCTGGTTCAAATCACAGTGGCTTTCTATGCCCAGTTTGTGCTCCCCATCCACAAGCGCGGGGATCGCTTGAGGGTGATCAGCCGATTATGGCTTCACGCGATGGGCGGACACGGGCCCGCCATCTTCGTGAAGAACGGCCGCTTGGTTGAAAGCAAAAATGAGAGCGAGAAGAAAGGTCCTGGTGTTTTGTGGCTCGATACTGCCAGCGCGGTTGTAACGCGCACGGACACGGCTTTCAAGAATTTTCTGGGACCTGGCGTACACTTCACGAACGCATACGAAAAGATTGCCAGCGTTATCAGTTTGCATACGCAAAGTTACAGACTAGGACCCGAGAAGGAGGATGATCCTTTCAAACCCGCCAAGGATTATGCATCCGAGGAGGAATACAAAAGGGTTCATGATCGGCAAACGGCAGTGAGGGCCATCACGCGCGACGGAATCGAAGTCGTGCCGAACATCAGTGTAACTTTTAGGATCGACGCGGCACCTGCCAAGGGGAAAGAAAAAGGATCGCGGTTTGGATTCGATCAAGATGCAGTGGAAAGAGCCGCGCGTGGAGAGGGGGTTAGCGCCGGATCCGGCAAGGATGAGCCGAAGCCTGTGGCTTGGAATCACCTTCCCGCGTTGATCGCAGCGGATCTATGGCGAGAATATCTTTGCAAATTCACCTTGAATCAGTTGTTCTCGGCGGACCTTGAGTTTTTGACCGATGTTCCACAACCGGAAGAGGTCATGGAGGATGAGTATAAACCCATGCATCCCATCCCAATTAGGATCGGTTTTTTTGCCAAACTGCTTAGAAGATTCAATGATTCAGTTGAAAGACGGTTGAAGAAACTTGCCCCCCCGGACGAAGAAGAAGCGCAAGTCAAATCTGTTGAAAAACAGGAGAGCAAAAGGAAAGCTGCTGAATCTAAACCGCAGACGGCACTGCAAATTATCAACCAGATGATCAATGCGCGCATGACGCAAGCCGCTGTTCCTGTGCTGGATGAAAGCGGGCGGCAACTGGAGGGATTCGCGCTCAGCAAGGAATTCAGGACGCTCAGTGAGCGCGGACTAAAAGTCTATACTGTAAGAGTCAGCGGATTGCACTTTAATTCGGCTGTCGAAGAACAGTTGATCCAACAGTGGAATACGAACTGGCTTGAGAATGCAAATGCTGACCGCAACCGCGTCGAACGGCTGAAACTTGTTTATGGAGAAAGCGGACGTCAAAAGGCGCGGCAGGAGCATGCATTGGCTTTGAGCGAGTCGATCAAGAATCCGCCGGATATCGCTTCGGCGGTCAAGGCATTATTGCAACAGGTCCAAGCCGAGATTAGGCAGGATGACCGTTTGCTTGGCCAAACTAAAACTGAAATCCAGGATATGGACGAGATCATCTCCTGGATGGAGTCAAAAGAGATATGAATAAAAAGGGCGGCATCAGCGAAAAAGCCCCCTCTGCGTGGAGCCTGGAGTTTGAACGCACCCAAAGATTGTTCAATCAGTGGCTGGATTACCATCTGAACAGGTTCTTTGATCTTTCTGTCCGCGGCCCACAATATCGTTCCATCAGAGTATTTCTGCTTTCAGCCGGCTTCATGGTTTTTGCATTCATCATTCATATTCTGTTATACAGTTTCTCGGCTCAGGCCTCCGCACAACAAACCACTCTCGCATCGCTTGCCATTGTTGCCGTGCTGACTTTTTTTCGTTTGCTTTTCATTTTATGGATACCAATTTATATTGCCGTTGAAATGGCGGGAAATTATGTTACCGACATTTTTGAATTAAAAAACCCGGCAGTCGCCTGGAAATTCATCGGCGAAATATCGCTCAACGGCGCTAGCGAAGTGCTTCATATCCGCGACGGAAAAATCGCGGAAGAAGACCATGACTCGCCCATTCTTCTGATTGGCGGTCCCGGCCGCGTTGAAGTCGAGTTTGATACGGCGGTCCTTTTCGAGAAATCGGACGGCACGCCGCATGTGATCGGGCCGGCGGATATGAAGCCGGATGACGAGCGCAGGAAAAGAAGTATCGCCAGGAAGGATGAGAAGGATCCAGCAGTTCTTGAAGGGTTCGAGCGTTTGCGGGACCCGATCATCAATTTGCGCGACCAGTATTTTGGAAACACGGCGTCTGATGCCATCACTGTGGAAGGCCGCAGCTTAGATGGGATTCCCGTTCGGGCGAACGATGCGCGGGTCATATTCAGCGTTCATCGCGGTGACGATCTTGCTTCGCAAACGTCAAGCAAAGAAAAGCCTTATCTCTATAACCCCCAGAGCATTCAAGAGTTGATCTATAATCAATCCATTCCGGTCTTACAAGGAAACCATCCATCTGGCGAGCCAAGCGCATGGACCAATACGATGCGGGTCATGGTCAGCAGCGAAATCAGCGGATTTATGAGCCAGAATAAACTGGCGGAATTTCTGGCCAGCATCAGTACGCCGGAGATTGAGGCTCAGGAATATCGGGAAGATACGATCCTCTTGCAGACTTTGCAATATTCTGATCAATTGCCCGTCGCGGGACCGGAAACTTTTGCCAAGCCGAGCTTTCATCCAAGAACCGAGTTAAGCGATGGCTTTATGCGATATACCGAAGGCTTCTCCAAGCGCGCCAATGACCGCGGTATGGACCTTCACTGGATCGGCGTGGGTACTTGGAAAGCGCCCAGTGACCTGATCAACGAGCGCCATGTGGAAGCATGGCGCATCGGTCTTGAGAACACAATGCACTCCCGCGACGAAGTGCTTGAGAAAATCATGGATGAAGCTTGCCTCAGTGAAAAACTGCGATTGATAAAAGATGTTCCGAACACCTATAGGAACAACTGGCTGACTTATAGAGAAAGAAGGACGGGCCTGGATGTCGCAATGGATGAGAGATTGCGATGGAGAAGAAATGGTGTAGTAGAAACTCGTAAAGATGGCGAGACGATTCAAAGAGAAAAGGCAAAGGCCATCGAGGCGCTTCTCCAAGAGTTTTGGGAGCAGATGGGCAATGCGCTGGAGTTTTACTATAACAACAATATCCGGAACAAAGATATGGATCAGCTTGAAAAAGCCATCTTAAAAATCGAATCCCTTCTCCGGATTCCCGGCGGCCAGCATATGGTCGGTGGAGGCAGTTTGAGCAAGGTCAAAGCCAGGTCCGCTTCACATGTTCCGGAGAACGCGCCTCCGGCCCCCGCCTCAAAATTAGAAGAAGAGCGATATCGCGAATTATTGACAAAGCTCAAGGGAAGCTATAAAACTGCTGAAGCCATGATCGCCAATGAGCAAAGGCGTCACCCCGCTCTAACGCGCGATGAAGCCATGGCACGCATCGTTAAGCGGCTCGAGCGCTACGGCAAGTAGAACAACTTATGGTTTCCAACATACTTATCTTACCCTCAGCAGAAATCGCACGCGCACTTCAAACTAACCTTCCCATTGTCGCGCTTGAGTCAACCGTCATCACGCATGGGCTTCCGCATCCGCAAAACGTTCAATTAGCGCGCGATATGGAAGCCGCGATTCGAAGCGAAGGCGCAACGCCGGCTACCATCGCGCTCATTGATGGAAAGATTCGCATCGGCCTCGCCGATGATGAATTGACGCGGCTTGCTGAATCCAAATCTCCGCTGAAAGTTAGTCACCGCGACTTTGCGACTGCCATCATTAAGAAATCGAGCGGCGGGACAACTGTCGCTGGAACAATGCTGGCCGCGCACAACGCCGGCATCAAAGTATTCGCGACCGGCGGCATCGGCGGCGTGCATAAAGAGAACGCGTTCGATATTTCAACGGATTTGAAATCGCTAGCAGAAATCCCGATGATCGTGGTATGCGCCGGAGCCAAAACGATTCTCGATTTGCCATCCACGCTTGAATACCTGGAAACCATGGGCGTGCCGGTGGTTGGTTATCAAACAGATAAGTTCCCGGAGTTCTACTCACGCGATGGCAATTTGGATGTCAGTGTGCGTTTGGATTCGCCGAAAGAAATCGCGGCGTTCGCGCAGGCTCATTGGTCGCTCGGTTTACACAGCGCGGTCTTAGCGGCGAATCCAATTCCGATAACGGATGCCATTCCAAAGCTAGAGATGGAACCGATTATCCAACAAGCATCCAAAGAAGCAACAGAAAAAATGATTCACGGCCAGGCTTTGACGCCGTATCTGTTAAAACGAATCAGCGAATTGACGGGCGAAAGATCCTTGCGGGCTAACCTGGCTTTATTGCTTAATAATGCCCGTCTCGCTGGGCAGATCGCAAAAGCGATGGCAAACAATCAGCGACAAAGGATGATTTAAAAATGGAAAACAAATTTACAATTAGCGAGGTCATCCACGCAACACCCGAACAGATTTATAAAGCCTGGCTTTCAACAGACGGACATACAAAAATGACCGGAAGCCCAGCAGAGGTCGAGGGGCGCGTCAAAGGAAAGTTCACCGCCTGGGATGGATATATTTCCGGCGAAACATTGGAATTAAAACCTTACGCGCGCTTCGTTCAAGCCTGGCGCACGACTGAATTCCCGGAAGGCAGTCCGGATTCTTGGGTAGAGATTCTGTTTGAAGCAGTCAAAGGCGGAACAAAGATCACGATCAAGCACTCGAATATTCCCGAGGGTCAGGCCGACGATTATAAACAAGGCTGGCAGGATTTTTATTTCAAGCCAATGAAGCAATATTTTTCTAAGTAAAGACTAACTAAAAGATAAAATGCAATTGCATTTTATCTTTTAGTTTTTGCACTCAATAATTCCTGCACTAATTGATCCGGCACTTGGACCGTGACAATCTCGCCGCGCACAGTGGTCACGCCGTTGGCTCGAATCCATTCTTCGATGGTGACTTTCCGGCCTTTGATCTCTTTCACTTTTGCGCGAATTTCCAATTCAATTCCAAGCGGTGTAGGTTTAAGGTAATCCACATGCAAAGATGCAGTGAGGAATCGGAAGGCCGGTTCAGTATCCATCGCGCGATTCTCGGTGCGATATGCGGCGGCCGCGGCAGTTCCTGTGCCGTGACAATCGATCAGCGAAGCGAGCAATCCGCCATATACATAACCGGGAATGGCAATGTGATAAGGTTTCGGCTGAAAACGACAAACTGATTCATCGCCATCCCAATAACTTTTAATTTGATGTCCATATTCATTCAGGCGGCCACAGCCGTAACAATGCGCCATGACATCCGGGTAATAATCCTGAAAAGATTTATCAAGCATAGCTATGGTGTTCCTGTGGAAAGCGGAGTCGTCGTAGAAGTTGGTGTGAGTGTCTCTTTAGGAGTCGGCGTAACGGTCGGAGATGGAGGCGGATTCCCCTGAACAATAAAGCGGCCGTTCGTTTTATATTCTTCGCCAACAAAAATCTGAACTTCGTAATTCCCTGGCAACCATTCATAAGCCGCTGGATTCCAATCGCTAAATCCGGGTCCCCCAGTCCCGCAACCCACACAATTCCAAGGTTCAGTTTCGTAATGCACCAGCTGCCCATCATGAAACCAGAGAGCAGTCCATTGTGAACCAATCGTCATTAATTTGTAAGAAAAGATAGCATACATATGACCCACAGGATTCTGAAATACTGTAGCTGGGGAAACGGCTGGCCACTTGCTACCGCTGGTTGTAAACTGAATGGGAGAGAAAATAGTCTGCGGATTCGGAGTGATCTTGCTTTGAAATAAAGCCAATATAGGAATCGGCAAAAACGGTGTAGATGTTGGAGTGAACGTTTCAGTCTGTGCCGGCGTGGTTGTGATAGAAGGAGTAAATGTAATGCTTGGCGTAAGAGTTATGGTGGGTATCGGCGTGATGGAAGGCGTTAAGGTAATGGTCGGCGAAGGTGGAAAATATTCATACGCAACCGGCTCGCCGAATACAGGTAAGGCGATTGCGATCATTACCAATATCAAAGCCATTCCGAGCAAACGCCAGCCGGCCGCGATGCGCTGGCGGCGCAGACGAAAGAACGTCATCTTGCGCGCAGACTGGATATCGTGAATCCCGCTCCATATGCTGATCACCGCGACGACCACCAAGATCACAGCCATCGCAATGAAACCAGACTGAATATCCATACGCGGCATTATACTTCGGGTTGCGGCGTGATGGAGTGGACAAACGACATGGTTATGAGGCGCACGTTCGCAAACAAGCCGTGCCGCTCTGCTGTATGTGGATAACTGGGAAGCCCGGTATCACCTGAGTCAATCTCAGTTGAAGCACAGGATCTAACATGCGGCATAATTTGGATTGTTTGATGGATTTGTTGGCCGCCTCTTTAACCATTCTCGTTTTATGAAAGTAATTTAATGTTGGGGTATAATTAGCATATTCGGAGCGTCCGCTTCATCTAATCAAAGACACGAAGTCAAAGACCAGCCTTCGTGTCTTTTTGTGCCTAATTGAAAAAACTATGGACATCGGAAACATTCAACAAGTAGATATTGACGCCCAAATGCGTACGGCTTATCTCGATTATGCGATGAGCGTGATCGTGGCGCGCGCCTTGCCCGATGCCCGCGATGGCTTGAAACCGGTTCATCGCCGCATTTTATACGCCATGCAGGATATGGGAATCCGCGCCAACTCTTCGTACAAGAAATCGGCTCGTATTGTGGGCGAGGTGCTCGGTAAATATCATCCGCACGGCGATGCGGCGGTGTATGAATCGATGGCGCGCATGGCACAGGATTTCTCGATGCGCTATTTGCTGGTGGATGGTCAGGGCAACTTCGGCTCGATTGACGGCGATGCACCCGCTGCCATGCGTTACACCGAAGCCCGTCTCCATAAACTGGCCGAGGAATTGCTCGCCGATATTGATAAAGATACCGTCGACTTTGGTCCCAACTTCGACGACTCGCTGGAAGAGCCTCTCGTTCTGCCGGCCCGCATCCCAAATCTATTAATGAATGGTGCGTCGGGTATCGCCGTGGGCATGGCGACCAACATTCCGCCGCATAATTTGCGTGAACTCGTGAATGCCATCAATTTTCTAATTGAGAAGTACGATGAGATGGATGATATCTCGGTCGAAGAATTGATGAAGTACGTTTCTGGTCCGGATTTTCCGACGGGCGGCATCATCGTCGGCCGCGAAGGAATCGAATCCGCGTATGGAACGGGGCGCGGCCGCATCGTTGTGCGCGGCACAGCCCATATTGAAGAAGCCAAGAGCGGCAAGCATGAAATTATCATTACCGAGATTCCGTATCAAGTCAATAAGACGACGTTGATTGAGCGCATCGCGGAACTGGTACGCGAAGACAAGATTGACCAGATTGCTGACTTGCGCGATGAATCCGACCAGCGCGGCATGAGCATTTTGATCGAACTCAAGCGCGGCGCACAGCCCAAGAAAGTACTTAACCAACTTTATAAGTTCACTGCTTTGCAATCCACATTTGGCGTGCAGATGCTGGCACTGGTGGATGGCGAGCCGCGCACACTGCCGCTCAAACGGGCTTTGCAAATTTTCATTGAGCATCGCCAGACCGTAATTGTCCGGCGTTCCAACTTTGATCTCGCCAAAGCCCAAGCGCGTCTGCATATCCTGGATGGCTATTTGATCGCATTGGCAAATCTCGATGCCGTGATTAAAACGATCAAGGAATCAAAAGACGCCGATGTTGCCAAAACCAATTTGATGAAGCGTTTCAAACTGAGTGAGCTTCAAGCGCAGGCGATCCTCGACATGCAACTGCGGCGTCTTGCCGCCCTGGAGCGGCAAAAGATCGAAGACGAACATAAACAGGTTGCGGAACAAATTGCTTACTTGGAAGACTTGCTGGCTCATCCCAAGAAAATCCTGGCATTGATTCAGGCCGACCTCAAAGAAATCGCCGAGAAATACGGCGATGACCGCCGCACGCGCATTGCCTCAGATGCAAAGGAAGAACTCACGGAAGAAGACCTCGTTCAAGATGAAGCGGTGTTGATCAGCCTCACTGAACGCGGATATGTCAAACGCGTAGCGGCAGCGGCCTTCCGTTTGCAGGGACGCGGTGGGCGCGGAGTGATGGGTCACACGACCAAAGAGGAAGATGAAGTCGTGATGC
>Ga0335081_10020399_pt1 | contig 10720 bp, 7 predicted proteins | sample Lox_Sample_35_FD_206713 | JGI IMG/M metagenome (GOLD analysis project Ga0335081, IMG submission 206713) | Soil microbial communities from Loxahatchee National Wildlife Refuge, Florida, United States - Lox_Sample_3.5 | ecosystem: Environmental > Terrestrial > Soil > Wetlands | place: USA: Florida... | reverse complement strand
GCTCGCGCCGCTCCGGCCCTGGCTCGCGCGGATCGACGCGATGCGCACGCCCGACGACGTCGCCGACGTGGTCGCCGCGCTCCACGCGATCGGGGTCAGCGTGGTGTTCGATCCGTACACCCAGCCCGATCCGCACGACACGCGGCGGATCGTGCTCGCGCTCGGCGCCGAGCACCGCGGCCTGCCGAGCCGCGACGACTACCTCGACGACACGCCGGCGGCGACCGCGCTGCGCGCGCGCTACCGCGACTACGTCGCCGGCATGCTGACCGCGCTCGGCGCGGATCCGGCCGGCGCCGACGCCGTGCTCGCGCTCGAGATCGAGCTGGCGCGCGCGACGCCGCCGGCGACCGAGCTGATGAACCCCGAGGCGACCGTGCATCCGACCACGCTCGGCGCGCTCGCCGCGCAGCAGCCAGGCTTCGCGTTCGCGCGCTACGCCGCCGACCTCCACGTCGCGCTCGACGCGCCGGTCAACGTCGACCTGCCGGGCCGGCTCGCCGCGATGACCGCTCACCTCGCGGATCTGCCGACCGTGCGCGCCGCGATGAAGCTCGGGCTCGCGCGCTCGCTGTCCGCGGTGCTGCCGGCCGCGATCGACGACCGGGTGTTCGCGTTCGAGCAGACCACGCTGCGCGGCGTGCGCGCGCGGGCGCCGCGCGGCGAGCGCTGCCTCGGCATGGTCGACGACGACCTCGGCGACGAGATGGGTCAGCTGTTCGTCGCGCGCTACTTCCCGCCGCAGAGCCGCGCGCGCGCCGACGTCATGGTGCAGGCGCTGGTCGGCGCGATGAAGCGCGAGCTCGCCGACGCCGCGTGGCTCGATCCGGCGACCCGCGCCGCGGCCCAGCGCAAGCTCGCGCGCGTGCGCATCATGATCGGCCAGCCCGACAGCTGGCTCGACTACCGCGGCCTCGTGATCGCGGCCGACGACGCGTTCGGCAACGTCTGTCGCGCGCGCACGGTGGCGCTGCACCGCCACCTCGCGCAGGTCGGAAGGCCCACCGATCGCGGGATCTGGGGCGAGGACGAGCCGGCGCAGTCGCTCGACGGCTTCACCGCGCACGATCAGATGATCGTCGGGTTCACCGCCGGGTTCCTGCAGCCGCCGATCTTCGATCCCGCCGAGCCCGATCCGGCGCGCTACGGCGGGGTCGGCGGCGTGATCGGCCACGAGCTGTCGCATCACTTCGACTCGAGCGGCCGCCACAACGATCCCGACGGCAACCTGCGGTCGTGGTGGAGCGACGCCGACGTCGCGCGCTACACCGAGCGCCAGCAGTGCTTCGTCGCGCAGTACGGGCGCTATCACACCGACGACGGCACGCCGGTCGACGGCGCGCGCACGGTCAACGAGAACCTCGCCGACAACGGCGGGCTGCGCCTGGCGTGGAACGCGCTCGCGCCGGCCTACGACGGCCCGGTCGACGCCGCCGGGTTCACCCCGGCGCAGCAGTTCTTCCTGGCGTGGGCGCGGATCCGCTGCGAGAACGTCACGCCCGAGGAGTCGCGCCGACGCGCGCGCAGCGACGGCCATTCGCCCGGACGGTGGCGGGTCGACGGCGTGGTGTCCAACATGCCGGAGTTCGCGCGCGCGTTCCAGTGCAAGCCGGGCGCGGCGATGGCACCCGAGCTGCGCTGCCGGCTGTGGTAGTCAGGGCGCCGGCTTGGCGGGCGGCTCGTCGCGGTAGACCGGGCCGTCGTCGTCCTGGCCGCCGGCGTCGAGATCGTCGAGCTCGTCGATCGGCGCGGCGCGCTCGAGCTCGTCGATCGGCGCCAGCGTCACCTCGGGCGCGCTGGTGCGCGCGACCAGCAGCTCGGTGACCAGCGAGCCGCCGATCACCGCGGTGACGATCCACGGCAAGCCGGGGTCGTGGTAGAGGCTCTCGACGCTGATCACCAGCGCGATCGACAGCCCCGACAGCGGCGTGATCAGCTGGCGCTGGTCGGCGAAGTTCGACGGCAGCAGCGCGCCGACCACGGTCTTGGACGCGATCACGCCGGTGACCTTGCCGATCGTGCGGCCCGCGACGAACAGCGGCACCAGCACCCAGCCGCGCCAGTCCGCGATGTTCCACAGCGCGCCGGCGATGATCAGGAACAGCATGTGGACCGGGCGCTCGAGGTGGTTGAGGATGCGGAACACGCTGTCGCGCTGCTCGTTCGGGAAGTTGGTGACCAGCACGCCGGCGAGGAAGCAGATCGCGATCGGCGACAGCGCGAGGTAGCCGGCGAGCCCGGACGCGAACGCGATCGAGCCGAGCACGACCGCGAGGAACTCGGCGTTGGAGCGCGGTACGCGCACCATCGCGAAGATGAGGACGCCGATCGCGACGCCGAGCCCGAGCGAGACGAATACCCACGCGGTGTTGGGCAGGCTCCACGTGCCACCGACGTCGTCGCGGAAGTAGGCCGTGATGAACAGCAGGCCGATCACGCCGACCAGCTCGTCGAGCTGGCCGAGCAGGACGTCGGCGCCGCGGCCCTCGTGCCAGGTGCGGTTCGCGAAGCCGCGGAACTTGCGCGGCGCGGTCATCGCGGCGGCGGTGCCGAGCAGGATCACGTCGCGCCAGAACGCGGCGTCGGCGACCGACAGATCGTGGAGGTTGAACGCGAGCATCATCGCGCCGCACCCGGCGGCGGTGATCCCGAACGGCCCGAGCGCCTCGACCAGGATCAGGTACGCGGTGCCCTTCGGCACGCGGTCGAGCACGCGGATGTCGAGCTGCGCGCCGATGATGAAGCCGAGCCAGCCCAGCCCGAACTGCAGGACCGGCCCCATCTCGGCGAGCACGCGCGGCGACAGGATGTCCACCGACGGCATGCTCGCGATCGCGCCGAGCGCGACGAACGGAAAGCCCGCGGTGATCACGCCGCTGATCCCGAGCCGCTCCTGGAACCGCACGACCCGGCGGTTGCTGCCGAGATAGGACAGCACGAGCAGCGCGATCAGCCCGGCGATCACCTTGATCGCGAACAGGGTGTCGTCGCTGGTCTTGTGGACCTCCGGCGCGGGCGCGGTCTGCGCCGGCGCGGCCGGGCCGGCCGCGGCCAGCGGCTGGCCGGCGGCGGGCAGCGCGCTCTGCGCGTGCGCGACCGAGAGGCCGGCGATGCCGAGCACGATCGCGAGCGCGAGCGCCTTCACGGCTCGCCGCCGATCCGGTCGGTCGCGCGCGCGAACGCGGCGTCGCCCGAGCAGCTGGTCATCGCCGGGGCATGCGCGATGCTCTGCGCCGCGACGTCGAGCTCCGCGCCGTGCTTGTCGAGCTCGGCGCGCAGCGCCTGGATGCGCTCGCGCGGGCCGTGCAGCACGCGCGCGTTCGCCGCGATCACGTCGGCGTCGCGTTCGGCGAGCGCGTCGAGCGCCTTGGCGGCGGCGGCGCAGTCGTCGCCCGCCGCGGCGAGCGCGGCCTGCCAGTCCTGGTAGAGCTTGACCGCGCGGACGGCGAGCGCGGGCAGGTCGTCCTCGAGCGCGACCGGCGCGGCGTCGGGCGCCGCGCCGGCGTCGGGCGGCACGATGTGGGTCGGCGGCGGCGGGGGCGGAGCGGCGTGGCCGCACGCCGCGCCCAGCGTTGCGATCGCGACGACGCACGCGGCTCGCGTCATGGTCCACAATCGTCGCACGACGCTCGCGCACGATGTCACGGGGTCGGCAGCGAATCGACGACGTGCTGGAGTTGGTCATGCAGCTCACCATGGCGCTTCCAGCAGATGGCGAGCCGCATCGCGATCACCTCGGAGCGGCCCGCCGCGGCGGTGTCGTAGCCGTGCATCGCCTGGGCGAGCTCGGCGGCGCGCTCGCGATCGCGCTCGGCCGCGTGCAGCGCACCGATCGGCTCGGCGGCGCGCGCCTCGATCTGCTCGATCGCGTGCACCGCGCGCGGGCAGTCGCGATCGTAATCGCGGCTCGCGACCTCGATGTCGGCCATCACGCCGTCGATCGCCGCGGCGAGCTTGCCGGCGTCGAACGGCGGCGAGGCGGGGTGAGCCTGGCCGCCGCACGCGGCCGCGAGCGCGAGCGCGATCAGGGCGCGCACGTCTGATCTGGCATGTTCGAGCTCGGGATCGCGGTGTCGGTCGGGATGACCTGGATCCCCTGGACGACCCCGGCGCCGAGCGGGAACTTGCCCGTCACGATCAGATCGTCGATCCCGTCGCCGGTGAGATCGAACGCGAGCAGGTCGTCGAGCTCGATCGGGACCTGGCCGGATAGCGACTCCAGCGGATCGTCGCCGACCGTGCGCGCGTACGCGACCTCGAACGTGGTCGCGGTCTGCGCGCGGTTCGTCATGCTCCACAGCAGATCGGTGGTGCTGTCGGTGTCGAACTGGCCGACCACCATGCGATCGGGGATCGAGGTCGCAGGATAGCGCGCGCGCTCGACGAACGGCCGCGCGGTCGCGAGCGTGGTCATCACGTCCTGGACGACGACCACGCCGGTCGCGTCGACCGTGGTCGAGATCAGCCGCGGCTCGGTGCCGGTGGTGAACGCCACGCCGGATTCGACCGGCAGCTGGATCGAGCACACGGCAGTGCCGCACAGGTAGTACAGGTGGGTCTCTGCCGGCACGAACACCGAGACCGTCCCGAGGCTCAGCGTGTGGCCCCAGCGCAGCGCGAGGATCTGGCGCAGCGTCGGCATGCCGCCCGCCGCGTCGAGCACCGTGACGCAGCCCGCGCTGTTGAGCTCGAGCGTGGTCTCGCCGCTGGGCGCCGCGAGCTGGAGGTCCGTCAGCTGGCCGTTCGACACGTCGAGCTCCCACACGTCCATGCCGTTGGTCACGCCCACCTTGGCGCTCGTGGTGCCGCACGACGGGATCGCGATCGCGTCGCTGCACGTGCCGCCGATGCACGGCGCGCCGACCGAGCCGTGCAGCGGGCTGTCGTCGATCGTTACCATGTTGTCGAGCGAGCTGATCACCCCCTTGGCGCTCATCGCGTAGGCGTCGCGATCGATGCCCACCGGAAACGAGAACACCGCGACCGGCACGTCGCCGAGCGTCATGGGTGACTGCTCGTCGGTCAACGTCCCCACGCCCATGTTCGGCGTGACCTGGTAGTCGTGGACCTGCGCGGAGCCGTCGACGCAGGTCAGCCGCAGCGTGGCGCCGCTGGCGCGCGGCGCGCAGTCGCGCGGCGGCGGCGAGCTCAGGGTCGTGGGGTTCTTGAACGGCGGCGCGAGCAGGCCGGTGTAGAGCGGCGGCTGCTGCTGCGCCCACGCGACGCGGATCTGCACGGCATAGCCGCCGACCAGCGCGGGGAACACCGGATGGATGTGAAGCGTGCCGGCGGCGGTGCAGCTCGGCATCGCCGGCTGCCACACGCCGTCGCTGACCACGGTCACCGTGCCGGTCGTCGCGGGCTGGGTGCCGGCCGGGGCGTACACCGTCCACGACACCGGGCGCTTGTCGAGCGGCGCGCCGTACGGATCGGTCACCGCGACCGCGACGTCGTTCGACGCCGAGCCGGTGCCGTCGGACTGCGGCGCGGCGATCGACACCGTGGCGGCGACGTTGGTGGCGATCGTGATCGACGTGTCGTCGTTCACGACGCCGACCGAGCCGCAGCCCTCGGCGATCATCGTGCCGTTCTGGTCGAGCCCGCGCGCGACGATCACCTTGTTCGCGGTGCGCGACATGCCGGTGAGCCCGCCCGCCGCCTTGCCGGTCGCGTCGTCGATCGTCTCGTCGGTGACGGCGAGCGCGGCGAGCTCGTCGGCGCTGGGCCGGCTGAACTCGATGTCGTCGCACGACAGGGTCGGTGACTCGTAATCGGTGATCGTCGTACTCGCGACCATCAGTCCGGCCGGGTGCTGGACCGTGACGTGCAGCGTCGGATCGTCCCCACATGCCGCCAGCACCGCGATCACCGCGACGCGTAACGATCTCATCGCTTCGATCGTATCACTCATTAGTTTCCGTTATCCTCGGCCCGTGACACTCGATCGGCGGACGCTGATCACGACGGGGCTGGCGATGGCGAGCACGCGCTCGCGCACCGCGCCGCGCTCGTACAACTTGCAGGTCCTGGGCCAGAACGGCCCGATCGTCGCGCTCGGCGCGCGACCGGTGATCGTCGGCGCACACGCGTCGTGCGATCTCGTCCTCGTCGATCCGCAAGTGTCGAGGCGGCACGCCGAGCTGGCGATCACGACCGACGGCGTGCGGGTCAAGGATCTCGGCTCGACCAACGGCACGTGGTGGCAGGGCACGAAGGTCGGCGAGGTGACGGTCACTGCAGGTTCCACCATCCAGTTCGGCAACACGCCGGTGCGCGTGTCGGCGGGCGACGCACCCTCGCTGCCGCCGAGCGATCGCGATCACTTCGGCGAGATGGCGGGGCAAAGTGTCGCGATGCGCGAGCTGTTCGCCGTGCTCGAGATGGCGGCGCCGACCGACGCGACCGTGCTGATCGAGGGCGAGTCGGGCACCGGCAAGGAGCTGGCGGCGCGCGCGATCCACGATGCGTCGCCGCGCGCGCCCGGCCCGTTCGTCGTGGTCGACTGCAGCGGGATCGCCGAGAACCTGATCGATTCGCACCTGTTCGGTCACGTCAAGGGCGCGTTCACCGGCGCCGAGCGCGATCGCAAGGGCGCGTTCGTCGAGGCCCACGGCGGCACGCTGTTCCTCGACGAGCTCGGCGAGCTGCCGCTCGCGGCGCAGGCCAAGCTGCTGCGCGTGCTCGAGGCGCAGACCGTGCAGCCGGTCGGCGCCGATCGCCCGATCAAGGTCGACACCCGCGTGGTCGCGGCCACCCATCGCGATCTGTCCCGCATGGTCCAGGCCAAGGAGTTTCGCTTCGACCTGTTCTACCGGCTCGCGGTCGTGCACGTCGCGCTGCCGCCGCTGCGCGAGCGGCTCGAGGACCTGCCGCACCTGGTCGCGACGTTCTACCAGCGCCGCGGCCTCGATCCCGGACCGATCGACGGCGACAACCTCGAGCGCATGCGGCGCTACGCGTGGCCGGGCAACGTGCGCGAGCTGCGCAACGCGCTCGAGCGCGCGTGGGCGCTGTCGGGAGCCAACAACAAGTTCCGCGAGCTCCGGCTGTGGCTCGATCCGCAGGCCGCGGCGCCGCAGCACGCCGAGGTGATCGATACGTCGCTGCCGTTCAAGGAAGCCAAGGAGCGCTGGAACGATCACTTCGAGCGGCGCTACGTGTCGCTGGTGTTCTCGGCGAGCTCGGGCAACGTCACGCGCGCCGCCGAGCACGCCGGGCTGTCGCGCCGGCACTTTCGCGAGCTGCTCTACAAGCACGGCATCGTGGAGCGGCCGGCCGACGGTGGAGACAGCGATTGACCACGCCGGTGGCGGCGCGACGATTCGGCGCCTACGAGATCCTGTACGAGATCAAGTCGGGCGGCATGGGCGCGGTGCTGCTCGCGCGGCGGCGCGGCCCGGGCGCGTTCGAGCAGCTGGTCGCGATCAAGACGATCCGGCCCGAGCACGCCGCGACCCCCGCGGTGCGCGCGATGTTCCTCGACGAGGCGGCGATCCTCGCGCGGCTGTCGCATCCCGGCATCGCGCACGTCCACGACTTCGGCGAGCAGGGCGGCACGCTGTACATGGTGATGGAGTACGTCGCGGGGATCTCGGGCCGCGAGCTGATCGAGCCGCGCGTGCCGCCGCTGGTGATCGCGCGCGCGATCGCCGAGGCCGCGCGCGGGCTGCACGCCGCGCACGAGGCGCGCGACATCGCCGGCAACCCGCTCGGCCTGGTCCACCGCGACATCAGCCCCGACAACCTGATGCTCGGGTTCGACGGCCACGTCAAGGTGATCGACTTCGGCATCGCGCTGGTCAAGAACCGCCAGGCGCCGGTCACCGAGTTCGGCACGGTCAAGGGCAAGCCGCCGTACATGTCGCCGGAGCAGGTCAAGAACGAGCAGATGGATCGGCGGAGCGACGTGTTCTCGCTCGCGGCGGTGACCTGGGAGCTCTTGACCGGCGGGCAGCTGTTCGCCGGCGACTCGCTGTATGCGGTGGCCTACGCGGTCGAGAACGCCGAGATCCGCCCGCCGTCGCGGGTGCTCGGCGCGGCGCTGCCGCCCGGGCTCGATGCCGCCGTGCTCGGCGCGCTCGAGCGCGACCTCGATCGGCGCACGCCGACCGCGGCCGCGTTCGCCGACGCGCTCGAGCAGGTCGCGCAGGCCTCCGGCGGCGAGACCCTGGTCGCGTGGGCCGAGCGCGAGCTCGCCGCGCAGCGCGAGGGCCATCGCGCGTGGCTGGCGAGCGTGGTCGCCGGGCGCGAGCCGCTGCCCCGGGCGGTCGGCCGCGGCAGCGGTGCGGTCACCGAGGTCGCGCGGGTCGGGCCGGTCGCGCCGAGCGCGCCGATGCCGCTGGTCTCCGCGCCACCGCCCGTGGACGATCGGCTCGACGCGCCGGCGCGCCGCGGGCTCGCCCCGGCGGTCGCCGTGCTCCTGCTCCTGCTGCTGGCCGGCGCCGGCGCGGTGTACTTCGCGACCCGCGCCACGCCGCGGGTGGCCACGATCGCCGATGCCGGCGCGCGCGATGCCCGTCCCGCGGTCCGCGATGCACCGCGCGATGCCGCGCCACCCGCCGACGCCGCGCCGGTGCCGATCGACGCACCCGCCGATGCCGCGCCGCGCGCGCCGCACGACGCCGGGCGCCCGCACCACGCGCACGACGCGGCGCTGCACGTCGCGACCGTGGCCGATGCCGCGGTGGAACCTCGAGGTACCGGCTACCTGGTCGTGCTGAGCAAGCCGGGCGGCTCGTACCTCCAGATCACGCTCGACGGCCTGCCGATCGGCAACACGCCGATCCTCGAGCAGAACAAGCGGCCGCTGCCCGCCGGCAGGCACACGATCGTGCTGACCGAGCCGCCGGGCAACCAGGTCGTCGTCCAGCGCACGTTCACGGTCTCGGACGGCCAGACCGTGACCATCCAGCCACCGTGAGGTCAGTGGCGCGGCGTGCAGCCCGCGGTCATCGCCGCGATCGCATCGGACAGCGCCTTCGGATCTTCGAACACCTGTTCGCCGCTGCACGGCGACCCCGTGCCGGTGTAGCAGTGGATCGAGACATCGTTGCCCGCGGTCTTGGACACCGCGTCGTAGTAGAACGCGCCGCCGCCCGACGAGCCGTTCGGCGGGGTCTGGTTGCCGCAGAACCAGAAGCTCATCTCGGTGTGCGGGTAGGCGTAGCTCGCGCCCGCCGTGACGATGCTGTCGGCCGCCCAGATCGTCTTCTCGGCCGGATCGACGCAGCCGGGCGTGGTGCAGCTGCACGTCTTGGTCGATTCGATCGAGTCGATCGCGCCGGCCGGCAGCGGCGTGACCGGGTCGGGGATCTCCGGGCAGAACGCCGGCGCCGGCCCGGTGTAGTCGGCGACGTCGCAGCCGACGTCCATCTTGGCCACCGCCGGGCCCGAGATGATCATCGCGTAGTCGAAGATCGTATCGAGGCCGTACGCCGACAGCGCGTAGCCGAGCGTCGCGCCGCCGCCGCTGGTGCCGGCGCCGCAGAACGCCTGGCTCGTGCCGACTGCGTGCACGTTGTCGTAGATCCAGCGGTACGCGGTCGCCGGCAGGCACGCGGCGTGGCGCGCGCCGAGCCCGGAGACCTGCCAGGTCGCGCTCCACGCTAGCTGCACGACGCGGTAGCCGCGCGCGACGAACGACGCGACCAGGCCGGTCGAGCCGCTGCCGAAGTAGCCGGTGCCCGCGCCGCCGTCGTGCAGCGTGATCGTGCCGATCGCCGCACCGGCCGGCGACGATACCGCGATGTAGCCGTCCAGCGTGGTCCCGCCGCACGTCACCGCGAGCTGGGTGCAGGTCGCGCCGGCCTGGGCGTTGGGATCGCACGTCATCGGCGTGGCGACCACCGTGCCGAGCGGCAAGCCGGGTGGGGCGTCGACCGGCGCGTCGATCGCGGCATCGGCCTGCGCGTCCATCGTGGCATCGGGCGGCGCGGCGGAGTGTCCTCCACACGCGACCAGGATCGGGATCAAGGGAAGTGAGCGCATGCTCGCCGCGATGCACGGTCGGGACCGCGTGCAGCCCGGCGAGATCGGGGAGCTGTCGGGACGTCCCCTGTCCGCCGCACCGGACGGGGCGGTACCTCGAGGTACCGGTCAGCGCGCGAGCTCGGCGATCGCGCGCTGCTCGTCGCGCACGCCGTAGCGGCCCTTGCCGTCGCGGCTCACCGTGGCGAGCGCGATCTCCGGATCGTGGGTGAAGAACAGCCGGCCGCCGCGCGCGACCAGGTCGCCGAGCAGCGCCGCCTTCTCGTCGACCAGCAGCTCGGGATAGCGGTCGTAACCCATCGTGATCGGCAGGTGGACCCACGCGCGGCCCGGGATCAGGTCGGCCGCGAACACGACGGGTCCGGCCGGCATCGCGACCTCGGTGAGCAGCAGCCCCGGGGTGTGGCCGTTCGAGCGGTGAAACCGGAAGCCGTCGCCGAGCGCGAGCGAGCGCTCGCCGGGCGCGATCTCGAGCCGGCCGGTCTCGGCGAGCTGCGCGGTCAGGCCCGGGATGAACGACGCCCGGTCGCGCGGGTGCGGCGACACGGCGCGCTCCCAGGCCTCCGCGCCGACCACGTAGCTGGCGTTCGGGAACACCAGCGCGGGCGGCCGGTCGGGCTGGTAGGCCGCGAGCAGGCCGCCGGCGTGATCGAAGTGGAGGTGCGACAGCACGATGACAGCGACGTCCTCGGGCGCGATGCCGACCGCGGCGAGCGACCCCACCAGCACGTGA
>Ga0335081_10020398_pt1 | contig 10720 bp, 8 predicted proteins | sample Lox_Sample_35_FD_206713 | JGI IMG/M metagenome (GOLD analysis project Ga0335081, IMG submission 206713) | Soil microbial communities from Loxahatchee National Wildlife Refuge, Florida, United States - Lox_Sample_3.5 | ecosystem: Environmental > Terrestrial > Soil > Wetlands | place: USA: Florida... | reverse complement strand
CGAGGTCACGGCTCGCTCCCGCTCGCGACCCCCCCGGGGACCGGCCTGGCGCCGCGGAAGACGAACAGGCGGTGCAGGGGGTAGTTCCACAGGAAGCCCACCAGGATCGAGGCGACGATCACGCCGGGGAGGGCCCTCAGCTTGAGGCCGTCGACGAGGGCGTAGCAGGCGGCGAGGTTCCAGAGGAGGGAGGCCGCCGAGACCAGCAGGTAGCGCAGGCCCTCGCGGTGGACCGCGCCCTTGTGCGTCCGGTCGAAGGCCCAGTGGCGCTTGAGCGAGAAATCGGTCACCGCGCCGGAGAGCGCCCCGGCGCTGGCGGCGACGAGGTAGTGCCCGCCGAGGAGGAGGACCAGGCCGGCGACGAGGTAGTCGACGAGGGAGGCCGCCGAGGAGGAGAGGTTCGCGCGTAGGAAGCGGCCGACCTCCGCGGCGGGGCCATGCCCGCGCCGGAACGTCATCGCTTCTTGAGCTCCTGGCGCGTGTACTGGGTCCTGATCCAGCCGGTCCAGTTGGCGAAGACCGCTATCATCCCCAGCGCGAAGAGCACCGCCGAGTGGTAGGCGAACTCGCCGGGCGGGGTCGGGCGCCACATCTCCCACAGCGAGGAGCCGAGGGTGGCGAGGGCGAGCCAGCTCGCCCGCTCGTGGCGCTGCATGAGGCCCATGGAGGCGTCGACGCCGAAGGCCTCGGCCTTGGCCCGCGCGTAGCTCACCATGACCGCGCCGGCGCAGGCCGAGACGGCCAGGAAGAACCCCCACCAGATGGTCCGGTAGTACCAGGCGTACCCGAAGAAGACCGCCAGCTCCGCCCAGCGGTCGACCGCCGCGTCGAGCACCTCCCCGGCATCCGAGGCCACCCCGCGGGCGCGCGCCACCGCCCCGTCGAGCGCGTCGCAGAAAGCCCCGAAGACGAGCACCCAGGCGCCGAGCCCGAAGCTCCCGTTGGCGATGAGCAGGGCGGCGCCGAGCTGCAGGACGAGGGAGGCCCAGCTGAAGACGTCGGGGTGCACCCCGAGCACGATGGCGGTGCGGGTGAGCGGGCCGAACACCCACAGCCCGTACTCCATCATGTACTTCGAGAGCAGGACGCTCCCCCCGGCCTTCTCGACCCGCGCGGTGTGGGGGCGCCCGTGCAGGGCGCTGCGCAAGGTGAAGGCCACGAAGGCCGCCAGGAAGAAGCCCGTCAGGACGAGCGGTCCCCAGTGCAGGGTGGGGGAGTCGAGGTATTCGGTCAGCACCACCATTGGTTCTATACGTCCGCCGGCCAGAGGTAAAGCCCCGAGTTTCATGGCCTACCGGTCGAGGGTCCCTTCTCCAGGCGAGCGATGAGCCCCTCGACCCCCTCTTTGGAGATGACGCGGGCGAAGGAGGACCGGTAGTTGTCGACCGTCGAGACCCCGTCGATGACGATGTCCACGATGCGCCAGGCGCCACCCTCCTGGCGCATGGCGTAGGTGATGTCGGTGGGCTCCCCCTTCACGACGACCCGGGTCGGGACCACGACGCGGCCGGCCTCGACCTTCTCGGGCTCGTAGGCGACCTCGGTCGAGCGGTAGGTGTCGAACTCCGAGCCGCTGGTGGAGCGGAAGCGGTTCTCGAAGGCGGTGACGAGCCGCTTGCGCTGCGCCTCGGTGATCTGCTTCCAGCGGGCGGCCATGGCGGACTCCACCATGGCGTGCACGTCGACGATGCGGGTGATGATGTTCTCGACGCGCTTGCGGGTGGCCGGCGTGACCTCGCTCCCGGCCGGCGGCAGGGCGGCGCGGATCTCGGCGTCGCGCGCGCGGAGGGCCTCGGTGGCCGTCTCCTCGGCCGACAGGGCCGTCGCGGGCAGGGCGAGGAGGAGCAGGGCGGCGAGGGGTGCTCGCATGCGGGACCTTTCCTTGGCGCGACCGGGCCCGGCGGGGCGGGCGGGGGCGCCCCGCGCACGCCGGCCTCGGGGTGTGGACGTGTGCGCCTGAGGCGAGAGGGCTTGGGCGTGCGGAGCGGGCATCGCGGCCTTGGAGCGGCTTCTTGGCGTGGGCAAGCTACTTGGCAGGGGCTGGCTTTTCAAGTAACTAGCGACGGCCGCCTCTGTTCTAAAGAAAGTCACGATGAACAAGAAAAGCGTGGTCATCCGCACGCCTATCCCGGGGCCGCGCTCCCGGGAGATCGTCCGCCGCGAGCAGGAGCACCTCGCTCCGGGCCTTCAGGGCTTCGCGCTGTGGGCGGGCGTGGCCATGGACCACGGCCAGGGCAGCACGCTCACCGACGTGGACGGCAACACCTACGTCGACCTCATCGGGGGCATCGGGGTGAACGCCCTGGGGCACTGCCACCCCCGCTACGTGGCCGCACTCTCCGAGCAGGCCGGCCGGCTCACGGTGGGGAGCTTCACCTCGCTGCCGCGCGCCGAGCTCGTCCACGAGGTGAGCGCCCTCGCCCCGGCCGGACTCGATCGGCTGCAGCTCTACTCCTCGGGCGCCGAGGCGGTCGAGTCGGCGCTGCGCCTCGCCCGCTGCGCCACCGGCCGCCAGGAGGTGGTCGGCTTCTGGGGCGGCTTCCACGGGAAGACCGCCGGGGTGATGGCCCTCATGGGCTCCTCGGCCCGCCACGGGCTCGGGCCCCTGCCGGCCGGCAGCACGCTCGTCCCGTACGCCGACTGCTACCGCTGCCCGTTCCAGCTCGACTACCCGTCCTGCGGGCTCGCCTGCGCCGAGTTCGTCCGCAAGGCGGTCAAGGTGCAGCCGGCCGGGCCGTTGGCCGCGATCCTGGCCGAGCCCATGCAGGGGACGGCTGGGAACGTCATCCCGCCGCCCGAGTTCGTGAAGGCGCTGGAGGAGATCGCCCACGAGGCGGGCGCCCTCTTCCTGGCCGACGAGATGATCACCGGCTTCGGGCGCACCGGCCGGCCCTGGGGCGTGGACCACTCGGGGGCGCGCCCCGACATCTGCACCCTCGGCAAGGGCTTCGGCTCGGGGTTCCCCATCGCCGGGGTACTGACGAGGAGCGAGGTGGCGGCGGCGAAGCCCTGGTCGAACCCCTCGGGCGCCTCCTCGAGCTACGGCGGCAACGCGCTCGCCGCCGCCGCCGCTTTGGCCTCGGTCCGCACCATCCGTGAGGAAGGGCTTTGGCAGAACGCCCAGGCGGTGGGGTCGGCCATGCTGGAGGAGCTCCGTCGCATGCAGGAGCGCTACCCCTTCGTGGGCGACGTGCGCGGCGCGGGCCTGCTCATCGGGATCGAGATCGTGAAGGACCGGGCCACCAAGGAGCCGGTCGACGCTGCGGTGATGCGCCAGGTCTACGAGGAGTGCGTCGGGCGGGGGCTCCTCGCCATGACCTACACCGCGCACGTGAGGCTGCAGCCGGCCCTGACCATCGACCGGGACACCGCGCTCGAGGGCCTCGCCGTGCTCGACGAGGTCTTCGCGTGGCTCGCGGCGAGCGGTCGCTGGCGATGAGCGGGCGCTCGTTCGCGCCAGGGCGAGAGAGGTGAGGTGGCCATGACGGCATCGAGCGGGAGGCGCCTCAGGGGCGCGCTGGTGGGCTACGGCTTCATCGGGGAGCGGGGACACGTCCCGGCCTACCTGAAGCGCGACGACGTCGAGATCTGGGCGGTGGCCGACGTCTGCGCCGCTCGCCGCGCCCTCGTCCCCCACAAGCTCCCGCGGGCCAGGGTCTACGAGTCGGCCGAGGCGCTCTTGGCCGCCGAGCGGGAGAACCTGGACTTCGTCGACATCGCCGCCCCCCCGGTCGACCACGCCCCCATCGCCCACCGCGCCCTCGACCTCGGCCTGCACGCCCTGTGCGAGAAGCCCCTCACCACCAGCCTCGCCGACGCGACCGGGCTCGTGCGGCACGCCGTGCGCGCGAAGCGCGTGCTCTTCCCCTGCCACAACTACAAGCACGCCCCGGTGGTGGTGGCCATCCGCGACATCCTCCGATCGGGGCGGATCGGTCGGGTCCGTTCGGTGACCCTCGCCACCTACCGCAACACCCACGCCAAGGGCGTGCCCGAGTGGAACGCCCACTGGCGGAGGCTCGTCCGCCACTCGGGCGGCGGCATCGCCATGGACCACGGCAGCCACACCTTCTACCTCACCTTCGAGTGGCTGAACGCCTTCCCGACCGCGGTGACCGCCAAGATGGTGAACTCGGAGCGGGAGCGCTGGGACACCGAGGACAACTTCTCGGCGGTGCTCACCTTCCCGAACGGGCTCGCCGACGTGCACCTCACCTGGACGGCGGGCGTGCGCAAGGTCATCTACACCTTGCAAGGCGAGAAGGGCGCCATCACCGTGGACGACGACGAGCTGCAGCTCGCCACCCAGCGGGCCACCGGCGGGGCGGACGTCGCCCAGGGCGCCGTGACCTGGGACGTCGAGCGGCGCACCATCGCCTCCGACTGGATGGACGCGAGCCACACCCTCTGGTTCAACGCGATGTTCGACCGGTTCCGGACGGCCATGGCGGAGGGCGACTACGCCGGGCCGGAGGCCATGGACGCCTGCCGCTGCGTCGAGATCATCACCACCGCCTACCGCTCGGCCGCCGAGGGGTGCCGCGAGCTCCCGCTCGGCGAGGTTGCGGCGGGGCCCCCAGGCGAGTCGTGAACGAGATCGCGCCGAGCAGGACGGCCACCCCGGCCGGGCTTCCCGCCGAACCGGCGCCGCCGGACCGGGGAGCGGCAGGCGAGCCCGGGCCGGTCTGCCGGGTGTGCGTGCCGTGGCTCGTGCGCCGGCGCCGCCTGGTGCTCGTGATCGCGCTCGCCCTCGGCGCCCTGGGGGCGGTCTTCAGCGCCCGGCTCTACACGAACCTGCGGTCGGGTTTCGAGGAGCTGCTCCCCGACAGCGCCCCGAGCGTGGTCGCCTCGCGCACCATCGCGAAGAAGCTGCACAACGTGACGAGCCTGTCGGTGGTGCTGGAGGGTGAGGACGGCGATGCGCTCGACCGGTTCGCCGACGACCTGGCGGCGCGGCTCGCGAAGCTCCCCCCCGAGCTCGTGGAATCGGTCGAGTACCGCACCGACGCCCAGGAGCGGTTCGTGCACCGCTTCGGCGGGTTCTACCTGTCGCGGGAGGATCTCGAGAGCATCCAGAAACGCCTCGACGCCCGCATCGCCTGGGAGAAGCGGAAGGCCAACCCCCTCACCCACCTCCTCGACGACGAGGAGGAGTCGGGACCGCCGCCGTCCCTGGAATTCCAGGACCTGGAGGCCAAGTACGGCGCGGTGAACGGCGCCCTCTCCCAGTTCCGCAAGGGCTACTTCCAGACCCCGGACGGCCACCTGCTCGTCCTCCTGGTGCGGCCGCCCGAGTCGGCCACCGGGCTCGAGGCCAACCAGCGCGTGCTCGAGGCGGTGAAGCGCGAGGTCGCCGCGCTCTCCCCGGCGCGCTATGACAAGACGCTGCGGGTGGGCTACGACGGCGAGGTGTCGACGCTCGTCGAGGAGCAGTCGGCCCTCGAGTCGGACCTGCTCTCCTCCACGGTGGTGGTGCTGGTGCTGGTCTTCGCCGCGCTGTGGTTCTACTACCGGCGCTGGACCGCCATCCTCTCGATCCTGGGAGCGCTCGCCGTCGGCTGCGCCCTGACCTTCGGGATCTCCTACTTCCTCGTCGGCTACCTGAACGCCAACACCGCCTTCCTGGGCTCGATCGTGGTGGGAAACGGCATCAACGTCTCCATCATCGTGGTGGCCCGCTTCCTCGAGGAACGGCGGCGCGGGAGGCCTCTCGAGGAGGCCATCCAGACCTCCTGGTCCGGCACCCTCGCCGCCACCTTCGTGGCCTCCTTCGGCGCCGGCCTCGCCTACCTCTCCCTGGCGGTCACCGACTTCCGAGGGTTCAGCCAGTTCGGGGTCATCGGCGGGCTCGGGATGGCGCTCTGCTGGGTCACCGCCTACCTGCTCCTCCCCCCGCTCCTCGCCGCCCTTGACACCCGCAGCAAGCGCCCGCCCGGCTACGGGCGGCGCTCGATCGCCGGCTTCCTCGTCTCCCACCTGAGCGTGCGCCACGGGCGCGCGGTCCGGGTGGTCTCGCTCGTCCTCCTCGGTCTCGCCGTGCTGGGCGTCGTCACCTACCGGGGCAGCCTCATCGAGTACGACCTCGACAAGCTGCGCGCCGCGAAGAGCGCCAAGAGCGGGGCGCAGTACTGGGGGCGCAAGGAGGACGAGGTCTTCAAGACCTACCTCACACCCATCGTGATCCGGGCCGAGACGCCGGCCGAGCTCGACAAGGTGGTGGCCGAGCTCGACCGCGAGCGCGCCGCGCTCGGCGCGAAGGACCCCCTGCGCGAGGTGCGGACCCTCGCGAGCGTGGTGCCCGCGCACCAGGAGGAGAAGCTCGAGCTCCTCCGGCGCCTGCGCGCCACCCTCACCGACTCCCGCATCGAGAAGATGGACCCGCAGGACCGCAAGCGGGCGCTCGACCTGAGGCCGCCGAAGGACCTGAGGCCGGTCACCCTCGCCGACCTGCCCCTCGACATCCGTCTCCCCCTCGTCGAGCGGGACGGCACCGCCGGCCGCATCGCGCTGGCCTTCCCGAAGAAGGTGGGCTTCATCACCCCCCAGGAGTCGAAGGAGATCGCCGGCCTCATCAGGGGATCGATCGCGCGCTCGGGTGCGCTCGCCCAGGCGGTCGGCCAGTCGCTCCTGTTCATCGACATCGCCGACGCCATCGTGCGCGACGGGCCGGTGGCGACCGCCATCGCCTTCGCGGCGGTGGTGCTGCTGGTGCTCCTCGCGCTGAGGCGCGCGCGGCCGGCGCTGCAGGTCCTGGGGAGCCTGCTCCTCGGGGTGGCCTGGCTGGTGGGATTCGCCGCCTGGGGCCGCATCCGCCTGAACTTCCTCAACTTCATCGTCCTCCCCATCACCTTCGGGATCGGGGTCGACTACGCGGTGAACATCGTGCAGCGCTGGCGGATCGAGGGGCAAGGCTCGCTCGAGCGGGTGCTGCGCGAGACCGGCGGGGCGGTCGCGCTCTGCTCGCTCACCACCATCATCGGCTACGGCTCGCTCCTCGCCGCCGACAACCGGGCGCTGCGCGGCTTCGGCCTGCTCGCCTCGGTGGGCGAGCTCGCCTGCATCAGCGCGGCCCTGGTGGCGCTCCCCGCCTGGCTGCTACGGCCGAGAAGGGGTCGCCCCCCCGAGGTGAGCCACCCGTGAAAATGCGCCCAGCGAACCGCGCTGTTCGCTCGTCGGTCGTGAGCGGCCGGGGCGGAGGACAACCGTTCTCTTGACTGCTACCCGCAGGGTAGGTACCTAGCTTGAGGGGACCGTCCCAGGGGGTGCTGCGCCGCATGGCCGATATCTTCGAGAGGTGTGCCGCGTGGAAGGAGGTCCAGCTCGTCAAGCTGGCGGGCCACTACCCCTACTATCGGGTCATCGAGCACAACGACGGGACCGAGGTGGTGATCGGGGGCAAGCGCCTCATCATGGCCTGCTCCAACAACTACCTCGGCCTCGCCCAGGATCCGCGGGTGCGCGAGGCGGCGGCCGAGGCGGCGAGGCAGTGGGGCTCCTCCACCTGCGGCTCGCGGGTCTTGAACGGCACGCTCGTCCTGCACGACGAGCTCGACCGGCGGCTGGCGACCTTCCTGCGCAAGGAGGCGGCCGTCTGCTTCTCGACCGGGTTCACCACCAACCTCGGCACCATCTCCTCGCTCGTGCAGCGGCGCGACCTGGTCTTCGCCGACCGGATGGTGCACGCCTCGATCGTGGAGGGCATCCACGCCTGCTACGGGGAGGCCAAGCGCTTTCGCCACAACAACATGGAGGATCTGGAGCGGCTCCTGGCGGCCGCGCCGGACGAGGCGGGCAAGCTCATCGTGGTCGACGGCGTCTACTCGATGGAGGGCGACCTCGCCGACCTCGTCAAGATCGTGGAGCTCAAGAAGAAGTACGGCGCGCGCCTCATGTCGGACGAGGCCCACGGCCTGGGGGTCATGGGCCAGAACGGGCGCGGCACCGGCGAGCACCTCGGGGTCCACGACGAGGTGGACCTCGTCATGGCCACCTTCTCGAAGTCGCTGGCCTCCATCGGCGGGGTGATCGCGGGCCGGGCCGACGTCATCAACTGGATCAAGCACAAGGCTCGCTCGCTGCTGTTCCAGGCCTCGATGACGCCGCCGGCGGTGGCCGCGGCCCTGCGGGCGCTCGAGATCATCCAGGCTGAGCCGGAGCGGCGCGAGCGGCTGTGGGACATCTCGGAGCGGGTCCACCGCGAGCTGCGCCTGCTCGGGTTCGACACCGATCCCTCGGTGACCCCGGTCATCCCCATCGTGGTCGGCGACCAGGCCCTGAACTTCATCTTCTGGCGCAAGCTCACCGACGCCGGGCTCTTCGTCTCGCCGGTCACCAAGCCTGCGGTGGAGCGCGACCTCGTGCGGGCGGTCTTCATGGCCACCCACAGCGACGAGCAGGTGGACCGGGCGCTCGAGATGTTCAAGCGCTGCGGTCGCGAGGTGGGCATCATCCCCTACGAGAAGCCGCACACCCGGGTCGAGGTGAAGGTGGCTCGGCCCGGCTCGACCGGCTTCGTCTCCTCCAAGCGGGAGGGGGCGGTGGCCTCCCCGCAGATGCAGGGCAGCCTCGAGATCGGGGCGGTGCTCCTGAACCGCGCCGAGCCGCTCGGACAGCGCCTCTCCGACGCCGCCGAGATCCTCACCTGGCGAGCCCTGAACCTCGGTCCCGAGGACGTGCGCAAGCTCTCGAAGTTGCCGGAGAAGATCTGGACCCAGCGCCACCGGGTGCAGAATCGGCTGTTGTCCCTGGGGATGGAGTGGATGAGCCGCCGGCAGTCCAACCGCCACGCCGACGATCCAACCCACAGCGACCTGGGCCACCACTAGACCCGAGGAGGGACGCTCATGACCGCCGGCACTCCGGCCTCGCTCACCACCCCGTCGGCCGTCACCGAGAAGGGCAAGGTGGAGGTGACGCGGGTCCTCGACGCCCTGGAGAAGGACCGCTTCATCAAGTTCCAGTGGCAGATCTACAAGGACGACCTGCACTGGGTGCCGCCGCTCCTCATGGAGCGGCACGAGTTCCTCGACCCGCAGAAGAACCCCTTCTTCCTGCACGCCGACGTGGCGCTCTTCCTCGCCCGGCGCTCGGGCGAGATCGTCGGGCGCATCGCGGCGGTGGAGGACCGCAACTTCAACGCCTTCCACGCCTCCAAGACCGCCTACTTCGGCCTCTTCGAGTGCGTGAACGACGAGGAGGTAGCGGCGGCGCTCTTCCAGGCCGCCCGCGACTGGGCGCGCTGGCGCGGGCTCGACACCCTGCTCGGGCCCATGAACCTCTCCACCAACTACGAGGTGGGGCTGCTCGTGGAGGGCTTCGACTCCGATCCCTACCTGCAGATGACCTACAACCCGCGCTACTACGGCGAGCTCATCGAGAAGTGCGGGCTCAAGAAGGCCAAGGATCTCTACGCCTGGGAGCGCTCGGCGGCCACCCCCCCGCCCGAGCGCTTCGCCCGCATCGCCGACAAGATCCGCGACCACGCGCAGGTGCACATCCGCGGCGTGAACCTCCACCGCTTCGACGCCGAGGTGGCCCGCATCAAGGAGGTCTACAACGCGGCCTGGGAGCAGAACTGGGGCTTCGTGCCCATGACCGACCAGGAGTTCGACAAGCTGGCCCACGACCTGCGCCAGTTCGTGGTGCCCGACCTGGCCATGATCGCCGAGTGCCAGGGCGAGCCCATCGCCTTCTCGCTCACCGTCCCCGACTACAACCAGGCCCTGAAGAAGCTCAACGGTCGCCTCACCCGCTACGGCCTGCCCATCGGCCTCGCCAAGCTCTTCTACTACGCGCGCCGGATCGACCGCGTGCGCCTCATGGCCCTGGGGGTGAAGTCCGGCTGGCGGCGCCGCGGCATCGACGCCGTGCTGGTGGTGGAGACGGTGCGCCGGGCCCACCGGCTCGGCTACGAGGGCGGCGAGATCTCCTGGACCCTCGAGGACAACGACCTCATCAACCGGGCCATCGAGGCCTGCGGCTGCACCCGCACCAAGCTGTACCGCATGTACGAGGCGCCGACGAGCTAGAGCCGCAGCTCGCGATTTCCTCGCATGCGCGTCCTCCTCACCGGGGCGAGCGGCTTCATCGGGACCGCCCTCGCCGGGTACCTGCGCGAGCGCGGAGAGCCGGTGCGGGCGCTCGTGCGCGGCTCCTCGGCCACCCGTGCCCTCGAGGCCCTCGGGGTCGAGCTCGTCCGGGGCGAGCTCTCGGACCCGCCGAGCCTCGACCGCGCGGTCGGGGGCTGCGAGGTGGTCTTCCACCTGGCCGGGGCGGTGAAGGTGCTCCACCCGCGCGAGTTCTTCCCCGTGAACGCGGACGGCACCCGCCGGGTGGCCGAGGCCTGCGCGCGCGCCGTGCGCCCGCCGCGCCTCGTCTACGTCTCCTCGCTGGCGGCCGCCGGCCCGTCGGCCCCGGGGCGGCCCCGGCGCGAGGAGGATCCGGAAGGGCCGGTGAGCCTCTACGGGGAGAGCAAGCTCGCCGGCGAACGGGCGGTGCGCGCGCTGGCCGAGCGCTTCTCGGCGAGCATCGTGCGCCCGCCCATCGTCTACGGCCCGGGCGACCGGGAGTTCCTGCCGCTCCTCGCCCGGATGGCCCGCCGCGGGCTCTTCCTGCAGGCCGGCCTCGGCGCGAAGCACTACAGCACCCTGCACATCCGGGACCTCTGCGCGGGCCTGTGGGCGGTGGCCGAGCGGGGCCGCCCGCTCGAGCGGGCGGGGAG
>Ga0335081_10020397_pt1 | contig 10720 bp, 9 predicted proteins | sample Lox_Sample_35_FD_206713 | JGI IMG/M metagenome (GOLD analysis project Ga0335081, IMG submission 206713) | Soil microbial communities from Loxahatchee National Wildlife Refuge, Florida, United States - Lox_Sample_3.5 | ecosystem: Environmental > Terrestrial > Soil > Wetlands | place: USA: Florida... | reverse complement strand
GAGATCGCGTTGAAGCTCAGGCCCGGCGGCAGCATCAGCCCTTTCTGCGAGCCCGCGACGGTCACGTCGACGCCCCATTCGTCGTGCCGATAGTCGATCGAGGCGAGGGAGGAGATGGTGTCGACGAGGAGGAGCGCGGAATGGCCGGTCTCGTCGATGGCGTCGCGCACCTCCGCGACGCGGCTCGTGACGCCGGTCGAGGTCTCGTTATGGACGACCATCACGGCCTTGATTGCTTGCGTCTTGTCGGCTGCGAGGTGCTGCTTCACCGCTGCGGGATCGACGCCGTGCCGCCAGTCGCCGGGCACGAACTCCACCGAGATCGAGAGGCGCTCCGCGAGCGCGCGCCAGAGCGTCGCAAAATGTCCGGTTTCGAAGGCGAGCACGCGATCGCCCGGCGAGAGCGTGTTGACGAGGGCCGCCTCCCAAGCGCCGGTGCCGGAGGCGGGATAGATCGCGACGGGGCCGAGCGTGCGAAAGATCCGCTTCATGCCTTGCGCGACCGCGCGCGCCATCGTTGCGAATTCCTGGCCGCGGTGATCCATGGTCGCGTTGTCGATGGCGCGCAGCACGCGATCGGGCACGTTGGTAGGGCCGGGTATTTGCAGGAAATGGCGGCCGCTGCGCGGACTCATGACGTACTCCATGTTCGGATACGTCACCTTGCCGCCAAACCTGACATGCCGCAAGAGCGCGGCTTGCAATCTCTCGGCCCCTCGGCGCAGATTGCGGGCGCAAAGGACTCAAAAGGAAACTCCGTGCCCGGGTTGAAGGTCGATCGAGATGGCGGACGGCACGAGTAGCGTTGGGCGAGGGACGCCGGGGGATCCGAGCCTCGAGGCGCGCCTCAAGCGCGCACTCGAGGGCGAGGTTCTGTTCGACGCGGGAAGCCGTGGGCGCTACAGCACGGACGCCTCGATCTATCAGGTCGAGCCCATCGGTATTGCAATCCCCAAACACAAGAACGACGTGGCCGCCGCGATCGCGATCGCGCGAGAATCCGGCATCCCGGTACTGCCCCGAGGCGGCGGCACCTCGCAATGCGGTCAGACTGTGGGCCGCGCGCTGGTGCTGGATTGCTCTCGCTACTTGAGCGGCATCGTCTCCGTCGACAAGACCGCGCGCCGCGCGGTTGTGCAGCCGGGCCTCGTCCTCGATACGCTCAACAAGCGGCTCCGGCAGGACGGACTCTTCTTTCCCGTCGACGTCTCCACCAGCAACCGCGCGACGCTCGGCGGCATGGCCGCCAACAACAGCTGCGGCTCGCGCTCGCTCCGCTACGGCAACATGGTGCACAACGTGCGCGCGATCGAAACGATCCTCGCGGACGGCACGCAGGCGCGCATGGGCGAGGTGCCCGGCAATTTCGACGAGAGCGCGCTCCCCGAGCGCTATCGCGACCTCGTGCGCGATATGCGCGCGCTCCACAACCGCGAGGCGGACGAGATCGAGCGCCGGTTCCCGAAGTTGCTGCGGCGCGTCGGCGGCTACAACATCGACATGATCGACGACGTCGGGCACAACATGGCCCAGCTCCTCGTGGGTTCCGAGGGGACGCTCGCCTTCTTCAGCGAGATCGAGCTCGATCTGCAGCCGATCCCCTCGCACCGTGTGCTCGGCGTCTGCCACTTTGCGACCTTCTACAAGGCGATGGCCTCGACGAAGGCGATCGTGGCGCTCGATCCGACGGCGGTCGAGCTCGTCGACCGCACCATGATCGAGCTCGCGCGCGAGATCCCACTCTTCCGATCGGTGGTAGAGCGCTTCGTCAGAGGCGAGCCCGAGGCGCTGCTGCTGGTGGAGTTCGCAGGCGAGGATGCCCAGGAGAATCTCCGCCGCCTCAAGCGGCTCGTCGAGCTCATGGGCGATCTCGGATTCCCCGAGAGCGTCGTCGAGGCGACGGACCCGGCCTTCCAGTCCGCGGTCTGGGACGTGCGCAAACAGGGCCTCAACATCATGATGTCGATGAAGGGTGAGGGAAAACCGATCTCTTTCATCGAGGATTGCGCGGTCTCGCTCGACGATCTCGCGGACTACACCGACCGCCTCAACGGCATCTTCAAGAAGTACGGCACTTACGGAACCTTCTATGCGCACGCCTCGGTGGGCTGTCTGCATGTGCGGCCCGTACTCAACCTCAAGCAGGAGCTCGAGGTTCGGAAGATGCGCGCCATCGCCGAGGAAGCATTCGCGATGGTGCGGGAATACAAGGGCTCGCATTCCGGTGAGCACGGCGACGGGCTCGTGCGCTCGGAATTTCACGAGCCCATGTTCGGAAGCCGCCTCACCCGCGCGTTCGAGGAGGTGAAGGACCGCTTCGACCCGCAGAACCTCTTCAATCCCGGCAAGATCGTGCGCCCGCCCAAAATGGACGACCGCACGCTCTTCCGCTTCAAGCCGGATTACCGCGTGCCGCCCTTCGAGACCGCGCTCGACTGGTCGGAGTGGGGCGGCTTCGCTGGCGCGGTCGAGATGTGCAACAACAACGGCGAATGCCGCAAGGCCGATGCCGGCGTGATGTGCCCTTCCTACCGCGCGACGATGGAGGAGCAGCATCTGACGCGGGGCCGCGCCAACACGCTCCGTCTCGCGATTTCCGGCCAGCTCGGCCCGGACGCCCTCGTCTCCGAGGCGATGAAGGAGACAATGTCGCTCTGCGTCTCCTGCAAGGGCTGCAAGCGCGAATGCCCGACCGGCGTCGACATGGCGCGCATGAAGATCGAGTTCCTGGCGCAATACCGCGGGAGACACGGGCTCTCGCTGCGCGAGCGTCTCGTCGCCTACCTGCCGCGTTACGCGCGCTTCGTCGCCTGGGCGGCGCCTCTTCTCAACCTGCGCAACCGCTTTCCGACCCTGGCGCAGTGGGGCGAGCGTCTCACGGGCATGAGCGCCAGGCGCGCTCTGCCGCGCTGGGCCGCAACGCCTTTCCGCCCGGGGCCGGTCGCCGGCGAAGGGCCGGAAGTCGTTCTCTTTGTCGACACCTTCAATCGTTGGTTCGAGCCCGAGAATGCCCGCGCCGCCGCCCGCGTGCTCGCGCGCGCGGGTTATCGCGTCATCGAGGCCTCGCCTAAGGGCGGGCGCGCGCTCTGCTGTGGCCGCACCTTTCTCTCGACCGGGTTGGTGGCCGAGGCGAAGGCGGAGGCGCAGCGTCTCCTCGCGGCAGTGAAGCCCCATCTCGAGCGTGGCTGCGCGATCGTCGGGCTCGAGCCCTCTTGCCTATTCACGCTGCGCGATGAGTTCCTGGCCTTGCTCCCCGCAGATGACGCGAAGGCGCTCGCTGCGCGGGCGAAGCTCTTCGAGGAATTTGTCGCGGAGGAATCGGCGGCCGGCCGCTTCAAGCTCGCCCCCGGCCGCAAAGTCCCGACGAAGGTGCTCCTGCACACGCATTGTCATCAGAAAGCGTTCAACACGATCCCGGCCGCCATGGCGGCATTGAAGGTTCTCCCAGGCCTCGCCGTCGAGACCTTCGACTCCACCTGTTGCGGCATGGCCGGCGCCTTCGGCTACGAGGCCGAGCACTACGATGCCTCGCTGAAAATCGGCGAGCTCGGCGTCCTCCCGAAAATGCGCTCCGCCGACGCGAGCACAGTCCTTGCCGCCAGCGGCACGAGCTGCCGGCACCAAATCAAGGATGGCACCCAGCGAGAGGCACTCCACGTCGCACGGATCCTAGACGAAGGATCGGCGTGAAACTCCCTCTCCCGCGCCTCGCGCAGGAGTCGCAGATTTACTTCATCGGCTTCAGCGGTGTTGCATCCGCGGGGATCGGGTAGCGGTCGACGTTGAGGCACATCGAGACGAGCGAGTAATAACCGAGGATGCCGATGACATCGACCACGCCGGGCTCGCCGACGTGCTCTTTCAGTCGCGCAAAAACCTGGTCGCTCACCTGCTTGGTATAAAGAAGGTCGGAGCAGAATTCGAAGACCGCGGTCTCGGCGGCGGACATCGCGGCCGGGCGCTTTCCCTCCGAAATTGCGGCAATGATATTCGGATCGAGCCCGGCATCGCGCGCGAGCTTCGCGTGCGCGTACCATTCGTATTGGGCGGTCCAATGACGCCCGCAGACGAGGATCGCGAGCTCCTTGAGCTGAGGCGGAAGCGCGGTGTGGAAGCGCAGATATTCGCCGACGCGCTGCGCACGGTCCGCGAGCTCGGGGCTACGGAGCATCGTGTTGAAAGGGCCGCGCAGCGAGCCGCGGGGACCGGCGGTGATGCCATCAGCTGCCTTACGCTGCGCGGGTGTCATCTTCTCCGGGGGAATGCTGGGGAAGCGGGGCTCGGTCATGCTGGGCGCTCCTCGTTCTGATCGTTCAGGCGTCGAACCCAACGAGGCCGCGCGCGAAGGCTTGGGCTTCGAAGGGTCGGAGATCGTCGGCGGATTCGCCGACGCCGATGAAGTGGATGGGCAGGCCGAATTTCTCCGCGATGGCCACGAGCACGCCGCCGCGCGCGGTGCCGTCGAGCTTGGTCATGGCGATGCCGGTGACGCCGACCATGCCGCGGAAGATGTCGACCTGCTGATGGGCGTTCTGGCCCACGGTCGCATCGAGCACGAGGAGCACTGCGTGCGGCGCTGCGGGCGCGGCCTTCTTGAGCGCGCGCACGACTTTCTGCAGCTCCGCCATGAGGTCGGCCTTGTTGTGCAGGCGGCCCGCGGTGTCGATGAGAAGCACCTCGGTTCCCTCGCGCCGCGCGCGCTCCACCGCTTCGAAGGCGAGCCCCGCGGCGTCGGCGCCAGCCTCCTTTGCGACGACGGAAACGCTCGTGCGCTCACCCCAGATCTTGAGCTGCTCCACCGCCGCCGCGCGGAAGGTGTCGCCAGCCGCCAGCAGCACAGAGCGGCCCTCGCCCCGAAAGAGCTTCGCGAGCTTGCCGATGGTCGTTGTCTTGCCGCTGCCGTTGACGCCGACGACGAGCACGACGAAGGGAAGCGCTCCGCGATCGATGACGAGCGGCTTCACCGCGGGCCCGAGCCGCCGCGCGATCTCCTCTGCAAGCGCGGTCCGCACCTCCTCCGGCGTCACCTCCTGATTGAAGCGGGTCTTGCGGAGCGTTTCTGTCGCCTCGCCCGCGAGCTGCACCCCGAGATCGGCGCCGATCAGCAGTTCCTCCAGCTCCGAAAGCGTCGCGTCGTCAAGCCGCCGCTTCGTGAAGATGCTCGAAATGCCCTCGCTGAGCCGTGCCGAGGACCGCGCCAGCCCCTGCTTCAGCCGCGAGAACCAGCCGCCGGTCTTCGCTTCGCTCATCGGGCGCCCTCGGCGACGAGCGCAGTCGCGGTGGCTGCAGCGATCCGCACCGTCCGGACTTCGCCATCGGCCGTGCCCGGAGGCAGCATCACCGGAAGGTAATGCTGGCTCCGTCCGAACCCGGATTTCTCCACGAGAGCGGCGACCGTCCCGCCCACGAAACGATCGAGCGTCCGCGCGAGCCTCGCCTTGCCCGCCACGCGGAGCCGCATGGCGCGCTCGCGGATGAGCGGTTTCGGCACTTGCGGCATGCGTGCTGCCGGCGTGCGCTCGCGCGGGCTGAAAGGGAAGACGTGCAGAAGGTCGAGCCCGGCTTCCTCGACGAAGGCGAGGCTGCGCTCGAACATCGCCGTGTCCTCCGTCGGGAAGCCCGCGATGAGATCGGCGCCGAGCACGATGTCGGGTCGGAGCGTGCGCGCCCGGCCTGCGACCTCCAGCGCTTGCGCGCGGCTGTGCCGGCGCTTCATGCGCTTCAGGATAAGATCGTCGCCGGCTTGGATCGAGAGGTGGAGATGCGGCATGAGCCGCGGGTCCTCCGCGAGAAGTCGCCAGAGGTCGTCATCGAACTCCGCGGGGTCGAGCGACGAGAGTCGGAGCCGCGACAGCTCCGGCACCATCTTGAGGAGGCGCCGCGCGAGTTGGCCAAGGCCGGGTTTCCCGGGGAGATCGACGCCGTAGCCGGAGATGTCGACGCCGGTCAGCACGATCTCGCGATAGCCGCGCTCGACGAGCGTGCGCGTTTGCGCGACCACCTCGCCCACGGGCACGGAGCGATTGTTGCCGCGCCCAAAGGGGATCACGCAGAAGGTGCAGCGATGGTCGCAACCCTGCTGCACCTCGACGAAGGCGCGCGCGCGTCCCTCGAAACCCTCGACGAGATGCGCCGCGGTCTCGCGCACGGCCATGATGTCGTCGACGGCAATACGCGAGCCACGCGCCCGATAGTTCTCGGCCTTGAGCTTCGCGAGATTGCCGAGGACTTGATCCACCTCGGTCATCTCGGCATAGCGCTCGGGCGCGATCTGCGCGGCGCAACCCGTGACGATGAGGCGCGCATGCGGCCGCTCACGCCGCGCGCGGCGGATCGCCTGGCGCGCCTGGCGCTCGGCCTCGGCCGTGACGGCGCAGGTGTTGACGATGACGGCGTCCTCAAGCCCGGCGGCGGCGGCCTCGCGGCGGATCACCTCGGACTCGAAGGCATTGAGGCGGCAGCCGAGGGTGATGATGTCGAGGCCGGGCATCGCGGCCTCAGCCGAGGAGAGCGGGATCGAGAATGCCGGTAAAGCTCACTGCGACGGGCCCGGTCATGAGGACATGGCCGTCCGCTCGCCACTCGATCTCCAGCGGTCCGCCGTCGGCGACCACCGTCACCTTGCGTCCCGTGAGCCCGCGCCGGGCGGCGGCGACACCCGCGGCGCAAGCGCCGGTGCCGCAGGCAATGGTGATGCCGACGCCGCGCTCCCAGACGCGAAAGCGCAGGCGATCCTTCCCGATGAGGCTCACGAAACCGATGTTCGCGCGCTCCGGAAACATCGGATGACGCTCGAGCTCGCGGCCGAGGCCCGCGACATCGACGGCCTCCGCATCGGATACGAAGAAGGTCGCGTGCGGGTTTCCCATATTGGTGGCGACGGGATCGCTGACGGGCCCGAGCGTAAGCGGCACGTGGAGCGTGTCGCACTCACGCGCAAGCGGAATCTCCCGCCACTGCAGCCGGGCAGGACCCATGTCGACGGTGACGCGCGCGGAGCCCGCATCGCTCGCCTCCAAGAGACCCGCCACGGTCTCGATGGTGACGCGCCGCTTGCCGGTCTCGTGCATGAGCGCCGCGGCGATGCAGCGCGTGCCGTTGCCGCAGGCCTCCACCTCGTCGCCGTCGGCATTGCGGATGCGCATGAAGACATCGGCCTTGGGGTCGCGCGGCCGCTCCATCACCAGGAGCTGATCGCAGCCGACGCCGGTGTGGCGGTCGGCGATCGCGCGCGCGTGCGCATCGTCGAGCGCGAGCGCGTGGTCGCGCGCGTCGAACACGACGAAATCGTTTCCGAGGCCGTGCATCTTAACGAAGGGGGTGCCGGTCATGCGGCTTCGTATATAGGGTCGGCCCCCGAGCCTGTCCAACGGATTGCGGGGGGCCGCCTTCAGCGGTTAAGCGCCGCCATCCTCTCGACACCGGCCTTCGCTGTCGGCTGGAGGCGGGCAAAGGCGGGCCGCGGGTCCGAGCGGAAATCCGCGTAGAGGTAATAGGCGATGAGCCGGCCGTGAATCACGGTCATGGCCATCAACCCCGCTTGCTCGAAACTTCCGGCGCCGCCCGACTTGATCCGCGAGAGGAAGCCGAAATAGATGGCGCCGTCGGTCCGTGCGAGCACGCCCGCAGAGGCGAAGGAGTTGATCTCGAGCTTCCGCTCGGCCGCTTGGATGCCGCGGTCGGCGCCGCGCTGAAGCTCGCGCTGGTCGAGCGTCTCCCGCGCATATTGCGCGAGCACCGATTTGCCGACGGTCTTGGCAAGCATCGCCTTCGGCGTCATCAGCAAGCCGAAATCGCGGATCCTGGCGCCGTCGTTCCCGCGATTGTGGAGCTGATCGCAATCGCCGAAAGCGATGTGGACGGCGTTATCGGGATTGGCTTTACGCTGGGTCGCGAGCACCGCCTGCAACAGCTCCGGCGGATAAAGGCAATAGCCCGCCGGAGGCTCGAACAGGATCGCTATCCCGCCGACCTCGATCCGCGTCGGCGGCGGTGCTTGCGGCATGGGGGTCGGCGTCGGCGCGGGCGGCGGCCTCAAGGCCGCGGTCTCCAAGGCGGGCGCGGGCGTTGGGGCCGGCTGCGGGCTCGGATAGACGAGATAGGCGAAGCCCGCGGTGGTGCTCGCGACCGCCATGACCGCGGCGGCGATGCGGACGACCCAGCGTCGCGCCGCGAGCGTGCGCGGGAGCGGCACGCGCAGGCGCGGATGACCGACCTCGCCAAGCATCCAGCGCGTGATCAGCCAGCCCAACAGTATGAGACAACCGACGACGGCGCCGAAGACGGCGGCGGCAACCGTGAGATACCAATTCGGGCCCATTGGCGCTCGCTCCCCTCGGCGTCGAGTTAGCGCGCGAGCGGTTTGCGGAAGGTGTGAGTTTATTGCGGCCCCGTTGCATTTTCTGCGACTGCGGCACGGAAGTCACAAAGCGATGCGAGAACGGCGTCCTGCGATGCAACGCGGGCTACACCTCGCGCGGAGCCGTCGATCTTGCGGCCGCCGACGGCGTAACGCTTTTTTTGAAGCTCACCAGTCCCGCGACCGTCCCGAGCGTCGCCACGGTGATGGCGAGCCTCGGTGTTCCTGGGCCCCGCGCTCCAGGGGCTTCCGCTCGACACCGGCGTAAGCCTCGTGCGACACCGACTCGCTGGGCGCACCTTGCTCTGGATCGACCAGGCCTCCGGCGGAGTGCTCCTTCTGTTCGGCATGGCCGCCTTCGCTGCCGCAATGGTTGAAATCGCCTCCTAGCGCCATAGGTGCATTGCGAGGCCGGCCCGCGAGAGGCCCGGCCGTGCAATATCAAGGGGGAATCGCGAAATGCCGATGTCGAAGAAGGTCGTGGCGGAGTTCTTCGGAACCTTCTGGCTGGTCTTCGGAGGATGCGGGAGTGCTGTGCTGGCGGCGGCCTTCCCCGGATTGGGGATCGGCTTCCTCGGCGTGGCGCTCGCCTTCGGTCTCACGGTGGTCACGATGGCCTACGCCGTCGGGCACATCTCCGGCGGCCATTTCAATCCCGCGGTCACGGTCGGCCTCTTCGCGGGAGGGCGCATTCCGGCATCGAGCGTCCTGCCTTACATCGTCGCGCAGGTCGTGGGCGGGATTGTCGCGAGCACCGTTCTCTACCTGATCGCGAGCGGCAAGGCCGGTTTCACTTTGAGCGCGGGCTTTGCCGCCAACGGCTACGGCGATCACTCGCCCGGCGGCTACCCGCTGCTCTCGGCGCTGATCTCGGAAGTCGTGCTCACCTTCATGTTCCTCTTCGTGATCATGGGAACGACGTCGCCGAAGGCGCCTCCGGGCTTCGCTCCGTTCGCGATCGGGTTGACGCTGACTCTGATCCACCTGATCTCGATCCCCGTCACGAACACCTCCGTCAATCCCGCGCGCAGCACGGGACCGGCGCTCTTCGTAGGTGGTTGGGCGCTGCAGCAGCTCTGGCTCTTCTGGGTTGCCCCGCTGATCGGCGGCGCGCTCGGCGGCTGGGCCTACCGCGCGACCGAGGAGTGACGGGCACGCTCAGAGCGCGAGCGCTGCCGCGACCGAGAGGACGAGCAGCACCGCGAAGCTCACGTTGACGATCCGGTTCATGCGGGGCTCGCGGAACCAGCGCGTGAGCGCGGCCCCCGCATAGAGCCAGCCGAGATTGACCGCGACGATGACCGCGAGCAATACCGCGATCTTGAACGCGGCGTCGAGGAAGAGCCGCTCGCGCAGCAGCACGAATCCCGAAAAGAGCGCGGCCATCGCGGCATAGCCCTTGGGATTGACCAACGAGAGGAAGAAGCCGCCCGCAAAGGATGGACGCCGCCGCGCTTTCGCTTCATCCGAGAGAGGCGGGGCCGTCGCGATCCGATAGGCGAGATAGGCGAAATAGGCGGCCGCGAGGCCTGCGACGATCGGCGTCGCTCCCGGCACGGCCAGCAGCATGCCCACGACTCCGCTCGCGGTGATCGTCATCACGGCGACCATGCCGAAAACAATACCGCTCATATAGGGAAGCCCGCTCCGCGCGCCGAAGGCAGCCCCGGTCGCGGCAAGGCTTAGCGTCGCCGGGCCTGGACTCCCCGCGAGCGCCAGCCCCGCCAAGACGAAGCCCGGCAATTCCTCCATGCTGGTCACCTGCCCATACCTGGATCGCGTCCCCGAGGGATATGCACGAGATCGCCGGGGCGTGTCTTGTACGCCCGTGCGGCCCGGTCGCCCGCGGGGTTTCCCGCGATGACGCTCGTTCGTTGCCAGATCGCCGGGCGCGCATCCTCTCCGGTGGCCTCGCCGCCAAAAAGTGCTTTAATTCCGGAAAGGCTCGACCACGGGAGGGAGGAAAACATGACCGTACTACGTATCCGGCGCCGGACGATCCTGCGGACGGCGGCGGCGGGTGCCGCGCTGCTGAGTGTGCCGCGTCTTGTTCGCGCTGCCACCGTGCTGCGCTGGGGCTCGGTGCTCGCACCCACTCACCCCAGCGCGATCATGATGGATCGGGTTGCCAAGGAGGTGAAAGAGAAGACCAACGGCGCGGTCGAGATACAGACCTTCCCCGGCGGCCAACTCGGCTCCTCGCGCGATGTCATCGAAGCGACGGCGACGGGCGCGATCCAGATGGTGGACGAGGGCGCCGCGCAGTACGGGCAATTCGTCGCACAATTCTCGATCCTCGAGGCTCCCTACATCTGGCGCGATGCCGCGCAGGTGCGGCGTGCCTTGGCCTCCAGCGTGATG
>Ga0335081_10020396_pt1 | contig 10721 bp, 9 predicted proteins | sample Lox_Sample_35_FD_206713 | JGI IMG/M metagenome (GOLD analysis project Ga0335081, IMG submission 206713) | Soil microbial communities from Loxahatchee National Wildlife Refuge, Florida, United States - Lox_Sample_3.5 | ecosystem: Environmental > Terrestrial > Soil > Wetlands | place: USA: Florida... | reverse complement strand
GCCCGGGCCCGCGGCAGCGGGGCCGGCGGGAGTGAGCGGAACCACAGACGGTTAGGCCAACCCGGGGACTGTGGACACGGGGGAAACGGGACCGGAGAACGAGCGCCCACTAGGAGGCGGACATGGTTGTTAACGCTAACAATGGCGACCGCTACGTCGTCGGCGTGGACTACGGCACCCTGTCCGGGCGTGCGCTCGTCGTCCGGGTCAGCGACGGGGCCGAGGCCGGCACCGCGATGCACGAGTACCGGCATGGCGTCATGGACCGTGAGCTGGCCGCCACCGGCGAGCCGCTGCCGCCCGACTGGGCGCTGCAGGACCCGGCTGACTACCTGGCCGTGCTGCGGACAGCGGTCCCCGAGGCCATCCGGTGCGCGGACGTCGACCCGGCCGCCGTGATCGGCATCGCCACCGACTTCACCGCGTGCACGGTCCTGCCCGTCACCGCGGACGGCACGCCGCTGTGCCGGCTCCCCGGCCTGGAGAGACGGCCGCACGCCTACCCCAAGCTGTGGAAGCACCACGCTGCCCAGCCGCACGCGGACCGGATCAACGCGCTGGCCCACGAGCGGAAGGAACCGTGGATCGCGCGCTACGGCGGCAAGATCTCCTCGGAATGGCAGTACGCCAAGGCACTGCAACTGCTCGAGGAGGATCCCGAGCTCTACGCGCGCGCCGAGCGCTGGATCGAGGCCGCGGACTGGATCATCTGGCAGCTCACCGGCACCGAGACGCGCAACGCCTGCACCGCCGGGTACAAGGGCATCTGGCAGGACGGCCGCTACCCGTCGCGCGAGTTCCTGGCCGCGCTCAACCCGGAGTTCGCCGGCTTCGCCGCCGACAAGCTCGAGCATCCGATCTCGGCCCTCGGCACCCGGGCCGGATCCCTGACCGCCGAAGCCGCCGAATGGACCGGGCTGCCCGCAGGCATCGCGGTCGCCGTCGGGAACGTCGACGCGCACGTCACCGCGCCCGCCGCGCGCGCCGTCGAGCCGGGCCAGATGGTCGCCATCATGGGCACCTCGACCTGCCACGTGATGAACAGCGACGGCCTGGCCGAGATACCGGGCATGTGCGGGGTGGTCGACGGCGGGATCATCGCCGGCCAGTGGGGGTACGAAGCCGGCCAGAGCAGCGTCGGCGACATCTTCGCCTGGTTCACCGGGCACGCCGTCCCCGGCTCCTACCGGGACGAGGCGGCGCTGCGGGGCATCTCCGTGCACGACCTGCTCACCGAGGAAGCCGCCGCCCAGCCGGCCGGGGCGCACGGGCTCGTGGCGCTGGACTGGTTCGGCGGCAACCGGTCGGTGCTCGTCGACCACCACCTGTCGGGCGCCATCGTCGGGCTCACCCTGGCCACCCGGCCGGCCGAGATCTACCGCGCACTGCTGGAGTCGACCGCGTTCGGGACGCGCGTCATCATCGAATCGTTCGGCGCGGCCGGTGTCCCGGTGACCGACCTCATCGTCGCCGGCGGCCTGCTCAAGAACGACCTGCTGATGCAGATCTACGCCGATGTCACGCGCCGCCCGCTGAGCGTGATCGGCTCCGATCAGGGACCCGCGCTGGGCTCGGCCATCCACGCGGCCGTCGCGGCCGGGGCGTACCCGGACGTGCCGGCCGCGGCGCAGGCCATGGGAAAGCTCCGGCGGGAGGCCTACCGGCCCGATCCGGCCAGCGCCGACGTATACGACGAGCTGTACGCGCAGTACCTCACGCTGCACGACTACTTCGGCCGGGGCGGCAACGACAGCATGCACCGGCTGCGCGCGCTCCGCGACCGGCTGCTCGGCTCCCGCGCCGGTGACCCCGATCCCGGCGATACCACATCCGGATCGCTCGATGACGAAACAGGAGGATTGCGATGAGCGTGGCCCAGGGTGGCGGCCCGGAGGCCGCCGAGCTCGTGGCCGAGCTGCGCGAGATCGTGTCCGACCTGCACGCCGAGCTGCCGCGCAACGGGCTGGTCGCCTGGACGTCGGGGAACGTGTCGGCGCGGGTCCCGGGGGCTGATCTGATGATCATCAAGCCGAGCGGCATCGGCTACGACGACCTGACGCCCGAGTCGATGGTCGTCTGCGACCTGGACGGCAACACGGTCAGCGACGGCTACAGCCCGTCCAGCGACACCGCGACGCACGCCTACATCTACCGCCACATGCCCGGGGTCGGCGGGATCGTGCACACCCACTCGACCTACGCGACCGCGTGGGCCGCGCTGGGCGAGCCGATCCCCTGTGTCATCACGGCCATGGCGGACGAGTTCGGCGGGGAGATCCCGGTCGGGCCGTTCGCGCTGATCGGCAGCGACGAGATCGGGCGCGGCGTGGTCGCCACGCTGACCGGCCACCGCTCCCCCGCCGTCCTGATGCGCAGCCACGGCGTATTCACGATCGGCCCGACCGTCCGGGACGCCGTCAAGGCCGCGATCATGTGCGAAGACGTCGCCCGGACCGTGCACGCCGCGCGCCTGCTGGGCGACCTCGAGCGGCTGCCGCCGGACCAGGTGGACGCGCTGCACAAGCGCTACAAGGAGCAGTACGGCCAGCACTGACCTCATGGCCAGCACCGAGCCGCATTCATGCCCGTTGCCGGGCTCTGGGCCCTAACGCGAATTTCCGCACCGGTAACCGGAGCGGAAGTCCGCGCGAAGAGAGCAGCACCGGGCTTGCGGGACGTACGAGCCGCGTGGCCGGGGCACGTCCCGCCAGGCCCGTTTCGAAAGGAGATTGACATGGCTGACCGCAAGCCACGTATCGGCATCCTCGGCATCATGCAGGACCTGTACGACGACATGATCCCCGGGATCGCCCAGCGGCAGGAGGGGTACGCCGGCCAGATCGCCCGCCAGCTGTCCGACGTCGCCGAATTCATCCCGAGCAAGGCGATCAAGTACCGCGAGGACGCCGAGCGCGCGATGCGCGAGTTCGAGGACTCCGACCTGGACGGGGTGCTCGTCGTGATGCTCACCTACGGCCCGGCCATGCGGGTGGCGCGGCTGCTGAGCGAGTCACGGCTGCCGGTCTGCCTGGCCAACATCCAGCCGGAGCCGTCGGTCACGCCCGCCTGGGACATGGCGGACATGACCTACAACCAGGGTGTGCACGGCGCCCAGGACACCGCGAACGCCATGGTCCGGGCGGGCAAGCGCTTCGGTGTGCTGACCGATGACTGGAAGAGCGACAGCTTCCGGGCCGACGTCGGGCGGTGGGCGCGGGCCGCCGCGGCCGTCACCGCGTGGAAATCGCTGAAGACCGCGATCTTCGGCTACGCGATGAACGACATGGGCGACATCCGGGTCGACGAGAGCGCCCTGATCAGGACGCTCGGCCCGGAGATCATCGCGGTCGCGCCCGGTGACCTGTACCGCGCGACGGAGAAGGTGACCGACGCGGAGCTCGCCGGGGTGACCGGGTTCGAGGACAAGAACTTCGAGATCGACCCGCGGCTGTCGCGCGAGGAGCGCGAGGATCACGCCCGCATGCAGGTGGCGCTCGAACAGATCCTGAACGAACGCGGGTTCGGCGCCTACACCGCGCACTTCGACGCCATCGGCGAAGACGGCCGGTTCCGCCGGCTGCCGCTCGCGGCGGCGTCCAGCCTGATGGCCAAGGGCTTCGGCTACGCCGCCGAGGGTGACGTGCTCACCGCGTGCCTGGTCTACGCCGGGCACGTGCTGATCGGCGACGCGCACTTCACCGAGATGTACGCGATGGACTTCCCGACCGACTCGATCCTGCAGAGCCACATGGGCGAGGGGAACTGGAAGGTGGCGCGTTCGGACCGGCCGGTGAAGCTGATCAAGCGGCCGCTCGGCATCGGCCGGCTGGCGGATCCGCCCACGTTCCTGTTCCAGCTCCAGCCCGGCCCGGCCACCCTCGCCACCCTGGTCTCGCTGGAGGGCGAGAAGTTCCGGCTGGTGTGCGCCGAGGGCGAGAACCTGGACAGCCAGGAGCTGCCGGCCCTGGAGATGCCGTATGGGCAGTTCCGCCCCGCCTCGGGGGTGCGCGCCTGCCTGAACGGCTGGCTCCGCGCGGGCGGCCCGCACCACGAGGTGATGAACCTGGGCCACCACGCCGCCGACTGGCGGGATTTCTGCGACATCGCCGGCATCGAGTTCGTCCAGGTCTGACTCCCGGGCTGTCGACTGCGGGCTGCCGCGTCCGGGCTGCCGCATCCGGGCTGCGCATCGGCCGCGCGCACGAAGCGTCCGTCACCGAGCTGTACGCGGTCATGAAGGACAGTTCGCGGGTGGACTGGCCCGTGCACGACGACCCGCAGAACCAGGAACGCGACTTCGCCGTGATCGCCGACTGCGATTCGCTGGCCGACATCGTGGCCGTCGCGCCGTCCGGCAGCACGTCACTGAAGGACCTCTTCCGCGTCTGGTTCGGCCAGCCGCCCGCTCGGCGGTCCTCCGCGCTTGCTCGTGGCCGGGACCGGGCTCACCGGGCACCTCCGGAAGCGTTGCGGGACCAATGAGGCGATAGTGAGCCTGGCGGCGGGAGAGCAATCGCCAGATCGCCCTCTGGCCACTCACCGGAACAGTTCTTCATGATCGGGGCGGGTTTTCCGCAGATAGGGAGACCTGCCGACTCTGAGCGAACTGCAAAGTAATTGGCCGATGTAATGCGAGCGCCAGATCACCAGTTCTGCACGAGGTACTCTCGGTTACGGGATGTAAGGGTGCACACGGACTGGCGGTGGAAGCGGGAACGAGTAATTGGACCCTCGGATTAGGGAATTCGGTTTGCCCAGGCAGACTGCTTGAGGCTCGGACTCGCTTTGCCCTTACAGTCGATATTTATTCTCTGGCATGAAAGAGGAGCAGAAACAAAGCCTATGACCGATTGCCGTGCGCTCGTGCCCTCATCGCGATAACGTTCTCGGCGCAATGTGATTATGGGAAGAGTTAGTGGTGGAACTGCTCCACCGCCCCGTTCCGGCCGAGGAGAAGCCGATCTGCCGCTCGTCGCTCACTTGGTCCTGCTGCGTCCGCCGGTAAGAGCACGGATGATCTCCGTTCGCTCGTCCGGTCGGGTCCCGCGCAGAGCGAGCCACACTACTGTGATCAGCCTCGCTTCGCGGGCTAGGGATGCCACAATTCGCCCGGCCGCGACGACCAGTGCCACGAAGACCGGAATCGCGGACAGTGTAAGGGAGGTAAGCGTCATAGCATATGAGATAAGCGCTTCTCGAAGATTCCGCTAGGTTTGCGAACAACCCGTCGCTTCCGCGATCAAACCAGACCCCTGATCGTATGATTGCGTTGTCCGTGTTTGTTCGCTGCTACAACCTGAAAAGAGACGCCAGTGCCGAAAGCGCCGCCGCGGCTTGACCCCGACGATCCAGTACAAGGGCTGGCGCTGGAGATGCGGAGCCTTCGGCTGCGCGCGGGTAGCCCATCTCTAGCGGAGCTTGCACGAGCGATGTCATGCTCGCATTCCACCGTCTCGGCCTATCTCAACGGTCACCGTCTCCCTCCGATCGGTCAGCTGGTCAGGTTCGCGCTGGCCTGTAGAGGTGATGCGGCGACCTGGCGGAGGAAGCTTGCGGATACTCATGAACGGCTCAACCGTCTGCCGGAGCCGGACTCGCCTCGGAGCAGCGCCGCCGAGGATCAGTTCAATGCCCATGAGCATGACCACGGCCCTAGGCAGCTATCCGCGCTCGGGCCATCCAGCATTCCCGCGGCGGCCCGGCAGCCAACAGCACGGCAGGCGCGGCCCCCTGAGATCTGGGAGGGGGTTCCTGAGCGCAATAGCGGTTTCACAGGTCGGCTCGAGCTTCTGAGACACGCCCGTGAGAGCATCGTAGCGGCGTCCGGAGCTGGGACCTCGCTAGTCTTGTACGGGCTTCCCGGCGCAGGAAAGACTGCGGTAGCGATCGAGTACACATACCGTTACAGCACCGAGTACGACGTCGTATCGTGGATTCCGTCGAGTCACCCGGCCCTGGCCCGCTCAGGCATGGCACGGCTCGCCCTTCCACTGGGGCTACCGACCGCACAAGCTAGCGGGATCGACAGTGCGACCGAGGCCGCGGTGGGGGCGCTCGGCCGTGGGGATCCTTACGCTAGATGGCTGCTGGTCTTCGACGAAGCAGACCAACCGGAGGACATCGCCGGTCTTATCCCGGACGGCTGTGGCCATGTCCTGATTACCTCGCGCAATCCGCAGTGGCGGGAGACTGTTGACGCTGTAGAGGTCGGCTTGTTCACCAGGACAGAAAGCGCGGCATTCCTTAATAGGAGACTCGTTTATAGGAGACTCGATCAGGCTATCGGTAGTGGCGACGCTGACCTGCTTGCCGAGAAGCTGGGTGATCTGCCGCTGGGGCTCGAGCACGCGGCCTCGCTGCTATCGGAAACGGGGATGCCGCCCGCCGAATACGTCCGGTTGCTGTCGCAGCAGCCCGGCCAGATCCTCGATATGGGGACATCGCCCCACTACCCGATGTCCATGTCCAAGGCGACGAAGAGCATCATCGCCCGGCTGGAAGCAGCGGAGCCGAACGCTTCGGTGGTGTTGCGCTGCTTCGCTTTCTTCGACCCGGAGCCGGTTCCGCTAGAAGGGATTCTCCGCCGGGAGTACTCCGCAGACCGCCTATCACCCGGTACTGCTGCGCCGCTGAATGACATGCTTGCCGATCCCTTCTGGCTGGGCCGCGTCCTTGACCAGATCCGGCGATTCGGGCTGGCTCGCATCGACTCCACCCGAAAAACGATTCAAATACATCGGCTCGTGCAAGCACTGCTTCGCGACGAGCTCACCACTGCGGAGGAAGCAGCCCTCCGCAGTGGGGCTCACTTTCTCTTCACCCGCGCGATACCCGACAACCCTGGCGACAAGAGCACATGGCCGCAGTTGGCCAAGCTGGCTGCGCACATGGGGCCAGCGCGAGTCCTCGAAAGCAGTGATCCTGACGTGCGGGCACACATCCTGAGGATGATCCGCCTTCTGTCCCTGTCCGGTTCCTACACGACATCTCGCGTCGTCGCCGAAACGGCTCTAAAGCAGTGGACGGCAGATTCCGGTCAGGATGATCCGCATGTTCTCGCGGCTCACGGCCACCTAGGGGACGTCCTGCGGGAACTGGGCGAGTACCGTGCCGCCGCCGACATCACCAAGCCTGCGCTCCAACGGGCGCGGCAAGTTTTCGGCACCGAGCATGAAACCTCAGCGTTTCTGGCTATCGGATCTAACTCAGATCAGCGGGCACGCGGTGATTTCGGTGAAGCGCTCAGGCGCGATAAGGCTTCTGTCGCCCTCTGTAGGGAAATCTTCGGGATCTCGCATCCTGCGTCTCTTCGCGCTACAAATAATCTCGCTCTCGATCTCGAGCTGACCAGCGATTACGCTGCCGCCCGCGATCTCTACCTAAGTGCGTTGAACCAGATCCAGGACATGCGGGAAACCTCAAAAGTTGATGTTGTGATCTTCCGGACTGGTCTATCCAGAGCGACGCGACTGGTCGGCGCCTACCGCGAAGCTCGCACGCTCGCCGAACAGACGCGTGAATTCAGCCACCAGGAACTGGGACCGGAACACCCGTGGACACTGCGCGCCGCCAGGGAACTGTCCATCGCGTGGCGCTGCGCAAGTGCTTATACCCAAGCGCTGGATCTGGCCCGTAGTCTCTTGGACCAGTGCAAACGCCTGTTCGGCGAACATCATCCCGATACCCTGGCAGCCGGCTTGTGCATGGCCAACGCCCTGCGGTCAACGGGGCATATCGACCAGTCCATTGCCATGGCTGAGGACGTAGCGGTCCGAGGCCCAAGCGTGTATGGCGCCAACCATCCACATAATAACGGCATCAATGGTAATCTAGCCCTGCTGCGACGTGTCAGCGGAGATATAACCGGAGCCTACGACCTTAATAGGGCATGCCGTGCAAACCTGGAACGGGAGCTCGGTAACAAGCATCACCATACGCTAATCGTTACCGCCAACCTCGCCAGCGATCTCTCCGCCCTCGGAGAGCTGCGGACAGCACGTCAGCTCGGCGAGACTGCGTTGCAGCGGTCGCAGGAATTGCTCGGCGAAGTCCACCCGATGACTCTCAGATGCGCGTACAACCTCAGCCTTGACCGGTCTGCTGATAATTTGGTTACGAGAACAGCGGCGAATACCGAGAGCCTAATAAGCTATCTCGCCGAGGCAATCGGCCCCCAACACCCAGACATAGAGAACATGAAGAGGGGCAACCGGATTAACTTTGACTTCGACCTTTCTCCAACGTGACACTGCGGCTGCGCAGAGGCGACCATTCCGCTGTAGTGATGCAACTATGCAACCACTATCGACTCAATTGTGCATATTATTTTCGGTACATAATGCAGGCAGAGCACACCAGGTATCGGTGCATTCTCTCGGGCGGGAAGTTGCACGCTGCCGGCCGGCAGGGATTTAGTCCGCTGGGTTGACGAATGTGCCGAGCCCGCGCACGACGTACACCCGGCCCTCGTCCAGGAGGACGGCAATGGCTTTGCGGACGGTGTCGCGGGCGAAGCCGGTCTCCTGTACCAGCGTGACCTCGCTGGGCAGCTTGGCGCGGGGCGGGTAGGTGCCGTCGTCGATGCGCGCCCGGAGGTAGTCCGCGAGCTGGACATGCTTGGGCACATCGGGACGATCTAGCTTCACAAACGATCAAGGTAGCTGACCAGGGACGATGACGAACAGTCACCCTCGTCCATAGACGTTGGTAGACAGGGGTAGACTTCTCTCCTAAGCTGGGCCTAGGCCATGCCCGGCGGCGACCCGTACCGGGCGCGGCCGCCTCACTGGTCAGCTACGGGTCAGGCAAAGGACGCAGTCATGGCGGCGCCGTTCGATCAGGTCCTCAGGCAGCAACGCTTCACCCGGGCGCACCCCGAGTGGTCCATCCACGCCCAGGACGGGGCCACCCGGTTCCTGGCCGAAAAAGACGACGGCCCCAACAGCCACATCGTCGCGGCCCTGTCACTGCGGGAACTGCTGGACCGCCTCCATGAAATCGAAACCGGCCGCTGATGAACTGGGCACCCCCAGACCCTGACACCCTGCGGCGCATCGCCTTCCAGCTCCGGCACCGCGACTGGCGCCTATCCAGCCCCGCCAGCAACGATCACGGCGACGGCCGGTGGCAGGCCACCAGCGGGACCACCCGCCTCACCGCAGACTCCCTGGCCGCGCTCTTAGACCACCTGGAATGGATCCACGCCACCTAACGCCACAGCGGAGACGGTCCCAGACGGCCCTTGCGGACCTGGCGGCTCAGGTCCGGGCAGGCGTTAGAGCAGCGCCTCCGGCGGGGGCCTCCGGCTCCGCGATAGGGGAACCGGCAAAGGCCGTACGCGGGGCGGGCCGCCGTAGCAGGCTGGGGTGGAAGCCTGGCAACTGCGCGCACGCGCCGGACGAAAAGATGCAATCCGGCCATGAAAGCACCGGAGAAAGAACGCGGGCACGGGGCCGACGGCACGGTAATTCGGTTGTGCCGCCGGTCCCGGTTATGGCACGGTCACAGGGCACAGGCAGGAACCGGCTGAGCCGGTACGAGCGAAGGGAGGCGCCTGATGTCTACGCCCGTCGCGGGGCTTATCACGCCTGCCCTGATCGCCACCTTCCTGAGGAGCACCCACCGTGCGCGACGATTCCGCACACCAGCACGACATCGGCCACTCCGGCCATGGCCGCCGCGGTAAGCGGCGCTTTGAGGACGAACCGTACTTCCAGAAACGCAGCCGGCATCGCGTAGCCATGCCGTCGGTGGAGACGTTCGACATCACCGACGGCCTGCCGGAGGGCGACCGCTGGTCGACCTGGGATCAGCCGGCCGCCGGCGAACGCGGCCCGCAGCCGTACCCGGATTGGCTGGTCACCGAGCTGGCCGCGGTCGACACCGAGATGGGCATCCTGAAGACCGGCAAGGAAGCCGACGTCTTCCTGCTGCGGCGCGGGGTGCCGCAGACCGGCCCGTCCTGCCTGCTGGCCGCCAAGCGGTACCGTGACGCCGGCCACCGGATGTTCCACCGGGACAGCGGCTACCTGGAGGGCCGCCGGGTCCGCGAGTCGCGGGCGAGCCGGGCCATGGCCGGCCGTACCGAGTTCGGGCGGCAGGCGATCGCCGGGCAGTGGGCGATCGCCGAGTTCATCGCGCTCGTCCGGCTGCATGAGTCCGGCGTGCCGGTCCCCTACCCGGTTCAGGTCACCGGGACGGAACTGCTGCTGGAGTTCATCGGGGACGCGGACGGGACGGCCGCGCCGCGGCTGGCCGAGACCCGGCCGCAGGCTGGGCAACTGCGCGCACTGTGGGATCAGCTCGTGACGGCGGCCGTCACCCTGGCTAGGGACGGGCTGGCGCACGGCGACCTGTCCGCTTACAACCTCCTGGTCCACGAGGACCGGCTGATCATGATCGACCTTCCCCAGGTGGTTGACGTGATCGCCAATCCGCAGGGAGCGATGTACCTGGAGCGGGACGCGGCCAACGTCGGCGCCTGGTTCACCGCCCGGGGCCTGGCCGGCGCGACCCCGGCGCCCGCGGACCTGCCGACGCTGCTGCGTTACGAAGCCCGCCTCGACTGAGCCGCCCCGGCGAGACCAGCCGTCCCGGCCAGGACCCGGCCGCCCCGGCCAGGACCAGTGGCTGGGTGGCGCCAGCCGGGCCTGGCCCCACCCACCGTGGCGGCTCCGCCAGCAGAAACTGCACACTTTCAGGGGGCCGGGGCGGGCTCAGGG
>Ga0335081_10020395_pt1 | contig 10721 bp, 15 predicted proteins | sample Lox_Sample_35_FD_206713 | JGI IMG/M metagenome (GOLD analysis project Ga0335081, IMG submission 206713) | Soil microbial communities from Loxahatchee National Wildlife Refuge, Florida, United States - Lox_Sample_3.5 | ecosystem: Environmental > Terrestrial > Soil > Wetlands | place: USA... | reverse complement strand
GCTCCGGGAACGTCGAACCGAAGTACTGGAACCCAGTTCGCTATCGGGGCCAACGCCAATGCCACCACGGTTGCGATCGTGTTGAAGTTCCTTGTTCTTCGATCTATCTCCCTCTTTCCCTTTCCATGTGCGCGGTCCCTTAGGATCAGGTACGCTTCCGCCGCAAACCACAGAACCATCGCTGCGATCTGGACAATCAAGTCAAGGTACATGACGCTTCTACCTCTTACTGGTCTGACGCTGTATGTCGTTCACGAAAACCCACGCAGTCTATCATGAGATGGAGGAGGTCCAACACAACGTGTAGCGTTGCGCGTCGTACGACTACGTGGCGCTCCAACGGTGATTATACAGCCATTTGTTATTTGTAAAAATCCTACCCATTCAACTGCTTTCTGTCAATGAAAATTCGAGGCTGAGGATTTCCGCTTGAAACATTGCATAAATAAGATCTATGCGGGTCTGAAGAGTACAGCAAGGATAATACTATGTGTTGCAGATTACGGGTTGAAAAAGAGCAAAAGGGTTCGAACCCATTGATGCAGGAATTTGGGTTTATTTTCGGATTGCCTTTGATTTTTCTACTCGAAGAATTGCCATATAGATAGAATTGCAATATTCCATAGACGCATCGGTGACCTCCTTTACTGCCAACCAATAAAGGTCCATGAGGTTCGTATCGTTGATAACGGTATAAGCGAGTTCGTAAGCAGCAGCATAGCGTGAATTACGCTCTCCTAGTGAGATGTTGACAAAAAACTTTGTTTTTAATAAGAACGTACTCAATTATGTGAATCGAGTCAATAGAATTTGAAAGGAGATAAAAATGGGGAATGTTCTTGGTTTATTAGAAGGCATCGGAAAAGGCCGAATAGACCGCATCGTTATGGGAAAACTGGGGATGAATATTGACCTCTTAGAGGGAATCGAGGAATTGGTTAAACGTGAAAAGGTTCAGACAGGAGTTATCCTCTCTGCGGTCGGGGCTCTGAAAAAGGCTACCTTTCGAAACTTAAAAGTCCTTCCACCGGACCTCAAAGTCGAAAAGCATCACCGTCTCTATCTTGATTTGGAACAACCGATGGAGATCGTCTCCCTGACTGGGTGGATGGCAACAAAAAAGGACGGAAGCCTCGAGGTCCACGCGCACTTCTCCGCTTCGACGGTCATGGGGAATCAGGTTGTCACATTTGGAGGACATCTCACCCCTGGAATCATCACCTCAATAAAAGTCGTGGTCGTAATCGGTGTGATTGAAGAGAGCAATATCAGAGCAGGACTGGATCCCCGGATCAACCAGATCGATGTAGAACTCCCGCCTCCCTGACGGGAAGAAGGACTAAGAGGACGTTCATGTGGGGCGTGCCCAGGAAGAATGCAGCAACGTCACACCCTCAGATGTCACGAGACGAAGGAACTCTACGCCGCCATCCTTCGGACTGAAATATATCTATTTTATGAAAATTGGTCAACCGAAACTTCCAGAAAGAAAGAACCAAAGAGGTGGGCTGTTTAGGACACCTACAAGTCATCGCCGGGGACCGAGTTCAGGAATTCAAGATTACGAATTGAAAGAATGGATGATGGGCTAATCAAACTTTTGCCGTCGGATGATTACGATTACTAGGTTTGTTATAGAATGTGTAGACTTTGGAGTATTTACAATCCTTATGGATGCTGATCAGGAATTCACACTGAGCGTAAGCTATCTCCTAGCATCCCCTTTCGGCATTAAAATAAGCAGGGCATCTTTTCTAAACACACTCAGTACAGTCCATTAACTTCCAGTAAGGGATCTTTGTCCTTTTGGAAGTCTGACTCAGTTTTTCTCGCCATAACCGACCAGTGGGCGTTGTGGTACGGTAGGTGCTTCTTGATACCGAGCCGAGATGTCGCAGTTGCAAACATGTCTTCCTGCACTTCTACGAGATGGATGATTTCCAACGGGGCGAGGAGGCCATCTAGTTCGTCTTTGGAAAAATAGTGATGGGGAACGCCGGCTTCCGGACCCTCTGCCATCACGTACGTGCCTTTTTCGAGTTCCTCACCTTGACCTGCTTCTTCGGCTTTGGTGGACTTCACATTTAGGACTAAGATCCCACCGGGAAGCAGATGATCTTTTAAGTTGGCGATTACCCGAGCAATCTTGGGAGATGTCGCGTGCTGCACTACTTTCCAGATCACAATCCCGTGAAATATCGTGTCGCCGAACGGCGCCTCTTCCATATCTGCCTCCGCGAACCTGGCCGAGAGGCCTTCCTCGGCAAGCAGCTCCCTAGTTTTCGCGAGGGCAGTCGGAGCGTTGTCACTGGCATATACGCTAAAACCCAAATGGGCGAGGTACGCCGTATGCCGACCGGTCCCGCAACCAATGTCCCATACAGTAATGTTCTGCGGGTCTCCCGGGAAGCGGTCGCGAAGTAGGCGCGCTGCTGCAGCGACCTCCGTCTCCACGCCTTCGAACGTGGCCCCCATTTTAAATAATTCTTCCCATCCTGGCATCCTGTTTGCAACCTCGATTACTCTAAATTCAAATTAGAATGCCTCTAGGCAGTCAAACAACTCTTGCCGGTAGGGTTGAGACACAGGGTTATCGAAAAACGCGATAGGAATTTATTTCGGAATGGGTTCAACATACAAAAAAGGCAGTAGCATGTCAAGATCAAAATAGCATCGTTGATTACCAATTCAAATCATGGATACTTGGGCAAAAAGCTGGGTCGTTGATTTCAGGAAGAAACTGAGAGGGCATTGGCCCCGTTTAAGTGAACCGGGGGCTTAAAAATACCGTGAGCAAAGAAAAATCTCACATCTACAAAAGTACAGTTTGGTAAGTCGATGCAAATTAAGCATTACTTCTTGAAAGTAAGCATGACGCCAAGCTGGCTGCGTTTGTCATTTTCTTCATACTGCCCGGGATATTTCCATGATGGATATCTAAAAATACGTTTTAATCCAAATGTTGTTGGCAGAATTGGGTTCATGGTGGCTCCCGACTTATTTGCAAGTATAACTCCGCCTGGAAATGGAAAGATTCCGTTGATTACTATGTGTGATGTGGTTTTATAGTAAAGCTGATAGACTGGAATCTGATTTTCGTTTACGATTTCAAGAGCGTTTTCATTCGAGTTAAAGTCCCAATTAGGAGGTTTATTTAATATCTGATTATGCTTTATTTCAATTGGCGGCATACCACTGCCACCGTAAATTTTCACATCGGCAAATGGTTTAGCATTTTCGATGTACAATCTTACGGGACTGAAACCACCTAATTTAAAGGGTTCTTTAGCTTCTTTTTCAAGAACGGAGAATTTGTAGCCAACAGTTATCCCTCCTTCACCGAGGGAGAAAAGAACTGTATCCACTTTTTCGCTAAATGTGGGTTGCTTGAGTTTCAGTTCTTTAGGCGCTTGGCTCTGCAAGATGGATTCGGGATGTCGCCACTTCGTCCACCCTTCTGTGGCCAACTGCCCTCCAAACCATAGAAGAAAGCCGCCTAACAGAAGTAACCCCACTCCCAAGAGAAATTGCCCCATCGTTCGCCACCTTCCGCTTCCAGAAAGCCGTGTATCTCTATTGCCAGTATGCGGTTTCGCACCTATCGTGAATTTTAGAAAGAAATCTACACCTTTTCACAAGTAATGTCAAAAATAGACTTCAGGGAGTACTCAATCCTGCATCCCTGGCCATTCTTTAAGGCTGAGCAAAGCAATAACTCTTGACCAGCCGATTCAGTGGCTTCAGAGCGGTGTACACGCATAAGAATGGCGATGGATGGGGGGTATGCGAAGGAGAAAGTGCAGGTGGGAGAAAGAGATCGCAGGAGAGAGGATCATCTGATAGATTCTCCTTTCTCTGTAAGCAATCTGCTGAGAGCTTCCTCCTGAGACATCAGGAGTTCTTCAGAGGAAACGATTTGTTTGGGGTCAAGACTAATTGCCATTCAACGTACCTCATCTTTTGGGTTCAAAATCAATCTGCACAATGGCCTACAACAAGACTTCTCACCTTTCCCAATGGTAACCCCATACCAAGAATCAATGAATTAGGCGCTCAACTCCTTTCCCATTTATTTGCATACCTCTTTCTGTAAATCCGAAATCATGGAGTCTGGAGCGATTAATTGCCATTCATCGTTATCAATTGGATAAAAAACTTTTCCATTTTTCGAATAAAAGACAACCTGCAAATAACGGGCTGATCTTTCAACACAATTAAGTTCAAACAATATTAGACTAAAGTCCAAATCCTGGAAGCCTTTTCCACCTTCTCTGACCCAATTAGATATACTTTTCTCTGAATATTCGGATTGCACCCAGACATCGATAAGGTCTTTGGACGACCGGACCATGCTTTCTGTATCATAGAAATACGACCCATCTTCATTTGTGCCATAATATTTCCAATCCGCTCCCCACACTTCCGTATAGCCAAAGATAGAAATTCCGATAAGAATAACTCCCAACTTCCCCAATAACGACTTCATTTAGTCATCTCTTTTCTGGCGCACTACACCATTTTCGCTATTTCAAGATTCACCACGCTGACCTTTTCTAAAAACTCTTCCTTGCTGAATATTCCCTTCCCCACAAGTAACCTGCTAAGGGCTTCTTGTTGGACTACTTGGGAGATTAGGAGTTCTTCAAAAGAGACGATTTGTTTAGATAACTTTCATTCATCAATTCTTCATTCACATCAGACATTGGGTGTTTGAGCATGGAAGAGTAAATGTGATGAGTTGATAATGCGGCATCTGCTGTGAAAAAGCCAGCTCTTTTGCGATTATTCTTCAGGTCTCTTCAGAACGATGACGTGGTAAGTTACGGTATTTGTCCGCTTTGTTTCCCTGTCTTGAATGTATTCAGCGTAACAGTCTATTCTCTTTGTACCCACAGGAACATGAATCGGTACTCGGAAGAACGGATGCGACCCATATGTCACATCTTTCGCCTTAACATCAACACAGGATTGGCCACCACCTGAAAAGTTGAAACAAGCTCTGCTAATCTCTGGTTTAGGGTCTGCCTCAAAATTAATGGTAGTCCAATATTCTACGTCCGCTGAGAAGTCCCAACTTTGGGGAATATTCACACTTAATAATCTGAGTCCGCCTCTACTTAAGGGGTTGAAGGGTTCGTCCTTTCCAAGCGGGAGAGAAAAGTTCTGTCCTTCCGTGATAGTGGCAAAAGAAGAAATTACTAAAAAGACAGCTATATTCGTCAAAACAACTTTTAGTATTAATTTCATAACCAAAAAACCTCCTTCCTATACTGCGACTTTCTTCTTTCTCTTCATCCCCTTGTTCACCACCTTCACCATCTCCATAAACTCCTCCTTGGTGAATATCTCCCTCTCCACGAGCAATCGGGTGAGAGCCTCCTGCTGGACAACCTGAGACATGAGGAGTTCTTCGGAGGAAACGGCTGAACCTTTGCTTGTCCCCTCCTCCATCCCCTCCTACCGCTGTTTTCTCCGCTGGCTTTCACTCAGAATCCTGCTCCTCTCCTTACCATCATAGACAAAGAGGGAGGGCGGAACATCGTATCCCAATTTCCTTATGTTTTCTGATGATTGAATGAAAATTTTTTATGCCAACCTTCCGACCTATCGTGCTAATCGGGAGTCGTGTCTTAAAATAGATTGCATAAGCCTTTTCTGCTCTTTTTGACTTAAGCCTTCCAAATTTCTCAGTGACCAATCCCTTGTCTCTCAGCGTTCGGAGATGAGAAAGGCATTTTACCCTTGATCCCCCCGTTTCCTTTACAATTGTGTGAATGGATATAAATTCGCTGTGGGGTTTCTTACTGATCCCGATCAGCTCCTGGCACAAACGGCATTCCTCGATCTGATGCCCTCTGGGTCTTACTGGTCTCTTGATCCCCTGCCTTTTACAAAAGGCAAGAACCGCCTGCCTCGACACCCCATACTTCTTCCCCAGTTTCTTAAAGGAGAAAGTAGTCTTTTTCAAATCCCTTACCAAATCGTCTTCCTTACCCCGAAGAATTCCCCATTTTTTCATTATCATCTTAGCACCCATCCTTCTTCTTGAAATACTTATTTCATACCACCTTCATCATCTCCAAAAACTCCTCCTTGGTGAATATCCCTTTCTCTAAAAGCTGCCAATATTTCAGGGTAAATAAGTAATCGTCTCAATCTCTTCTTTCATCGGATGATTCTTTTCGTAGAATTTTTTGTATTCCTCAGGCGAGCTATACGGACCATGGATCCCAGTAACTTCTTTATACGGAGTCCCGTAATCTATAATGAAGAGTTTACCATCCTTTCTAAAAGAGCAGACGTAATGATTAAAGCCATAGGGTTGGCTGATGAGGATCACAATTTGAGCCTTATAGGAAGGATTAATCCGGTTGAGGGCCTCTTTTGAAAACATGGCAGCATCAATGTAGATTCCCGATTTAAGTTGAAAAGTCTCTTGAGGAGTTCTGGGGATGGGCAATGTCCTTTCAAATTTTTCATATCGTTCCTTATCAAAGGAAAAATCATTTTCCATCCATTTCACCACATCTTGATAGGATTCCCATTCAGAAACTGTTTCACCATAGGTTTTTTCCGGGGCGGGTTTCGCCGTAGGAATTTTCTCTGTGGGTGGTTTCTCTGCAGGAGGTTTTACTTCATCAGTTTTCACAGAAGGTGTTCTTTCTGGAGTTGTTTTCACCGGAGCCTTTTTTTCTTGAGCGGTTCCCTCTAAAATGGTCTTTGGGGGATCGTTTTTTCTGGTGGAATTTCCCTCGGATATACTTGCACTTTGGTGGGGACACAGGCAAGAGGCGTAAGCTTACAAAAAAGCAACACTAAGAGAGGTATCCCGAAATAGTGTTCTTGTCTTTTCATTTAGCTATTTTCCGAAAGCCTCAAAAAAAGTCCCTCAGAAATCTAATGATTTTAGCCATGCCATCCTTCTTAACGGGGTCCCTTTCACTCGCTTGACTGCCACCGACAATGGGGTTTCTATCCATTGTAGATTGGATTCGAGTTCCCTTTTTATCTTTAAGTGCAATGGATACCATCAGGGTTGTTCCTAAAACAGCAACTGCTTTCGTTATGGCTGTGCTGACATCTACTATTTTCGCTATATCTTTTTTGTCTGGTTAAGGAATAACATATGTGCCTTTAACGATAAAAATCTATGGAGGTTTCAGACCTTAGAAAATTATGTGTACAGACCACTGAATATTGACTTACTTCCCTCGATGATAGCGTGCTTTAGTCCAAGCCTCCATCCAAGCGATATGCACCGACGCAGTGATCGGAACGACATATCTCTGCTGAGCCCCATACATTAATATCTTAGTATCAGGGGCTACTCAACCTTTTCAGACAAAGTCAAAGTCTCTCGCTTAAGAAGAGAAGGGATGTAAACCACGTTGATTTCTAACTTTCCGAGGGCCTTTTCCTTTACAGCCACCCTTGGGATGGTGGCGTCTATGGATCCCTCGAAATTTGTTTCGGGTTTAAGAGGCTGCCAAAACGCAGAAACCTTCGATACCTTCTCTCCAGATTTAAAAGCGATTGGTTTCCCCGCTTCATCCAAGTATTCGAGGGTAACCCCTTGGATGTCCAGGATGTCTTTTGATTTATTGGTTATCTTGATATTACCCCTGAGGCTCGGCGTCTCAATGATCTCTTTAGAAGCTGTATCTACGCTCATGACGACTTGAAGGTCGCTAAGCTCCACAAGAAAATTCTGGGTCTTAAGCTCAGCCTTCGGGGGGACCAAACTCTTTGTGATTTGCTCCTGTTTGGGACCCTCCACCTTCTTTTCTTCCTTAGAACAACTAAGAAATCCAATGGCCAGGCACAAAGGTATTAATACGAGGATCTTTTTGTAATGCATACGCTATTCTCCTTTCTTGGTCAGTGGTTAGTAGAAATATCAGACCTTTACACCCAGCACCTCCTTTCCCATTTTTTGACAGTTTTCAGTACATCCTGAGAAGAGATCCTTTAAGGCTTCACAAAAAAACTTGTTCAGGCCCACAACAACCTAAAATGAAAACATCCTTTTCTTCAAATAAAAAAGCCGAGATTGAAAACACTGCTCCCCAAGAGGACCTCTGATGAGACTTCATCCTCTTACTTGGATATAATGACAGTGTGGGCCCTTCGATTTTTAGCCCATGCTTCCTCATTATGGCCAGGGTCCAAAGGCTTCTCCTTCCCATAGCTGATTGTGGAGATACGATCTCCAGAAACACCAAGGGAAACAAGATACCTTTTTGTGGCATTGGCCCGCCTCTCTCCTAGAGCAAGGTTATATTCTACAGTTCCCCTCTCGTCGCAATGCCCTTCGATTTGGATCTTCACCTCAGGGTATTTCTTCAGCAAGGCCGCATTTTCCCTGAGAATCTCTGCATCCCCCGGACGGATATTGTACTTATCAAAATCGAAGTGGATGTCTTTAAGAAGTTTGCTTTCAAAGACCTCCCCCTCAACGCCTGGTTCCTTCTTCGCCACAAGACTCTTTTCAAATGGTCCCATTTTTTTTGTTCGTTCAGCTTCTGGCTTTGCCACCCCTTCTTCTTTCTTAACGGAGGGCTCTTCTTTAACGACCGCTTTCTTAGCACATCCAACCATGATGATCAGCCCAACGCAGAGCATAAGTACTAAAATACCAACAATTTTCTTACCCATGGCCAACCTCCCTTTAAAAATGATTTTGGTGCCTTTTCCTATTCAATTCGCCCACATTGATTTTTTCTTACACGGAACCATACAACTTGCTAACCTCTACGTCTGAAAGATAGAACAATATCAATCCAGCCCGTTCGATCCCCTTTCACTCAAATGAGCTTTAATGCAAAGACTTGTAGAAATGAATTTCCTTTTTGGAAGGGTCTATATTAATAGAGTAACCCCCTTCATAAGTTAGGTAGATTGAATCCTTAAAAACACCTCCTTTTACAGTCTGCATGGGTTTACCAAGTAGCCCATTAAATAGGGCAGTATATTTTTTCTTATCAAAACCACTCACATAGAAACTAAAGGTATAATCAAAGCAAGAAAATTTCCCATATTCCAGGTCTAAAACTACCTTTATGTGTTCCACCTCCTGGGATAGCTGCAAGGGAAATGTTATTAGAATTGGAACTTTACTGGGATCATATGCAGTTGATCCCCCGGTTGATTCTATCCGCCTCACTTCTTCTCTGATCCGATTGGAATCCTCATATACCAGTTGCGCGGAATATAGCTTTCCCTGTTTCAGATTAAAGTACTCCGGGGTGCGCAGAATAATCTTTTCTGGTAGCCCTCCGAATTTGAGTAACTCCTCCTGGTCGTTACCCCAATCTCCAAGTCTCTCCATGACCATCCAAAAACATTGCCATTTAAGCCAACCAAAATAAATGCCAATATGGAAATTGAAAACGTTTTGTAGATTCTCACTGGGTTCAGCCTCTGAAAGCGATCCTTCAATCTGGGGACGGTGATTCGACGACCGTGCAGGAACGTATCCGCTTCTCAAAGTCTCTTGGCTGATCTAAATGTAAGGGTATCATATATGGGATCTGATCACTATATCAACCTGCCGCCAGTCAAAAGAATCTTTGGCAAAGAAATACTTGGCTCCGGATCGATACGCAGCATCTCGGTATTCAGGGGTATCGTAATCCGTCAAAATGATAACCACCATTTCAGGATGACTCTCCATTATTTTTTTAGTAATGTAAAAGCCGTTTTGGCCAGGCAATCGAATATCCATAAAGATCAGTTCTGGATGGAAGGTATCCACTTTTTGAAGAGCTTCGTTTCCTTCGGATGCCTCTTCGATAGCCATCGATGGAAACTGATTCTGCAGCCTCTCCTTGAATACTTGCCTGAAGATGGCATTGTCCTCTACGACTAAGGTGTTAACCTTATGGGTGTTTCCTGAGATCGTCACTTGTTCCCCAAATCCGGTTATTAAAATTATTCAATTCTTGGATCATTCGTGTTGTAAGGAGATATCTTGGGGAAGGCAAACGAAGACTAAAAAGTTGTGAAACCCTTAGCATTCATTCCTTTCATTTGACTTTTCTCTCCATTGCATGATTCACCACCCTGTCCATCTCCCTTCCAAATAACGCCTTTACAGTTCATTTGATTCGCTTTTCGCATAAATCACAAAAATATAGACTTTTTTCTGAATTCCCAGCTGTGATAGCCTTTTCAATTTTTTCCGTTATCTCACTGTCTTTATTAATGCATTCTACACAGTAAATATGTCCATCTTTGGTGGAATAAGCGACTACCTCTTTTCCCCTGTCATTTCTTATCCCCTGCATAGACCTCCGAATGTCTCTCATGCTCCTTCCAATTCTCTATATACTGCTTAGCCAATTAAGGCATCTCTATCTCCTTTAACAAGTATGTATGCAAAATATTTGTATACAAACTTACTAAATCCTATCAAATCTGTCAAGAAAAAAGTGACTCCTAAATGTGACCAGTTTCCAAGGCAGCCCTACCTCTTCTTTTCCCAAAATTCCACCCTACTCGATATCTGGGCATAAAAACGGAATGAGTAAAGTCCAGCATCCATTTTTTCATCCTTTAATCCTATTAAAAGCATTCCGATTTTTTTAGAGGAGATCGTCGATTCTGGATAAATACCACTCTCCATATTTTAATGAAAAGCCAGACCGTTTCCCACACAGATAGAAAGGTAAGGAATTGAGGACCGGAGATGCTCGACTCGACGCTTCGGGGTAGGATGGGGT
>Ga0335081_10020393_pt1 | contig 10721 bp, 12 predicted proteins | sample Lox_Sample_35_FD_206713 | JGI IMG/M metagenome (GOLD analysis project Ga0335081, IMG submission 206713) | Soil microbial communities from Loxahatchee National Wildlife Refuge, Florida, United States - Lox_Sample_3.5 | ecosystem: Environmental > Terrestrial > Soil > Wetlands | place: USA... | reverse complement strand
TGGAAGCGATCACGCAGCGCGGCGATGCACTGGAACTGCTGATCGCGATAGGGGCTGGAGTTGGTGGCGATCTGCTTGCGATTGACGCGCAGAGAGAAATCCATGTCGCGGAGGAGACGAGCGACGGTATTGGGTGATACTGGAATATCGACCTGCTGAAGGACTGCGGCGATCTTCTCGGTGGTTTTGCGAGTCCACTTCAGACCGCTGATGGGGTCTCCGGCGGTATCGTGCTCCAGAAGAATCTCGATCGCGTCGATTATTTCGGGCGTTTTTTTTCCACCGGTCTGCGCCCGCCACCCACTTTGCGCGCACGGTCGATTTCCACGTCCTGAGCCAATAACTGTTGTCGTCCCCGGGAGACAGTGTGCGGATCGAGGTCGAGGAAGTCGGCCAGTTGACGATCGCCGCCACGGCCCAGTTTGAGAGATTCCAGTCCGGCATACAGGCGGCGTTGCTGCTCGTCCAGCAGGCTGTAGAACAAGAGGATGGCGGCCTTGACTTCATCCGGAGAGACCTCCAACACCGATGGGTCGGCCACGGTTGGCAGGGACTCCACGCTGCGGCGCGCCAGCAATTGACGCCGTTGGGCAGTTGGATCCACAGCGATATAGAGATAACGGCCGGAAACGAGCTGACGCCGAACCCGCCCCTGCTGCGCCAGTTGACGCAAGACATCTTGCACTTCGACGTGCAACAGGGGAGCCAATTCATCGGCGAAATAGCCGCGCGGGGAACGATCAATGAAGGCTTGGGCGGTGGCCAACAGAGTGCCAAAGTGGGAAAACCAAACGTCTGCATGCGACCACAAGCCACGGTCGTCGAAGTGGACGATGTCACGGAGGGTATAGTATCGACCGCGATGGGAATAGCTGGTGAGGTAATCCAGCAGCTTGAGTTTGCGGAAGACGGTGACGTCCACCGAAGTGCCGAGAGCCTGCTTCAATTCGTCGAGAGTGGCGACTTGATGGCGCAGGAGAAGGGTGCGCAAGACATCGGAGCGGAAGGAGATGGGGCGCATAATGTTATAATTCCGACTGGAGGAGTTCTCCTAATCGGAACTATAACAAAATTCTGAACTTGAAAGTGGCGGCCTTCAAAACACCCGTAATCCGCTCAGGTCCGATACAGAAAACGCTCAACGTGCTCCAAGAGCCGTACGCTATGCAGGAACATTTTGATAGATAAACGAACGATTGTGAGTTCTTATTGTTGAGTCGCCCTAAGCACGCCCCAGCTTGTATTCGCGTCGAGCGCCGCCATCGATTGGGTCGAGGACAGCGGCTGAGAACAGGGCCGAGTTTTTCCGTCAGTCGGTCAGGAGACTGAAGTGGGGCTGCAGGTTGCGAGGGTCTGCTAATCTGAAATCAGATGTCCCATCCGCTTGTGGGCATGGACCTTTCCGAGCTCCGCGAGGCGCTCGGGCCAGGCCAGCCCGGCTATCGTGCACGGCAACTCTATGACGCCCTTTATCGAGGGGGAGCGCACGAATTGGTGCAGATCACTGCCCTGCCTGCCGAGACCCGTGAGGATCTGGCGCGGCGGCACGGTCTCGGTCTGCCGGAGGTGGAACGGCTGTACGAATCCGCCGATGGCACGAGGCGGTATTTGTTGCGTCTCGAGGATCTGCGGACGGTCGAGACAGTGGTGATGCCCGAAGAGGACCGTGACACGATCTGCATCTCGAGCCAGGTGGGATGCCCGGTTGACTGCAAATTCTGCATGACGGCGCTTTTGGGATTGGAGCGGAGCCTCTCGGCCGGCGAGATTGTCGGGCAGGTGCTGCTGGTGGCGCGCGAAAATCAATTGCGGCGCGATGGCGGCCGTCTCAACATCGTGATGATGGGGCAGGGCGAGCCGCTGCTGAACCTGGATCAGGTGGTGAAAGCGACGCGGATCCTGCTGGATCCTGCCGGGTTCGGGTTGTCGCCGCGGCGCATTACGGTCTCGACCGCCGGCATCATTCCGAAGATCGAGCAACTGGGCCGCGAGCCGGTGCGCCCGAAGCTGGCCATTTCCTTAAACGCCTCGACCGAGGAGATGCGTCAGGAGCTGATGCCGATTACGCGGAAGTATCACCTCAAGGACCTGATCGCGGCGTGCAAGGCGTACCCGTTGCGTCCGTGGGAGAAGCTGACCTTCGAGTATGTGCTGTTGCGGGGCGTGAACGACACGGACGCGGACGCGCGGCGGGTGGTGAGATTGCTGGCCCACCTGAACGCGAAGGTGAATCTGATTGCGCTCAATCCGGGTCCTGGCATTCCGTATGAGACGCCCGATCCCGAACGGGTGGCCGGTTTTCACGAGATCGTGCGGCGGTCGCTTCCGTGCTTTGTGCGGAGACCGCGCGGGCTGGATATCTTCGCGGCTTGCGGGCAGCTCAAACGGAACGCGGTGTAAGAGTGCTGTGGGCACAGGCACGGAACACGCCCGACAGGCGTCCCCATGAGCATATTACCCACTGCCGTGGGGCAAATCGCGAGAGGAACTGAACGCGAGCGGGATTGTTTAAGATGGTAAAGCCACAGAGGAGGAAGTAGGTCCTTAACCCACTGGTGCCTTTGAGCCCCTGCATGAGCATGACCCCGGATCCTGTCCGCAAATCAATGGTTACGAGCGATCTGCATCGTCTCGATTTCCTTCAGAAGTTTACGCATTCGTTGGAGATCCGGCCTTCGGCTGTGGTGGCAGGAGAAAAACATGAGTGGAGCGCGAGAGCAGAGACAGAATCGGGCGAAAGGCCAATCGGCTCGTAAACGAATGGAAATTGACGCCGGATGGTAGCCGCATTCCTGAGCGGAAGATCTTCACGGGCGCCACCAGGCATGAAGTCGCGACGGACCTTACTGCCGCACTCCGTGACCGTGACCGTGACCGTGACCGCGGCTTGAATATTGAGCCCGAGAAGCAAACGGTGGGCGCCTTCTTGGCCTCCTGGCTCGAAAACACGGTGCGGCCCTCCGTACGCCCGAAAACATACCGATCCTATGAGCAGATGGTACGCAACCACTTGGCGAAAACCTCCCGCCGGAGGAATGGGAGAAGCGCGAACTCGACTCGGTTCCGGGCTTGAAGGACGTGCCCATCTCAAAACTGACGCTTCAGCGCGTACAACAGTTCTTCAACGAGAAACTATCCGCCGGCAATTCCCCCGCGTTAGTAAGATACCTTCGCGTGGTGCTCCGGATCGCCTTGAATGAGGCCGTCAAGGGAGACCTGATCGCCCGGAATGTAGCCGAGTTGGCTACTCCCCCGAAGGCAGAGAAGCGGGAGATTGCGCCGTTCACCGCCGAGCAGGCGGGTCTATTTCTGAAGGCAGCCATGGACCATCGGCTCGAAGCGCTGTTTACCTCCGCACTTGCTGTAGGACTCCGCTCTGGCGAGTGCAGCGCTCTTCAATGGGCCGATGTGGATCTGGATTCCGGCAAGGTGACCGTCAGACACACCCTGCAACGGGTGAAGCAATCGGGCGAGGCGTAAGGTAGGCTGAAACTTCTTCCGCCAAAGTCCGAAAAATCCCGGCGGACGATTGACCTTCCGGCGACCTGTATTGCCAGTCTTCGGGCGCACCGCGCGCGTCAAGAACAGGAGCGACTGCCAGCAGGTACCCGCTGGCAGGAAACGAGGCCATGTCTTCACCAGCACCATAGGGACACCAATTGACGACCGGAAGATCCTGAAGGAGTTCAACGCTTTGGTGGCTGCCGCCAAACTCCCGAAGCAGCGCTTTCACGATTTGCGGCACGCCTGCATTTCGCTCCTGGGGGCGCAAGGCGTGGGGTTGAAGGTCATCGCGGAGATTGTAGGGCATACCGACATCCGGCTCACCCAGAATGTCTACCAGCACGTCTACAGCGAGGCGAAACGCGCCGCGGCCGATACCATGGACACGCTGCTCACGAGCCTTGCGAATGCACCGAAAAAGCCGGTTGCCACCAAGCCACCTATTGGAACCATCAATTAAACTGTAAGTGATTGATTTGATGGAGCCACCCGCCGGGGTTGAACCGGCGACCTGCTGATTACGAATCAGCCGCTCTACCAACTGAGCTAGGGTGGCCTTGTTGCAATTCCAGCGCCTCACAGAAGGCCTGGCGGAAGCCTCATACGTTTGAGTTCAATTGACCCGCGCCCTGAACCAAGTCTTGATTTTAGCAAATGACCGGCCGATTCGACAATGGCCGAACTCATGGAGGGTGCACGTCGGATTTGGGGGATGGGATCACGCGGCCCGCCGTTCTGAGCGACGTTCCCAGAAATCCTCGTAGCGTCCGCTGAGTTTGGAACAGCGCAGAGCGATGATAGCGTTGGCGCCGGCTACGGTCCAGTGCATGCCAGCCCGCTTGAGTCTGGTGCCGACAACCACTTTGCAGCCGGCTTCGACGACTCCGGTGGCGGTGCATAAACCCTATTCGTGAAACTCCGGGTATCTCACGCGGTCTCGATCGTTACGGAAATAGTCGGCGCACTCCAGCGCTTCTTCGTATTTGGGCGTATGGCGATCGACTGCTTTCAGGAGAGATTTCATACGGCCCTCGTCAAGTTCGTCATCGCGCCGATGAATCCATTTCTTGCCTGGTTCGTTGTCGCCATAGATGGCCTTACCAACTTTGCCCAGGTGCTCCTTGGCGTGGAAACGGTCGAGGATCTGAATGGCTTTGCGGGAACGATTCCTTGGCGGTGTTCCAGAGATCCAGGCAGAGCCATCGCCCAGCACGACGCACCGGGAAGCATCCGTAAAACCGCGGCGCGTTGCTTCGCGGAGCACCCGCTCCGCGAATTCGCTCCGTTCGGGACAGGTATCGAGAGTGGTGGCGCTTTCGATCGCAGCCGAATAGGTGATCGAGCCGGGATCCCGCACCGGCTTGCCTTCCTCATCCCGCGATTCCGCGGTCCACATAGTGACGAGCTTGGCCTCGCGAGTTTTTGCCGAGCCATCCGGTTGCTTGCCGGAGCGGCCCGCCATTTCGGACTTGCGCATCGGCCACACCGGTGCCATCCATCCCCAAATGCCTCGTTGGAGCCACCTCGCCCATCCGTTCCACGCAACTGCGTTCCTCGGCCGCGATCTCGTCGCCCAACGCCTCGGCGGCTCGTTCCACCTGACTGACGCTTACTTCGACCGCGGCCAGTTCATGGAGTAACGCGCTGCGTTCTTCAAAACTCACCAGCGCCGCGGTGGTACCAGTCATCCGCAGGACTCCTGGCGTGAGCGAAAACATCTCCAGGCTTAAATGGCGGTCGCGCGGGCAGAATCCACTCTGGCAATTGGCACAGTGATAATAGGCCCGCTCCAAGTGCAACGGGCCCAGTACACTTTCAAACGTCTTCCCGTGACGGCCATGATACTGGACAAGCCCTCCTCGGGAGCAGGCCAGTTCCGGCCCGGTGTAATCGGAGGTGTCAGCGTTGAGCCGCTGTTCCAGCGCTCGGGCGGCCAGACGCAAAGCCTGCCGCCGCACCGCTATCTCCACAGCTTCGAAATCCAGATCCCGGATCGACTGTCCTCTTCTTTAACCTTCTCGACGAGAAGCAGCGGCGCTTGTACGCTGGACTCGAAGCTCTCAAGTTGGGTCCTGGCGGAGACCGATGCATTGCGGAGTTGCTCGGCTTGGATCCGCATACCGTAGCCAAGGGCCGCCAGCAACTGCTTAGCCAGGATGTTTCTCGCGACCGGGTGCGCGAACCAGGAGGTGGACGCAATCCAACGAAGAAAAACAACGCAAATAATGGCCGAGATCGAGCGTCTGCTGGAGCACGACACCACTGTTAGCGATCGCCGGAATCCATATTTTCTGGACCTCTGTCGCCAAAGACTTCACGACCTTTTGGAACTTGGAGCGCAGGTAGTCCAGGTAGCCGCCTTGATAACGGGCTGGAACTAAGCCCATGAGCCGAACCGGCGGCAGCGGCGCGAATCTTACTCCCTCGATGCGGCGAGCGGGATCGGGCCTTCCGCACGATACCCCTCCGCTTCTCATGGCGCCGGAGGGAGTAGTTTCAGAGGCCGCCGTCTGTTACAGTTTGGGCAGACAGTCTCTTCGAAGCTAGGAGGCACGCGTTGAACCAGTACCAGTTTTCCAGACGTTACTTCTTTTATGGCACGCTGCTGGCGGGAGCGCTCCCGTCCCGCGGGTTCGGCAGCACGCCGTCTCTTTCCGCAATGGGCTATAAGTCGCCGAACGAAAAGCTCCATATCGCGGCGGTCGGAGTCGGCATTCGCGGCCCTGCGATTCTGGTCGGCGCCGCCGCTACCGAGAATATCGTCGCGCTATGCGATGTGGACGAAGAGCGCTCAGCCCGGGGCTTTGCGCAGTATCCTGACGCCAAAAAGTACAAGGACTACCGCAAAATGTTCGAAACCGAGGGCAAGAACATCGATGCGGTCATGATTGCCACCCCGGATCATATGCACACCCCCGTGGCGCTGCTCGCCATGCAACTGGGCAAGCACGTTTATTGCGAGAAGCCCCTGACCCGAACCGCCTGGGAATCGCAGTTGCTGGCCGACGCAGCAGCCAGGTACAAAGTCGCGACCCAGATGGGCAACCAGGGCTGGAATCACGAGGGCACCAAGACCGCGTGCGAGATCTTCTGGTCCGGCGAGATCGGCGAAGTCAGGGAATTGCACGCCTGGACTGGCGCCATCTACGGTGGCCAGCCCAACATTCCGGCGACAGGACCCGCTGCTACGCCCGTCCCGGCAACCCTCAACTGGGACCTTTGGCTGGGCTGCGCCGACGCCCGCGCATTCAACCCGTTGATGACCAATCAATGGCGCGCTTTCATTGACTTCTCGACCGGCGGATCGCTGGGCGATTGGCTGGTGCACAATCTCGGGCCTGCTCACCTGGCACTCCAACTCGATAAGACCGGCCCTCTCAGTGTGGAATGCGTCTACGTGGAGGGCAAGAACCAGTGGCTCTGGCCGCTGCGCGCGCACATTGTGTTCGAGTTTCCGGCACGGGGCAGCATGCCTCCGGTCACGGTCCACACCTACCAGAACATGCGCGGCGATTTCCAGGACCCGCCCGGAATGGCCGAAGGAGACCGCCTGTTCCCACCCATGAACAACCTGGCCGAGAAGGGCCGCCCGTTCCTTCAGGGCGGCGATGGCATGATGCTGGTGAGCACCCAACTCACCGTAGATGGAAAACCGATCGCGCAGCAGCGTGCCGGAAACTTTCCTCCAGGCGGCGGACGCGGACCGGGCGGACGCGGTCTTCCTCCCGGCGTTTCGCAAGATCCCAAAATGCGCGCTCCCGGCAACGGCGCGGTCTTCGTCGGATCGAAGGGCTACCTGGCCACCACCTCCCGCGGCGAAGGCGTTTGGCTGCTGCCGGCATCGCGCTGGGCTGAATACAAACTGCCTCCGCAGGTGCTGCAACGGGGCGTCAATCACCAGCAGGACTGGATTCGCGCCTGTAAGGGCGGCGCTCCGGGTGTCTCGGATTTCGCCGTCGCCTCCAGGTACATCGAGTGGCTCACGCTCGGCGCAATCGCACTGCGCGTCCCTGGCAAGCTCCTGTGGGATACCAACAAGCGGCGCTTCAGCAACAGCGAGGAGGCCAACCGCCTTCTCAAACCGTTCCTCCGCAAGGGATGGGAAATGAAGCTTTCCTAGGCCACATCGTCGCCGGAGCGGGAAGCATTGGCTGCAGCCAAACCGGTGGGCTGTGGAGGATTCACGGCCCGTGCGTTTTCTGATAGCATCGCAACCGAAATGCACCGCCGCCCGGATCTGCTCAAAGCCCCGGCTGTCTTGACGGCCGGGCCCTATAACCGGATCCTTGGTGCCAACGATCGTATCCGCGGGCGCCTACGGTATCGCACGACTTGCAGAAAGACGGCTGATGACGGCCATCGGGCGCGGGGGAGCCTCCAGAGAAGCCTGTGGGATCGTTTGCGTCGCGAAGCGGACAGTTAACCATGAGCGCGAGGATCGAGTGAACGGGAACCGGATTGGTCGAAATGATCCCTGCCCGTGCGGCAGCGGTTTGAAATATAAAAAGTGCTGTCTGGAGCGGCGGCCGGCCTTCGAGTGGAAACCTCCTGCTGGGGAATCAGAATCAGACAGGGCCAGGGTTCGACTTAAGTCGGGTGCTGACGTGGCGGCGATTCGGAAAGCCGGCCATCTTGTCATCGAGACTCTGCGCCATGTCGAGGCAGCGGTGCGTCCGGGGATTTCGACAGATGAAATCAATACCCTTGTGCACGATTTCACTGTCCAACGGGGAGCGATTCCTGCTCCTCTTGGCTACAAGGGTTTCCCGAAGAGCGCATGTGTTTCAGTCAATGATGTAGTCCTTCACGGCGTTCCGGGGCGCAGGATTCTCGTGGATGGGGATATCGTCAACGTGGATATCACTTCGATACTCAGTGGATATTACGCGGACGCGAGTATGACGTTTTTTGTGGGCGACCCCAGCCCGGAAGCGGAGCGGATTGTTCGCATTGCACGCGAGAGCCTAAGGGTTGGGATCTCCATGGTCAGACCAGGAAACACCATCGGCGATATTGGTTGGGCCATACAGGCCTATGCTGAGAAGGAAGGATGCTCGGTCGTGCGGGAGTGGGCGGGGCACGGCGTCGGGTTCGCATTTCACGAGGCGCCTTCAATTCTGCACCATGGGAAAAGGGGTAGTGGTGCTACTCTCGTTCCCGGCATGGTATTCACAGTCGAACCGATGATCAATCTCGGGCGGCCTGATATCAGAGTGTTGGAAGACGGATGGACAGTCGTAACTTGCGATGGCTCTCTTTCTGCGCAGTTCGAGCAAACTGTACTTGTTACTGGCGATGGGGTGGAGAGTTTGACGCCCTATGACTTGAGTTAAACTTACACTCAACCGCGGCCATCATCGCTGCTGCCATTCACCCCGCGCTACACCTACACCCGACCCAGCGGCGCACTTCAACATGAGACAACATGAGACGGCATCGCTGCCTGAACTCGTCCTGGGAACGGACCGTCGCGGTGTCAGCCCGTCTGTACGCCGGACTGCTTCTGCCCCCACAGAGTCTTGAACCTCAGAATCGCGTTGACCTTTCGCGCCGCATCCGTAAGCATGCCCTCATCACCCTCGGCGGTAAACTCGTACCGCTCGATGGCATCGAAGAGGACTTCACGCGCCGCTCGCACTCTCTCCACCGGGAGAAACACCACCCACTGCCACGCGCACAGGAATACGAACCACCAGAAATTGTGCCAGTCACTCGGCAACACGAAAAAAATTCAGCATCTGTACGACGCAGCCCACAAATGCCGTCGCCCCGCAGAAGCGCATCCTGGTGCGAATCCATCTCGGAGCAATTCGGACGCGAGCCATGCCGGCCGTGTTGTCCGCCCTTTCGGCAGCTTCGGTGAGCGCCATTCCGGGCTGGCCTGGGTCGAGTTCGTACTGTCCTATCGCCCCTTTCAGGATCTTCGCGGCAGCCCTGGAGTGCATCGCCCGCCTGCCGCGCGCAGGCGGGAAGGCGATCAACGCCGGGAAACTCGAGAGTAGCAGGACTCGATGCAGTGCGGCTGAGTGCGGCCAGAAGAATAGCGAAACCACAAAGCCGCCCACACCACGACAGGCAGCCAGATCCATGCCAGCCGTTTGCGCTTGTACTGATCAGCCAGATCTTCGGCCCTTGAGGAGCGGATCGCATGACGTCACCCGACAATTCACCGGTAGCATCCCCGCCTCCGAATTTCAAGTTCCCGTTCAGCGAATCGCCGCGGCTGCCCGCCCAATTGGAATTGCCCTTCGCCCGCTCCGGTATTCTGAAACTTCGCGGTAGAGGTGCGGCGCCCCATCGCTGGATCGGCATTGCGGCCGGGGCCTCCTCTGCGGCGCTTGGCCCAGAGTCGTTTCCCACCTATCACTATTCGTGTCGCAACACGTCGCACACCGCAAGCCGGGCTGCTCGCCGGGTCGGAATGTAACAGGCAAGCGATGCCGGCAGAATCAATAGAGCAGCCACCGAACCAGCCGCTGTAAGATCCAATCTCGGACCGCGCGCACCCAAGCGTTGGATCAACAAGAGGACTCCCAAAAGGCCCGCTGTCAGACCGATCACGACCAACCTGCCACCCGTGGCCAGCAGCATTTGCTGGACCCTGCCCCTCCCCGCTCCCAGCGCCAGGCGGATGGCGATTTCCTGGCTCCTGGAGCCCACCGCGTAGGAAATCACTCCATAGATGCCCATGCCCGCGAGCACCAGTCCCAGCGACGCAATCAAGGTGAAGAGAATCATGTCGAAGCGATATTGCGAGATGTCGGCCGCGAACGATCCCTCGACCACTACCGCGTTGGGGACGGCTTGATGATCGTCGAGCGCCTGCACCTCTTGCCGCACGGCCTCCCAGAGCGGCGCCGGATCCGCATCCGTGCGGACAAAGAGTTTGCGGAAGGATGGCGCGAGAAGTGAATAGGGAATCAGTACGAGAGGAGCGCTGGTCGTTCCCATCGCTTCGTTCGGCTTCGTATCGGCGAGAATGCCCACAATGGTGAAGCGGGACACGTCTCCAGTGCGCAGGCTTTCGGGAGGAATCAGAAATTCCCCGGTAGGCGCTCGCAGGAAGTCCAGGCCGACCCGCGAGCCGATCGGACTCTTCCCCTCCGGCCACAGGCGCGCTGCCATCTGGTTGATCAAAGCCACGGGATCGGCGCTGTCGATCTCACGCGCCGTCAAGACCCGTCCGCCACGCAGTGGAACACCCAGGGTTTCCGGAT
>Ga0335081_10020392_pt1 | contig 10721 bp, 8 predicted proteins | sample Lox_Sample_35_FD_206713 | JGI IMG/M metagenome (GOLD analysis project Ga0335081, IMG submission 206713) | Soil microbial communities from Loxahatchee National Wildlife Refuge, Florida, United States - Lox_Sample_3.5 | ecosystem: Environmental > Terrestrial > Soil > Wetlands | place: USA: Florida... | reverse complement strand
TGAGCAGCACCATGGACTCATTGGCGAGCTTGCGGGCCAGCGCGCGGTGTTCGGGGCTGTCGAGTTCCTTCTCCTCGATCTTCGTATAGGGAACCATTTCCGGCGGGTCAAACATGCCCAGCTTCATCCGAGCCGTGAAGAGGCGGATGAGCGCCGTATCCATCGCGTTCTCACTGAGGTAGCCCTGCTGGACAGCTTCGATGAACGGCCTGTAGTCGTGGTCGTCCTTGGCTTTCGTGAAGAAGTCAGCGCACTCGTTATCCATGCCGCGCTCGAGCGAGATGGCCGAAGACTGGGCCTGTGTGGGCCGGAAATGATGGCCGGTGAAGATGTCGCGGACGGCATCGCAGTCGGAGACCACGTACCCCTGGAAGCCCCACTTTCCGCGTAACTGATCCTGCAGCAGGAACTCGTTGGCGCACGCCGGCTGACCGTTGACGCCGTTGTAAGCGCACATGACCGATCCGGCTTTGCCTTCGGTGACGGTGGCACGGAAAGCCGGCTCGTAGGTGTCGAGGATGTCATGCTTGCTGACATCCACATCCGTGAAGTGCCGTGTCGGCTCCGGGCCGCTGTGCACCGCGAAGTGCTTGGGCGTCGAGATCACTCGGTAGTACTTGGGGTCATCACCCTGCATTCCTGTGACAAAGGCGACTCCCATGCGGCCGGTGAGGAAAGGGTCCTCCCCGTAGGTTTCCTGGCCACGGCCCCAGCGGGGATCGCGAAAGATATTGATGTTGGGCGACCAGAAATCGAGGCCTTCCATGATGTTGCTGTGGCCGGCGCGCTCGGCTTGGACGTGCTTGATTCGCCCTTCGGTGCTGATGACCACCGCCATATCGTGAATGGCCGGGACGTCAAACGTCGCCGCGAGGCCAATCGGCTCCGGGAACTCGGTCGTTCCATCCACGGCGACTCCGTGCAAAGCTTCACTCCACCAGTCGTAAGCCGGAACCTTGAGGCGCGGAATCGCGCGCGCCTGGTTCACAAGCTGCGATGCCTTCTCCTCAAGAGTCATTCGGTGTACCAGGTCTGCCGCCCGCTGCCCGGGCGACAGGCTGGGATTCATGTAGGGCAAGTTCGCAGCGTCCTGTGCCATCGCGGTGGGTGCGATGAGGGCGAAGCACGCGATGAAGACGATGTAGGGAATAAAGGTAGCCAAATTGCGCTTTCCAGAAGAGTTCATTTTTCCCTCCCTGTCGTTATCGAGGTACGCGGTATTACGAAAATGGCCAGAGGGCTCAACGGCCACTAGGCAGGATAATGGCGGGCAGTAGGGTTGTCAACCCAGTCCCACTTGCTTCACTTGCTTCGCTCCCAGCAGCCCGCCTCGCCCCGGTTTCGCTAAGTGGCCGCGTTTGGTTCTTCGCGTCCGCCCAATGCAGAGACGACAACACGGCCCTTCTCCGAAATCAACCGGCTCCTGGGGATACGCCCGAGAGGGGTACGGGGTCATGCTTTTTGAAACGATGCGTTCGTTCAGCAATTAGGGCGGACTCTGGCCCACAGCGCAGATTGCACTTTGGCTGAAGTGCACACGCCGTGTCAAGCGGTTCTTTTCGGCACGCATCCAGGTCGCTTGGCGGCGAGAGCCGACAACGAGTGAGTGACTTGATTCGACAACTACCGGTGGCGCGTGAAATCGCGAAGGATTCCCAGTCGCGGCGCAAGGAGTGGGGAGAGTCCGTGCGCGGTGCGGCGCGCTTGCTTGCGTTAGGCTGAGTCAGTCCCTTCCCTGCAGTGAGAACAGGCGGAGCCGCCGTTCACCGCTTCCACGCTGAGCGCGTCATGGGCGACCGCCCTCACATCTCACCTTGGACAATCCCGGCGCCAGCGCATGGCACGTTGCCCTGAGCGTATTGTTGAGCGACTCCCGAGGCAGTTTCCGGACGATCGGTTCGATAATCCATCCCAGCCCCGTCGGGATGTCGCGCGTCAGCGAGATGGCTCGGCACTCAACATAGACGCCGCCGTCCCGCTCTTGGAATCGCCAATACGAATCGAGGCGCCATAAGAACCCGTAGCCCGTATCGGGCGGCAGCACCTCTTCGTTGGGTCTTCCGGCGTCTTCCACCTCGGCAATCCGCGTGGTGTACGAGCGGCAAAACCAGCGCATGCCGTCCAACGAGGAGTAGTGCACGTCGTGATCAGTATCCAGCACCACCGTGATGATCTTCTTCTTCAGCAGCCGCAAGTAGATTTGGAAATCGTTGCCCTGATGGTTCAGCAGCTTGGAGTCAATTACCTCGGGCCGGTAGACGTTCTTGTGATTGTCGTAGTCCTGGACCAACGCCAAGGCCTCTTTCACCGTCCTGCCGGAAGCAAAGGCCGCCCCGATCCAGTCATGAACCAAACCGTCCGGCACTTTAACCGGCTCCTTGCCCGACCAGCGCTGCCCTGCGATCTGTCCCTGGCGCACCTGCTGGGCCCGATTGGAATCGCCGTCCGACCATAGAAATGGCGCACTCCCATCGAGCGTGGCCTCCATTCCGGCTTCGGCCTCGCGGATGTACGTCGCAAAGGCCTCCAGCGTGGACGGCTTCAACTGTACCGGCTTAGCGGTTTCCGCCATGAGCAATGCGCCTATCCACGATGATGCGCGGCGAATACCGTCCCGTCAAGCGGACTCGACGGCCGGTAGCCGTTCGGTTCAAACTGGGCCAGCACTCGGCGGTCTGGCGGCTACTCCGGAAGGTGTAGCCATGTAGCTCTTAAGTCAAGCATTCCCGAGCGACGCTGTTTTGCCCCGGGGCATATCCGGAGTCGGGACCTTTAAGTGGATCGGCGGGGCGGGCAGGGGAGCTGCAACCACGGTGTGTATGAGGCTACTTGCGCCCCTGGTGCAGCCCCACCAGCCCTGGAAGACTTGGCCGCCAGCACAACGAACCTGCAGCGGACGCCAGCCATCGGGGCCGCACGACGGGGTGGAGGCGAGAGCCTGGTCTTCGCGACGCGGCCCTCCGCCCTCGACTCCACTCTCCGGCCCCTCGATGGGGCTGGCGCTCACGGACCGGGTGTCAAGTCGAAGCCCCACGCGTAGCGCCTTGAGCGCGCTTTCCTTCGCGCTCCAAAGCAGGGCCAAGAGCCGCAGCCGGTCCGTCGCGGTCGCCCGCGCCACCAACGCTTGCTCTTCGGCGGTGAAATAATCGGCGACAAAACCGTCGCTGCGTGGCTCGATCGTTTCCAGATCGCAGCCCAGCGTCCCGCCTGCCGGCATGACCGCACACAACGCCGTACCGGCGCGGTGGCTCAGCGAAATGGTGACGGCAGCCGGTTGGCTCGCGAGAAAGACCTCGGGCGCGCCGTCCGGCGCCGGGCGTACTTCTATGCCCCCCAGCGCCTTGGGATTGCCATCGCCGGATATGTTCCAATAGGCGGCCAGGGCTTGCTTCGCCGTCCAGCGTCCCAGCCGCCAGTCGGCGCGCCGCTTGGCAAAGCGCAGGCCGTCCAGCCGGATCGCCTCGCTGGCGCTTAGCCAGTCATTCTCCGCCGGCACATCCGCTTCGGTTTGTTCCAGCCAATAAACCTCAATCATCGAAACTCGGAAGATTACTAAGAGAACCTCAAATCAGCAATCGGACGGTGTTCAATCGATCTCAAGCCGATGAGATTACATGACATCGCGGCTTCCGTGAAGCTGCCTGGACTGCGACTTTGGCAACCTGACGGCGAGCGGCGCTCCTGAATGTTGTGCCCGGATTCCCCACCCGTTCCCAATTCGTGTTAGAGAGAAATGCGCCATCGATACAAACTTCCGCGAGAGCAGGGTGAAAATCGTCATAAACATTTGATTTAACGGCAGATAACCTCTGTGGGTTTGCTTTGCTCGATTCTCACGTAAGCTGTTGATACAACGTGTGTTAAGTGTCTTGGCTCTGTTTGGCTTTGTCAGCCTCTCAATCACGCTCGGGCAAATCGGCAATATAGAGCATCGAGTCATTGGTCGTAACTTCGCGAAAAACAGGCCTAAAATCGCTTTAACCGACTGATTTGACAGCCAGTTAATCGCAGTGGCTTCGTTTCCGCCGATAATGGCATAAATTGCTGAACGCAAGCAACTTAACCGTCGTGGCTTCGTTTGGCTTCGTTTTGGCCTGCAGGGCCGCGAAAATGCCTTTCGCCCGTTCGCGCCTCCTCTACACTGTTCCCTATACGCTGTCCCCGAGTTAAGGGCGCCGTGGCGCTTTCCCACTTTGGTTTTGGGGCCGGCTAATTTGCGGGCACTGCGCCCGTCGTTGACCAGTCTCGGCGGGCTTAACCCCCCGCCTCAAAGGACGCTCGGAGATACCTGTAGGTCCAACCATAAGATATCTTATAACATCTTCCATACCACTGTCAATGTTTTTCTGAGGCTACGTGTTGAGCCGCTGTCGATAGCCTCGTCCAGGCGATTTCGTTTGGACATGATGTGACCCGACCCGAGACCCTGATCTGGACTAGAATTTGCCCTCCGCGATCCATCCCGCCACCTCATCGGCCACCGAGAAATGCTGGGCCGGATTTCTTTCGTAGCGCTGACCCAGCATATAGGCATTCCGTTCCAGCGGTATCGCGTCGTAGCCACCCCCATTCAGGAATCCGCGAACGTACAGCTCCGCAAACCTGGGAATGATCCCCCGTTCCTTGTCGCCACCCTTCAATTTTTTGCAGCCCGGCGGGCGGGGATTGTCGGCCAGCCGCACCGTAAAATAAAGGTAACAGGATTGGCGTCTCCAGCACAAACCAGTGATCCTCAAAACAGAGCATAGCTTAGCGCAGATGTGCCCTTTACGTCTGCGGCTCCTGGCTGGGCTTCTTGAACAAACCGCGGACCGACGAATCAGGTCCGCGCTGCCCCGCTCGGGGACAGAATAGACTGGCTCCAGAAGGTGTATGATGGGTGAGCGTCGGATAAACCCGGAGGTCTAAGGCCATGGACGATTTCAAAGAAAAGCTGGAAAAGGCCGTACGGCTTAAGGATTTCGCCGTAAACAACCGGTATGACGTAGACCCTAAGACAATAGAGCTCTTGAACGGACTGGTCTACCCCGGCAAAGAGGTAACGGCTGAGAGCTGGACTACATTGGATAACGTACTCCGTGAACTGACATCCGCCACGTTTCCAACGACAGCCGATACGTTGTCACCTTTGCCGGAATCAGAGGAGTATCTCCGTTTTAAACGCGACCTTTTCTGGTTTGGTCCCACCGCGCTGGTGCTAGCCGTGGCCAGTTTCGTGGCTTCGGCTGAAGGGGCATGGATTCATGTGAGCAATTCCGTCCTGGCACTGTCGTTGGGGTTGCTAGGTGCAGTTGTGTATAGCCTATTTAACGTTTTGCGGGTCGTGCCTCCGCAAGCGTTCAACCCCAAGGATCTGTACTCCAACTACGCGCGTCTCCTTCTGGGAGTGTTGCTGGGTTGGGTGTTTTACTTCGCATTCGCTCAAGATGTGTACGCCGAGCTCCCGGAGTTGTTAAATCTAAAAGTCAACACTGGGGCTGACCAACCCATTTTCAATCAGACCCATTCGGATTGGACCAAGGCATTTTTCCTTTTAATTCCTTTCGTCGCCGGTTACAGCACCAAATTCGTAGTAGGAGTTCTGGAGCGCGTCATCTATGCTTTGGAGGCAGCATTGGGAATCGAGGAGAAACGACAAACGGGTGCGCAGAGAACGAGGACACCTACGGGCGGTGGATAAGCGCATGCCATGATGGACACACCTATCGAGCTCATTTACTCTGAGGATCACAACTCGTCGCTTCCGATCCGGAGTCACCGTGATGCCCTTAGCCTGGTAGCGCGGGCGTCCCGCCTGCTCTTGCCCGCAACCATTGAAGCTGCAGCCGGAGGGCGAGTTCGGCCTACTGGGGTTGCCCGGAGGCCGCTGCGCGGTCGTCACGTACGAGGGGCCCTACCCAGGCTTGGGCCCGGTCTACCAGCGCATCTACGGTGGTTGGCTGCCCGGGAGCGGCTACGAGCTACGCGATGCCCCCGCTTTCGAGGAGTACCTCAACTCACCGCGCAATGCCAAGCCCGAAGATCTCGTCACGGTGATTCATGTTCCACTCGAATGACATGCTATGAGCAATCCCCACAGGGCTATTCCGCCGCCGCCAAGGTGAGGTACGTGAATTTCTGGTCGCGCTCGATCTGGAGGACCACCGGAGCGTCGGGCGCCAGTTTGTCGAGAGCGGAGCGGAGACCGGCAAGGCTGGTGACGGGCGATCCGTTAACGGCGTGGATCACATCTCCGGTGGTCAGCGCGTTGTCCAGCGCGCCCGAACCGGCGGCGCGGGCCACCACGACCACGCCGGTGGGGTCGCGAAGTCCCGAAACCATATCCGCCACTTGGGAATCGACCTCGACGCCGAGGATTCCCAACTGCTTCACCAGGTTCTTCTCCGGGTCGACGACGTCCGTCAGGCGGTCCGTTGGGTGTGTGCGTTCGATCACCGGGATATCGAGCGAGACTTTTTCGCTGCCTCGGAGCACGTCGACTTTGAGGCTTTCTCCCGCCGGTTGCGTGAACAGGATGAAACCAAACAACGGCAGGCTATCGATGTAGCGGCTGTCAACGCTGAGGATGATGTCCTGAATCCGGAGTCCGGCCGAAGCCGCCGGGCCGGCGGGCTCAACGTCGGACACGATCACTCCCCAGTCCCGGTTGAGATGAAGTCCGGCCGCCAACGCGGGCGTGATGCTCTGTACCGAGATGCCTATTTCACCCCGGTGGGTGTGGCCGTACTTCTTGAACTGCGGGTAAGCAAATGACACCATGGCGCTGGGAATGGCGAACCCCAAACCCTGGTTGCCGCCGGACTGGCTAAGGATGAACGTGTTGAGGCCCACCAACTCGCCCTCCGCATTCACCAGCGGTCCCCCGCTGTTGCCGGGATTGATGGGAGCGTCCGTCTGGATGTAGACGAAAGGGCTGTCGGGGTCGAGTTGGCGCGCCACCGAACTCACGACTCCCATGGTGACCGAGTTGTGCAATCCCTCCGGACTGCCGAAGGCAAACACAATCTGACCTTGCCGGAGGTCGGCATACCGCGCGATCGGCAGCGCCGGAAGCCCGCTGACGTCGATCTTGAGTAGCGCGAGATCGATTTCCCTGGAAACCCCAACCACGCGCGCCTCGACGCTTCGGCTCCGCGTGGTGAGGACGCCGGCCACCGTGGTACCCCCGGCAGGCGGCAACGACACCTGAATGTGGAGCCCGTTGTTCACGACGTGCGCGTTGGTGACGATATACCCGTCCGGATCGATAATGGCGCCCGACCCGACCACCCGCTGCCGGCCCACCACCAGGCCGGTTTCGCCGCTGCTGGTCTCGTCCAAAGCTCCATAGCCCGTCACTTGCACCTGCACGACGCTGGGAGAGACCTTCTTGACCAGGGTCTCGAAGGAGCCGCTGAGTTGGTGAAGCAGGTCCGCCTTGCTCGCCGGAGTTTGGGCCGTGAGACGGGCGGCCGCCATGGCGAAGCAGAGGACGCCGACAAACCGACGAGCGCCGAGCACGGGTCGATTCACCCGTGCGGTAGCACCAGGATTATGCATAAGGATATCCTCCCTTGGCGCCTGCCGTGCCCCAGCATCCATTATGAACCCTTATGCTGAAAATTCCCCGCCGCCTTATGAGTGGTTCTCAAGCCACCGCGCGGTGACGGGCGATGGCCGCCCATTCTTTTCGCGAATAGATGACCGCGTTCAATTAGTGCTTTAATTTAGAAGTACGCTAACTTATGTGCCGACCCTCACCCACCGCTGCGCGGTCCCCCCTCTCCCAAAAGGGAGAGGGTTGTCACCTTCAATAATTGCGCCCTTCCCCCAGCAACTACGGCCCTCTCCCTTTGGGACAGGGGAGCCCTCTCCCTTTGGCAGAGGGGGGACCGCGCAGCGGTGGGTGAGGGTCGGCAACACAACGTTAGCGTATTGGCGAAGGATCTCGCGTGCGCCATGGGGATTCCGGAGAGCGAAAGTGTCGAGTCCGGCGCCAAGGATGACGATCTGCCCAACCCCTCTTTCGACAGCTCTTGACAAAGCATCTTCCGCAATCCGGCTTCGCGCGGCGGTGATCAGACGTCCGATGCTGGCCAACGGGTGTCGGCTCGCAAATTGAAGCATTTCCTTTTCGTCTTCACGCAGAATCTGCATAGCAAATGGGTCATATAGGATTGAGCCATGATCGAGCACCTGATGAGCAGCCCGTTGGCGGGCGATTATAAGGGCTGTGCGGCTGGGCTCATTAGGCTTCATGTTCGGTGAGATGCAAAGGAGAGCCAAACCGGCTCTTGTTTCACCGGCCCCGGTGCGAACCCTTACCGGGCGACGATGAGACCGGAGGCGGCAACTGACGGGTCGGCGATCTGGGAGATCTCAGGCAAGTCGTGAACGGCGATGGGCAGAAAGAGGCGCACGATCTTGGCATCGAACTGGGTGCCGGTGCAGGCATGCACGCGCCGGATCACTTCCTCCAGCGGCAGTCCGGGCCGATAGCAGCGGTCGGAAATCATAGCGTCGAAGGCGTCCATCAGGCTGACAATTCTGGATCCCAAGGGGATTTCTTCACCCCGTAGCCCAGCCGGATAACCATTCCCGTCCATGCGCTCGTGATGATGCAGCACCAGCAAGCTGATTCGCTCAAAGCCGGGGAGCAGGCGGAGCACGGCCCAGCCGTATTCCGAGTGGCGGTTGATCAAGACCCGCTCGTCGGGGTCGAGCTTGCCGGGTTTGTTCAAAATGGCATCGGGCACGCCGATCTTGCCGATGTCGTGCAGAAGAGCCGCCACTTCGATATCGCGCTGATAGCTCTCGTCGACGCCCAAGGCCTCCGCCACGCGCACCGACCACTCGGCGAGGCGGGTGCTGTGGACACCGGTGTTGAGATCCTTAAGATCCAGGAGTTGGTTCAGGCCCAAGACGACGGCATTTTTTACGTGCTGGAGCTGTTCCTCCAGCACCTTCACCTGCAGGCCATCACTACCGTCAAGCCGGAAAAACGGGGGGATCACCAAGCCGCTCATGCCGGTTGCAAGCACTGCCTCCGCATTCATCAAAGCTAACTCCTTGTACCCGCCCATGTAGCGGCGCTTTCAACTTGAGATCCGCAGGCCGGAAACCTCGGCTACGGGCACCTCTCACGCGCCCCCTTCACCGCTCTTCGCCGGGTGGGCGCACTACGGCGGCGTTACAGCAGTTCATCGTCACTCGGTGCAGCAAACTTGAGAGGATCATTCGGGGCACTAGCGCTCGATCCTGGCTAAGGGTGCAACGGGCCTCGTTGGACGCGTGCCAAAGGGTGTCAGGTGTATTTCAATCGACCTCTCTCCGCCCACCTGGATGTGGAGTTCCAGGCGCCGCCGCTGCAGAGGGTAGTCGAGGAGGAATTCGCCGAACTGGTTGCTCACCGTCTGGGCCAGAACTGCCCCGCGCGATGCAACCGCGACACGGAGCCTCGACAGTCTCCCTTCGGGAGCCTGGAGGTTGGAAATCTGGCCCGCCAGGACCATGGCCTGACTTCCCGGCTCGTGATCGACGCGAAGATCAAGGCAATAGCTTCCTGCCTGATACATCGCCTGGTGGTCGGTCTGCTGCTCGGCGCGAACGCCGACCGGCAAGGGGGATTCCAGGCTGTCGAAGACTATCCAAGGTATCCGACGGGACAGGAACCCGGACTTTTTCCGCTGGCGAGCGCTGCGAGACCGCACCAAGTTGAGGGCGTCGGAGCCAACATGATACTGAGCCTCGTTAGCCGCGATCGCGCTGAAGACACGCAGGCCGCTGACCGTCTGTTGGCAAGAGGGGCAACACGCGAGGTGCTGGTCGAGAGGGCCTTGCCCTGATTCCGTATCGAACCCGCGAACGAAATCTATCCAACGGCTCAGTTCAAAGTGCTTCATCAGGTTCTCCTCTCCACTTGGTGGTCGACACATGACGCTCTTGCTCTCCCCATGGAGTAAGGGTATGAAAGTCGCGGTGAAATATAGTAATGGGCGGGCCACGGCGGTAACGGTACTTTGGTCGGCATCCGACCGCCTTTGATAGGCGTTGGTGCCTTTCAATGGTGGAGACGTGAGCCCAGTGCTCAGGATGGAAGTAAAACGGCATCGCATCCCGCCTAAAACACGAAGAGGGCGCGGCGAACCGCGCCCTCTCGCTCCAGTGACGGCCGCGTCTCAAGCAGCTCAGTGGGTGTGGAAGTGGAGCCCGTTGGCGTTGAACGTCGACATGTTCTGGACATCGAGAACACCCCAGGCGGTGACAGTATTGTAAACGTTCACCGACGCGACGGAAGCCATCGCGTTGTCGGTGTCGGCAAAGTCGGTTGGATTGGGGTTACTCTTGTTCCTGTTCTTTGAACTCGCGTAGCTTGCCGTCCCGATCGCCATGTTGCCGGAGACAAGCGCGGAGCTGAACGAGGTTCCCCACACCGCCGCCCATTGCGCGCCGGGGTACGTCGTAATCAACCCTTCGCCTGGTGCCACCAGGGTCAACAGGTCAGGACCATAGTTCGAGAAGGTGGAGAGCGTGCCGCTGGCCGAGACCGATCCCACGCCGAAGACGTTGCCCATCGAAGCGGGGTAGACCGCCATCATAGAGGCGTTGTTGCCAACCGAGGCTACACAGATGACGCCGTTGCGAACGGCGTAGTTGATGGCCAGGAGCATCTCCGACGAAATCTGGTCCTGGCTGAAGCTCATGTTGATCACGTTGGCTTTGTTGTCGACCGCATAGTAGAT
>Ga0335081_10020391_pt1 | contig 10722 bp, 15 predicted proteins | sample Lox_Sample_35_FD_206713 | JGI IMG/M metagenome (GOLD analysis project Ga0335081, IMG submission 206713) | Soil microbial communities from Loxahatchee National Wildlife Refuge, Florida, United States - Lox_Sample_3.5 | ecosystem: Environmental > Terrestrial > Soil > Wetlands | place: USA... | reverse complement strand
GGTGTCGATGGTCCGGAGGGGAGTGTCGCGCGCCACCACGCCGACCACCGTGGTCCCGGCGCCTATGACGGAGACCACGAGCGCGGAGTACCGGTAGATCAGTATCGCCGCACGGTAGGTCTCCGAGTGGAGAAGGCCGACGAGGAAGAACATCGCGAACCCGGACGCGCAGACCAGCGCGCCCGTTATCGTGACGACCTTGTTCATTTCTGGGACGCCTCGCCCTCAGGTCGTATAAGAATAATCATCCCTCGACGATGGCCGATGCCGGCCACGGCCGAAAAAAGGAGAAATACAACGGACGCCCGGCGCCCTCGTCGCCCTTGACCCTGGAAGCTCTCCGCGATGTCCTCTCTTCAGAATACAAGGGGCCGAGGGCGGTCTTCTCCGAGATTCACGTCCTGAAGGCCATACTCGCGATTGGCGCGGCGGGAGCGGTCGGGAGGGGGAAGCTGGGGAGCCTCGTAGGCCTCGGCCAGGGCGAGGTAAGGACCCTCATCAAGCGGCTGAAGGAGAACGACCTCATCCTGATCCAGCCCGACGGCTGCAGGCTGAGCCGGAAGGGGGAGCGGGAGTTCCAGAGGCTCAGGGAGAAGATACCTTGGTCTTCCAGCGTAGAGGCGAGGTCGCTGGGGATCGGCGTCAAGTGCGCCGCTGTCCTCGTCAGGGGGGCGGGACGCAGCGTGAGGAAGGGGATAGAACAGCGCGACGCGGCCGTCAGGGCCGGGGCGATAGGGGCGTTCACCGCGCTCTTCGCCAACGGTCGCTTCATCATCCCAGGGGAGGGGGTTGACTGCGAGAAGGACGGCCCTCGCGGGTTGTGGTCGGCGGCTAGGGCCGAAGTACCCCGGGAGGGGGACGTCCTGATAGTGGTGGGCGCCGATTCCGACGAGGCTGCGGAGCTCGGCACGCTCGCTGCTGCGCTGACCCTCTTCTAGACCTTCTCGCTCCTGTTATTAGATTCGTCTCCAGGGGGTCTGCGCTAATCATGAAGTACACGACCGTCGTCGTCGATGACAAGCAGCACTGCCTCGGGGTGATGAGGCGCATGGAAGAGGAGTTCCGGAAGGGGGACGAGAACTTCTTCATCAAGGTCATGCAGGAGGAGCCCAGCCTTGTTCTCAGGGTGCACGCGGTGACGATCCTCGCGGACCTGGGCAGCGAGGCCGCGATCCCGACGCTCACGAGCGTCTTGCTCCACGACCCCGACCCGCTCGTCCGCCACGAGGCCGCGTTCACGATGGGCCAGATAGGGCTGACCTCTGGCGTCCGGGGGCTGGAACAAGCGACGCTGAAGGACAAGGACCCAATAGTCCGGCACGAGTCCGCCGCGGCGCTCGGCTCGATCGGGAGCCAGTCGGCGAAGGCCACGCTCCAAGCTGCTCTGAAGGACTCCGACGAGCTAGTGAGGAACTCCGCTGCGGCCTCGCTCTTCAACCTGGAGTTCCTTGAGACGTTCGAGATCGGCGGAACGGCGAGAGACAGGGCCCCCAGGCCCTGAAGAGCCTGTCATAGCCTGGCCTTCGCGACCACGTAGCCCGAACCGACCTCGAACTCGGCGTCGGGAAACTGCCGGGAGATCGCCGTCCTGAACTCCTTCTCGCGGCTTCCGTGCTTGAAGAGCCTCCCCGCCTTGATGTCCCTGACATAGACCAGCCCGCCGGGCCTCACGATCCTTCTGAGCTCGAGGAGCGCGGCCTGCGCGTCCGCGAAGTGATGGAACGACGACATCGAGATGACGGCGTCCACCTCCCCCGAGGGAATGCCCGCGACATCTTCCGCTCCCGCGACGACGACCTCGATGTTCTTGAGCCCTCTCTCCTCCACCCTCTTCGAGATTTCCTCGGCTCTCTTCGGGTTGGGCTCGACGGCGTAGACCCTGCCCTTCTCACCCACCATCTCCGCGGCGGGGAAGGCGTAGTACCCGTACCCCGCGCCTATGTCGGCCACCTTCATCCCCTCCACGAGCCCTACCTCCCTCAGGCGCGCCTCGGGCGGCGCGCGCCTCCTGCGGAGAGCCTCGAGCAGGGACGCCCACATTCCGAGACTCTCCTCCTAGCGCCGCTCAAATACTTAAGTCCGGGCGGGAGCGCTCTCGCGAGCGGTTGAGGCTCAAGGGCAAGGTCGCGGTGGTGACTGGCTCGAGTACCGGAAACGGGGCCTCGATCGCGAAGGCCTTCGCGAAAGAGGGGGCCGACGTGGTGGTCCACTATCGGAGCTCGGCGGTCGAGGCAGGGAAGGTGGTCACGGCAATCAAGAAGATGGGCCGAGAGGCGATTTCGGTGAAGGCGGACATCGCGGTCCCCGAGGAGAACAAGGCCCTGTTCAAGCAGGTCGAGCGGAAGTTCGGCAGGGTGGACGTGCTCGTCAACAACGCGGGGCTGGCCGACGGGAGCATCTGGAACGCGAAGGTCGAGGACATCACCCGGGAGATGTGGCTCCGCGTCTTCTCGGTGGACGTCTTCGGGGCGTTCGACTGCGCGCAGAACGCCCTGAGGCTGATGCGGGACGGCGGCGCCATCGTCAACGTCTCGTCGACGCCTGTCCTCGTCGGGGACACGCAGGGGTTGGTCTACGCTTGCGGGAAGGGAGCCGTCCTGACCATGACCAAGATGCTCGCCAAGTCGCTCGTCCCAAGGATAAGGGTGAACTGCATGATACTGGGCTCGATCAAGACCGGGTGGTTGCAGTGGTTCGACGAGGCCGCCGTCGCGGCGCTCCGCTCTTCCATACCGATGGGCCGGTTCGGCGAGCCCGCAGACGTGGCCAACCTGGCGGTTTTCCTGGCGAGCGACGAGTCCAGCTACATGACCGGCCAAGGCGTCGTGCTGGATGGCGGAGAAGTAACCCACTGAAGCCCCTCGCGGCGAGCGCCCTCACTCCGATGCCTCGTAGAGGCCGCCTGCCTTGTCTATCTTCGAGAGGGCGAGGGCAACCTCGTCGTCCTCGGAGACCGTCCCGTTCTTGATCACCTTGTCCCACATCTCCACGTAGATGTCCAGGGCGTCCTTTATCTGCGGCGGCTTCCCCTTCTTGGTCTCCTTGAGCTGGTCGAGGTACTGCCTCACGACCATGTTTGGCTTCCCAGGCATGACGGTTCTGGGAAGATAGCTCGGGGGAGTAATTAATCGCTGCTGGCGCCGGCGGGGCCTATCCTCGCACCCTCCCCCACGCCGGAGAGGATGGTCTTGTACCCCATCCGCGCGACCGCCCTCCTCACCCTCGCCTCGTCCTCCTCGCTCGTGTTGACGAAGACCGAAGGGCCCGTCTGCATCGAGAAGTAGGCCTCGACGCCGTCCGACCGCAGCTCCCTCACCTTCGTGATTATCCTGATGGTGTCGGGGCTCATTATGACCAGCCTGTTGGCCCCCGTCATGGTGACCGCGTGGAGCTCGAGGGTGTCCCGCTCTGCGAGTTCCCCCACCTTGCGGAGGTCGCCTCCCTTTATCGCCCTCTCCATCTCCTCGCACCTCTTCGCGGCGGACTCCACGCGCGACCTGAAGAACGGCGAGCTCTCTACCTCCCTGTGGGCGTCCTCCGTCCTGACCGGCGAAGTGAGCGGGACTATCACCATCCTCAGGGGCAGGTCCTTCTCGTCGGCAAACCTCTCGGCGTAAGTGTCGTCGTATCCCTTACCCGCGTAGAGCCTCGAGAACCCTCCCACGACCGTCCTCGACGCGGAGCCGGCGAAGAGGCGCGCGACCCTCGAGAGCTCGGTGTAGTCTGGCTCATCCTTGCTCACAGCGTGGAAGAGCGCGAGAGTGAGAGCGGCCCCCGCGGAGGACGAGAACCCCAGACCCTTCGCGTCGAGGCGGGGGAAGTTCCCCGAGTCGAGGCGCAAGCCAAGTTCCTCGAAGCTCTTCCCGGTCAGCCTTTTGGAGACGTTCTGGAGGCGTCTTAGCGCATCTTCGTTCTTCTTCCCCTCCACGAGCAGCTCTCCGTCCCTCCCGCCCTTCGCGTTGCGGACCACGACCCGGCTCCCGAGCGAGGTGGTGTTCACCGAGATGCTGTCGTGGTAGGGGATCCTGAGCTTCCAGTCCTTCAGTCCGTGATACTTCACGAGGGCCTGCATCGTGTTCGCGGTCGACTTGAAGGGGGTCAAGTGTAGACTTCTATCCTGAGCAGGCCAGCCGCCCTGGGGGATTTCAAAGTTCCCACGAGGCCGCGTGGTATCTCGCTCGCGGAGGACTCAGCCTGGATGGCCAGCGTCCGTCCGCACACGAAGCCGCTCTTCCTGATGACCATGTCGGTGGGGCTTTCGAACGACAGGTCCTTGCTCCCCCTTGCGGCGAACGAGAACTCTCCGCCTGGAGCCACTATGGTGAATCTCACCCTCGCCTCGTCTGACCTCAGCGCTTTCTTCATCGCGGGCGAGAGCTGGGCGATCCCCTTCGAGGCGCCAACCCCGATTATGCAGTCCCCCCTGGGGGTGAGGTGCTCCGCCGTGGTGATTTCGATCGTCCTCTCGTGGGTGGCCCTGACCATGGCGTGCCCGACGAACGCGACCTCCTCAGTCACGCAGACCTGCTCGGACGTCTTCATGCCGATCGGCTAACTCCGCGGACGGGCTCCACGGGTCCTCGGTTAACGGTTTGGCTGAGGCGCCGCAGGCCTGGACTGGGTCGCCCAGTCCTGGAGGCCGTTGCAGTGGCCGCACCTCTCGTCTTCCTCGGCTACCAGCGTCGAGCAGAAGGGGCAAAAGTGCTGCCCCGGCGGAGCCTCGACCCTCTCCGCCAGCTCTTCTATCACCAATCCCACGACCAGCGCCACCGCTCCGCCGGCTATCAGCGCCAGCCACGCCTCGCCGTCGAGCGCCACGTAGAGCACCACGCCCGTCAGGATTATCATCCCGCCTGCGACGACCAGGCTCGACCTCATCGGTTCCACGGAAGGGCCGATGGGTTTATAGATTTTGATGGTGTGGCGGACTCTGGCCCTTGGTCACAGAGTACGAGCAGCTGCTCTCCAGCATGCTCAAGGAGCGGAGGGAGAAGCTCGAAGCGTTGAAGGCGGGGAGCGGCAAGAGCAAGAAGAAAATCGACGCCCTCCTATCGGAGATAGGGTACGTAGAGGTCGAGCTCGAGCGCTACCAGCGGGGGATGACCCTCTTCAGGTCCAAGGACCTCCCCAAGGTGGGAAGGTGGGGCAAGCCCGAGACATCCCAGCAGGGGGAGGCGCTCCCCTGACCCTCAATGGCCTTAAATAACTAAAACTAATCGGGAACCCGAAGAATGGAACGCCCGCTCTCCAGCCTTGTCCTCGCGGAGGTGTACGGCACCTTCGTGCTCACTTTCGTCGGGATAGCGGCAATAACCGTCGCGAGCGACTCGAGCCTCTTCCCGCTCGGCCCGAGCCTTGGGCTGGGCTTCATAGGTCTCGCTTTCGGCGTCGCCCTAGTAGCCGGGATAGCCACGGTGGGAAGCGTCTCGGGAGCATACTTCAATCCGGCGATCACGGTCGCGGCCTTCGTCGCCGGCAGGCTCCCGAGAGCCCGGGTCCTCCCATACGTGGTAGCCCAGTTCGTTGGGGCGACTTTCGCCGCGGTCGTCGAGTACGCCCTTGTGGGCAGAAGCGCCGCCGTTGCAGCCGACCTTGGGAGCACCTTGCCCAACCTCTCGCTGTCCACGCCGGTCTTCTCCGCGGTCTTGGCTGAGATAGTCGGCACCACCTTGCTGACTATGGCTGTCTTGGGGGCCACCGACCCAGACTCCTCGAGCATCTCCTGGGGCACCCTGGGGATAGGCTTCACGCTGGCCGGCTCGATCTGGGCGCTCGGCGCGATATCGGGCGCCTCCCTCAACCCCGCGCGGAGCTTCGGCCCGGCCCTCGTCTCCCTGCTGTTTAGCAACACCCCGATGCTCGACTACTGGATCTACGTGATAGGCCCGGTCTTGGGAGGACTGCTCGCTGCGATGCTCTACAGGATGATCTACAAGCGCGTGTAATTCGATGAAATCCCAGCCGAGGCTCAACCGCGAGCGGGCTAAGGAGCTCCTCGCCGAGGTCGACTTGCTCGTATCGCGGGAGCAGCAGCCCGCGGCGCTCAGGAAGAGCGTCGTCCAGCTCCTGAACATGGAGCCTACCTACAACTGGGTGGGCCTCTACCTCCTCAAGGGCGGAGAGCTGCGCATCGACTCTTGGAAAGGCCCTGCCCCCACGACCCACACATCAATCCCCCTGGGGAAGGGCATCTGCGGTTTCGCCGCCAAGTCAGGGCGCACCGAAATAGTCTCCGACGTCTCGAAGGACCCACGGTACCTGCAGTGCTTCGCGAGCACCCGTTCGGAGATTACCGTGCCCATCACGCACGAAGGGAAGGTCGTGGCAGAGATAGACATCGACGCGGACGTGGCCAACGCCCACTCCTCCGTGGACAGGGAGTTCCTCGAGGCCTTGGCGGCGAAGATTTCGAGATTCTGTGTCTAGGCGACGCCGGTCCGACCATCATCCCGCCCCCTAGGCTGGCTACTTGACCTTCGCCCATCGCGCGTAGATCAGAAACGCCAAACCCGCGACGACTAGGATGAGAGAGAGGATGCGGAAGGCGTTGACGAACCCGCCCGAGGCGCCGGGCAGCGCGATGAGGGCGCCGATCAAGAACGCCGCCAGGCCGTATCCCACGTGCTCCAGGGCGTGGTTGGTCCCCATTATCGCGGCGCGATTCGAGGGATGGCTCGCCTCGGCAAGGATCACGAGCTGGCTGACGCGGACCGCGCCTATGGACAGGCCGTATGCCACCGCCGCGATGAGGAACGACGGGAGCGAGGGAGGGAAGAAGAACACAACGGAGAGCGAGCACGCGGCTCCGATAAGACCGGTGACCAGGTAAGGCATCCGCCTCTCGGTCCTGTCCTCGTAGTGGCCGAGGGGCACCATGAAGAGGACGCCCGTGATGGCCATGATCGAGGCGAAGTACCCGAAGAGGTACCTGAACTGGGGCACCAAGCCCTCGAGCCTTTGGGCGTAGAGCGGTACGAAGGAGAAGAAGGCGGAGAAGCCGATGGCCCCGACCAGCGTGGTCAGCAGGGCTACGCCGACTATCGGAGTCCTGAACGCATTAGCATAGTCCCCCCAGGTGGCGCTGTGACTGTGCGCCCCCGCGTGAGGCCCTTCGTCGTGGCCGTCGTGGTCGTGGCTGGCGCCCATGACCATGGGGGCAGCGAGGACCGCGGACGCCGGCCGTATCTCCGGCATGAACACGACCGCGAGCCCAGCCGAGATCAGCAGCATCACGGTGGACATCTCGAAGACGGCCGTCGCGCTATCCGCCAGGAAGGCGACAGTCGTCCCCAGGGCGGGCCCAAACGCGTATCCCGCGAACTCGGCGCCGTCGACGAGGCCGTAGGCCTTCCCCATTGTCCGGTGCTTCTCCGCGAGGTCGCCGCCGTACGCGAGCGTGGCCGCCGTGTAGGTGCCGTGCGCCATACCGAGCGTGGTGAGAGACGCAGCGGTCGCGATGGCGAAGGGCACGAGCCGAGTGAGGCTGTTTGCCAGTATCAGGGAGAGCAGGGCTGCGGAGCCCACAAGGCAGCCGATAATCATCATCCTCCTTCTCCCGTATATGTCGCAAAGGTGCCCCATGTAGATCGCGACAAGTCCCGATGCGATCAGGAACGCCCCTGAGATGGTACCCACGAAGGCGTATCCGAAGTCCCCAAGGCCGAAGTTTTCCACGAACTTGTTCGAAAGAAACACGAGGACGATGATGAACGCGGCGTACTCGCCCATGTAGGTTAGAAAGCTCATGGCGCCTAGGCCCCCGAAAACCCTGACGAAGCTCTGGCTCTCTTCGGGCTCCGCAGGCGCGCTAGTCTTCTCTTCCAAGCCTCTCGCGCTCTTAGGAGGCGCTCGGGCTAAAAGTCGCCCCGCATCCGAGACAGACCAGGGCTTGCATCAGGTTCACCGACGAAGAGATGTGCGTAAGGACGGCCCTTTCCCCGACCTCAGCGACGGGCGAACGATATTAAGGATTCCTCAAAATTCGGCAGTTGCCGCACCGAGGGCGGCCCGTTCGGCCTACTTGCCGTCTGGGAGCTTGTTGACGAGCTTCATCATCTCGTCGTAGTGCTCCCTAATGATGGATGCGCCCTTCTCGCCCATCATCGCCTCGGCGTTCGCCTTGCACTGGCCAATAGCGGTCACTATCCCCTCCTTTGTGGGCTGGTCGAAGCTCGCGCCGCAGCTCTGGAAGGTGCCCGTGACGAACTGCCTGACCTGGACCTTGAGCGCCTCGTCGTTGGTGGGTTGGTTGAGGACGTTCATGAACTCCTTGTTCGCGTCCTCGAAGCAATTTAGCAGCTCATCCCTCACGAGAACGGGGGTTACCTTCGCCTTCGGGATGTCCGGCGCCTTGTAGTGGCCTGCCACAAGTGACCGTCATCCGAGGAGGTATATAATATCCTGCCGAATTATTCCGAAACTACTGAAAACGCGGCAGGACGTCTTCCGCTCTACTCCAGCCGATATAACCTAAGTTATAGATTTATATAACTAAGGGCGACCGCGCGCTCTGGACACGATGGCAAAGCTCGAGATTCGCGACCTCCACGCGACAGTGGAGGGGACCGAGATACTCAAAGGGGTGGACCTGACGATAAACCAGGGCGAGATACACGCGCTCATGGGCCCGAACGGGTCCGGGAAGAGCACCCTCGCCAACACCCTCCTCGGGCACCCGAAGTACAAGGTGACGCAGGGCGACGTCCTCATCGACGGGGAGAGCATAGTCAACCTCACCCCGGACAAGAGGGCTAAGAAGGGCCTCTTCCTCGCCTTCCAGTACCCGGTCGCGGTCCCCGGGGTGACTATGTTCTCCTTCCTGCGCGCCGCCTACAACGCGGTCCACACCGACGCTAACAACCAGGCACCGACCATCTTCGACTTTAAGGAGACGCTCGCCGAGAGGATGAAGCTTCTCGGCATGGACGAGTCATTCATGAACCGCTATCTCAACGAGGGCTTCTCCGGAGGGGAGAAGAAGCGGGCCGAGATACTCCAGCTGGCGATGCTAAAGCCCAAGTTCGCGATACTCGATGAGACCGACTCCGGCCTAGACATCGACGCGCTCCGCGTGGTAGCGGAGGGGGTCAGCAAAATAGCGAGCAACGACCTCGGAATCCTGGTCATCACCCACTACCAGAGGATCCTGAAGTACATCCAGCCGACCTTCGTGCACGTCATGTACGAGGGCAGGATCACCGCCTCCGGTGGGCAGGAGCTCTCGCTGAAGCTCGAGGAGAAAGGCTACGGCTGGCTGAAGGAGCAAGCCGGGGTCGTCGCCTAGGCATCTCAGATGTATTCCGAAGGATCGACGACGTTCTGGGGGGCTTCGCCTCTAAGGTAGCGCGTCAGGTTCTCGGCAGCTGCCTTTCCGGGCTCCCCGTCGAGGCGGCGCTCCCCCCGGCCACGTGAGGAGTCCCTATGAAATTCGGAAGTTTCACTAGCGGAAACTTGGAGGCGTAGGTCTCTCTCCCTCTCTTGATCTGCCAGACGTCGGTCGCATAGGTGAACTGCCCGTTCTTGGATAGGTGCTCGAAGAGCGCCTCTTCGTCCACTATCTCGGCGCGCGCGACGTTCACCAGTATCGCGTCTCTTTTCATCGCGCCGAGCTCCGCGGCTCCGATGAGTCCCACGGTGAGGTTCGAGAGCGGGAGGGCGATCACCACCGCGTCGCTCTTCCGCAAGACCCGGAATAGTCCTTCCTCTCCATGAGAGACCTGGACGCCGCCGCTGGGGCTCGAGTGCCTCGAGAATGCGATCACGTTCATCCCGAGGGCCAGCCCCATCGACCCGACCGCGCGCCCTATCCCCCCGTACCCAAGGATGCCCAGCGTCCTACCCTTCAGGATCACGACCTCCCTGAAGAGGTTAGCCCATTGCGAGGGGTCGAACTCGTCTGCCCTCAGGGCGAGGTCGAGCTTGACCACCCTCTTCGCGGCGGCGAGCATGAGCGCAAGCGCGAACTCCGCGACCCCCGTCGAGAACCCTCCGGCGTTGCTGCTCACCATGACCCGCCTCCCCAGGTGCTTGAACGGGATGTGGTTGACCCCGGCCATCCCTGACTGGATGAAGCGCAGGCGGACCATCCTCGCGATCCGCTCTGGGTTAAGCGAGTCCGGCCACCAGGCCTGCACGAGCATGCAGTCTATCGAGGGGAGGAGGCGGTCTAGCTCCCTCTCGTCAAGGTCGTTGAGCCAATAGACATTGGCGTAAGGGGACAGTTCTTCGAGCCTGCTCCTGACGGGAGAGCTCGTCACAAGCAGGTTGGGCTTCTCTGCCAACTCGCGCAAGACCGCACGACCGGAGACGGAGCGATAATTAGTCTTTGACCGGGCCATTCAATTCTTAAATCTGCAGCATCCCTCCGAAAACAGCAGAGGTGTCTAGAGTCGAGAACCCGCATCACGTGCGTAGCCCTCGTAGCGCTCCTCGCCACCGTGGCCCTGGCGAAGCCCGCTAGCGGCGAGACCTACGCCAAGCAGTTCGAAGTCACCTCCCAGAGCTATCTGGGCTACGCCCAATTCACGGTGTCGTACAACACCCCCGCGTCGGCGGTGGTGGGTACGAATCTCACCGTGAGTGCCGTGGTGACCGTCAACGACCTGACGGGAGCAGAGAATGACGTGCGGGACTACGTCCTTCTTGTGATACTCTTCTGCGACAACCATTCTGTGAACGGCTCGCAGGGTTCTCCAACGCCAACGCAGAGATACCTGTATCCAG
>Ga0335081_10020390_pt1 | contig 10722 bp, 6 predicted proteins | sample Lox_Sample_35_FD_206713 | JGI IMG/M metagenome (GOLD analysis project Ga0335081, IMG submission 206713) | Soil microbial communities from Loxahatchee National Wildlife Refuge, Florida, United States - Lox_Sample_3.5 | ecosystem: Environmental > Terrestrial > Soil > Wetlands | place: USA: Florida... | reverse complement strand
CCGAACGATCGCGCACGGGTCCACCTCCAGATCGGCCGGCTTCTCGCCGCGCACGAGGGTGGCGCGCTCGGCGAACGCGTATTCGACGTCGTCAGCCAGTTCCGGCGAGGTGCACCGCTCCTCGAGGCGCAGGAGAGAATCCGCCTGGCCGAGTTGGAGCTCGAGGCCGGTCGGAGGGCTGCGGCCTCCATGGCCCACCGTTCTGCCGTGCAGCACTTCGCCGAGGGCCAGACGTTCTTGCCCGCCGATAGGTGGCAGTCACACTATGCGCTCAGCTATGCGCTGGCACTGGAGCGGGCGCGTTGCGAGTGGCTCTCCGGCGACTTCGCCGCTGCCGAAAGCTCCATCGCGGCCCTGATGCGAGAGGCGCGTGCCCGCGCGGAGCGCACCGACGTCTACCGCCTGCGGATCGACCTCCTCACCACCCTCAACGAGACCGAAGACTGCGTGCGCACGGCGCTCGAGGCCTGCGCAGAGCTCTTCGGCCTCGAGGTCCCGCTCCATCCTTCGCCGGAGGCCCTGGAGAAGGCCGTGGGCGCGGTCCTCCAGCAGCTCCACGGGCGCAACGTCGACGAGCTGGCTGAGCTGCCCGCGATGACCGACCCCGACATGCAAGCGCTGCTGGCGCTCATCTCGTCGCTGGCTCCGACTGCCTACTTCCTGGACCCGCTCGTGGAGAGCATCATGGCCTGCGAAATCGTTCGCCGCAGCCTGCTCCACGGCAATAGCCCCCACTCATCCCACGGCTACATGAGCCTCGCCCTCATCCTGGGGTTTCGACTGGACCGCTGGGACGAGGCTCTGCAGTTCACCCGGCTCGCCTGCCGGCTCGCCGACAAGTACGCCGGCGGCAGCGAGGTCGCGACCTATTTCTTGGCCGGCATGCTCGAGTTCCAGCTGTGCCCCTTGTACGAGGCCGTGGATCGCCTGCGCTTCGCCTGGCAGGCCGCGGTCGACGGGGGAGACACGAACCACGGCTGCTACGCCGGCTGGGGGCTCGTCGGATACCGGCTCATGTCGGGGGAACCGCTGACGAACGTCGCCGAGGAAGCAAGGGTGCAGTTCGAATTCGCCCGATCGGTGAACTACGTCGAGATCCGCGACGCCTTCCTCCTCACCGCCCGCTTTATCGAGAGCCTGCGCGGCAACACGGAGCGCCTTGGCAGTCTCGACGGACCCGACTTCGACTCCGGCGCGCTCGAATCGCGGCTTGCCAAATCGTCCTATCCCCATGGGCCCGAGAGCTACCACCTCAACAGGGCGTTTGGGGAGTTCCTGGCAGGGAACTATGCGGCGGCTCTGGAGGCATCGGACCGAGCGAGAGACTGTCTGCCGGACGGTCCCATCAACTACACCGAAGGACATCGCTTCTTCAGGGCGCTGGCGGCAGCCGGGCGCCATGACGAGGTTCCCCCCGAGGAACGGTCCCCGCTCCTCGGGGCGCTGCACGATTCGGTGAGGTCGCTACGCGCTCAGGCGCGGCGCAACCCAGCGACGTTTGGTCCTCGCCACGCCCTCGTCGCCGCCGAGGTCGCGCGCATCGAGGGGCGAGACATCGATGCGCTGCGTGGTTACGAGGAGGCGATCTCCTCGGCTCGCGAGGGCGGGTTCGTTCACCTGGAGGGCATGGCCAGCGAGGCGGCGGCGCGATTCCATCGACAGCGTGGCTGGATGACCGGCGCCGCGGCCCACCTCCGTGCCGCCCACGCCGCCTACTCTCACTGGGGGGCCATGGCCAAGGTGAAGGCGCTCGAGGTCGAGCATCCTGAACTCCGCCCGGAGCACCCCGGCCAGACACCAGCGGCTGGAAGAGCCGGAATACCGCAGCTCGACTTCCTTGCCGCGGCGCGCGCATCGCAAGCCATCTCGGGACAGACCGATCTGGCGCGCCTGCTCGATACGCTCCTGCGAACCGTCCTCGAGAGCGCATGCGCACAGGCGGGGTGGCTGATCCTGGCAAGCGGCGAGAGCCTTTCCCTGGCCGCCCGGGCGACCGCGAACGAGCACGGGATCGAGGTCGAGGTCTTCCCGGAACCCCCGGGCTACATGGCCGAGTTGCCCGATTCGATCCTCTCCTACGCACGCCGCAGCCGCGGGCCGGTTGTCCTTGGCGACGCCGCGGTGCCGAACCCCTTCTCCACCGATGAGGCGCTGCGGCGCCGGGGTGCGCGCTCGGTCCTGTGCCTGCCCATCATCCGCCAGGGGATATTGACCGCGCTCCTGTATCTGGAGAACAGGCTCTTGCCCGGGCTCTTCACGCCGGAACGACTGGCGCTGTTGGAGCTACTCGCGACGCAGGCCGCCATCTCCTTGGAGCTCGGCCAGCACAAGAAACAGCTCACCGAGCTCGTGACCCGGCGCACGGAGGAGCTCACCCGAGCCAACGAGTCGCTCAGGAACGCGAACCGCCGGCTGGAGCAGGCGCACCGACAGCTACTGCACTCCGAGAAGATGGCCTCGATCGGCCAGCTGGCGGCGGGGGTGGCTCACGAGATCAACAATCCAGTCGCCTGCATCTCCTCCAACCTGGGCACCCTGGACAGCTACCTCGACGATGTCATGCGGGTCGTGCGCACCTATCAGGAGTGCGACGAGGTGCTGCCCCCGAGCCACCAGGCCAAGGTCCGTGCCGCCAAGGAAGAGGCCGATCTCGAACAGGTGCACGACGATCTGGGCTCGCTCGTCGCCGACACCAAGCACGCGCTCGACCGCGTGAAGAAGATCGTCTTTGCCCTGCGCAGCCTCGCCCACGTGGGCGAGAGCGAATGGCAGCTGGCAGACATCCGTCCCGGGCTGGAATCGACCCTGAACCTCCTCCGCAACGAGCTTGGCCGAAAGGCGGTGGTGGTGATCGAGTTCGGGGAAACGCCTCCCCTGGAGTGCCTGCCTTCGGATCTGAACCAGGTGTTCATGAACGTGCTCATGAACGCAGCGCAGGCGATCTCCGGCCGCGGCACGATCACGGTGCGGACCGGTCGCCTCGGCGAGGAGGTCTGGGTCGAGGTGAGCGATACGGGCCAGGGCATCGCGCCCGAGAACATGAAGAGGATCTTCGACCCGTTCTTCACCACCAAGCCCGTCGGCGAGGGCACGGGTCTCGGACTCTCGCTATCGTATGGCATCGTCGAGAAGCACCACGGGCGCATCGAGGTCGCGAGCGAGCCGGGCCAGGGCACGCGATTTCGCATCTGGCTTCCGGTGCGGCAGCCGGCGGCGGATGCCGCTTGATGGGCCAGCTACTCGCGCGCCCCGCGGCCCTCGGACAGCACCCCCTTGGCGCGAATGTCCACTTCCTTGGCCAAGCCCCGGCCGACCCGGATCGGGGTCGCGACCGAATCGGCGTCGCCGCCCGAGAGCACTCCAAGCTCCCGTCGGGAAGGCTCGCCAGAACCGCACCGAAGGGGATGTGAGGGCACACGTCCTCGGTCCGGCTCGTCGGGAGATCCGGTCTCGTGCGCGGTGAGCCGCTCACGTCACCGTAAGTGACGCCACGGGCATTCTCGATCCACCGAGCTCTCCTGCTCGTCCCGCTGGGGCGGGCTCGCTACCGCTGGGATCCCCAGACCAAAGCGCCACGGTCACCCCCGGAGGTCAAGTAACCGTGGAACAACGCCGCGGCCTGTCGCCGGGGCCCCGTCGTGGACCCCTGAACATCCGGCCCAGACATGATGATGCACCGGCACGCTGAGCGGGCTGCTAGTTGAATACACTCCCGGTGCACACTGCTTCGCTCGATGTCGCAGCGAGGATCGAATGGCGTGCTCTCCCACGAAGCGTGAACGCCGGCGGGGCATGCAACCTTGCGTGCCCGTCTGGGCAGGCCTGCGTCAACGGCTCTTGCACAACCACATGTCCTCCAGGCCAGACCAACTGTAACGGGGCCTGCGCCACGCTGACCACCAGCAGCGCCAGCTGCGGGCAGTGCGGGACGGCGTGCACGCCTACCCAGTCCTGCGCGGGAGGGACCTGTGCGCCTGCCTGCGGCGCTGACAGCCTCCTCTGCACCGATCGCTGCGTCGGCCGCAGCACGTTCGCACAGTGCGGGGCGTGCGGCACCACGTGCAGCCCCGGGCAGGCCTGCCTCAACGGTACGTGCACAGGCAGCTGCCCTGCAGGCACCCAGCAGGTAGACGGCGCGTGCGTGTCATATGCCGCAGACAACTTCAACTGCGGCAGCCCCGGAACCGTGTGCCCTGCGAACACCAGCTGCATCAACGGTCGGTGCACGGCATTCACCGCAAGCGGCGACATCAACCAGTGCGGCGGGCGGCCCGTCAACACCGCCACGAGCACCACCAACTGCGGCGCCTGCGGCACGGTCTGCGCCGCCGGCCAGGTCTGCATCGGGGGAACCTGCGTCGACGACTGCGGCCCGGATGAGACAAGCTGCAACGGGAGTTGCGTGAACCCACGGTCCGAGTTCTACAACTGCGGGAGCTGCGGAAACGCCTGCACGCTGGGCCAGACATGCTACCAGGGTCAGTGCACGAGCATTGACTCGCGGGTCGCCAGCCTGGGCGGTTCGTATGCGAACTGCGGATCGTATCTGGCGAACCTGGCCTCTGACCCCCAGAACTGCGGCGCGTGTCGCAACGCCTGCCCGCTGGACCAAGCTTGCGTCAACGGTTCCTGCACCACCACCTGCCCCAACGGAACAGCCCTGTGTGCCCCGAGTCTGTGTACGAACACCTCGACTGACAACAACAACTGCGGCGGGTGCGGCCATGTCTGCAAACCGACCGAGCAGTGCTCCAGCGGAACGTGCACCCCGAGCTGTGCCGTCCCATCGTTCAGTCCGTGCAAGGGAGCCTGCGCGAACACATCCAACGATGCCCAGAACTGTGGCGGGTGCGGCACCATCTGTCCAGCCGGTCAGAGTTGTGTCAACGGTGTCTGTCAGTGACTGACAGCCTTGCATCACCGCGGGTCCCGCGCGAACCATCGAGGGTCGTCTGCACGTGCGAGCGCCGATGCGTGACGCCTCCAGGTGGCGGCGAGTTTGCGTCCGGAGAGATGGTGAAGGAGCTGAAGCCCGCCGCGAGCAGCTGCGCCAGGCACTGCGCCATCGCTCCACATCGCTGTCGGCGACCCGGATGCCGTCCGCGTCGATCCCAGAGGTCGCCTTCAACGAGATATGGAGCGTGTCGACGCCCCGAGTTCCCGACAGCCGAGGGCCCCGGGACGATCTTCCGCCGCTCGGCCGCAGCGGCCCCCTGATCGCGAGCCCAGGCACGCGTCCATCACGAATGCGCCCGGCGCGACGGCGGGCCTCCGGCGCATTCGCCCCCTCGCTGGCACCGTCAGCAGCGCATCAGCGCCGCCCGGCTCGCCACCCGGGCAGCGCGCTCCCGACCGGAAGCGACCGCGCTCGATGGCGAGGCCGGCGATGGCACAGATTGCTGTGCCTGGATCGCTTTCCGCGCCGCAAGAGTTCCGTGCCAGCAGCCTGCCGGGCTTCGCGCATTCTGTGGTTCGCCCCCCAAGCCTTGCTCATCCCCCGCCGCCTTCCGATACCTTCGCGCTGGCGCTCCCGCTGCCATTCCATCCCTCTGTCAACAATATCTGGTAATTCTGAGATCCCAGATTCATTCCAAGGTTTGCCCAGGCGTTGAAGTGATTCTGAACGGTAATGGTCCCGCTCGTCCTTTGCGACTGCCTGACACTGATGTACTGCCAAAAAGTTGCAGTGCCTTGAATGGAGGGCTGGTCTACTTGCTGATGCTTGTATATGTCGTAGGTGGCCCCGTCAGAGGTGACCGTGCCCACGTGAGCACCTTGAGCAGGACTGCCTCCACGGCCCCAGCCCTCCACGATGTAATACTCCACGAGCGGGTTTGTCGTCCACCCATAGACACCAAAAGCTCCGCCGCCGCTATTGCTGTAGCTGCCCGAGTAGCTTATTGTATGACCCGATCCGACGCGCCAACCCTTCCCGCACGTAAAATCCCCGGCATTGGACCATTGAACACTGTAACCGTTGCTACCATCCAAAGTCATGCGTACCGAACCATTACCATTGGTCCAGAATGAGTAGAAGTAACCGCCATCGGTGCCAGTTTGATTTGAGGTGATGGTCTGACTTGAGGTGATGGCTGTGGCCTTCGCGGCGTCATTGGGTGCGGTCGCTCCCGTCGTGTCGGACCCGCATCCAACAGACAGGAATGCGATCGCCGTCAACGGGACAATCGATCGTTTCAGGTTCATCTTCCTCTCCTCGTAAAGAGAACGGACCCGTCAGGACAGGTACGTCTCGACCTGTTGCAGTTTCGACTACCCGCGGATGTGGGTCGGGGCGGTTTCCCGTCGCTGCCCGGACAGGCTGAGTTCACCGATCGGGATCGGTTCTGTCAGGACGCCGTTCCGGTGACCGCTCCGGAACTGGGCACCGCGAGCCCCAACCGGGGGCGGCGCCGCGCAGCTCACGGCTTCTGACCCACCCCCGATCCGTTCCGGCTCACTCGGCTCACTTCTCATGGCCAGGATCGGGAACGCGATGTCGCTGCCCAGGTGGCACGACTCCACCAGCTCGCGGGCAGCGAGCCCGGGCGCACGCGGAAGCGAGATGCCTGCTTCGAGCGCGGCATCGCGGACCTGAGGAGCGGCGAACTCCACCTCCGCTTCCATGACCGCGCCGTGTGCGCTTCGGCGCGCTGCGCACACGGCAGCCTGGACCTCCGGCGCGCGTCCCCGGATCCCGAGCGCATCGAGTGCTGCGGCCCTCACCAGCGGCTCCCCCTCTCCGAGAAGGCGTCTCGATGCCCTGTTCGATCCCCGAACCGCTCGCCAACCCAGGCGCGCGGACCATGGGACCCCGCGCAGGGAGCGCACGAAGATGCAATGACCGTCTGCCGTCGGAAGGACTGCGAACGCTGCTCCCGCGATCTGGTTCGTGCCATTTGCCCTCAGAGCAAAAGTGGGCAACCGCTCCACGCTCTCCTTGCCCCGCAGCTTGCCGCACACGAACAGCAGCTCGTCCGCGACGCTTGCTGCCAGCGCTCCAGCGATGGAGGGGCGAAGGACATCGCCACAGTCGAAGAAGAGAAGCACTTCGGCGCAAGAGGCCAGCGTCTCCAGGCCGCCGCTGGCGAAGAAGCGGGCTGCGGCTGTTCGCTGCTGCCCTCGCAGTCGACCTGGGGAACACCGTCCACCGAAACACCAACCACCCTACCAACGGAAGGTACGGCTCCCGCGAGTGAACGAGGTCGCAGGGAGATGACGGCTGGAGTCATGCCCTCGTTCCGCGGCTTCATCGGACCCTCTATTCATGAAAAGTCACCTGGCTCGGCGCGCGATGCCGACCCCCGGCCCTCTCGCAGCTGCCTTGCGCGTGGAACCCCCGAGCACGAGAAGAATGCCACGGTGCATGTGACGGTCAAGGTGGAATCGAGAGCGCCTCACCCGTTGTGCCCTTCGTCGGGACCAGGACGGACGGGAGAGAAGCGCCTCTGCTGTGCTTTCGCCAGCACTGCTCTGGCCCCATCCGGGAGGGAAGGGGCCCGGGCAGGGCATTCCTGCCCGATGCCCTGAATTGATCTTGCGACCATGCCTCCTTCGCCTCCTCCTTGTCGAAGTTCGTCGCAAAGTTTTCCACGAACCATGCACCTTCAGTGAATGTGCTGCGGACTCTCGGTGTTTCCCGGCAATCGTTCTTGCAGCTTGCAAAGAGCGGAAGTTGAGCGCAGGCGAGCCAGGAACGAGAGCCGAAAGGGACTCCTCCCAGCGCCCATCTTGGAGATGGCCCCTGACCTCCCACCCGGAACGAGCCCGCATTCCGTGACCACGCGCGACAAGCCCCGCCGCCCGGGACGGGAGAGGATGGGCCCACGGAACGGGGTCCGATCCCCGTCCTCCTCCGTCACGGAGAGAGCGCGGCGTGCTCATCGCCGAGCCGAAGGGCGGACGCGGTGGAAGCAAACCAGGAGGGCCTTCGCATGCGAGGGACTCCTGGAATCGATCGCTGCCCTGGGCTTCGAGGCGCAGAACGGGGTCCCGAACGCAGACTTGCCCAGTCGGACCCCATCGCTGGAGGCGACAGGGCTGCCTTCAGTACTCGAGCTCGAAATCGGCCCAGTCGGCTCCGCTCTCGCTGTGCGTCTGGTCCCCGTCGGTCATGACGCCAATCCCCACGAGATCGGGCACGTCCGCCTTCGGGTTGCCATTCGCGAAATGATCGAGAAAGGCCTGGCGAACGTCGACCAACTCCGAGAGCCACTTGTCGGTCGGCCCATCGCGCTCGAGCACGATCGTGTCTCGGTGGAGGAAGAGCGAGCGCTTGCGGTCACAGGTCGCGCCGAGCGGAGAAAGCGGACTCCACACGTACTTGAGGATGTACCATCTCAGGCCCCGCTTGAAAGAGATGAACACGGATGCAGCGGAATCGCCGAGGCCGTAGCATTCATCGCCCCCCGCCGGGAAGGCCCGGGCGCGCCAGCGCCAGCGAACCCGGCGGACGCGACTGCGCAGCTCTTTGGGAACGGGAGCGCCCAAGACGACGCTTTGAAGCCCTGGCCGGTATTGGCCTCGAAGCATGCGTCCCTCCGGACCCTCGACCACCTTGTAGTAGACCGCTGACCCCCTGCTCGGTCCGTCGACAACCCGGAAGTCGCGGCTGTCGAGGCGAGAGCTCCCCGATCCGAAGGCCGGGGGCATCTCCCCGGAAGCGCGGTGCACACACGGTACGGCGAGAACCAGGGCGAGCACGCTCGCCCGCGACAAGGAGGCCCTCCTCATCGCACGGTCCGCGATCCGGCGCGCGTCAGGCCGTGTCGAGCCGAAGAACGGTCGGACTCGCGGCCGGTGCGAGGTCGCCCCACCGCCGCTGCCACATGAGGAAGGAGGCCAAGGTCCAGAGCGGCTTGCGGAGATCCACCCGACCCGAGAGGTGCCGGTCGAGCAGCGCTCGCGTCGCGACGGGATCGAGCACACCGGAACGGGAGAGCGAGCCAGGCGAGAACAGATCCTCGAAGAGGGGGCGGAGCGGACCGCGGATCCAGGCGGCCACCGGGATACCGAATCCTTTTTTCGGCCTCGCAAGGATGGCGGGGGGAACGAGCCCGCGCAATGCCGATTTGAGGATCCATTTCGTTTGCCACCGGCTGAGCTTGTAACGCCAGGGCAGCCTCAGCGCATACTCCACCACCTCCGTGTCGAGAAAGGGTGCGCGCACTTCCAGCGACGCGGCCATGGAGGCGCGATCCGCCTTCACCAGGATATCGTCGGGGAGGTAGCGGGTCAGAAAGAAGCGCAGCGCCTCGTCCACCGAACCCGGTGCCACCCCGGCACGCCACGCGGCAGAGGCATCTTCCAGGACCTCGCGCCAGGCGACCTGCGGCGAAGCGAGTGGCCTCAACTCGGCACACAGCACGCCGCCAAGCTCGCCCGGATCGAAGGCGCCCATCCAGGCCTGATACCTCAGGGACGCGGGCGCGTCGCAGCCCCGCAGGAACTGCTTCGCGCGGAAGTCGAGGCTCATGTTCCTCGACGACGAGGGCAACCGGGAGGCCAGGGCGGCCGCAGCGCTTCGGAGCGCGCGCGGGAGCCGCGCCCACCACCGCGCCAACTCGTGGGCGAGGAAGGGATCGTACCCGGCAAACAGCTCGTCCCCCCCGTCGCCCGCCAGCGCCACGGTGACATGGCCCCGCACGAAGCGGGAGAGCAGGAGCGTCGGCAGGATGCTCGGGTCAGCGAACGGCTCGTCGAGGAATTCGAAGACCCCGGGAAACAGATCGAGGCAGGCCCCGCCCGAGAGCGTCTCGACGTGATGGCGCGCGCCCACGTGCGCGGCGGCCAATCGGGCCCACGAGGACTCGTCGAAGGAGTCCTCCTCGAAGCCGATGGCGAAGGTGTCGAGGGGCTCCTTGTGGCGTGCGGCGAGCGCCGCCACCGCGGTGGAATCGATACCGCCCGAGAGGAAGATACCCACCGGCACATCGGCCACGAGCCGGCGCGCCACGGCCCGCTCGAGGCGGCTCACGATCTCCGCGCGCGCGATGGCCGGGGTGGGCGCCTGGGCACGGGGCAACGGAACGGGCAGCTCCCAGTAGCGTCGGAGGCGAAAGCCTCGGCGATCGAGGACCGCCAGATGACCGGCCGGCAACTTGAACACGGACCGCTGAATGCTGCGCGGCGCGGGCACGTACTCCACGGCCAGGAAGCGCACCAGCGCCTCGGCATCGAGCTCGCGCGGGACGGCGCCATGGGCCACGAAGGCCTTCAGCTCGGAACCGAAGACGAGGCCGCTCACCCCCTCTTCGGGGACGCCTGCGTCGGGGGGAGCGGCAAGCCATCCCGAACCGCGCGAGAGCGCGTAGTAGAGGGGCTTCTTCCCCAGGCGGTCGCGGGCGAGGACGAGCTTTTCGGCGCGGGCGTCCCAGATGGCAAGCGCGAACATCCCCTGCACGCGCTCCACGAAAGCATCTCGCCACTCGAGATAGGCCCGGAGCACGACCTCGGTGTCGCTGCGGGTGGTGAAGGTGTGGCCGCGCCGGACAAGCTCGTCCCGCAGCGTCGCGTGCTCATAGGCCTCCCCGTTGAACGCGATGGTGCAGCCATCGCGCTCCATGGGCTGGCCCCCGCCGGACAGATCGAGGATGGAGAGGCGGCGATGGCCCAGGACCACCCGGGGGTCGGCGAAGAACCCCTCGGCGTCCGGCCCTCGGTGCCGCAGCGCAGAGGCCATGCGACGCACGGCGGCCCCATCCGGCGCGCGATCGAAACGCAGTT
>Ga0335081_10020389_pt1 | contig 10722 bp, 8 predicted proteins | sample Lox_Sample_35_FD_206713 | JGI IMG/M metagenome (GOLD analysis project Ga0335081, IMG submission 206713) | Soil microbial communities from Loxahatchee National Wildlife Refuge, Florida, United States - Lox_Sample_3.5 | ecosystem: Environmental > Terrestrial > Soil > Wetlands | place: USA: Florida... | reverse complement strand
GGCAAAGCTCGAAAAGATGAAGGAGGAGTTCCTTGCCAGGGAGCCTGACATGAAGAGGATGCGGGAAGAATCCTTTGCCGACATCAAGGAGATGATGCTGAGCCCGCAGCTCGACCAGGCGAAGTTGAATGCCCGCACGGAGAAGATCGAGGCCCATGCGAACGACATGATCAAGTTCGTGAGCGCGAAGTTCGCGGAGCTCCATGACCTGCTGACGCCGGAGCAGCGGGCCAAGCTGGTGGCGGAGATGGAGAAGCACGCGGAACGGCATCATCACTGGTAATTTTCAACCGATCGACTTTACGGGCTGTTGCTAACCCAAATTTATCACCCTGAACGCAGTGAAGGGTCTGCCATCACGTTGTACATGCGTGTTCCTTCGCTGCGCTCAGAATGACATTTGAAAAGGAAAGTGATTTGGACAGCAGCCCGTTTACTGTTGACATCTTCTCAATGAGACCGGGCCTCTGCGTCAGAGCCGCCGCTCTGACCCTCTGAAACACATACCGACACAATGCTCAGTGCCCGTGATATACTCGTTCGAGGATAGCTATGCTTGCCCTCACGATACTTTAGTTTGATATCCGGCCGGCGCCCAGGTCGCTTTCGACATACTGTCGGAGAAAAAATAATGGAAAAGAGACGACTATGAAAAGAGAATTGGTGATTGTTCTGTTCTTTGCCGCTGTTGCTGCTGCAATGACCCCGGGGACCGTACTTGCCGAACCCGCAAACTCCGTCAATTTCGCGATCGGAATGTCGAATTTCCTGCCGCACTGTGACGCAACGATCTACTTTATTGAATACGAGCATATGCTTGGCTCGAAGATCTCGGCAGTGGGACGGGTGAGCGAGGTGCACTACACGTTCGACGATGGTGAACACGTAGAGGACGGAAGGCCGAAGGGCGCGGACGTCGGTGTACGCTACTATTTCTCCGGCGGCATGAAGGGGTTCTTCGTCGGCGGATTAGTAGGGTACTGGAAGTCGGACTGGACGTTCACCCATAACAAGAACTTGCCCGACGAATTCAACGGCAACGGACGCTCAAATTCCCTCAGGGCAAATGTGGATGTCGGCGGCCGGTTCCCGATCGGCTCGACCTCCATCTCGATCATGCCTTCACTCAATTTCGGCAGATATTTCTCTTCCACTTCATGCGAATATACCTCGCCTGCGGCAAGGATCGGTGCGCCATGCAGTGAGGAATCTGAGGTCACGTTTTATGCGTTCCTGGCAGTGACGGCCGGAATCGCATTCTAATATGCACCGGGACTTCCTGGGCCAAGTCTTTCCTGTTGACATCACCTCTTTGAAACATCCAAGGGACGCTGTTGTTGACGTTTCGCGGAGAAGATTAAGGTCATATCGCGTCGAGCGGCTGAATCGATCATGCCCGCGTTACATTTTGCAGGAGATAAAAATAAAATGAAGATTTCGGACTGGCTGGATGAAAAGGAAGCAGAGAACGTGGATGTATCTCAGATCGCATTGCCTGCAGATATGTCCTATGATGAAGCCCCCGAGGAAACTATTTATTTTAAAGAGATCAAACCCTGTGGAATTCTGTGTACAGACAATCATCCCTTTTCTACGGTCGAACGCTTTGGACACTGGTATTACGCTAGAGGTCAGGACAAGAAGGCGGGTATTCATTCATCGAACATGAAGTGGAGGCTGTTTACCAGGGATAAAGATTTAGCTCTCCAAACGGCAAAAGCACACATCGAATAGCGTATCAGGGTCACCCTATTTGGAGGCACCGTGGGCACTGCACGAGACGAGCATATGCTGGAGCATCAACGAACGCGGGTGATGCTTGCCGTAAAGACCTGACCCTCCATCCTCCCCTTATCATCTATCAAGGATCTCCCGCACCTTTTTGAGCAGCTCCTGCGGTGAAATCGGTTTATTCACGTAGAAGTCAGCGCCTCCAATCAGTCCTTTCTGCTGCATGCTGTCCAGAGGATAGCCGCTCTGGAAAAGGATCTTTGCCTGGGGGCGTATCTTTTTGATCGCATCCGCGGCCTCTCTGCCGTTCATCCTGGGCATGATAATATCGAGGATCACCATGTCGATTTTGTCGCGGTTCTCCTGGAACGTGCGCAGGGCAACTTCCCCGTCTTCGGCAGTAAGGACCCGGTACCCGAACTCCGTCAGAACAGAGAAGACAAGCTCCCGAAGCGGCCTGTCGTCTTCAGCCACCAGGATCGTTTCTGAACCGCCTTTCACCTCGCGATCGGGCTCCAGGGGCGCCGCAGCCTTCGCCGTTGCCTCGATCATCGGCAGATAGACCTTGAAGGTCGAGCCCCTGCCGGGTTCGCTGTACACATTGATATAGCCGTTGTGCTGTTTGATCACTCCATAGGCAATGGCGAGGCCCAGCCCCGTGCCCTTGCCGACCTCCTTTGTCGTAAAGAAGGGCTCAAATATCTTCTTGAGCGTTTTCGCATCGATGCCGCTGCCGTTGTCCGTTACGGAGAGCACCGCATAGGTTCCTTTCTTGCCGTATCCATGGGCCCTGATGAACTGCTCGTCCAGTTCGAACCTCTCTGTCGAGATGCTGAGGGCGCCGCCCTTCGGCATGGCATCCCGGGCATTCGTTGCCAGGTTCATGAGGATCTGCTCGATCTGTCCGCTGTCCCCGAGAACGGACAGCTCTTTCCCGGAGAGATGGACCTCGAGGCTGATGTCCTCCCCGATGATCCTCCCGAGCAGCTCCTGCACCCTCTGAACGACGTCGTTCAGGTTGACGGGCGTCATCCTGATAATCTGCTTCCTGCTGAAGGCGAGGAGGCCCCGCGTCAATTGCGCGGCCCTGTTTGCCGCCGCGAGGATCTGGTCGATATTCGACCGGAGAGGATCGTCTTTCTTTATTTTCATCTGGAGCAGGCTGCCGTATCCGATGACCGCCGAAAGGATGTTGTTGAAGTCATGCGCGATGCCGCCCGCAAGGGTGCCGACGGCCTCCATCTTCTGGGCCTGGCGGAGCTGGCCCTCGAGCGCCTTCTTTTCCGTGACATCGCTTATCGTCTCGATGGCCGATACGATGTTCCCCGCGCCGTCAAAAAGCGGATAGGCCTTGGTTTCCACGAACATGCGCCCTTGCTCGGCATTTTCGTGTATATGCAGGGCGGCATGGGGTTTTCCCGTTTCGAAGGCGCGCCTGATCGAGCAGTCCGCTTCGACCGCATAACAGGGATTGTTCACATGCCTGGTCAGCTCGTAGCAATGCCTGCCGACGACATTCTCCAGCGTCATCCCCACGGTGGTCAGGTAGGCCTTGTTCGCGGACTGAATTCTCATGTCCCGGTCAACGACGATGAACCCTTCATCCACGGTTTCGAGGATATTGTGGATGAACTTCTCGCTTTGTTCCAGCTTGCCCTGATTGACCAGGAGTTCGGCTTTCACGCGTTCGAAATAGATCAGCAGCAGGCCGATCGCCAGAGTGAGGGCAAGGGACTCGCCGAAGGAGTACCCCCAGGGCGCAAACCAGGCGACCTCCCTCAACAAGGGATAGTCCGCCTTATGGATGCCCCATATGATAAGGGCCCAGCCGATGACGTATTTTCCAACGCCTCTCAGATCCGGGGAGCGAAGGAAGACAGTCCCGGCCCAGATATATACGATCGCCAGGAAGGCAAAGGTGGGAAAGGTCAGAGAAACAAAGCTGAACCCCCCCAGGATCGCCGCGGGGATCCACACGGCAAGCAGGGCCGCGCTCAAAAACCACACCTTCGACGTACCGCGGCCCAGGAACAGGGAAACGCCCCAGATGAGAAGCAGCCCGCTGACAAGGGCCAATTCGTGATATGCGATGTCAAATACCTTGTTCTTGCCGAAAAGGAGCGCCAGGATGAGGAAGCAGAACCTGAGGGAGTAGAGGAACCAGCTCGTGCACCAGACGGCGAGATAGCGCTGGCGGTCCTGCGTGTACAGGTAGAAGTAGACCAGGGACAGAAGCAGGGAGCCTGTCAGAGAGGCAAGTGTTGCCGGCATTAACCAGTTCATCAATATATCCTTTCCCTTCGATTGTATGTCCGAATCGACAATATGTCAACGAGACGGTACTGTCAAAACTTTCATGAAAAAAGAGAAGCAAGGCATGAAACCACAGAGCGCACGGAGGTATGCTCAGTGTTCTCAGATGACTTAATAATAAGACCTTTCTTGAAAACGTGAAGAATGCGGAAAACGAAATAAATGCTGTAGTAAGAGGACACAGAGGGGGAGGCCAGTCAAGAGCCTTAACCATTTTGAGATTTAAGGATTTCTCTGTGTGCTCTGTGGTTAATTCTTGACATTACGCAACGGACCGACGGAAAAGTGCGATCACTTTGCAAAATGAACAACGGTACCTCCCTGTTTCTCACTCCTGCCAAAGCTCAGGTTACCCTGTTTACCGCAAATTCAATCACTTATGTATTGGCACGCGACCTGCAATGTAAAGGGCAAGACCGAACGAAAAGGAGGATGACAAAATGAATACCACACTTTCAAGAAAAACAGCATACATAGGGGCAGGCGCAGGAATGGTGCTCTTTGCGATCTTTGGTCTTCTTCCCGGCAGCCTTCTGGGCGGCGCAGCAGGGATCAAACTGGCCGGGATGTTCTTCGGGCTTCCCCTGGAACCGGGGATCATCTCACGGGTGATCGTACTGGCGTCCATGCTGGTCGGCGTCATGATCTCCGGGATCGCGATCGTAACAGCCGCGTCCGCCATGGGCTGGCTCATGGGCTCGGTCCTCGAGGGCGGGACATCAAGAGATACGGCTGCAGCCGGCAGCAAATAACGATACGCAACAATTAACCAAAATTTCTTTACAAGGAGATACGACCATGAAGAACGAAACAGTAAAAGCGGGAATGAAGATCGGTGCAACAATTGGCGGGCTGGTATTTGTGGTGGCGGGGATCGTGCCGGGATTCTACTTCGGCAGCTTCGGGACCCTGGTCCTGCTCCAGAAGATCATGGGCGGCGCAGTGGAACCGACGATCTTCGTGCGGGCGGCGATCGTGATGGGCATTGGCGTCGGGATCGCCTGCGCAGCCACGGTAAGCATCGTGGTAGGAGGCCTGCTCGGGACCGCGGCCGGGTTCGTCGTATCAGCACCCGCGGCAATGCGCGAAAAACAGGCAGTCTCCGTGAAGTCGTAGCCGGAGAGCGGCCGCTGAAACAGCTGCAACAAAGGGAGAAAGACCAAGGGCGATGAGAGATCATCGCCCTTACTGTTGGACTTTTGCTTTAACTCCGGCTAAACTTCCCTCATGGCCGGAGCTCTCAGTGAATCCCGCGACTTGCAATCCCCCGGCTCCCGCCGGGGGTAATGCGTGGTAGTCCGCACCCTGCACTCGCGCGCGCACTCGTAAACGCTGGGTGCAGGCGGGAGGTCGCGTTCTTAAAGGGAGCCACCGGCTCCTGCCGCTGGGGCTCCACTGCCCCGGCGCGGTAAAGGCCCAACCCTATGAAATACACCAAAAACTTCAATGGACGAAGCTATGGCTTCGCGGATCTCAAAACCGTGCTGGCCAAGGCATCGCCGCTGCGGTCGGCGGATGAGCTGGCCGGCATTGCCGCAACCTCGGAGGAAGAGCGGGCCGTCGCCCAATGGCTGCTGGCCGATCTTCCGTTAACGACCTTTCTCGCTGAACCACTGATCGCGCCGGAAGAAGACGAGGTCAGCCGGCTTATTGAAGGGGCCCACGACCGGACCGCGTTCGGCCCGATCTCGTCTTTCACCGTGGGCGAATTGCGCGAATGGCTGCTGACCGATGCCACCTCCGACGATGACATTAGTGCGGTTCGCCGGGGGATCACGCCGGAAATGGCAGCGGCGGTTTCCAAAATCATGCGCAACCAGGATCTGATCGCCGTAGCCAGACGCTGCTCGGTGACCACCCGGTTCCGCAACACCATCGGACTGCCGGGCCGGCTCGCCACGCGGCTGCAACCCAATCATCCTACCGATGACCCCCGCGGCATCGCCGCCAGCATCCTGGACGGGCTGCTCTACGGCAACGGCGATGCGGTCATCGGCCTTAACCCTGCGACGGACAGCCCGAAGAACGTGGAACGCCTGCTGCATCTTTTAGACGACATCATCCGCCGGCATGAGATCCCGACCCAGTCCTGCGTGCTGGCCCACGCCACAACCACGCTGGAACTCATGCACCGCGGCGCTCCCGTGGACCTGGTGTTTCAGTCCATTGCCGGGACCGAGGCGGCCAATAAGAGCTTCGGAATAAACCTGGCGCTGCTGTCCGAAGCCCGCGAGGCGGCGCTCTCCCTGGGGCGCGGAACATTGGGCGACAACGTGATGTATTTCGAGACCGGGCAGGGCAGCGCGCTGTCGGCAAACGCGCATCACGGGATCGACGCGCAGACCTGCGAAGCGCGGGCTTATGGCGTCGCCCGCGAGTTCTCGCCTCTGCTGGTCAATACGGTGGTCGGTTTCATCGGGCCGGAATACCTGTACGACGGCAAACAGATCATCCGGGCAGGGCTGGAGGACCATTTCTGCGGCAAACTGCTGGGCCTGCCCATGGGCTGCGACGTGTGCTACACCAACCACGCTGAAGCCGACCAGAACGACATGGACAACCTCATGACCTTGCTGGCCGTTGCGGGCTGCACCTACATCATGGGTGTTCCCGGCGCAGACGACGTCATGCTTGCCTACCAGAGCACCTCGTTCCATGACGCGTTGTATCTCCGGCGCGTGCTGGGACTCAGGCCTGCGCCCGAATTCGAGGCCTGGCTGAACCGCATGGGAATATTCGATGAGCGCAACGCTTTGTCCCGGGGCGTCAAATCGCCGCGGCTGCTCGGCGCCATCAGCGAGCTGACGAAAGAGGAGCCATGACCGACTCGTGGATCGCCTTGCGCCGATTTACCCAGGCGCGCATCGCCCTGGGACGGGCCGGACACGCCGTTCCGACCCGGGCTCTCCTGGATTTTCAGCTTGCCCATGCGCGGGCGCGGGACGCGGTGCATTTCCCCTGGGACATCGATGCCTTTGCCGGGTCGGTGCGGGATATTGGTGCGGAGGTTCTGATCCTGGAGACGCCCGTCGGCAGCCGCGACGAGTATCTCCTCCGGCCTGATCTCGGCCGAGTTCTCACCGAAGCATCGCGAACCCGGCTCAGAAATTCCGCGATCGCTGACGCGCACGTGGCGCTGATCGTCACGAACGGCCTGTCCTCGACCGCTGTTGAGCGGCATGGAATTCCCTTGTTGCAGGCGATCACGGATGGCTGTCGGAAGCGTCACATTGGCACTGCCCCGGTCTCCCTGGTCGCGAATGGCCGCGTAGCGTTATCGGACGATATCGGCAGCGTTCTGAATGCGCGCGTGGCGGTGATCATCGTCGGTGAACGACCCGGCCTCAGCGCAGCCGACAGCCTCGGCATTTACCTGACCTATGCGCCGCAGCCGGGCAACACCGACGCGAATCGGAACTGCATCTCCAACATCCGGCCGCCGGAAGGTTTGAGTTACGAGGCCGCCGCCGCAAAATTGCTCTACCTGACCGGGGAAGCCATGAGACGCGGTATTTCCGGGGTGGCGCTCAAGGATGAGATGACGGGCTTGCTGAGCGAAGACGGAAAATCGTAAGGCCAGGGACAAGCATTTCGGCCGGCATCAACCGGCGTTCGGGGCCGGCCAGAGACCCAAGTTTATTGGCCCGGTGTTTCTCATTACGAAGAACATCATGAGGCTCACGTCTCGCGGCTTGACAGCGCCGCATGGGTTCAGACAGTAAGAACATTTGGCTCTTTCGTGTTTTAGTTGAAAACGCTTTATCGCAATGCTTGAATAAAATGCAAACCCTTCATTAGGAACAAGAACTGTTTTCGCGCAAAGACGCCAAGGCGCAAAGAAAGGATGAATCTTAAGAGAACGGCGAGCATTAAATCCCGTTCATTAAATAAACCTTGATCTAAAACCACATACTCCAACAATTGTAGCATTTGTCAGGCATCTGCCACAGGTTTTCTTGACGCACTTTGCGGCTTAGCGCGTGATAGACGTTTTCAGGTTCTTTTCAACTTACTTCCGAATGAACCGAACATTTCAATCCTGACGCCCCGGCTGTTGTTCGCTGGGAATAGGGGGGAGAGGCGATGGAACAATCGGACAACAGAGCCAGCGAGACACTTCTGGACTGTATCGTCATCGGCGCGGGTCCGGGAGGCCTTCAGGCCGGCATCCACCTCGGCCGCTACAACTTCCGGGTCATGCTGTTCCACAGTCCCGGCGGCCGGACCTACCACGCGAAACACATCGAGAACTACCTCGGTCTTCGATTGGTTTCAGGCCCGGACCTCCTGGAGTCGGGCATCGCCCAGGCGAAGAGCTTCGGCGTTATCGTGGAGAACGCCAAGGTGGAGCGTGTCACGCCGCGGGAACGGTTTTTTGAAGTGCAGGCCGGGGGGAAGACCTACCAATCCCGTTTCGTCATCGCCGCCTCGGGGGCCAGGGAGACCCTTGCCCCCCTCAAGAACATCCTGCGCTTCTTCAGCACGTCCTACTTCACCTGCATGATCTGCGACGGCTATCGCACAACGGGCAGGAAGCTGCTCGTCATAGACCGCACCGCCAACGCCGTGCGCACGAGCGTCGCCATGAAGCGGATGTTCACCAGCGACGTGACCTTCCTCAGCCACGGCTTCTCCCCGGCGCCGGCGTACAAGGCGCTTCTCGAGGAGGAGGGGATCGGCCTGGTCGAGGGGCGGCCGGAAGAGCTCCTCGGCGAGAAGACCCTCGAGGGCGTGCGGCTCAGCGACGGCCGTGTCATACCCTGCGAGGTCATCCTGGGGTGGGGCGGGATCTCCCTGAACGACGAGTACCTCGAGGGTCTCCCGATCGAACGCGATGCCGATGGGTTCAAGATCGCGACCAGGGGCAACGGCGAGTCGAGCATCCCCGGCCTCTTCGTTCTCGGCGCGCTGCGCCACGGCCACTCCCAGGCGATCATCTCAGCCGGCCAGGGCGCCGAGGCCGCGATCGAGATCAGCACGAGGATCGTCGAGCTCTAGAAGGACGTCTTAGTAACTAACAAATCAAATTCTTTGCAAAAGGGCGAGAAAATTTCTCGCAGAGGCGCAGAGCTCGCAGAGAAAACCAAAAAATAATTCGCCACGAAAGACTTTCGGGTTTTGGTTTTAAACTCTGCGTCCTCCGCGTGCTCCGCGAGAGACGCCTTTAGCTACTGGTTTTGATCCGGCTTGTCCGGGTCAGGTTAGTATGGGGTCGCTCTTTAAGCAGTCTCACAATGGTATAAAGGGCGCCTCCGGAGCATATCGGAACTAGTGAGATTCTGATATCCCTGTGTTATACTCACCCCATGGCGCTCCCTGTTCGCATGTTCCCGGCTACCGATTTATATATCAACCCGCATGCCCTCCCTCCGCTCTTCACGGCCCTTGCCATCCTGCTGCTCGGACTCATCGTCGTGATCCGGGAAAGAGGCGCCCGGGAAAGCCTTCTCTATCTCGGCTACACCCTGGCAGCCTCCGCCTGGATGTTCTGCGCCTCGGTGGCCCTGTTCCAGTCTTCGGAGGCGATGGCGTACCGATGGATGACCTTTGCCAACGCAGGCGTCACCATGATGCCCGCGGCGCTGTACCATTTTACGGTCGTGGTGATGCAAACGGACGGCCCGAACCGGCAGCGCGTCCGGCTTGCATGGACGATCTCGGCAATCTTCCTGGCCGTGACCCTGCTGACGGACGTCCTGTTCGACGGATTGAACCATTACTCCTGGGGCATCTTCCTGAGGTTCCGGTGGCCGTCCTTTCTGTTCATGGGCTATTTCTCCGTCATGACGGCTATGACGCTCCGGGAGTATTGGGTTGTCTATAGAAGATCGGACCGGAATACCACCAGGAACCGCCGCGCAAAGGCGTTCCTCATAGCCTTCGGCATCGGCTACCTCGGCGCGCTTGATTTCCTGCCCGCCATCGGGGTTCCCTACTACCCGCTGAGCTATATCCCCATGATCTGCATGCTGGTCCTCGTCTCGAGGACGATATGGCGCCATCGCCTCGTGGACATCACGCCTGCGTTCGCCGCCCGTGAGATCATCGCCACCATGAACGATGCGTTGATCGTGCTCGACCTCGAGGGCGTGGTCAGGCTGGTCAATCAGGAAACGTGCAGCCTGCTCGGATGCCGTGAACAGGACCTCGTCGGCAGGCGGCCGATGGACGGCATGACAACGTGCCAACAACTTGCGGAACGGATCGTGTCGCTCGTCGGGAAAGGCGCGGTCCGGAACGTGGAGGTCGAATGCGGGCCGCACAACGGCGGTTCCCGCACGTTCAACCTGTCCGCTTCCCTGATGCGCAACCACCGCGGGGAACCGGTTGCGACCGTCTGCCTGGTGAACGACATCACCGACCGCAATCGTGTTGAAAAGGAGCGGGAGCAGCTTATCGGACAGCTGCAGGAGGCCAACGAGAAACTGCGGATGCTCGACACGATGAAGACAAACTTCATCTCGACGGTCTCCCACGAACTGCGCACGCCGCTGACGACCATCAAGGCCTTTGTCGAGCTGCTGCTCGTGAAGAAGGGGATGCCCGATGAGCGAAAAGTGAAGCTGATGAACACGGTGAAGGTCGAGACCGACCGGCTTGCGCGCCTGATCAACGACCTGCTCGATCTTTCGCGGATCGAAGCGGGCTCGGTGAAATGGCAGTTCGCCCCGGTCTGCC
>Ga0335081_10020388_pt1 | contig 10722 bp, 12 predicted proteins | sample Lox_Sample_35_FD_206713 | JGI IMG/M metagenome (GOLD analysis project Ga0335081, IMG submission 206713) | Soil microbial communities from Loxahatchee National Wildlife Refuge, Florida, United States - Lox_Sample_3.5 | ecosystem: Environmental > Terrestrial > Soil > Wetlands | place: USA... | reverse complement strand
CGGCTTCCGCGCCCTGAACAATCTGTCGTTTGCCATCGAGCCCGGCGAGATGCGCGCCATCATCGGCCCGAACGGCGCCGGCAAGACCACCATGATGGACGTGGTCACCGGCAAGACGCGGCCCGACACCGGCGACGTCATGTTCAACGGCAGCTACGATCTGACCGCGCTCGACGAGACCGAAATCGCCGAGCTCGGCATCGGCCGCAAATTCCAGAAGCCGACGGTGTTCGACAGCCACACCGTGTTCGACAATATCGAGCTCGCCTTGAAATCCGACCGCCGGCCGCGGGCGACGCTGTGGTGGCGCGAGACGCCGACGGAGCATCGCCGCATCGAGGACATCCTCGACACCATCCGCCTGACTGGCGTGCGCGACCGCCTCGCCGGCAGCCTGTCGCACGGCCAGAAACAATGGCTCGAAATCGGCATGCTGCTGGCGCAGGACCCAAAACTCCTGTTGGTCGACGAGCCGGTCGCCGGCATGACCGACGCCGAAACGCGGCAGACCGCGGAACTGCTCAAGGCCATCGCCCGCGAGCACACCGTCGTCGTGGTCGAGCACGACATGACCTTCGTGCGCGACCTCGGCGTCAAGGTGACCTGCCTGCACGAAGGCGCGGTGCTGGCCGAAGGCTCGATCGACCAGGTCTCGGAGAACGAGCGCGTCGTCGAAGTGTATCTGGGACGCTAACGCATGATCCCGAAAAGTGGGAACCGGTTTTCGGAAGAGATCATGCGTCAAGGAATATGACCATGCTCGATGCGCAATCCATCGATCTGCACTACGGCGCGGCGCAAGCGCTGCGCGCGGTGTCGCTGAAGGCCGAGCCCGGCAAGGTTACCTGCGTGCTGGGCAGAAACGGCGTCGGCAAGACGAGCCTGCTCGATGCGCTGGCCGGCCAGCAGCCGGTGAGCCGCGGCACCATCGTCTGGGAAGGCAGCGACATCACCGCCTTGAAGCCGCCGGAGCGGGCGCGCCGCGGCATCGCCTATGTGCCGCAGGGCCGCGAGATCTTTCCGCTGCTCACGGTCGAGGAAAACCTGAAGACCGGCTTTGCGCCGCTGCCGCGCGACGCGCGCAGCATTCCCGACGACGTGTTCTCGCTGTTCCCGGTGCTGGAAAGCATGCTGCGCCGGCGCGGCGGCGATTTATCGGGCGGCCAGCAGCAGCAGCTCGCCATCGGCCGCGCCCTGGTGATGCGGCCGCGGCTGCTCCTGCTCGACGAGCCGACCGAGGGCATCCAGCCCTCGATCATCAAGGACATCGGCCGCGCCATCACTTACCTGCGCTCGCTCGGCAAGATCGCGATTGTGCTGGTCGAGCAATATCTCGACTTTGCCCGCGAACTCGGCGACCATTTCGCCGTCATGGACCGCGGCGGCATCGTCTATTCGTGCAACCGCGACGATCTCGACGAGGGCGCGCTGCGGCGCGCCATGGCGATCTGATATCCGATGTTTTGACGGTCGACTCGATGCCGATGGGTGCGCCGCTCCGCAACGAAATCTTCGCCGGCAATCGCGCCGTCGGCCGCGTGGCGTTCACTGTTGCGGCCGGGCCGGGAGGCAGCCGGCGCCAGCGCGTGCATGAAGCGGGCTCCCTGCGGGTGCGTTTCCCCAACGGGCCGAGCCACGCCACGCTCGACGCCGTCATCGTCAACACCGCCGGCGGCATGACCGGCGGCGACCGCTTCGATATCGACATCAAAGTCTGCAACGGTGCCGAACTGACCGTCACCACCGCGGCCGCGGAGAAAATCTATCGCTCGCTCGGACCGGATACGGCGATCGCGATCAAGCTCGATGTCGGTGCCGGCGGCACGCTCAAATGGCTGCCGCAGGAGACCATCGTGTTCGATCAGGTCCGCCTGCGGCGCACCATCGACGTTGATCTCGCCCGCGACGCCAATCTGTTGCTGGCCGAGGCAACCGTGTTCGGCCGCTCCGCCATGGGCGAAGTCGTGACCGAAGGCTCCGTCTTCGACCGCTGGCGGGTGCGCGTCGGCGGCGCGCTCGTTCTCGCCGAGACGCTCCGCCTCGACGACAACATCGCGCGGCGCCTTAAGCAACGCGCCATCGCGGCTGACGGTGTCGCCGTCGCCAGCGTCATCAAAATTCCCGGCGCCGACAGCGATACGGCTGCTGTCCGCGCCATGCAGGATCGCTTCGCCGGCGAGGTCGGTATCTCGGCCTGGAACGGACTCGCGATGGCGCGCCTGGTCGCGCCGGATGGCGCGGCACTGCGGCGCGACCTCGTCGCCGTGCTCACCGCGCTCGGCGGCGCGCCGTTGCCGCGACTGTGGTCGAACTAAAGGTCGTCCCATGAATTTGACCCCGCGCGAGAAGGACAAATTGCTGATCGCCATGGCCGCCATGGTGGCGCGGCGACGCCTGGAGCGCGGCGTCAGGCTCAATCATCCGGAAGCCGTGGCGCTGATTTCCGATTTCATCCTCGAAGGCGCGCGCGACGGCCGCAGCGTCGCCGAGCTGATGGAAGCCGGCGCCCATGTCGTGACGCGCGCCCAGGTCATGGACGGGATTGCCGAGATGATTCCTGAAATCCAGGTCGAAGCGACATTTCCCGACGGCACCAAGCTCGTCACCGTGCACGAGCCGATCCGATGAGGCCACTATGATTCCCGGCGAATATTTCGTTGAGCCCGGCGAGATCGAGCTCAACAACGGCCGCAAGACGCTGACCTTGACCGTGTCGAATACCGGCGACCGGCCGATCCAGGTCGGCTCGCACTATCACTTCTTCGAGACCAATCCGGCGCTTTCCTTCGACCGCGCCAAGACCCGCGGCATGCGGCTCGATATTGCGGCGGGAACCGCGGTGCGCTTCGAGCCGGGCCAGAGCCGCCAGGTCACCCTGGTCGCAGTCGCCGGCTCGCGAACAATTTACGGCTTTCGCCAAGCCGTCATGGGAAAGCTGAAAAAATGACGCGGTCGCGCGATACAGCCGCAAAAATCATGACGGGCGAGCTTGCGCCCGCCCGTCACGTTCTCAGCGCTGCTACCCGCCGCTGGGAACCAGGATCAAATCTACCACTTGGCGCAACACCGGTAGCGGCCTCGCGCCCAGGCCAACCTGACCTTGGCGACCGCCGCATTCGGCAGAACCGAACGTAAGCGATCTGGCTATAAGGATAGCGCGGCGATCGCGGGACACAAGTTAAAGCGTGGGCCGGGCGGTTCTGAGATTGCGTGGGGATAATTCTGGGGATTGGCTTTTTTCGATGTGGAGCGTGCCATGAACGCCACAGCAGGCAAAGCGGCGAATACGACGGAAATCGGTCTGGTGCTGCAAGGCGGCGGCGCGCTGGGCGCCTACGAATATGGCGGCATCACTGCCCTGCTCGACCTTATCGACGAGGCCGAAAAGCTGGGACGCAGCATCAGGCTCAAGGTCGTGACCGGCGTCTCGATCGGCGCCATCAATGCCGCCTGCCTGGTCGGCGCGCGCGACCGCGCCGACGCGCGCGCGCGGCTCAAGGCGCTATGGCACGACTTGACGATCGACGCGCTGCCGTTCGTGCCGTCCGCCATAAGCAGCAACGTTGCGCTCTGGTACGTGCCGCATTTCTACATGTTCCAGCCGACCTTGACTTGCCTTTACGACACGCAGGCGCTGTTGCCGACGCTGCGAAACCGCGTGGACTTCGAGGCACTGAACGAGAGCCCGACCACCTTCGCGGTGACGGCGGCCGACATCGGCAGCGGCCAGCTCGTCCGCTTCGCCAACAAGAAGCTCGGCGATACGCCGGCGATCAGGATCGAGCCCGAGCACGTGTTGGCGAGCGGCAGCCTGGCGCCGCAGTTTCCCTGGACCGAAATCGCCGATAAGGACGGCAAACCGCACTACTACTGGGACGGCGGACTTATCGACAACACGCCGCTCGGCGACGTGTTCGATGCCTTCAGCGCCGACGATGATGTCGATCGCCTGATCGTGGTGATGAATTTGTTTCCGCTGCAGGCCGGCCTGCCGACGTCGTTCGCGCAGGTCAACGACCGCGTCAATCAACTGCGTTTCGGCAATCGCCTGCGGCAGGACGCCGAGAACGCGCGGCAAATCAACATGCTGATTTCGACGATCGAGCAGCTCATTCCGTACGCGCCGCAGCCGCTGCAGGAAGAAATCAGCAAGAAGTACCGCGCCTATAAGCAGGTGAATCCGATCGAGATTTCGCTGTCGGCCGACGAGGGCTATGGCGACGCCGACGGCTTCCGCGATTTTTCGCGCGACGGCATTGAAAAGCGCCGCAGGATCGGCCGCGACATAACGTTCGGGACCTTGGGGCCGATCTTCAATCTCAAAGCCGCCGCCTGACCGGGAGCCGCGCAATGCCGACCAGAATGAGCCGCGCCGTCTATGCCGACATGTTCGGGCCGACCGCGGGCGACCGCGTGCGCCTCGCCGACACCGACCTCATCGTCGAGGTCGAGAAGGATTTCTGCAGCTACGGCGAGGAGGTGAAGTTCGGCGGCGGCAAGGTGATCCGCGACGGCATGGGCCAGTCGCAGGTCACCAACCGGCAAGGCGCGGTCGACACCGTCATCACCAACGCGCTGATCCTCGACCATTGGGGCATCGTCAAAGCCGACGTCGGCCTCAAGGACGGCAGGATTTTCGCCGTCGGCAAGGCCGGCAATCCCGATATCCAGCCGGGCGTTACCATTATTATCGGGCCTGGCACCGAGGTGATTGCCGGCGAGGGCAAGATCCTCACCGCCGGCGGCTTCGACACCCACATTCATTTCATCTGCCCGCAGCAGGTCGACGAGGCGCTGATGTCGGGCGTCACCTCCATGCTCGGCGGCGGCACCGGGCCGGCGCACGGCACCTTTGCCACCACCTGCACGCCGGGACCGTTCCACATCGCCCGCATGATCCAGGCGGCCGATGCGTTTCCGGTCAACCTCGGCTTTGCCGGCAAGGGCAACGCGTCGCGGCCGGCGGCGCTCGAGGAGATGATCAAGGCCGGCGCCTGCGCGCTGAAGCTACACGAGGACTGGGGCACGACGCCGGCCGCGATCGACTGCTGCCTCGCGGTCGCCGACGACTACGACATCCAGGTGATGATCCACACCGATACGCTCAACGAGTCGGGCTTCGTCGAGGACACCATCAAGGCCTTCAAGGGCCGCACCATCCACGCCTTCCACACCGAAGGCGCCGGCGGCGGCCATGCGCCCGACATCATCAAGGTCGCCGGACTGAAAAACGTGCTGCCGTCGTCGACCAATCCGACGCGGCCCTACACCAGGAACACCATCGACGAGCATCTCGACATGCTGATGGTGTGCCATCATCTCGATCCGTCGATCGCCGAGGACTTGGCGTTCGCCGAAAGCCGCATCCGCAAGGAGACCATCGCGGCGGAAGATATTCTTCACGACATCGGCGCGCTGTCGATGATGTCGTCGGATTCGCAGGCCATGGGCCGGCTCGGCGAAGTCATTATCCGCACCTGGCAGACCGCCGACAAAATGAAGAAGCAACGCGGGCGACTGAAGGAGGAGAAGGGCGACAACGACAATGTGCGGGTCAAGCGCTACGTCGCCAAATACACCATCAATCCGGCCATCGCCCACGGCGTCAGTAAGCTGATCGGCTCGGTGGAGAAGGGCAAGCTCGCCGATCTCGTGCTGTGGTCGCCGGCGTTCTTCGGCGTCAAGCCCGACTGCATCATCAAGGGCGGCTCGATCGTCGCCGCGCCCATGGGCGATCCCAACGCCTCGATCCCGACGCCGCAGCCGGTGCATTACCGGCCGATGTTCGGCGCCTACGGCCGCGCCCGCACCGCGTCGTCTGTCGTATTTGCGTCACAGGCGGCGGTAAGAGCCGGCGTCGGCAAAAAGCTCGGCATCGAGAAGGAGCTTTTCGCGGTGCAAAACACGCGAGGAAAAATTTCCAAGAAAAGCATGATCCACAACGACGCCACGCCGGAAATCGAGGTCGATCCCGAGACTTACGAGGTGCGCGCCGACGGCGAGCTCCTCACTTGCGCGCCGGCCGAGGTTTTACCGATGGCGCAAAGGTATTTTTTGTTCTGATAGAAATCCCCTATGGCCATTCGCAAAACGCACGGCATCCTTGACGGCCGCCCGGCAAAACTCCAAGCTTGAAGCATGGCGGACTTTACGACGTCGGTGCTTGCGGTCCGAGGCAACCGCATCCGGCTGATGCGCGGCGGCGCCGGTCAACCGCTCGTCATCCTGCACGGCGCATCCGGCGCGCAATGGCCGCAGTTCATGAGCGAACTCGCACAAAAATTCGACGTGATCGCGCCGGAACATCCGGGCTTTGGCGAATCTGAAACGCCGGAATGGCTCGATACCGTCCACGACCTCGCCTATTTCTATCTCGACCTGCTCGCCGAACTGAAGCTCAAGGACGTCAATCTCGTCGGGCTGTCGCTCGGCGGCTGGATCGCGGCCGAAATCGCGGTGCGCTCGACGGCACGGCTCGCCTCGCTGACGCTGGTCGGCGCCGCCGGCCTGCACGTGCCGGGCGTTGCGCAGCTGGACCCGTTCCTGCGCAGCGACGAGCAGCGGCTGCGCGATTTCTTCTACGACCAGAAAAAGGCCGACGACATTGTCGCCCGCGCGCTGCGGCCGGAGCTCGAAGACGTCACGCTCAAGAACCGCACCACGGTCGCCAGGCTGGCGTGGCAGCCGCGCGGCCACGACCCGCATCTCGCCAAATGGCTGCACCGCATCGACGTGCCGACCTTGCTGATCTGGGGCGACCACGATCGCGCCTTCCCGAAGGAATTTGCGCTCGCCTATCAGAAGGCAATCCACGGCGCGAAGCTCGTCATCGTCCCGGAATGCGGCCACCTGCCGCAAATCGAAAAGCCCGACGCCTTTGTCGCCGCGCTGGAAGGCTTTCTCGGCGCGCGCAAGATCGCGGCCTGAGGATGCCAAAACATGAAATTCTTCAATTTTCATCTGATGCCTTATGGCCACGTCGATCTCGACGCCATCGCCAAGAACGGCTCGGCCTGGGTGACGTTCTCCAACCGCCATTACGATCCGGAGAAAGGCGCCGAGCTCTATCACGACTATCTCGACCAGATGGAATTCGCCGACCAGCTCGGCTTCGACGGCGTCTGCCTCAACGAGCACCATCAGACCGCCTACGGCATGATGCCGATCCCGGGCGTGCTGGCCGGCGCGCTGGCGCGCAGCGTCAAGCACGCGCAGATCGCGATCCTCGGCCGCGCCCTGCCGCTGATCAACAATCCGCTCAACGTCGCCGAAGAATACGCCATGCTCGACAACCTGACGCGCGGCCGGTTCATCGCCGGCTTCGTGCGCGGCATCGGCGCCGAATATCACGCCACCGGCATCAATCCGGCGACCTCGCAGGAGCGCTTCGCCGAGGCCCATGACCTGATCGTGCGGGCCTGGACCGAGCCGGGGCCGTTTTCCTATTCGGGCAAGCATTATCAGTTCCGCTACGTCAATCCGTGGCCGCGGCCGTATCAGACGCCGCATCCGCCGGTCTGGATTCCGTCGCAAGGCTCGGGCTCGACCATCCGCTGGGCGGCGAAGCTGCGCTACACCTATTGCCAGACGCTTTCGCCCATCGCCGCGGTGGTGAAGTTCTTCCAGCTCTACCGCGACGAGGCCGACAAGGCCGGCTACCAGGCCTCGCCCGACCAGCTCGCCTGGTCGAACACCATCTATGTGGCCGACACCGACAAGAAGGCGGTGCGGGAGGCGAAGCCGCATCTCGAGGCGCTGGTCAACTATCTGCTCAAAATGCCGACCGAGATGCTGCTGCCGCCGGGCTATACCGACACCGCCTCGATGAAGCGCGTGCGCGCGGTGAAAGTCACCGGCAAGCCGTCGTCGATCGAGGATCTGATGGCCTCGGGCGTAGTGATCATCGGCTCGCCCGAGACGGTGCGCGAGAAGCTCGCCGAATATCAGGACCTCGCCGGCTTCAACACCTCGCTGACCAAGACCCAGTTCGGCACCATGCCGAACGAGATGGCGCGCGCCAACATGACGGCGATCGCCGAGGAAATCTTGCCGGCGTTCCGCGACCGCCTGCCGCAACAGCGCGCGCCCAAAGCCGCGGCGGAGTGAGCAGCTTTCCGCACCCACTCGCATTGAGCATTCCGCGGCAAGGATTTTCTGGTATTTGCCGTCGTACGGTGCCGTTGCAACATGGGCTGCGGTACTGTGATTCGTCGAGCTCCGCCCGAACCGGAGGCTGGCATGATCATGCGCGCTGTAAACGCTCTGACCGATCTGCTCTGGCGGCTCGTGTCGTGGCGGGTGAAAGTGCCCGATGTCGTCGGCGAGCGTATCCGGTTGTTCGTGAAGGTCACGCCGGAAATGACCGACGGCGAACGCTGGCGGGAACACTACAAGGCAGCTTACGAACTGCTCGGCATCCTCAATGAGAAAGCCGAAGCTTTGCTGGTCTATAGCGGCTTGACACTCGCCGTCCTCGGCGTCGCCAATATTCACCAGAAGGCCGAAGACGCGACCATACTGCACGGTTTGATCAGCGAGCGCGGTTATTCGATCGTTATCGCGATCGTGGTTCTTGCCTCGATCTTCTGCAGTCTCGTCGTGGTCGGCATCTACTGGCAGTTCCTGCGCTATGCCATTCCGGAACCGAACCGCTTCGAATATGAAACCGAGTGGAACAATCTGCTGAATGCGCTGGTGCTGCGGCAGAACTGCTATCAGATCGCCTGGCTGCTTTCCATTCTTGCGCTGCTCCTGCTGGTGCCGTTCGTTCTGATATTCGGATTGTAGGATGAGGCTATGGCCTCGTCCGTTATCATCAAAGACTTCATGGGCGCGCTGGCCGCGGCGATGGCGCTCGCCGCCTACGGCATCTATGTCTGGAAGACGCTCCATGGCGAGGCGCGGCCGCATCCGCTGTCGTGGCTGATCTTCGGCATTCTCACCGGCACCGGTTATCTGGTGCAGCTCGACCAGGCCGCCGGCCCGGGCAGCTGGGTGATGGGCATCACCGCGGCGGTTTGCCTTTTGCTCTGCCTGATGAGCTTTTGGCGCGGCGAGCGGGCGTTTCCCTGGTACGAGTGGGCGTTTCTGGTCGCCGCGGCGATCGTGTTTGGATTTTATCTGTGGTCGCGGGAGCCGGCGCTGGTCGCGGCCACTTTGAGCGGCGCGCTGCGCGATTTTTTCATCCGCAGCGGGCCGGCGATCTCGGCAAGCCTCGCGGCGGGCGTCAGCGTGCTCGGACTTCGGCCCGACCGTGACCAAGGCGTGGGCCCGGCCGGGAAGCGACAGCGTCACCACCTTCACGCTCAACGGCGTGAAATTCGTGCCGTCGCTGTTCGCCATGGAAACCGTGTCGGTCGCGACCTGCGTGTTTCCGGTGACGTTGCTGATCGCCAATCTGGCGGTGGCTCTGATCATTTACGGGCGGCGCTTTCATAGCCGGTCAGCGTCAGCCTGAGGCATCTTCATCCACCCTTGCGCCGCGCCTCGGCGGCGATGCGGCGCAATTCCGCGGCGATCTCGGCTTTGCCGCCGGCCGGCGCGCCGTCGAGCCCGGGCGTCCAAAAGTCATCGGGCAGACGTGCGCAGCAATCGAGCGCGCTCGCCTCATCGCCTACGTGCGCGTAACTGTCCGCCTGGTAAAGCAGCGGGATCGCGTGAGCTTCCCATTCTTTTGGGTCGAAGGCCTCGCCGCGACGAAAATCCGCCAGCGCATTGGCGTGTTCGCCGAGCTGCCGATAGACTCTGCCGCGACAGCAAAATGTCGCTTGCGATGGATTAAGCTCGACGACCTTGTCCATGTCGGCGAGTGCCCGCCGCGGCTGGCCCATTTCCTCCCAAACGAAATGTCGGTCGAAATACGCCCGGTGGTTTCTCGGGTTCTGCTGCAGCCATTCATTCACAACCTCGAGGAAACGGTCCGGATCTGCGCGGCGGAATTCGTGGAATGCCCAAACTTCGTCAGGTGTTTCTGGTTCTTTCATTTGCGCGCCTACGCCCTTTCTATGCGTCCAATGCATTACCGCCGCAAGCCGGCCACCGCGGATGTTTCACAGGATCCCAATCAGCCTTGAGCAGACCGCTCGCTTTCAGTTGCCGCGCCAAGTCGGCGATCTCGCGAGCATCCGGCGCCGTTTTAGTCAGCGCGGGCGGATCGGGAAACTGCAGGTGCAGTGCCACGATGCGCGCATGAAAAACGTCGCCGCGATTTAATGCCCGGGCAGCGGCGGTGAGACCGCCGGTCTTTGCTTTACAATCGACGGGAAGGCCATAGCGCTTGCTAAGGTCGCGATCGAGATCAAACACCGGCCGCGGCTGCCATTGCTCGGAAGCATCTTGATCGTGGTTCCGCTTCAGCAATGGCACATTGTCCACAAATAATCCCGTTTCATCACAGGACACGCCGCCCCCGTAAGCCGCGGATAAGGCGAAATACCGTCCCAGTTGAATCATGGTCTGCCTCCAATCAGATTTACGCGACAAAAACGGGTCGTCTCTCGACGCGCCGCGAACGCGCTCTTCCGTTCTCGCGGCGCCGCTGCGCCCGAGTTTTGCCGAAGCCACGGTCACGAAAGCCACTGTCAAAAAAGAATGGAGCGCCGAGAGGCGCCGGGGGTCGTGGCCACGCCACGCGAACGAATGTTACCACTCGCTCGCGCTTCGGGCGTGGCGCGCGCCACAGAACGAATCCCCTTGCGAGGACCGCCTGCTTCGGGCGCGCTG
>Ga0335081_10020384_pt1 | contig 10723 bp, 9 predicted proteins | sample Lox_Sample_35_FD_206713 | JGI IMG/M metagenome (GOLD analysis project Ga0335081, IMG submission 206713) | Soil microbial communities from Loxahatchee National Wildlife Refuge, Florida, United States - Lox_Sample_3.5 | ecosystem: Environmental > Terrestrial > Soil > Wetlands | place: USA: Florida... | reverse complement strand
ATTTTCTTCAGTCGCCGATGCAGCGCCGGCGGAAACAGTACCATCGTTTTTTTGGTGAGTGTCATATATACATATATATACTACTTTTTGATCCCCGCGGCCGCGATCTGCGCGATATCTAACAATTTAGGAGGATTCTCCGACACCGCCGCGAGCGCGTCGCGGAACATCGTGTTGCAGAAGGGACACGCTGCGCCAACCACCTGCGCTCCCGTCGCGACCAGCTCCTTTGCGCGGGTGTGACTCACGCGGTCGCCGTGTTCTTCGCCTAAAAACGCCAACCCTCCGCCGGCGCCGCAACAGAAACTGCGTTCGCGGGCGCGCGGCGGGTCGACCACTTCGCCGGCCAGCGCCGCGACGGTTCGCGGCTCTTCGAAAACTCCGCGATAACGGCCGAGATAGCAGGGGTCATGGAACACGATCTTTTGTCCCGCGCCGTCGCGCGGCAGTTTGTCGATGTGGCGCGCCATGAACTCGCTGTGATGCTCGATGGGAGGCGCTTCGCCGAATTCGCGCCAGTCGGTTGAAATGGTGCGGACGCAGTGGGGGCAAATGGAAACGATTTTTTTGACGTTCGAGGCTTTGAGCGTCTCGAGGTTCTGCTCCGCGAGCTGCTGGAAGACTAGGTCGTTGCCGAGGCGGCGCGCGGGATCGCCGGTGCAGCGCTCCTTGCGCAGGACGCCGAAGCTGGTTCCGAGATGCTCCATCACGCGGGCGAAGGAGGCGATGATTTCGCGGCCCTGCGGATCGTAGGCGCCCATGCATCCCAGCCACAAACAATATTCCTGCGTGCCGTCGAACACGGGAAATTGCTGCTTCTGAATGAATTTATCGCGTTCGGCGGAGGCGAATCCTAGCGCGTTGCCGTTGCGCTCGAGCGCGAGGAATAATTTCGTGCCGTAATCGTCGTCCCACTTGCCGGTGTTCACCGCGCCGCGGCGCAAGCCGATGATGATGGGCAGATGCTCGATGCCGACCGGGCACTGATATTCGCAGGAGCCGCAGGTGGTGCACTGAAATGCGGCTTCCTGAGAGACGTAGGTACCGAGGATCGGCTTATCGGAGTGCGGGCCGTATTCGTTCAAATATCCGCGCACGCCCAGCGCGATTTTCTTGGGGTCGAGAATCTTGTGCGTGTTGAAGGCGGGACAGTGCTGCGTGCAGCGCCCGCATTCGACGCAGGAGTAGACCTGAAGCGCGACGATTTTGGTCACGTCCTTGCCGGTATCGAGACCAAAATCTTCGTCACCGACCAGCGGCGGAATTCGGGAAAAACCTCCGCGCGATAGAAAAATCGTCACGGGGCTCAGGACTAGGTGCAGGTGCTTGGTATGCGGGATCAGCGGCAGGAACGCGAGCAGCACGGCGGTGTGCGCCCACCACAGCGGCTTTTCCTCGCCGGGCCAGATGGCGGCGGCAATGAAGGTCACCATCAGCAGGAAAATCAGCAGCGCGATGACTCCCGATTCCTTCGAAAGCTCTCCCAGCCATTGCGGGCGGACAAAAAATCGCCGCACGAAGAGTCCGAAAATCCCGACGGCGACCAGGACTCCGAACCACGCGGCGAATACTTTGTAGGCGTGGCCGAACATGTTGTCGAGGATCGGAAATCCGAGGCCGGTGGCGAAATGATTCAGGGTGATGAGGGCAAATACGCAGAATCCCCAGAACACGAAGGCGTGCGCGAGGCCGGGCAATGGGCGCTCGCGAATGACTTTCGCCTGGCACATCACTTCCCACAGGAAATCCCACGTGCGTTTTCCGATGGGACGAAGCGAAAAATCGGGATCGGGTTTGGCCATGCGGATGCGCTCGACGACCTTTCCGAAGCGGAACCAGAACCCGTACACAGAGGCGATGAGCGCGATGAGAAAGACGATTTTCTCGGGAGTCGAAAAAGACATGTTAAGCCAATAATCTAGCACGCGGCCGCTGCTACAATAGCGTGTGTGCGTCATCTCATTTCCGGCGCGGCCGGGTTCATCGGGTCTCACCTCTGCGACCGCCTGCTCGCCCGCGGCGACTCGATTGTGGCGCTCGATAACCTGATCACCGGGTCGCGGCACAATCTCGCGCACCTCGAAAAGCATCCCCATTTCCAGTTCGTCGAATGCGACGTCACGCGAGCGGTCGCGGCGGAGAGCGCGTTCGACCAGGTGTGGCACCTGGCGTCGCTGGCAAGTCCCAAGGAGTACCTGGCTCACCCCATTGAGACGCTCGAATCGGGGTCGAGCGGGACGCGCAACATGCTCGAAGTCTCGCTGCGCGACCGCGCGCGATTCCTGTTCACGTCGACTTCCGAGTGTTACGGCGATCCGCTGGAGCATCCGCAGGTGGAGACATATTGGGGTCACGTGAATCCGGTGGGGATGCGCTCCTGCTACGACGAAAGCAAGCGTTACGGCGAAGCGCTGACCATGGCGTACTTTCGCGCGCGCGGCGTGCGCACCAACATCGCGCGGATCTTCAACACCTACGGTCCGCGGATGGCGCTCGACGACGGCCGCGTAGTGCCGGCGTTTCTCGACCAGGCGCTGCGCGGGCAGCCGCTGACGGTTTTCGGCGACGGGACCCAAACACGCAGCTTCTGTTATGTTTCGGACCTGGTGGACGGCCTGATCCGGCTGAGCGAATCGGACGAACGCTACCCGGTGAATCTGGGCAATCCGGCGGAGCTGACCATTCTGCAGTTCGCGGAGGCGATCCGGCGGCTGATGGGCTCGAAGCTGGAGCTGGTGTTCGAACCGCTGCCGGACGATGATCCGCGCAAGCGGCGGCCAGATATCTCCAAGGCGCGCCAGGTGCTCGGATGGGAGCCAAAGGTGACGCTCGAAGACGGGCTGCGCGAGACCGTGGAATATTTCCGGCAGCAAGTGCTGACGCCCTTGCCCGCGCAAACTGCGCGATGAAGTTCGCCGTCGCGCTAATTTTCGGCATGACCGCCGGAGCGCAGCAGCTTGGAGTTTATCTGGGCTGGGTAGGCACGTATCCGGGCAATCGGCTGGAAGCTGGGGCGCGGCTGGCGAAATCTTCGGGATTTCAAGTGATTCGTCTGCCCCTGGTCGCGAGCGTGGATGCCGATTTCGGGATCGGAACCGCGTGCGACCGGCGGTTTACGCTGGCCCAAGTGGCCGCGCTGCCGAAATATGCGAGCGTGCTGAGTGATCCGGCGTTCCACACCATTTTTCTCACCACCTGGGGCGATTCGCATTCCTACGATCCGTGCCAACCGCGCGATCCGCGCAGCGATCAGCACCCCGCGAAGCTGTATCTTCAAACCGCGTATTATTCCGCTGAGAATCGGAATCGCATGCGCGGCGAATATGCTGAGCTTACGTATCAGCTTTACAGGACGTATCGCGGCAGCGGAAAAATGTTTGCGATCTCCAACTGGGAGGGCGATAACGAACTGTACTGCGACGCCGCGGCGTATTTCGTCACGAAGGAGGCGCTTCGTTCCGCTTGTGAATCGCGACGCAAGACCGGGGATGTTGTCGATGCGTATCGCGAGTATCTGACGCTGCGGCATGAAGGAATCGAGGACGGCCGGAAGCGCGCGGAGCGCGACGGATTTCGCGGCGTTTCGGTCACGGACGTGATCGAGTTCAGCTCGCTTCACCTGCTGGCGGCGAATCGGCTGCCGGACATGTTGGAAGATGTGATTCCGTCGGTTCCGGCTTCCGGATGGGTGAGCTACTCGGCCTGGGAAAGCCTGGGCGATCGGCTTTACGGAGATCTCGACGCGCTGAAAAAACGGTTCGGCGACCGGCTGATCGCCGGCGAGTTCGGATTCGACCGGGGACTGGATGCCGCGGCGCCGGAGCATGCAGCGGAGGCAGTAAAGGAGATTCGGAAGGCCGGGCTTCGCTACGCTGTTTTCTGGCAGATTTTCGATCAGCCGCCGCTCGAGGGGTTGGGCGATAAAGGATTGTATGGACTGTATGATCGCGACGGTCAGATCACGGCGGCCGGCGCAAAGCTGCGGGATATGAATCAAAAATGAGCGCGATCCGGGCCAGACACGAAGGTACGACGGAGGCGATCCGGGAGCTCAGCCAGGAGCTGCATCATCTCGGCCGCTATCACACGATCGAGTTGCCGGACGGAAGGATTCTCCCCGGGTTGCAGAGCGTGGAGCAGCTTCGCTATCGCATCGCGCAGCATCCGATTCCGCAGGACTTGACGGGCAAACGCGCGCTTGACATCGGCACGTGGGATGGATGGTTCAGCTTCGAGCTGGAGCGGCGCGGCGCGAGCGTGACGGCTGTGGATGTCACGCGGCTGGAGGGTTTTCTCGAAGCCAGGGCGCTGCGGAATTCGAAAGTCGAGTACATTATTTCCGACGTGTGCCGGCTGGACCCGGCGGTCATCGGCACGTTCGATATCGTGCTGTTTTTCGGCGTGCTGTATCACTTGAAGCACCCGCTGCTCGGCCTGGAGCGCGTTTGCGAGCTGACGACGGACATGGCGTGCATCGAATCGCTGGTGACCGACGATCCGCCGTCGGGCACGGTTCCGCTGATGGAGTTTTACGAAGGCACGGAGCTCGCCGGGCAGTTCGATAACTGGGTGGGTCCCAATGTTGCGTGTCTGTTGGCGTTCTGCCGCACGGCGGGATTTGCGCGCGTCGAATTGAACAGCGTGCGCGAAAATCGCGCGCATGTGACGTGTTACCGGAAATGGCCGGGCATTTCGCGCACCGGCGCCGCGCCGGAGCTGATCCTGATCGAAAATGCGTGGTCGCGCGACCACGATTTTTCCGCGCATCGCGACGATTACTTCACGGTGTGGTTCAACACGGAGGAAACCGGACTCGATTGCGATAACGTGTTCATTCAGGTGGGTCCATACGGATGCCGGCCGGTGATGGTTCAGCATGCCGCCGGAAAAATGTGGCAGGCGAACGCGAAACTTGCTCCGGGGCTTCCGCGCGGATGGAACGAAGTGACCATCGCGGTACGGACTACGAAGTTCAGTGCGGCGGCACGCATTCCCGTGGATCTTGTGCGCAGTGATCGCGGCTTGACGAGATTCGCGTCGATCGCATCATCGATGGAAAGACCTACGCGGCGGGAATCGCGCGCGTGGGAGTGGCAGAAAGTTCGGTTTCGGCGTGGGTCGTGGGCATTCCTGAAGGTACGGCGATGAGCGAGGTCGCGCTGCGGCTCGACGGGGCGGATCTTCCGGCTACCTACGTCTCCGCGCTCGATTCGAGCGGTCTGCGCCAGGTGAACGCAATGATCCCGGTCGGGATGGCGCCCGGCGAATACTCCTTATCTGCAAAAGTCCGCGACCTCGAATCGGCCCCCGCGCCCGTGCGCCTCGTCACTGAACGGCAATCGTGACCTTCGGCGTCGTAATGATCCCGCCCGCGTTGATTTGAAGCGGTACGATTCCGTGAACTCCTGCAGGCACGACGACGCTCAACTGATTCACGCCGTATTGAGCCGGCGATAGTCCGGCAAATGGCACGCCGCACTCGACTCCTCCGATGAAAACCGGTGTCGAACCAACCACCGCGCTCGCCGAAGTCTCGCCATCGGGCAGGGCGGGTGTCGTCGGCCCCAGTCCGTTTGCGAGCACAGTCAGAGTATCGCCCGCTGCCGCGGGGTGCGATGGGACGCCGAGAATCGAGCCGGCCGGTCCGGCGATGGCGCCGTCGGAGTTGAACGCGAACGCCTGCCCGTTGGTCGCGTAAACGCCCGGCGCGATTGACGCAGTCGAAATTTTGAAAGAAGGCGTAGAAAGCAGGGAACTCCCGTTCGTCACAACCACTTCCACGTCCCCGCTCACTTCCCAGGGAACCTGCGCGTTGATCTGCTGGGGCGAGATGTACACAAGCGGCGCCGGAATTCCGTTGAAGGTGACAGACTCCCCCACCGAAGACGATGGGACGCTATGCGCGAGCCCCATGCCGAGAATCGCGACCAGCGAGCCCGGCGCGACCGGCTGATCTGCCGCGAGCGACGCTGCATTCACGATCGAATTGATCCGCACGGTGGTGTCGATCAGCACCGTCGTCACGCTGGCGCCGGCCGAAACGATATCCGGCAATCCGTCATTATTGAAATCCGCAACCGCGATCGCCACGGGGTACTGCGCGGGCGTAAGATCTGCCGCGTCCGTAAAACTTCCGTCGCCATTGGAAAGGAACACACTGAGACCGGAGGGAGTGCCGATTTGCACCAGGTCGGATTTTCCGTCCCCATTCATGTCCGCGACTACCGGCTTCGGCAAACCCGGAGGCGGCGGCGCGATCGACGAAAACGAAGCGCTCGCAGCAGCGGCCTGAAACGTCCCGCTCCCGCTCCCGAGCAGAGTGCCATAGCTGAACGTCACGGGCTGAGCACTCGACGGGTAGGTCTGCGAGAACGTCAAAATGTCGGCGTTTCCATCCCCATTGAAATCGCCTGTCAAAGCCCGAAAAAGAATGGGGGTGGTTTGGGACGCGACAACCCCAACCTCCGTTGGTCCGAAGACGGGTCCCGGTGAAAACGTGCCGTCGCCGTTCCCGAAACAGACGCCTACCGTCGCATACTCCACATCCGCGACCGCGCCGCCGTTCAGCGTGGTGTAGACATACGCGATATCCAGATTGCCGTTATTCCGGAAATCCGCGACCGCGATATCGATATTGTTCGCACCCGAAACGCATGCGACGCTTATCGCTGGCCCGAACGTCCCGTTCCCCGCCCCCAGCGCGACCCCGCCCGTGCCGATCAGATCCAGGTTCCCGTCCTTGTTTACGTCCCCGACCGCGGCCGGACGTCCGACATACGCGCTCGACGGCGAACCGACCGGCGCCGCGAACGTTCCATCGCCCTGTCCCAGATACGTCTGAATGGGCGGCGCTCCTACAAACGGAAGTCCAATCGGTTCGACGACCACCACAACATCGGCCTTCCCGTCGTTATTGAAATCGCCGACCACCATCGCCAGGGGAATATAGTAGGCGGGCATCGCCGCACCGTGGATCGGGGCCTGAAACGTCCCGTCCCCATTCCCGAGCATTACCGTCAGCCTGGAGTCCGAGAGAAAAACAACATCTGGGTTGCCGTCGCTATTAAAATCCGCCGTCTGGACCCATCCGATGCCCGTGTCCGACGGAATCTGAGAACTGGAGAAAGTCAGCGCCGGCTGAGCGCTTGCGGCTGCGGCCAGGAGCAAAACGCCGCATAAGGCGAGACGGAAAGACACACACGTCCGGCGCAAATCCGCACAATTTCCAATTTTGCGGCGCATGGACGAAACATCACCTGCATGCGCGCTTCCGTTCTAATTTTTGGTTTTAGAGGATTTCGCCGGCTCCGGCGATTTGCGGATTTGTTCGAAGTATTGCTCGACGAATTGCTGATAGATCAGCGGGACCTCGTCGCGATGGATTTCGCCGCCGGCGTCGGTGTGCGTGGTCTCTTTCGGGGCCCAGGGCGTTTTCAACTGCTGCTTGCTCGAACCGACTTCCACCATCACTTCGCCCTGAACATTCTGCGCGCGCTTGCCGAAAATTTCGGTGATCTTGCCCATTGCCTGAAGCTGCTCGGCTTCATGCGCGGCCTTGTCGCCGTCCGACGATCCGATGCCGCTCTTGGAATCCGGCGAGGCGCTTTTGTCCGAGGCCTTTTCCGCGCCTTTAGCATCGGCCGACTGGCTCTTGTCGCCCGAATCGCTCGCGTCGCTCTGCGAATCGGCGTTGTTCTGCGCCTGCTGTTTCGAGGGCTCGCCCTTCTGATTCGATTTCTGCTGCCCGTTCTGCGCCTGACCCTGCGCGTTCTGCTGCTGGTTCTGGCTGCCGTTCTGCGTATTGGACGGCTTCATCTTGTTCATCATGTTGGCGAGCGCGTCTTTCAGCTTGTCCATCAGCGAAGAGTTTTCGCTCGAGCCGTCCCGGGCGTCCTGGGCGTTCTTTGGATTCGCCGATTTGGAATCCTTGGAACTGTCCGGATTGCTTTGCGCATCGTTGCCGTTCTGCGATTTTTCGCCTTGATCGTTGTTCTGGCCGGGGGCCTGCTGAGGTTCGGCCTGCGGCTCCTGTTTGGCGGAGTCTTTGGCGTCGGCGGTATCCGGATTCGCCGAATCGGGCGCGTCTTCATTATTTAGTGTCGAATCGGGCGCCTGATCCTTGTCATTGGTAGCTGCGTCCGGATCGTTCTGATCACTCGCCGGGCTTTTCGGAAAATTGGGCTTCTTCTGGTTCTTCGCGACCTGCTGCGTAGGCGGGAAAAGCGTGTCGAAGGCGATCTTCACGAGCGACGGCTGAAGATTCAGGGACCCCGTCACGGCGTAGCGCAGCGCGAACAATCCGCCGGCGACCGCGGCGAGCGCGACCGCGGGATATAGGAATCGCGGACGCGAGAACGGAACCGCGCTGCGGACGTCGATGGTGCGCGCGATCGATTCGGCGTCCTGGCGCTGGCGGTCGCGGATGGCTTCGTCGCCAAACGCGCCGGGCTGCTCGAAATGCGTCGCGGTCGAAAGTGCATCGGCCAGGCGTAGACGACGGTCAATGCGCTGCGCGAGCCGGTATTTCGAGGGAACGGTCGCCCGCAGCCGGTACAGCCCGATGCCCAGGCTGGCCAAGGCCAGCAGCGCGATCCAATACCAGTCCAGGATCGAGGTGCCCGCTAGCAGGAGAACGGCCACGCCGCCCATCGCGACCGCAAACGCAAGCATGGACTGTTCCAGAAGGAGATTCGCGAAGCTCCGCGCGTGAGCCTTGTTCAGGAGCCTTTGCACTACAGAACCGTTGCTCAAAATTCCAGGCCTGCCGTTCTGATTATGACACATACGGGCCGGAGTTACGGTTCCGGGAGGGTCCGGCAACCGGGAAGGTGAAGCGTTTGCGGAGGTCTGTTACACTCGATGAATCTATGAGCCTGTTTCGAACCAAACCGCTCGCCAAGTTACTGGCACAAGCCGAACAGGGGGGCGGGCTCAAGCGGACGCTGACCGCGCCGGGGCTGGTCGCGCTGGGCATCGGAGCCATTATCGGCGCCGGAATTTTCGTACGCACGGCAGCCGCCGCGGGCCAGAACGCCGGATCGGGGGTGGTGTTCTCCTTCATCATCGCGGCGATCGGCTGCGCGTTCGCGGGGTTGTGCTACGCCGAATTCGCGGCCATGATTCCGATTGCCGGCTCGGCCTACACGTACGCGTACGTCACCATGGGCGAACTGATCGCGTGGGTGATCGGATGGGCGCTGATTCTCGAATACGCGCTGGGGGCGGCCACGGTATCGATCGCCTGGGCGGAATATCTGAACCAGCTTTTTCCCAACCTGGTGCCGTGGCAGTGGCGGCATTCGCCGTTCCTGCAGCTAGGCGATCACGGACCCCATGGGATCGTGAACGGGCCGGCGCTGGTGATCCTGCTGCTGCTGACGCTGCTGCTGATTAAAGGGACGTCAGAATCGGCGACGGTGAACGCGATCATCGTGGCGGTGAAGGTCACCATTGTGGTGATGGTCATCGCGCTGGGCTGGAAATTCATCAGCCCGGCGAATCACACGCCGATGCTGATTCCCGACAATCTGGACGCCATGCACGCGGGATTCTTCAAGCACGGATGGGGAGGCGTGATCGGCGGGGCCGGAGTGGTGTTTTTTGCCTTCATCGGATTCGATGCGGTCTCGACAGCCGCGCAGGAGACGATCAACCCGGGGCGCGACATGCCCGTCGGGATCATGGGGTCGCTCGCTCTGTGCACGATTCTCTATATTGCGTTCAGTTGGGTGCTGACCGGAATCGCCAAATGGGCGGATTTCGTGGACCCGAGCAAGGGAATGGAAGCGTCGGTGGCCTACGCGATCAATACGGGAATGAAGGGATACGAGTGGCTGGCGACGGCCGTGACCGTGGCGATTCTGTTCGGATTTTCGTCGGTGATGCTGGTGATGCTGCTGGGCCAGAGCCGCGTGTTTTATTCGATGGCCAACGACGGTCTGCTGCCGCGCCTGTTCGCCGACGTGCATCCGAGGTTTCACACTCCCTACAAGTGCAACGCGGTGCTGTTCGTGTTCGTAGGACTGCTGGGAGGATTCCTGCCGGGCGACATTACCGGGAATTTGACCGCGATTGGCACGCTGTTCGCGTTCGTGCTGGTGTCGATCGGCGTGTGGATCATGCGGCGCAAGAATCCGGCGGCGCACCGGCCGTTCCGCACGCCGCTGGTCCCGATCGTGCCGATTCTGGGCGCGGTGGTGTGCTCCGGAATGATCGTGGGACTGGATTCGACCACGCAACTGGCTGCGCTGGTGTGGATGGCGATCGGATTGTGCGTGTATTTCCTGTACGGAAGGAGCCACAGCCGGCTGATCGAGAAGGAAGTGGGGGTGGGACGATGACGCACGCGCTGGTGACCACGGCATTTACGCTCGACGGTTACCGGATCACGAAAGACCTGGGCATTGTGCGGGGAATCGTGGTGCGGTCGCGCTCGATTTTCGGGACCATCGGCGCGGGATTGCAGACCATGGTCGGCGGCAATATTTCGCTGCTGACGGATCTGTGCGAGAAGACACGCGAGCAGGCCTACGAGCTGATGTGCCAGCACGCGGAGCAGATGGGCGCAAATGGAATCGTGGGAGTCCGGTACGATGCCACCGAGGTGATGAACGGGGTCACCGAGGTGCTGTGTTATGGCACGGCGGTGGTCGCGGAGAAGGCTTAGCCGCGAAAACGCAGACAAACGCGAATCACAATAGAATTCGCGTTAAGCGTTTATTCG
>Ga0335081_10020383_pt1 | contig 10723 bp, 8 predicted proteins | sample Lox_Sample_35_FD_206713 | JGI IMG/M metagenome (GOLD analysis project Ga0335081, IMG submission 206713) | Soil microbial communities from Loxahatchee National Wildlife Refuge, Florida, United States - Lox_Sample_3.5 | ecosystem: Environmental > Terrestrial > Soil > Wetlands | place: USA: Florida... | reverse complement strand
TCTTGCGTCCGGCGCGCCGGCGGCGTGACGGAAAAACACTGAACCGCCAGCTAACCGGCCTTGCGCGGCATCGGCGGATCGGACGGATTCCCGGAATCACCAACGTGGACTGACGTGTCTGAGGAAGAACCATGCCAACTGTGATGGCACCCCCGGCCAGCAGGCAGCGGGCGATAACGCCCCTCAGGAACGGGCCCGCGCCGACCCAGGGGAAGCGTGCGCAGCCCAGCTTCCTGCATACCGCTGATCGCGACCGGATCGGTCACTCATCGGGGCAGCAGGCTCAGCATCGCCAACGCCGTCATCACCTACCGGGGCCGCCGCATTGCCATCGCCACGGGCACCACCGCGCTCACGCCGGCGGAATGCGGCCACCAGGGCCCCGGGCCTTCCTCGTTTCGTAGCCCAGGTGAGTACTCAGATTCCGGCTGAAACCGGGCGCGGCAGAAGGCCCGGCCCGGAGCGGCCCCCGGCCTGCGGGTTCGGGACGGCCGTTAACCGTCCGCCGCCGGGCCGGGGGCGGCTCCCGGCCCGGCGTTCGCTCGCCATGTGGTCAGCCGGCCGTGTGCCGGGCCCAGGCGGCGTGCGCGGTGGCCTGCTCGGCCTGGGCGCGGAGAGCCTGCACGGCGCGGGCCGGGTCGTCGGCGGAGTAGACCGCCGAGCCCGCCACGAACACGTCCGCACCCGCGTCTGCGCACTGTTCAATGGTTTCCTCGCTGACCCCGCCGTCCACCTGGAGCCAGATGGATCCGCCGTGGCTGGCGACCAGGGCCCGGGCGCGGCGCAGCTTCGGCATGACCAGATCCAGGAACCGCTGGCCGCCGAATCCGGGCTCGACCGTCATCAGCAGCAGCATGTCGATCTCGCCCAGCAGGTCGGCGTACGGTTCGACCGCCGTGCCCGGGTTGACCGCCAGCCCGGCGCGGGCGCCGGCCTTGCGGATCTCGCGCAGCGTCCGGACCGGGGCCTTGACCGCCTCGGCGTGGATCGTGACGTTCCGCGCGCCGGCCTCGGCGAAGCCGGGCGCCCACAGGTCCGGGTCCTCGATCATCAGGTGACAGTCCACCGGCAGGCTGGTGTGCTTGAGCAGCGACTGCACCACCGGCAGGCCGAGGGTCAGGTTCGGCACGAAATGGTTGTCCATGACGTCCACGTGCAGCCAGTCGGCGGCGCTGGCGACCGCCGCAGCCTCATCGGCGAGCCGCGCGAAGTCCGCGGACAGGATGCTGGGCGAGATCTGAACGGCCATAGAAATCATTGTGCCGGTCAGCCCCGGGCTGTCAGCCCCACGTGGGTAGCGTTCGGGGGGTGAAGACCTCCTCGGAACCGCCCGGCACCCTGCTGGAGCGCGTTCGGAAATTGCTGGCCAAGGCGGAGGCCAACGGGGTGTCCCCGGCCGAGGCCGAGGCGCTGACCGAGAAGGCCGCCGAGCTGATGGCCCGGTACGGCATCGACCGGGCGCTGCTGGCCGCGGCGCGCCCGGACACCGACCGGCCGGCCAACCGCATCATCGACATGCCCAACCCGTGGGCGGACGTCCGGGCCCACCTGCTGGCCGGGCTGGTGACCGCGATGCGCTGCCGGTGCGTGCTGCTGCCGGTGCGCAGCGGGAAGCGGATGCACGTGTTCGGGTACGAGTCAGACCTGGAGCGCGCCGAGATCCTGTTCACGTCGCTGCTGGTGCAGATGGCACACGGGCTGGCCGCGACGGCGGTCCCGGCTACCGCGCGGAGCGTGCGGGCCTGGCGGCGGAGCTGGCTGCTCGGGTACACCTCCGCAGTGGTCGCGCGGGTCCGCACCGCCGAGGAGCACGCCGCTGGCGACGCGGACGGCGCGCGGAACGGCGGCGGGCCGGGCACGGCGGTGGTCCTGGCGGACCGGTCGCTGGTGATCCGCCGGCACGCCCAGCAGGCCTACCCGCACACCCGGAAGACCCGGGTGACCTATACCGGCAGCGGCTACGGTTCCGGGTTCGCCGAAGGCCAGCGCGCCGACATCGGCGGCAAGCGGCTGCGCCCCGGCGGCCGCGCGATCACCCGCTGACCCGTTGTGCCCTGTCATCGATTGCAGCTCGGGTAGCCTTTCGGGAAATACGCGAGATTTATGCTGTTTTCACGGCATGAATCACATAAGAGCTGCACACTGGGCGTGTCAGCATGCCCCGCGGGCCCATTCGCCACTTCCGCAACACTGAACTGCCACCAAGTATCCGGCAAGCGGCCGGCCCGGCCGGGAGATGGCGGGCGGGCCGGCGTGGGCGAGGATTACACAGTCTCCTCGTTCCTTCTCGCGGATTTCCTGCCGCGATCACAGGGCGCGGCGGAGGAGGGCGAGGAAGATGGCGTCGGTGCCGTGGCGGTGCGGCCAGAACTGGGCGTAGCGGCCGTCCGCGCCGGGAGCGCGCAGGGCGGGGATCTCGCCCGGGCCTTCCGGGCCATGCGGGCTGCCCCCGTCCGCGACAGCGTCGGCGAGGATCGCGGGGGCGTCCAGGACGGTGACATCGGTGCGGGCGGCCAGCACGTCGCGGAGCACGTCGTGGGTCTCGGCGTGGTGCGGAGAGCACGTGACGTAGGCGATCACGCCGCCGGGGCGGGCCGCGTCGATGGCCGCGCTGAGCAGGGCGCGCTGGAGGGCGCCGAGGAGTTCGACGTCCTCGGGCGACTTGCGCCAGCGGGCCTCGGGGCGGCGGCGCAGCGCGCCGAGCCCGGAACACGGCACGTCGGCAAGGACCCGGTCGAACGTGCCGGGCCGCCAGGCGCCGGCCCGGCCGTCGGCGGCGACCACGGCGGCGCCAGGCAGGTGACGCAGGTGCGCGCGGGTGAGTTCGGCGCGGTGCGGGCGGACGTCGGAGGCGAGCAGGTGCACCCCGGCCGGGCTGAAGCTGGCGAGGACGGCTGACTTGCCGCCGGGGCCGGCGCACAGATCGAGCCAGCGGCCGGAGGTGGCGGTTTCCGCTGGCCCCGGCCTCGACGGGCTCGTCCAGGCGAGGGGGCGGTCTGCCGTGGCCGGGGCCGCTCGGGCCGGGTCCGCCGGGGCAGCCGGGTCCGCCGCGGCCGCCGGGTCCGCCGGGTCCGCCGGGTCCGCCGGGTCCGCCGCGGCCGGGTCTGTGGGGGCGATCAGTGGGGCGTGCGCCAGGGCCAGGGCGGCGAGCTGGCTGGCCTCGTCCTGGACGAACGCCCGGCCCGCGGCCACGGCCGGGATCGCCGCAGGGTCGCCGCCGTGCAGCACGACGCCGAGCGGGGACCAGCGCGCGGGTTCGGCGCCCCCGCCCGCGGCGCCGGTGAGGTCGGCGGGCTCGGCCAGGCCGGGTAGGGCGGCGAGGGTCAGCCGCGGCCTCGTGTTGCCGGCCGCGAGGGCGTCCCCGGTTTCCGGCAGGCCGCCGGCCGGGTCCTCGCCGAGCGCGTCGCGGAATGCCTCGACGATCCAGCGCGGGTAGCCGTGGGTGGCGGCCAGATAGCCTGCCGGGTCGGCGGCCCGGTCCGGGGCGATGATGCGGAGCCAGTCGGGCAGCCCGCGGGTGCCGACCCGGCGCAGCACCGCGTTGACGAAGCCGGCGGGCCGCATGCCGGCCACGTCTTTGGTCAGGTCGACGGAGGTGGCGACGGCCGCGTGGCTGGCCACCCGGGTGGCGAGCAACTGGTGGGCGCCCAGCCGCAGCACGTCGCGGACCGGCGGGTCGATCCGGGCGGCGGGGCGGTCGCTGGCCAGGTCGAGGATAGCGTCGTAGGTTTGCAGGCCGCGCAGGGTCCCGTAGGTCAGTTCGGTGGCCAGCGCGGCGTCCCGCCCGGCGAGACCGCGTTCGCGCAGCAGGGCGGGCAGCAGCAGGTTGGCGTAGGCGTCCCGCTGGTCCACGGCGCGCAGCACGTCGTAGGCCACCCGCCGGACCGGGTCGGCGCGGGGGCCGCGCCGCCGCGCCGGGCGGCTGCGCCCCGGCTGGCCGGCGGCCTCGGGTGGGGCGGGCGGCGCGCTGCGGCGTGCGGGACGCGTTCCGCGGCCCGGTGAGCGGGCCATCTCAGCCGAACCCGTGGCCGGCCTGGTGGAGGCCGCGGGCCCAGTCGGCGGCGGGCATGGCGCGCTTGCCGGGCGGCTGGACCAGCCCGAGGCGGACCGGCCCGGTCGCGGTCCCGGCATGTACCTCGCTGCGCGAGATGGCCAGCACGCCCGGGGCGAGCGGCGCGGCGGACGAGGCCCCGTCCGCCGGTACCGGCTCGACCGGCCCCAGCTTGACCCGGTCGCGGGCGAACGTCGTCCACGCGCCGGGCTCCGGGGTGCACGCGCGGACGAGCCGGTCGATGGCCGCTGCGGGCCGGGCCCAGTCGACGTGCGCGTCCTCCGGAGTGATCTTGGGGGCGAGGCTGACCCCCTCCCCCGGCTGCGGCACCGCGCGGATCTCGCCGCTCTCGATGCCGTCCAGGGTGCCGACGAGCAGCGTGGCCCCGGACACGGCCAGCCGGGCGAGCAGGTCACCGGAGGTGTCACGGGGACCGACCGTCTCGGTGACCACGCCGTAGACCGGCCCGGCGTCTAGTTCCTTGACGATACGGAACGTGGTTGCGCCGGTCACGTCATCGCCGTGCAGCAGGGCGTGCTGGACCGGGGCGGCGCCACGCCACGCGGGCAGCACGGAAAAGTGCAGGTTGACCCAGCCGTGCGGCGGGATGTCGAGGGCGGCCTGCGGGAGCAGCGCCCCGTACGCGGTGACCGGGCAGCAGTCCGGGCCGATCCGCCGCAGCCGGTCGAGGAAATCGGGGTCGCGGACCTTCACCGGCGTCAGCACCTCGATCCCCGCCTCGCGGGCCATCCGGGCCACCGGGCTGGGTTCCAGGTGCCGGCCCCGGCCGGCCGGCGCGTCCGGCCGGGTCATGACCGCGGCGACCTCGTGCCGGGAGGCCAGGATCGCGCGCAGGGCCGGGATGGCGGCCTCGGGCGTGCCCGCGAACACCAGCCGCATCAGCCGACCGGCCCGGCGGGACGGCGGCGCGGGAAGTCAAATGGCATCGGCGGCTGGCTCAGAGCGCCTTGCCGAACGTGGGGTGCGGCGAGGCCTTCAGCTCCGGAACCTCGAATCCGGACCATTCGGCTTCCCGGATCGCGCGCATCGCGAGCTTCTTCTGCCCGGGATCAAGCCGGTCGATGAACAGGATGCCGTCCAGGTGATCGGTCTCGTGCTGGAAGCAGCGTGCCATCCGCTCGGTGCCCTGGAGCGTCACCGGGTCGCCGTACATGTTGAAGCCGTTGGCCACGGTCCCCCAGGCGCGCTTGGTCGGGAACGCCAAGCCGGGGAAGGACAGGCAGCCTTCCTCGTCGATGTCCTGTTCCTCGGACAGGTCCAGCGTGGGGTTGATCAGGTGCCCGAGCTCGTCGTCCACGAAGTAGGTGAACACCCGCAGCCCGACGCCGATCTGCGGCGCGGCCAGGCCCGCGCCGGGCGCGTCCATCATGGTGTCGGTGAGATCCTTGACCAGCCTGCGCAGCTCGGCGTCGAAGTCCCGGACGGGATCGGCTGCGGTGCGCAGCACCGGATCGCCGAAAAGGCGGATCGGCTTGACGCTCACGGAAAGAACCCTCCAGGCCCGCGACGGGCGTTCGCTCACGCCCGCGACGGGCGCTGTTTACCCTATATCCAGTCTATGAGGCGCAGGCCGGCTCAAAGCCGTGACCGCGCCTTGAACGCGGCCTTGCGCGCGGCCTTGGCGACGTCCGGTTGCCGATGGTGGTCGCTCAGCGTAGTCAGCAGCTCGGTCACCGCCGGGTGCTCCACCCGCCACAGCCCGGCTACCAACTTGGCCTGGGCGTGCGGGGGCAGGTCGGGCAGCAGTTCGGCCACGACATCCTCCGGCGCGGCTTCCTCCAGCAGCCCGGCCCCCAGATCGACCAGCAGCCACGCGCTGTCCTCCCGGCTGAGGCTGACCTCCTCGCCGTGCTCGCGCAGCCAGACCGCGGCGTGCGGCCGCAGGACGGGATCGGCCAGCGCCCGGCGGACGGCCGGCACGGCCGCCGCGCCGACCCGGTCCATTACCGCGAAGGCGGCTCCGCGCAGGCCCGGGGAGCCCGCGCTGGCGGCCTGGGTCAGCTCTTCGGCGGCGCGCTCGGGGCTGCGCCGGCCCAGCCAGGCGGCGATCTCCGCCTCGCCGGCCTCGGCGTCGTAGTCGGCCAGCACGGCCAGCACCGCCGCGGCGCCGCCCTCGGCGCTGCCGCCGAGGACCGGCACGCGCCAGCCGCGGGCGCTGAGCCGGTCCCGGACCGCCCACACCCCGATCGGCGACAACGCGACGGTGAGGCCGGCCTCACCGTCTTCCTCGGCGTCCAGCTCGACCACGCCGAGGTCGGCGAGCAGTTCCAGGCCTGGTTCGAGCCCGGCGGGAAACGCCGGGGCGGCCTTCGGGTCCGGAGCGCATTCGCCGCCCCGGCGGGGCTCCGCGCCCGCGGCAGGCTGCCCGCCGGGTGCTGCGCCCGGGCCGGGCTTCCCACCGGAGGCGGCCGTGCCCGGGCCGCCGGGGCCGCTGGGGCCGTCATCGGCGTCGGCGGTCAGCGCGCCGACGGCGGCCGCGTACGCCTCGAACAGGGCGTCCAGCCGCACCGGCCGGCCGGCCGTATACAGCGCGGTGGCCAGGCCATCCAGGTTTTCCTGGCCAAGCACGGCCTGCAGCGCCGCGCACCACGCGGCGAGGGCGTCGTCCGGGTTGCCGGATTCGAGCACGCCGAAGCGCGGGCCGGGACCGGCCCGCGCTTCGGTGACCGTCACCATCCCGGTCCCGATGGCCACCGCCCAGGCGGCGCCGACCTCCTCCGCCGGCAGGTCGAGCGCGGCGGCCGCCGCCTCGGTGTCGGCGGGGGCCAGCGCGCCACTGGCCGCGACGGGCCGGGCCGGGCCCGCCCACGCCGCCAGGCCCTGCGCCACCCGCAGCAACGGCGCCACCCGGGCCGCGGCCGTCAGCTCCTCGCGGGAGGCCAGCCGGACCGGGGGCAGCCGGGTGAGGCGGCCCGCGTTCCCCGGCCGTGACGGTAGGCGCTCGTGCGAGGGTGCCACGCAAGCACCTTACGACGTGGGCCGGCATGCTCGGGGCCGGGGCGCGCGCGGCCGGACTGGTCAGATGATGTCGGCTGGGTCCAGCTGAACGCGCACCGCGCCGCCGTCCTTGCGCGGGCTGCGGGTCGCCTGCGCTGCCTGCAGGGCCCGCGCGAGCGCCGCGCCCTCGGCCCGTGGCACCCGGATCAGCGCACGTACCGGCGCACCGACGGCGTCGCCGGCCGTGATGAGGGCATCCAGGTCATCCGCGGCCGGGTCATCCGCGGCGGCCCGCGGGCCGGCCTGATCGTCGGGGACGGGCCCCAGCACCTCGGCCGCCGGCGGCAGGCCGGTCACGGCGAGCAGTTCCGCCACTGCCGCGGCGGGCCCGGAGACGGCGGCCATCCGCACCGCGGGCGGGAACCCGAGCTGCTCACGCTCGTCTAGTTCACGCTCGGCATAGCCGGCCGGATCCCAGCGGATCAGCGCCTGCACCACCGGTATCCCCGCGTCGGCGTGCACGATCACGGTCCCGCCCGGCGCTGACGCGCCGGGGCCGGCCGCCCGGACCAGGGCCGCGGCGTTCAGCCAGCGGCGCAGTGCCTCCTCCGCCGCGCGCAGGCTCGGCCGGCCCAGCAGCGCCCACCCGTCCAGCAGCAGCGCACCCGCGTAGCCGCCCGCGGCGACCGGCTCGGCCCCCGGCGTGGCCACCACCACGGCCGGGTCGGCCGGCACGCTGGCGATGACGGTGTGGCCGCCGGAAAAGCGGACCGGGACCGACGGGAAGGCCCGGCCAAGCTCCTCCGCGGTCCGGGCCGCCCCGGTGACGATCGCGCGGACCCGGGTGAAGCCGCAGCGCGGGCAGGTCCACCCGGCCGCGACCGCGCCGCACCACCGGCACTGCGGCGTCTGCCGGGCCCCGGTGATCTCGAGCTGGCCCGCGCACACGGCGCAGCGGGCCTGCGCGCGGCAGCGGCCGCACGCGATGGCCGTGAGGTAGCCACGCCGCGGTACCTGAACGAGCACGGGGCCATCGGCCAGCGCGGCCCGCGCGGTACGGATGGCCAGGCTGGGCAGCCGGGCGCTCAGCGCCGCCTCGTCGCGCGCCAGCTCGCCGGACTCGGCCGCGGGACGGATCCGGGGAGCGGCGGCGCGCAGCACCGCGCGGTCCCCCGCCAGCGGGCGCGCCCAGCCTGCCGCGACAAGCTGGGTGACCTCGGTGGTGCGCGCGAAACCGCCGATCAGCGCGGCGGCGCCGTGCCGGTGCGCGCGCAGCGCGAGCACCTCCCGGGCGTGCGGGTACGGGGCGCGCCGTTCGGCCAGCAGATCGTCCCCGTCGTCCCAGAGCACCACCAGGCCCAGGTCGCGGACGGGCGCGAACATGGCGGCGCGGGTGCCCGCCGAGATCCGGACCGAGCCGCGCAGCACCGACAGCCAGCGCCGGTACCGTTCGGCCGGGCCGAGGTCGGCGGTGAGGCAGACATGCTGGCCGGGGCCCAGCCGGGCGGCCAGGGCCGCGTCGATCCGGGCCAGGTCCTTGACGTCGGGCAGCACGATCACCGTGCCGCGCCCGGCCGCCGCGGCCGCCGCCGCGGCGATGGCGATCTCGTCGGGCCAGTCCGGCCCGGGCAGCGCCGACCAGGCGGCGCGCACACCGCGTCCGGCGGCCAGCGCCGCCAGGAAGGCGGACCCGGCCTGGTACCGCGCCCACGACCCGGCCGGCGGCTGCGGCGGGGGGCCCGGCGCGGCGGGTGACGGCTGGGCCTCGGTGCCCGCGTGCCGCGGCGGCACGGCCAGCCGCAGCACGTCGGCGAGGGTGCCGGCGTACCGGTCGGCGACCGCCCGCGCCAGCCCTGCGATCGCGGGGGTGAGCACCGGCTCCGGTGACACCACCCGGTCCAGGTAGGAGAGCCGGCCCGGGTGGTCGCTCGCGCCGGCGCGGGCCAGCACGAAGCCGTCGGCGAGCTGCCCGGCGAACCGGACCCGGACCCGGCAGCCGGGCACCGCCGCCGCCGACAGCCGTTCGGGCACCAGGTAGTCGAACGGCCGGTCGAGGTGGGACAGCGGGATGTCGACGGCGATCCGCGCCACCGGCTCCCGCTGCGCGGGCGCGTTGTCCCGCGCACGGCTGGGGCGCCTGGCGACCGCACCCCCGCGGGGTGCCCGCGGCCCAGCCGGGGCCGGCTCACCGGCGCCCCGGCTGGTATCCGTCACGTTCCCGTCCTACCAGAACGGGAACGGTACAGGCCGCGGCGGCGCGGGACGGCGCCCGCACACCGCGCCGCACGGTCCCCGGCGCAAGCTACGGCGGGGCGATCGGGACCGGCCGGCGAGCCGGGTCCGCCGGCCCTGGCCGGTGCCGGTGTACCGGCGAGTTACCGCCGCGGGCGCGCAGCGCAGGTGGCGGCTCCGGGGATCATCCCCCGGGCTAAAACGCGAGGGCCTGCGCCCGGCGGTTGACCTCGGTCCCCCGGTGCCGGCAGATCGCCTGGATCGGCGTGCCGGGAAGCGTGTCGTCCGCGGTGAAGAGCCAGCGCAGCGCCTCGACCTCGTCGAACCCGCAGTCGAAAAGCAGCGTCAGCGTCCCCGCCAGGCCCTTGACGATCTGCGCGCCGTTCAGGAACGCGGCGGGCACCGCGACCTTCCCGTCGGGACGGGCGACAGCGAGAATTTTCCTGTCGCGGAGCAATTGCTTCACTCGGCCGGCTGGGATGCTGAGACGAGCGGCGACATCTGGCAGCGGAAGCCAGTCACCCACGAGGGCGTCGACCGCGGTGTTGATCTGTGCCACGCATCTATTTTGGCCACGCCGGCGCCATTGCGAAACACCCCGGGATTTAATTCGAGGTGCGGCCATTTCCCGGGCTCAGGGCGCCGGACCCGGCGCGGCGGCCCCGGGGCGGCGCACATCGGGGCCGGAGGACACGTCAGGCCTCCCTGAACCGGTCACTGAAACGGGGATCGGTTTCCCACCACGGGCGATCCGGGTCGCCGGGGCCGGCGCCCGCCTGCGTGCCCTGTCCCGGCTGTCCCGGTGGCTCCAGTGGCCCCGGTTGCCTTGCTGAGCTGGCGATGCCATCGGGGCCCGTAGGGTTTGCGGGACCGCCGATGCGGGCGGGGTCTGCGGGACCGGCGGGGTCTGCGTGACCGGCGGGGCGCACGGAGGCGGCGGGGCGGCCGGGGGCGGCCGGGCCGGTCCCCGCGTTCCCGTCGCGCCGAGCCGCCCGGGCCGCGTCGCGCGCGTCCAGTTCGGCGTCGATCACGGCCGCTTCGGCCTCGTCCTCGCGGATGAACTGGATGAGCTGGGCGACCAGGAACGGCAGGCCGACCAGGTCGCCGAAGATCCACAGCGTGCCGCCGCCGAGGATCTGGTCGGTCCGCAGGCTGGGCCCCCAGGGCCGGGCCAGCGCCTGGTAGTACGCCGCGCCGATCAAGCCGGTGTTGGCGATCACGGCCAGCCCGAGGAACGCGTCGCCGACCACCTCCACGGCCGTGATCCACAGGGACACGCCGTAGGAGTAGGCCTTCGGCACCGGGTCGACGCGCAGCAGGGTCCAGAAGAACACGAACCCGGGCACCAACAGGGCCAGGTGGGTGAGTTCCCGCACCGCGGTGCTGTGGAAGACCGCCGTGTACCAGGCGGTGAAGTACAGCGCGAACGGCACCGCGACCAGCGCGAGCGTGGTGATCGCCGGGAACGTCAGGACCCGGGCC
>Ga0335081_10020382_pt1 | contig 10723 bp, 8 predicted proteins | sample Lox_Sample_35_FD_206713 | JGI IMG/M metagenome (GOLD analysis project Ga0335081, IMG submission 206713) | Soil microbial communities from Loxahatchee National Wildlife Refuge, Florida, United States - Lox_Sample_3.5 | ecosystem: Environmental > Terrestrial > Soil > Wetlands | place: USA: Florida... | reverse complement strand
CGCTGAGCAAATACATTTGAGCGGCTTCGCGTCCCTGAATTCGCAACACGCGATGAGGATTGAGCGAGCCTTCGGTCAATGCCTGACCGGCTTCCACATGATCGCCTTCCTTTACGAGCAGGCGCGAGGTGGAAGGAATATCATAAGTCTTTTCTTCGCGCTGTTCGTACGACACCATGATCTTATGATCTTTCTTCTCGACAGCAATCTTGCCGCCGTGTTGAGCGACCACAGTGGCTTTCTCTTTGGTCGCCAAGATGTCACCGGGTTTGGCTTCGGTCGCATCCACGGCCAGATATTTCCAATCTTCCGGAACGGCATATTCATCATGGACCATTTCAGCGTGTTCGATTCTGACTTCGCGCAGATCGGCGAACTTATCCGATTGAACGACGCGTACCACGCCTCCGATCTCGGCGACAACGGCTTCGCCCTTCGGTTGTTTGCGCGCCTCGAAGAGTTCTTCCACGCGCGGCAGACCGGTTGTGATGTCTGCGCCGCCGCCCGCCACACCGCCGGTATGGAAAGTGCGTAACGTCAACTGCGTGCCAGGCTCACCAATGGATTGAGCGGCGACAATGCCAACTGCCGCGCCGAGGTCCACCATATCACCGCGTCCCAGATCGAGTCCATAGCATTTGGCGCAGATGCCATGCTGGAGCTCGCACGTCAATGGCGAACGGACCTTGACTTCTGCAATTCCGGAAGCGGCAATCTTCCGCGCTAAATCATGATCGATGATTTCATCGCGTTCCGCGATCACTTCGCCGGTCTTCGGATCAATCACGTTCTCAGCGGGCAAGCGGCTGTAGAGCCGGCTCGACAAAGATTGTCCGGCCACATCATCCGCGCGGCGGATGTAAATGCCTTCCTGCGTGTTGCAGTCGTGCTCGTTGATGATGATGTCCTGTGCGATGTCCACGAGGCGGCGAGTGAGATAGCCCGCGTCTGCCGTACGCAGAGCGGTATCTGCCAAACCTTTGCGCGCGCCATGTGTTGAGATGAAATATTCCAAGGCGGTCAGTCCTTCGCGGAAGTTGGAACGAATCGGCAGCGGAATAATGCGTCCGGATGGATCCGCCATAAGTCCGCGCATGCCCGCCAACTGCGAAACGGTCGAGAAACCGCCTTTCGTTGCGCCGGATGCCGCCATGACGGAAAGGTTGCCATCCGGGTCCATGTGTTTCTTAACCGCATCGGCAACATGGTCAGTGGTAAGCTGCCAGATTTCAATCACGCGTTCGTTTTGTTCCTGCTCGGTCAGCAAACCGCGGCGGAAATCACGCTCCACAACTTCAACTTGCTGTTGCGCCTCGCCAAGAATATCTTTTCGTTCCGGCGGAATGGAGATATCCGCCACAGCCAGCGTGATGCCGGAACGCATGGCAAATTCAAAGCCCATCGCTTTGATCCTGTCAGCTACCTCTGTGGTTGGGTCCCGTCCGCATAATTCATAGACATCGGCGATCAAATCTTTGACGCCGCCTTTATCCAGCTTTTCGTTGGCGAACTGAACCTCAGGAGGCAGAATTCGATTGAAGAGCACGCGCCCAACTGTCGTCTCGATAAGACGCGTCTCAGGCTCAGGCAGGCGGTCGCCTTTATCGTTATACCAGGTATTTGCCATCAGCTTGATTCTGGTATGAACTTCCACTTGACCAAGCTGGTACGCAAGCTCAACATCGTCAAAATCGGCAAAGGCACGGCCATCACCTTTATGAGCGGCTTTCTGCTCCATGGTCAGGTAATACACACCGAGTACCATATCTTTCGATGGAGAAATGATCGGTTCGCCGTCCGCAGGCTTGAGCAGATTCTTGGAAGCCAGCATCAACTCACGAGCTTCCTGCACAGCCTTTTGTGAAAGAGGCACATGCACAGCCATTTGGTCGCCATCGAAATCCGCATTGAAAGCCGTGGTGACGAGCGGATGAAGTTGTATGGCTGAGCCTTCGATCAGGATCGGTTCAAAAGCCTGGATGCCGAGGCGGTGCAAAGTCGGTGCACGATTAAGCAGCACAGGACGATCTTTGATCACATCCTCGAGCGCTTCCCAGACTTCAGGCCGGTTGCGTTCGATCAGACGACGCGCGCCCTTAACGTTCGCGGCGTAACTGTTTTGAACAAGACGCGCGATCACAAACGGACGATAAAGCTCCAAGGCCATGGCCTTCGGCAAGCCGCATTGATAAAGTTTGAGTTGCGGACCGACGACGATCACGGAACGACCGGAATAGTCGACGCGCTTACCGAGCAGGTTGCGGCGGAAGCGACCCTTCTTGCCTTTGAGCATGTCGCTCAAAGATTTAAGTTCGCGGCGGCCGCGGCGCGAAAGCGCTTTACCGCGTTGAGAATTATCAATGAGGCTATCCACCGCTTCCTGCAACATGCGCTTCTCATTGCGGATGATGACATCCGGCGCGCCCAATTCAAGCAAGCGCTTGAGGCGGTTGTTGCGGTTGATCACGCGGCGGTATAAATCGTTAAGGTCGGATGTGGCAAAGCGTCCGCCATCGAGTTGGACCATCGGGCGCAGGTCAGGAGGAATAACCGGCAGAACAGTCAGGATCATCCATTCAGGACGGTTGCCTGAGCGGCGGAAAGCTTCCACAACTTTCAAACGGGTTGTAGCCTTCTTGCGCTTCTGCTTGGACTTTGTGGTGCGGACTTCCTTCCAGAGTTCCACAGCCAGCTTATCGAGATCAAGGCGTTCGAGAATATCGTAAAAGGCTTCAGCGCCCATATCGGCGCGGAAGACCTGTCCCCAGCGCTGTTTGAGTTCGCGATAGCGCGCCTCGCTGATAAATGTGAATGGACGAAGTTCCATCAACTCGTCGCGTTGACGCGAGGATTGATTGGCTGAAACCGAGGTCTCATCCTCCAATTGAGAACGCAGAGCCTCCATTTTCATATCCGCATCAGCTTTGACGCGGCCCGATTCCATCTTGAGGTCCTCGAGTTCTTTGGCGCGCTTATCTTTGAGTTCGTTCTCGAGCGCTTCGAGTTTTTTCTGAACGATCTTCTGAACCTGGCTGATATGCTTGCTGGCGACCTTATCACTCGCATCTAAAATCTTCTCGCCGGTTAATTCAAAAACGATCGCTTTCTTAGCAGGCTGGCCCATTTGATCTTGGAGAAGCTTCTCAAGTTTTTGGCCCTCACGGATAACCGGGTCTAATTGCTCGGCAATATATTCATCATAACCTTGCTCGAGAACAGATTTCTTTTGATTGATTTCATTTAATCTGTGATCGCGTTTGGTCTTGATCTCAGCGATCTTCGCATTGACGCCCGCGGCTTGTTCGCGCTCGGACACAGAAATCTCATCTTCAAGGCGTTGCAAGGCTTTCTTGCGGGCTTCTTCATCAACGTAAGTCACAATGTATTGAGCAAAATAAAGTACACGGTCGAGATTACGGCGCGAAATATCAAGCAACATCCCCAGCTGGGATGGAATGCGGCGCGTATACCAGATATGCGCCACAGGAGTCGCCAAGGCGATATGTCCCATACGCTCGCGGCGAACTGCGGCGCGCGTCACTTCCACGCCGCATTTTTCACATATGATACCCTTGTAGCGGGGGTTTTTATATTTTCCGCAATAACATTGCCAGTCACGAGTGGGGCCAAAAATGGCCTCGCAGAACAGTCCATCTTTTTCCGGGCGCAGGCGGCGATAGTTGATCGTTTCCGGTTTTAGTACTTCACCATATGACCACGATAAAATCGTTTGTGGGGATGCCAAGCTGATGCGAAGTGCGGTCAATCCTTTAGTTTCCACTATGTTCTCTCCTCGTTGCGAAATACGAAGCTCTAACTCATGTTTTTATCTAGCGTGTAGTCGGCATGAACGAGAGACAAACAAAGGCAAGCGCTTCGAGGTCTTTATCCTCAAGCGCTTGCGGCTTCTTAGTCAATTTTCACATTCAACGAACGTAATTATACGCTGATTTGTCTTGAAGTCAAGATAGAAACCTTAAAGAAATTTAAGATTTGGAGGCACGATTTCGATAAAGGCGCTCATTGGGAACGGCAAGCATTTTGGAAACATCCACTGGAATGGCAATAAAGTCCGCAATGCTTTGGCAGTAATTCTCTGGCTTTGAGATCATTTTGTTGTAATCAACGTACATCACATCCATGTTGGGCTGTCTTGCCAGCCAATATTTGATTGCAGCCAAATGTTTTTGGAATTGCTCCTGCATTTCCGCATCATCCACACCGGACTTCTCGTTTCGATTTGCGAGCATCTTCTGCTGAGAAGCCAGTATCTCGCGCGGCTCGCGCTCCATGAAAATTATTTTGTACCGATAAATCGCGGGAAGATGTTCAAGCAATGCGGAAATGATTTTTACAACTTTATGATTTGCATCGGCAAGCCATTGACTTTGACCATCGGGGAGCTTTTTCACCAGTTCAAATTCATAATAGCCATTGGGATTATCATCGTCCGCGGTACGAATCGCATCGGTCAAAATCGGAATACCGCCTTCATCCAACATCTTCATCATCATTGAAGTTCCGGAGCGCGGCAGACCGGAAACAACGATGATTGTTCCGCCTTTATCAGGCTGAGAAAGCTTTGCATGAAAAATATTTTTAAACACAGTTTATATTTTCTTTGACAAAGGCATCAACGCTATGACTTATACGGTGCATTTACAGCTTCTAATTTGGCGAGGAGTTCTTCCTGTAAAGGTTTGGCAATTGAGCTATTGCTGGAGTACAAGTCATTCAACTCCTCCGGATCGTTTTGCAGATCATAGAGTTCAAACTTATCTCCTTCGTAATAATAGCCTCTATAAAAAATCAGCTTGTAGTTGCCTTTTCTCATGGCAAGGGTCACCCTAGATAGTTGTGAATAGGCTGGGTTTTTCAAAGCATATAGCATAAAAATACTTCTGTTGGGCAACTCCTGTCCACCCATGAGCGGCAGAAGTTCGCCCTCTCGCCAGTCCGGGATCGGATTTCCCGTCAGGTGCGCAAGAGTCGGTACTACATCCACACTGATTGTCGGAGAATATACATCCTGTCTCGACTTTTGGCCGGGATATGAAATCATCAGAGGAATTCGAATACCCGGTTCATAAAGCAATGGAGAGGTATGTCCCTGCTCACCTCTCTCTAGCATCTCGCCATGATCCGATGTAACTACAACATAACTTGTCTCAAAAACGCCCGTGCTCTCAAGAAAATCCAATAACCTGCCGAACTCAATATCCAGGGTGGCAATATATTCATCATAAGCACGCCGGAAATTGTACATCCTTTTAGATGGCCAACGATCTCCGAGCGGATGAATCGGTTTCTTAACTGGACTCCACCCATCATCAAAAGTACGATAAAAATGCTTTGAGGGATTATAAGGATCGTGAGGAGGAAAGAAATGGAAGTAAGAAAAGGAGGCTGGCTTTAAGCTTTTAATCGTTGACATCACTCCATCAAAAACAGTAGGCAACCGAAAATAAAGAGGATAGTCATTTAATTGCGGCAAGCCGTTTGGATAGCCTCCTTGGTTTGTATGAGCAATTGCCCTGCGAAGGAATATTCGTTCGGCTAGGCTGACTATAAGAGACTTGGGAGGGGTATCACGCCTAAAAAGAAAATCGTCAAACGCCCGCTGGGTGGTTAACACATCCTTATTAAATTTTTCTCCAAATACATAATCCATCTGGCTGAATGAGCCTGCTGGTAGAATCTCATCGATATCTTCCTGAAACTGGCCAAAGAAATAATTTGGCCACAAGTTTTGAGAAAAGGCCAGCCGGTGATATTGTTTCCCCATGAGCCGAAAAACATTCCGATCGGTAACATTGCGTGCAATTAGCCCGGCCTCATTGATCGCGCGGTGTGTCCACGGGTACAGTCCGGTCAGAAGTGAGGCTGTGCCTGGGACTGTAAATGTTCCTGCCGAGTAATGGGCATTATATACGGTGGCTCGTTCCGCGAACCTTTCCAAGTTCGGGGAGGTATTTCTCTTATAGCCGTATACTGACAAATTCTTCGCCGACATGGCATCGAAAACAATAATCAATATATTAGGCCTCGATAAACTCTGAGTGGATTTCGGCAGGGATAGGCTTGGCATCAGCCTTGAGAGCGCAAGGACCCCCGATAACGCGGATGTCATTTTCAGAAAATCACGGCGACTAAGTTTCGACATAACTCAATCCTAAAGAATTCGAGGCAAAACTATTAATAAAGAGATCAGACTAAGGGGCATGTAAACAAACAGGAAAATCGTGGCTTGTTCCGCAATGAATTCAACAGCCTTTTTTATAAAAGCGGTTCTTCCAGCAATGAAATCAAGCAATAATATTATCCCTAAAGCCAAAGCTATTGACCACAATTTTAACAGGGCGCCCGGATAAGAATTTTTGGTCGGAAATTGATAAGCGAGGAATATCAAATAACCCAATCCCAGCATCACCAAAGATGCGCCATGAGCCACAAACGAATCGCGAAACCATTTGGAGGGCAATATAAGACTTAGAGCAATCGGAATACAAAGCACGAGTAAACTTTCAAGAAAGTTCGTAGCCAACATATAGGCATAAACGAGGGCAATCTCTCCCACATTCATAAAAAAAATCCAGCTTGGAAATTTCCAAAAAAACCATAAAGCAGTCCAAGTGTATAGGATGACTACGGCTACGGCATATACCGGAATAATTTGTTTAAATTTAGGTAAGCGGTTAAAGATAGCCAAGACCCTTTAACCTCTCTTCCAGATCTTTTTGTCCATGCGAGCCGGTTTGAGAAGGCGGCTTGATATAGGACTGGTCGAGGTGTTTGCCCAAAGCGAGGAATGGAATATCTCTAAATGAAATGCCCGGCATGTTGCTGATATCACGATTGGAAAAAATGACTCCGGGCACCGCCAGCGAATCGATGCAATGATCTGCGCCCCAATGACCCTGATTCGACTCCATCGAAACGGGCGCAGATTTTCCGAGACCGGTCTCGGATGAGGCACGGAATCCGGGAGCATAACCAATCACGAGGTCCGGACCGAGACGCGTGTAGGGACCATTGAAGGCTTCATGCTTCAATAACACGCGGCTGATGATCTGCTTGCCATCCGAAGTTTTCCAATTCAACAACTTGGTCCGGATCTCTTCTAAAAGAGATTCGATCTCTTCGGGTTTGACGATGCCTTTTCCTTCGCGGCTTGCGATGTTAAGATAAACACTATTGAGACCAAGCGCGTACACTCGCGTGTGTTCCCAATCTACATCACCAAGTTCCGGCGTTTCCGTTTGTTTCGACAAACTCATATATCCGTTCTCAACCAGCCAATGATTCAGGTGAACCTTTTGCTCAAATGTGCGGAAGCCGTGATCGGACAAAACAAGGAAGCGATATTTCTGCAAGCCAAGTTTATTGATTTTCTCTTGAACTTCGCCCACGAATTGATCGAGCTTTAGATACCAACTTTCCACAATCCCTTGATTGGTTCGCAGGAACATATGCTGGACACGATCCAGATCGTCGAAAATTCCAGCCAGCACGCCTTCTTTGAAATTATCCAGCAAGCGGAAATAAATTTTCTTGCGCGATTCAAAAATCGATTCACACAGGCTGATGAATTGATCGTCGGAGATGCAACCGTCTTCGAGCGCGTTCGTGTCCTGAGGCCAGCCCAACGTCAAGAACGGACCGATCTTATTCCACGAATCTTTTACAAGCGATGACGGCGTGGCATATAACCACAGCGAATGCAATGGATGAATCTGCAGAGGCAGGAAATACAAACTCACTTTGTCTTTGGTTTCGGTTAGGATCACTTGCGTGATGGCTTGAATATTGAACGCAAAGCCCGCCGCAAATTTGAGTTCGATAATCGGACTCCATGCACCAAGCGATAATTGAATCTTTTGATTATCAATCGTCAAGGTTGCGGTTTTATCATCTAAAATCTCAATCGTCACTGGAAGAGTCGCGGAGCGCATCCCTTCTTTGGACTTGACGTTTGGTCCCTCAATCGTGGCGGTGAATTTTTTGTCACCCGACGACTCAAGTTTAACGACTTTAACTTTTTTCTTTTCAGTCGGTTCGGTGGTCAAGTAAATGCCAACGCCCAATTGACCACGAATATCCGGCGCGCCCAATCCGGGAATGGTCGCGACCGGAATATCGGGACGCGCGGGAAATAAAGCGGGCCACCACAAAGCAGTCGCCGGATATCCCATCGAAGTCGCTTCCTCGAAAAAAGTTTTGGTCGTGTAAGGCGGTTGGTATTGCTCGCCTAACGCGGTCACCTTGGTCGGCAGGATGGACACGTAGGGAATATACGTTTCCGGATCGCGATGAACGAAATCGAAGATGCCGTGTGATCCCGGGTCAACACCGGTTGCGATACACGTCCATGAGACTTCGGTTTGAGGCGGAGAACAAACCTCGAGACGAGAATATCCGCCCTGATCTACAAACTTGGTTAAGTTGGGCATTCGTCCGGCGCTTTGCAGTCGTTCAAAGGTGGCCGGATCGAATGAGTCGAAACCGAGGATGACCGTCTTCATCTATTCTTCGTCTTCAGTTTTATCTTTTCGCATTTTACGGCGGAGCTGCGCAAAGAAGCCGCGGATCTTGCCTGAAAACACTAGCAGAACACCTGAAATTACGACCAAGGAGGCTGCCAGAATCTGGAACAACATTCCGCCGGTATTGGGATCAATATACATGTTTCCTCACATTCTTTATAGATGCAATATTACGGACAACCTATAATTCTAACAGCATTTTAAATTATGCCAATCCATAAATATGAATTTTCTGTATGAAAATCTATTCAAATTTTAGCAGGTGCAAAATATCTTCGAGGCAGGCGGCAAAAAGTTCGTGCATGATGTCATCGCTGACGCGGTACGCGCCGCCGAACGACCCGTCTCCATAAACCTGACGCGCGGTCTTTGAATTCATGATCGCGCTCGGGACTTGAGGCGGCGTCTTGTTTCCTGCGGGCATTTCGCCAACAACCGTGAACGGAAACGCCTCCAGCCAATTGGCGTGACTCGGTTTGAGGTTATGCTTCTGCGCCACCGCTTCCACAGAATGTGAAAGCCACCAGTCATACCAATTCAATTTCAAATCGGGCAAATCGTTATTGACTTGGTGTAAATGATTGCGCGCCGGCGAATTTCCGCCATGCCCGTTGAATATGAGGATGCGGCGGAATCCATGTCCGTACGCGGAACGGACGATATCTTCCGCCGCCGCGATCAACGTGCTGACTTTCAAACTCAGCGTGCCAGGATAAGACAAGAAATACGGCGACACGCCAAAATTCAACGGCGGTGCAACAATTACACCAGTTGCTTGCGATGCCGAATCCGCTAACGCCAATAGAACTTTGACATCCGTCAGCAGGCTGAGATAACCATGCTGTTCCGTCGCACCAAAGATCAACATCAGACGATCTTCGTGCTGAAGATATTTTTCAACATCCATCCAATTTAAATCTTCAAGACGCATTTTGAACTCCAGGTTTGAAAATGAAATTTAGCACCACATCGTATAGCGACTGCAACAAGATTTTGCAAGATGGTGATTCTCAACATGAAGATTTTGTGAGAACAATTTCCAATTTGTTTATGATTTCTATGCTTTCTATCGCGGTTGTCATAAGGTTGCCTTATAAAGAGCCTTTACCAACACATCGCTCGCGCGCAATCTCAGTTAATGAAATATACCCAACAGGCCCAATATCGTTATACAAAATAGAACAATAAACACTAAAAGCGCAAATGATGTCGTTATTCTGACAGTCCAAAGCATTTCGCCTGAATTCAAATAAGATCTATAGAAGTTAGCAAAAGGCCACCAATCTCTAACTTTCTTAACTCGGTCGCCCTTGAATTTCAATGGTTTAAACCAAGCAAGATACCAATAGTAAGTAATTCCTGGAACCGCGATAATAAACCAAACTGTGACGAGAAGAGCTCCTAATAAATTAAATTTCATTATAAGCCTTCGTGTTTGTATGAATCTGTTTAAGGAGCGTTATATCAGAACTAATAAACGAAATGGTCAGGAGCAAAACAACTTTGAATTCTTTCACGGCGTTGGCGTATTGAACGGGGTATCCGTCAACGCGGGCGTATCCGTTGGAAATGGAGTGATGGTCGGAGTTAGCGTATCCGTTGGGATGATCGGAACGGGAGTATTTGTCGGCGGAGGCAGAGGCGTATTGGTACGCGTCGGCAGCGGTGGAGGCGGAAGCGGAAGTTGAACCATAAAGTGAACGATCTTTTCAGCAGATCCGTTTGTGCCATTGATATGCAAACGCAAAGCAATCGTATTGCCCGATAGATTCGATACATCCCAATTGAACAAAAGATCATTGTTGACCGGCCGGTTGCCCTGTGCGATGGTTGTCCAAGTGGAAGGCTTATCGCCCAATCCGAAATCAAGTCGCCATGATTTGAAATCAGCCGTGGCGTTGGCAGTGCCAGTGATTGTTAAGATGCTGTCTGAAACAATGTCGCCCTCGTTGACGCTCAAATCAAGTTCGGGACGCGGATCGTTTTTCGTGCAGGCGCGCTGCGGCGCGTAAACCGGCGGGATCGGGAAATCGTGACTGCTCAACCAACTTTTTCCATCCTTCGTTCCAAACCACTGACGCGCCCACGTATCGGTCACGTTCATCACGGTTTGACTCGGCGTGGTGTAATCATTGCAATCAGGTGAAGATTGAAGCCCAGTCCATGAATCGAGTGAAATG
>Ga0335081_10020380_pt1 | contig 10724 bp, 10 predicted proteins | sample Lox_Sample_35_FD_206713 | JGI IMG/M metagenome (GOLD analysis project Ga0335081, IMG submission 206713) | Soil microbial communities from Loxahatchee National Wildlife Refuge, Florida, United States - Lox_Sample_3.5 | ecosystem: Environmental > Terrestrial > Soil > Wetlands | place: USA... | reverse complement strand
TGTGGGCGCGTTGAAGAATGGGAATATCAATCCAAAAGATATTTCCGCTATCGGTGTGACGAATCAACGCGAGACGACGGTGGTGTGGGATAAGAAAACAGGCGAGCCGATTTATCATGCGATTGTCTGGCAGGATACGCGGACAGATGGAATTGTCAATGAGCTGGCAAAGCAAGGCGGACAAGATTGCTTTCGAGAGAAAACGGGTCTGCCATTAGCAACGTATTTTTCAGGTCCGAAGATCAAATGGATTCTCGATAATGTCGGAGGCGCGCGTCAGAAGGCTGAACGTGGGGAATTGTTGTTCGGTAACATCGACACGTGGATCATTTGGAATCTGACGGGCGAACACATTACTGACGTAACCAACGCTTCGCGAACGATGTTGCTGAATCTCAAAACGTTAGATTGGGATGAAGAAACTTTGTCTTTGCTCGGTATTCCACGCGCGATGTTGCCGCCGATTAAATCTTCATCTGAAGTTTATGGAATCGCGCGCGGCGATTTAAATGGTATTCCCGTTTGCGGCGATCTCGGCGATCAACAAGCCGCCTTATTTGGTCAAACTTGTTTTTCTGTCGGTGAAGCAAAGAATACCTACGGCACAGGCTGTTTCATGTTGTTGAACACTGGCGAAAAACCTGTAGTCTCAAAATCGGGATTGCTCACCACGCTTGGATATAAGATCGGAAATCAAAAAGCGGTTTACGCGTTGGAAGGTTCGATTGCCATCACCGGCGCGCTAGTTCAATGGTTGAGAGATAACTTGGGACTGATCCGGCAATCATCGGAGGTTGAAGCGCTTGCAAAATCTGTCGAAGATAATGGCGGAATTTATTTTGTCCCGGCCTTCAGTGGATTGTTCGCGCCCTATTGGCGTTCGGATGCGCGCGGCGCAATCCTCGGCATGACACGTTTTGTCAACAAAGGTCACATTGCGCGCGCAGTGTTGGAGTCCACCGCCTATCAAACGCGCGAAGTGTTGGATGCGATGGAAAAAGACAGCGGCGTGAAACTCACCGCGTTGAAAGTGGATGGCGGAATGGTGTTCGATGAATTGCTGATGCAATTTCAAGCCGATATATTGAACGTATCTGTAATTCGTCCCAAAGTTGCGGAGACGACCGCCTTGGGCGCGGCATACGCGGCAGGACTCGCCGTCGGCTTTTGGAAAGACTTCGATGAATTACATCTTAACTGGGGCAAAGATAAAGAATGGATTCCAAACATGGACTCGAATCAACGCGAGAAGTTATACTTGGGGTGGAAGAAAGCAGTGACGCGCACCTTTGAGTGGACGGAATGATGAATCGAAATGAAATTCTCAGTGCTCTAAAACAAAAACCAGAAGTCTCCGTGCTGATCGTTGGGGCCGGCATCAACGGCATCGGCACATTCCGCGACCTGGCATTGAATGGTGTGGACGTTCTACTCGTTGACCGCGCCGATTTTTGTTCCGGTGCCAGCGCGGCCTCGTCGCACATGGCGCACGGCGGTATTCGCTATTTGGAGAACGGCGAATTCCGTTTGGTGCGTGAAGCGGTGCAGGAACGCAATCGCATGATTCAAAACGCGCCGCATCTTGTCAAGCCGTTGCCGACCACGGTTCCAATGTTCAAAGTTTTTTCAGGTCTGCTTAATGCGCCATTAAAATTTTTGCGTTGGCTTGATAAACCATCCGAGCGTGGTTCGATCGTCATCAAAATTGGTTTGATGTTTTATGATGCTTTTACCGGCAAGCAGCGCACCGTGCCGCGCCATCAATTCAAAAACCGAAAAGATTCGCTGGCGCGTTGGAATAAATTGAATCCAAAGATTATCAATACTGCGACGTATTACGATGGTGCGATTCTTCAACCGGAACGACTTGGACTTGAACTTATTTTGGATGCCGAAGCAGATAATCCAAATGCGCGCGCGATTAATTATCTGAGTCTAGCTGGCGGGAGCGGTAATACGCTTCTTCTCCGGGACGAATTAACGGACTCCGTTTACGAAGTGAAACCTCGTCTGATGATCAACGCCGCTGGTCCATGGATTGATTTCGCGAATCGCAGTCTTGGACTCTCAACACATTTTATCGGTGGAACGAAGGGCTCGCATCTTGTTCTCGAGCATCCTGAACTTCGCAAAGCAATTGGAGATAACGAATTCTTCTTCGAGAACAAAGATGGAAGAATTGTTTTGATCTTTCCGCTGTTTGACCGGGTGTTAGTCGGCACATCAGATATTGAGATTGAAAACCCGGATGAAGCCAGTTGTACGGAAGAAGAAATAGATTACTTCATCGAAATGATCGTCCGTGTTTTTCCAACTATAAAAGTCACGCGCAAAAATATTGTTTACCGGTTTAGCGGCGTTCGTCCGCTGGCGGCGAGCAATGCCAAGACCACCGGACAGATCACGCGCGATCACGAAATTCAAGTTGTGGGCGGCGATTGGACTGGATTAAGTTTTCCGGTTTATTCGCTGGTCGGTGGCAAGTGGACCTCCTTCCGTGCCTTTTCTGAACAGGTCACCAATAAGGCTTTGGAGTTTCTCGGAAAGCCGCGTCAGAAGGATACGCGCGCATTACCCATCGGCGGCGGACGCGGCTATCCATCCACACCAGAAGAAATCAAGCGGAAGGTAGGTGGCATTGCGGCGTGGACCGGTTTACCGGCGGAGCGTGTGCAAGTTTTGTTCGAGCGATACGGCACGCGCGCGGAAGAGATTGCCACGTTCATCAGCCGAGCACAGGATATGCCGCTCAAGTCATTGCCTTCATACAGCCGCCGCGAGATTGGCTTTATTGCTCAGTATGAAAAGGTCATTCATCTTGATGATTTGCTCGTGAGGCGATCCATGCTGACGATGCTTGGGTATTTAACGAGCGATTCTGTTGATGAAATTTGTAGTGCCCTCGGCGAATCTCTCAATTGGGAGGGGAAACAGAAAAAAGAAGAGGCGGCACGCTTGCTCAAATTGCTAGAAGAACAGCACGGGGTTCGGCTTTGAAGCGCAATTGAGAACTTTGCGAAGATCGAACCTTCATAAAGATGTTTTCAATCGCATGGTAAAATCTTTTCCATGAATTGCTCAGTGGTCATTCCGGTTTATCGAGGCGAGCATACGCTTGAGTTATTGCTGACGCGGTTGGCGGATGTGTTGCCGGTGTGCGCGGAAAAGTTCGAAGTCCTTCTGGTCAATGACGGGAGTCCCGATCACAGCTGGGATGTAATCGAAGCGCTGACCCAGCAATATTCGTGGGTGCGCGGAATTAAATTGATGCGAAATTACGGTCAGGAAAATGCGACGCTATGCGGCATTCGAGAAGCGCGCAATGACGTGATCGTTACGATGGATGATGACCTTCAGCACAATCCGGTAGACCTGCCTAAATTGCTCGCGAAACTGAATGAAGGCTGTGATGTCGTTTATGGCGTGCCGCGCGTTCGCGGTCAGGTCTGGTGGAAGAGCATTTTCTCAGCGATTGTTAAATGGGCGATCTCATCCGTGATGGGAGTAAGGACGATCCGCGACATCAGCGCCTATAAAGCCTTTCGCGCTCAATTGAAGGAAGCTTTCCTTTTTATCAATAGCCCCGATGTGCAGATCGATGTGCTTCTCTCATGGGCTGCGACCCGCTTTGCATCCGTTGAGATCGAAGAGGCGCCGCGCACGGTTGGCACATCGAACTATAATTTTATGAAGCTGATCAAAGTCTCCTTGCTGGTTTTGACCAATTACACCACGATCCCATTACGACTTGCCAGTATCGCTGGTTTCTTATTTACAATCATCGGCTTCTTTGTTTTGTTGTATGTGATCGTAGTCTATTTTACACTCGGTTCCATTCCGGGATTTACTTTTTTGATTTCTACGGTGAGCATCTTTAGCGGTGTTCAGCTTTTTGCTTTGGGAATCATCGGTGAATATCTGGCCCGCTTGTTTGAACGCAGTTCTGGCAGACCTCCTTACGTGGTTCAAAAAAGAGTTGGCGGCCGTTCATGAACGTGGTGATCCTGCAACCATCTTATATTCCGTGGCGCGGCTACTTTGATCAAATCCGCCGCGCTGACCTTTTCATCTTTTACGATGATGTGCAGTATGATAAACACGGATGGCGCAATCGCAATCAGATCAAGACCGCGCAGGGGAAACAATGGCTGACCATACCGGTTCATAGCGCGGGCGTTACGCAAGGTGGTTTAATTAAGGGTGTGAAAATAGATCAGAGCAAACCCTGGGCGAAGAATCATCTCAAAGCGCTGACGATTTCCTATAGCAAAGCGCCATGCTTCAAGAAATATCTTGCACTGCTCGAATCGTTTTATGGTCGCCATGATGAATCCATTGCGGACTTTACCATTGAAACCACCATTGCCCTGACGCGCGAATTAGGAAATACTCATACGCGCTTTATGAGGTCGTCAGAGTTGGATGGGATTGATGGACAGAAGACCGACCGTCTCATCCAGATTTTGAAGCGGGTCGGCGCGACGCATTACATCAGCGGACCCTCGGCTCGGGATTACATCGAAGCCGAAAAGTTTGCGGCGGCGAATATCACGTTGGAATACATGCAATACGATTATCCCGAATATCCACAGTTGTATCCGCCGTATGATCCGTTGGTCAGCGTGCTTGATTTGTTGTTTATGGTCGGTTCAGGCGCCGGTCAATATTTTGAAAAAGGAAAATCATGAGCGACGTTCCCGGCTTGGAACAAGTCAAGTCTTATTTTGGGAAACGGATCGAACAACATGGTGCCTCGCCGCGCGGTGTGGATTGGAATTCGGACGAATCGCAAAAGACGCGCTTCGATCAATTGCTCAAAATTGTAGAGGCGCCATCTTTTTCTGTTCTTGATTATGGTTGTGGTTACGGCGCGCTGGCCGATTACGTGGAACAAAAAGGTTTTCATGCCGATTATTATGGCTTCGATATTTTAGAAAGCGCGATTGAAATCGCGCGGCAAACCCATGTCGGCAAGCCAAATAGTACTTTCCTTACCGAACACGATCAATTGCCCATTTGCGATTATGTGGTTGCCAGTGGTGTCTTTAATGTCCGCGGCGAACAATCCTTTGAACTGTGGACAAAGTATGTGATTGACACTCTTCAGCGCTTCAACGATCTCAGCCGCAAAGGTTTCGCCAGCAACTTCCTGACCAAATATTCCGATGCCGATAGAATGCGCGCCGATCTTTATTACGCTGATCCACTGTATCTCTTTGATTATTGCAAGCGTAATTTCTCGAAGAATGTTGCTCTGCTTCATGATTATCGCATCTATGATTTCACTATTCTAATTCGCAAGGATTGATATGACCGAAAACATTCGCATTGATTTCAATCGTCCCATTCCGGTTGGCAAGGAACTTGAATACATCGCGCAAGCTGTCCACAGCGGACACATTTCCGGCGATGGTCCGTTCACCAAGAAATGCAATGTTTTGCTTGAACAGGAACTCGGCGTGCCGAAAGTTTTGTTGACCACATCCTGCACGCACGCGCTGGATATGTCGGCGATTCTTTTGGATGTTCAACCCGGCGATGAAGTCATCATTCCTGATTTCACTTTTGTCTCGACTGTGAATGCTTTCGTTCTGCGCGGCGCCAAGCCGATCTTCATTGACGTTCGAGTGGATACCCTTAACTTGGATGAATCCAAGCTCGAGGCGTTGATCACGCCGCGCACCAAAGCGATTGTCCCCGTGCATTATGCGGGCGTCGGTTGCGAGATGGATCAGATCACCGCGCTTGCCTATCAGCATGGAATCGCGATTGTCGAAGATAATGCGCATGGACTGTTTGGAAAATATAAAGGTAAATATCTTGGCACGTTCGGTGCGCTGGCGGCTCAATCCTTCCACGAGACGAAGAACTTCAGCAGCGGGGAGGGCGGCGCATTGCTGATCAATGATTCGGCCTTGGCGGAGCGCGCCGAGATCATCCGTGAAAAAGGAACCAATCGCTCCCGTTTCTTCCGTGGACAAGTAGATAAATACACTTGGGTGGATATTGGCTCTTCATTCCTGCCATCCGATATTCTCGCGGCGTATCTCTACGGGCAACTGGAGCAACGCCTGCGCATCCAATCGCATCGCGAGAATATTTGGCATACATATCAAGCTGGTCTGAAGGATTGGGCTGGGAAACACGGCGTTCAACTTCCGACCATTCCTGAATATTGCGAGCAGTCATATCACATGTTTTATCTTCTGATGCCGAATCTCGGTCTGCGCCAAAAATTGATTATGTATCTGCGCCAGCGCGGTATTTACAGCGTTTTTCATTACCTGCCTCTTCACCTTTCCGATATGGGACGCGGCTTTGGAGGCCGCGAAGGCGATTGCCCGGTCACGGAACGGGTCAGTGATCAATTGATTCGTTTGCCGTTCCACAATGTGTTGACTGGCGCAGATCAAGAGCAAGTTATCGAAGCGATTTTGGAATTCAAATTTTGATGCAAAGCGTTCTGGTCACTGGCGGCGCGGGATTTATCGGCTCGAACTTTGTGCGTTATCTGCTCAAGGTCGAGCCGAATGTTCGCGTCGTCAATCTCGATGCATTGACTTATGCTGGCAGTCTTGAAAATTTAAAAGATTTGCCGGATGAATCTCGGCATACATTGATTCAAGGCGATATATGTGATGAGAAATTAGTCGGTAAGATCTTCAGCGAAAATAAAATTGATACCGTTGTTCATTTTGCCGCCGAGTCGCATGTAGATCGTTCCATCCTCGGACCCGCGCCGTTCATTCAGACGAATATCGTCGGGACGTTTACACTTCTCGAAGCCGCGCGGCACGCTTGGGGAGGAGAAAGAAGCGGAAAAAGATTTCATCATGTGTCCACAGATGAAGTTTTCGGTTCATTGAATCCAAACGATTCCGCATTTACTGAATCAACTTCGTATGAACCGCGCTCGCCATATTCTGCATCGAAAGCCTCATCGGATCATCTCGTGCGTGCGCACTTTTATACGTATGGTTTGCCGGTGACGATCACGAATTGCTCGAACAATTACGGGCCTTATCAATTCCCTGAAAAGTTGATTCCGCTGATGATCTTGAATGCCTTGCGAGGAAAACCACTGCCGGTTTACGGCGATGGAAAACAAATCCGCGATTGGCTTTATGTGGAAGATCACTGCGAAGCAATTTATCTCGTTTTGAAAAATGGCAAGCCGGGTGAGACATATAACATCGGCGGTGGCAATCAACCGTATAACATTGACCTTGTGCATGAACTATGTTCCATCCTTGATGAACTAAAGCCCGCTTCTAAACCATATGAAGAGCTGATCACTTATGTTCCAGATCGCCCTGGTCATGACCGCCGTTACGCGATGGACATCAAGAAGATACGCAATGAATTGGGTTGGAATCCGAAGCACAACATCGAGACCGGTTTGCGTGCAACGGTGAAGTGGTATCTTGCTCACATGGATTGGGCCGAAGCGATTATGAATCAGGAAAATTTTAGCGATTGGCTCGAACAAAATTACGCGCGGAGGGGAGGATGAAGGGCATCATTCTCGCAGGTGGACGCGGCACGCGTCTTTATCCATTGACGCTCGGCGTGAGCAAACAAATCCTGCCGGTTTATAACAAGCCGATGATCTATTATCCGCTTTCGATGTTGATGCTGGCGGGTATCCGAGAAATTTTGATCATCAGCTCGCCGGAAGATTTGCCAGCATTCCAACGTTTGCTTGACGATGGGAGAAAATGGGGAGTTTCGTTTTCCTATGCGGAGCAATTCGAGCCGCGCGGACTTGCTGAGGCGTTTATCATTGGAAAGGATTTTATTGGCAACGATACTGGCTGTTTGATTCTCGGCGATAATATTTTCTTCGGCACTGGTTTATGGGATTATCTGCGCGAGGCTTCGGCCTTGAAAGAAGGAGCGCGCATTTTTGCTTATCCTGTACGCGATCCGAAGCAATATGGCGTGATTGAATTTGATGCGGATGGCAAAGCGCTCAGTCTCGAAGAGAAACCGGATCATCCGCGCTCGAACTTTGCTGTGCCGGGATTATATTTTTACGATAATCGCGTTGTGGATTTTGCGGCGCGTCTCAAGCCTTCTCCGCGCGGTGAACTGGAGATTACTGACATCAATCGCATCTATCTGGACCGAGGCTTGTTGCGTGTTCAACAACTTGGACGCGGCATCGCCTGGCTGGATGCTGGGACTCATGAAACGCTTTTGCAAGCCGCCAACTTTGTGCAAACCGTCGAAGAGCGGCAGGGACTGATGATTGGTTGCCCCGAAGAAGTTGCCTATCGAGTTGGCTTTATCACGCGTAAGCAATTGATTGAGTTGGCTTTGCCGCTCAAACAAAATAGCTATGGGGATTACCTGCTAAAGCTCGCTGACGAATTCAATGGCTAATGTGGCTTGATAAAACGCCTTCTCATACTAAGAACGCCTCTTATGTATTATTTAGCTTCATTCTATTCTGCCTGAGAAAGGTTGTCTTGCCCTACGGACCGCACCCGAAGGCTGTGCGGGGCCGATTGCAGTAAGCTTGGTGAATAGCCACTTTGCCCGCCAAGAGCCTTCTCGCTTTTGACTTGGCATCCTTACGGTTCATTCAACCCCAATCTATCGTTCCCTAAATTTTTCTTCCACTTCTTTCTCCTTGACATTTTATGTAAACTAGTTTATATTACAAACTAGTTTACAAAAGGAGAAAACATGAATGTGCAGATTGATACAGCGCTAAAACGCGCTCGGGGGTATTGGTTCATAGATGGATTCACCGAAATGGCCGCAGGTGGATTGTTTGTCATCCTGGCCGGGATTCTCCTTTTCAGCGGATATGTGCCGCAGGCGTCATTCCTCCCCTGGTTCCTATCGGTCACAGGTGAAATTGTCATCGCCAAGCTGTTCGGCATTCTCGTAGCCATCCTGATCTTATGGTGGCTAAAGGACCATTTTACCTATCCGCGTACTGGCTTCGTGAGAGGCAAACGGGTTACAGTAATGCAAATACTCGTCATCCTCAGGAATGTAATTCTGTTTCTGTTCCTTCCGATACTGGTACTGTTAGCTGCATCCTTGCTCATCGCCTCAGCGCGCAATTTTTTAGCATCCATGCCAGTATGGTTCCCTGTTGGACTAGGCTTGATATGGGGAGGCGTGTACTTGCTGGCGGGTGGATGGATGGGATTGCGTCGCTTCCGTTGGTTGGCAGTCATAATGGTGCTGACCGGAATCGCGATTGGTATTTGGCAGTTTGCGATAGGCTTGCCAACTTTTCCATCCAATATACAATCGGGAATTTTTCAACCGATAGTGTTTGAAACTATCCGCCGAACTTTGATCAGTCTCTGCTTTCTTATCCTAATCTCTGGCGTCATTTTGATGATCTCAGGTCTCGTGACCTTCCTGCGCTATCGGAAAGAAAATCCGACTCCCTATGCGGAGGAATCATGAGCGGCTCGCTTCAAAACCTCTCCGGGTTGGACCGCGTGATCCACGAGCCCGCGCGTCTGATGCTGGTGGCGTTGCTATCTTCAGTCGAATCGGCAGACTTCTTATTTCTGCTCAAAGAAAGCGGCCTGACCAAAGGAAACTTATCTGTGCATCTATCGCGGCTTGAAGAAGCCGGCTACCTGCGGGCGGATAAAACCTTCCAAGGGAAAATCCCGCATACGGAATACAGGCTCACGGCGAAGGGAAGAACCGCCTTCAATGAGTACAGAAAAAGGCTTGATCCGATCATTCGGCGGCTGCGCCGCTAAGTCAAAGAAATGGATATCAAGATGAATTGGTCAATCGAAACAGAGAACCTCGGAAAATTCTATGGCGATGTACGGGCCGTTGAACATCTTTCTTTGCGCGTTGCCGAAGGTGAGATTTACGCGTTTCTCGGATTGAATGGCGCGGGGAAAACCACCACCATCCGCATGCTGCTTGGAATGATTAGACCCTCTATGGGATATGCCAAGGTGCTGAATACAATCGTCCGGCTTGGTAGTCGAAAACCTTGGGAGTCTGTGGGCTATTTAGTGGAGATACCTCATTGCTATCCGGAATTATCCGTGTATGAAAACCTGGAGGTTGCTCGTCGTTTGCATCCAGGCACGCCGAGCGAGGCCGTTAGTCGGATCATTGAACGTATGGGATTGGCTGTTTACGCGGATCGGCCTGCAGGCACTCTTTCGCAGGGCAATGCACAACGGCTTGGATTGGCGAAAGCTCTATTGCATAATCCGAAATTGATTTTTTTAGACGAGCCAGCCAATGGTTTGGACCCGGCCGGGATCGTTGAAATCCGCAAACTCTTACTGGAGTTAACGCGTGAACAAGGTGTGACGGTCTTCATGTCGAGCCACATCCTGGCGGAAGTCTCGCGCCTTGCTCAGCGAATCGGAATCATTCATCAAGGGAATTTGATTCAAGAATTGAATAAGGATGAACTGGAACGGAATCGAAAGAGGCGGCTCTTGTTGCGGACACGAGATATTGAGTCCGCTCAACGGTCCTTGGTGAATGCTGGCCGCGCTCCCAAAATCCTACATGACGGAACAATTGAACTTGAAGATGCAGATTCTGTCGAGCATCCGGACGATATCAACACTCTCTTGGTCAACGCTGGAACGCCGCCTATTCAGTTGATGGTGGAGGAAGAGGAACTGGAGCAATATTTCCTTCGGTTGATTGGAATGAAGGGAGAATGAAATGAATAATATCTCAGATATGATCTGGGTCGAACTGCGAAAAGC
>Ga0335081_10020379_pt1 | contig 10724 bp, 9 predicted proteins | sample Lox_Sample_35_FD_206713 | JGI IMG/M metagenome (GOLD analysis project Ga0335081, IMG submission 206713) | Soil microbial communities from Loxahatchee National Wildlife Refuge, Florida, United States - Lox_Sample_3.5 | ecosystem: Environmental > Terrestrial > Soil > Wetlands | place: USA: Florida... | reverse complement strand
AGGGGGGAGGAAGGGTTCGTCCCCCCGGAACTAACAGAGCCCATCAGAAGTACCCCTCGCGCTTGCGGTCTTCCATCGCCGCCTCGCTGGTCCGGTCGTCGGCCCGGGTCTGGCCCCGCTCGGTGATCCGGGTCGCGGCCACCTCGGCGATCACCTCGGCGACCGTCACCGCCGCGGACGCGACGGCCCCGGTGCAGGTCATGTCGCCCACCGTCCGGTACCGCACGGTCGCGCCGAACACCGGCTCGTCCTCGCCCCTGATCACGTACGGGTTGTCGGCCAGCAGCAGGCCGTCCCGCTCGAAGACCTGCCGTTCGTGCGCGTAGTAGATGGACGGGATGGCGAGCTCTTCCCGCTCGATGTAGTCCCAGACGTCCAGTTCGGTCCAGTTGGACAGCGGGAACACCCTGATGTGCTCGCCGCGGCGGATCCGGGTGTTGTACAGGCTCCACAGCTCGGGCCGCTGGTTCTTCGGATCCCACTGGCCGAACTCGTCCCGGAACGAGAACACCCGCTCCTTGGCCCTGGCCTTCTCCTCGTCCCGGCGCGCGCCGCCGAACAGCGCGTCGAACCGGTGCTCCTCGATGGCGTCAAGCAGCGTCACCGTCTGCAGCCGGTTCCGGCTGGCGTGCCGGCCGGTCTCCTCCACCGCCCGCCCGGCGTCGATGGACTCCTGCACGGACGCCACGATGAGCCGCACGCCGAGTTCGGCCACCCGGCGGTCACGGAACTCGAGCACCTCGGGGAAGTTGTGCCCGGTGTCGACGTGCATGACCGGGAACGGGATCCGGGCCGGCCAGAACGCCTTCGCGGCCAGCGCCAGCATCACGATGGAGTCCTTGCCGCCGGAGAACAGCAGCGCGGGCCGCTCGAACTCGGCGGCGACCTCCCGCATCACGTGGATCGCCTCGGCCTCGAGCACGTCGAGCTGGGACAGCTGGTAATCAGGGCGCATGGCTGACTTCCCGGATGGCTTGCAGGAGCGTGCCCGCGAGCGCGGGCCGGCAGACCAGGATATCTGGCATCTTCAGGTTGGCCTGGTTGTACGCCAGCGGCGACCCGTCGATGCGGGACGCGTGGTACCCGGCGGCCCGCGCCACCGCGACCGGCGCGGCGGTGTCCCACTCGTAGAACCCGCCCGCGTGCACGTATGCGTCAGCCTCGCCGCAGATCACGGCGGCCACCTTAGCGCCGGCTGAGCCGAGCGGCGCCAGTTCCGCATCAATCAGATCAGAAATATCCCGAACGAGCCGTGGTGCCCGCGTCCGGCTCACCACGATGCGCACCCGGCCGGAGGCCGTCCCGGACGGCGGCGGCCCGGCCGGGGTGGCGGTGGACAGGACCTGGCCCTGGGCCGGGAGGGCGACCGCTCCGGCGACGAGCTCGCCGCCCCCGGTCCGCTGCCACAGCGCCACGTGCACGGCCCAGTCGGCGCGGCCCGGCTCGCCGAACTCCCTGGTCCCGTCCAGCGGGTCGACGATCCAGACCCTCCCGGCGGTCAGCCGCGCCGGGTCGTCGGCGCCCTCCTCGGACAGCACGACGTCGCCGGGACGGCGTTCGGCGAGCGCCGCGGTCAAGAACTCGTGCGACTGGCGGTCGCCGGCCTTACGCAGCAGGTCCGGCTCCCCGCCGCGGGCCCGCAGCTCGAGCAGGCGCCGCCCCGCCTCGGCGGCCAGGTCCCGGGCCAGCGCATGGTCTTCGGTACTCACTGGGCCGGCTCCTCGGCATGATAGGTGTTCTGCGCCACGGCCAGGCCCTGGGCGATGAGCGTCTCGGTGGCGTCCGCGCAGCGGTCGACCAGGAACGGAAGGTCCTTGCGCTCGGCCGCGGTGAAGTCGCGCAGCACGAAGGCGGCCGGATCCATCCGGCCCGGCGGCCGGCCGATGCCGAACCTGACCCGGTAGTAGTCGCGCGTGCCGAGGGCCTGGGCGATCGACCGGAGCCCGTTGTGGCCGTTGTCGCCGCCGCCGAACTTCAGCCGGGTCGCGCCGAACGGGATGTCCAGCTCGTCATGGACGACCACGAGCCGCTCGGGCGGGATCTTGTAGAACGCGGCCAGGGCCGCAACCGGCCGGCCGGACAGGTTCATGTAGGAGCGCGGCCAGGCCAGGGTGACCGGCACCCCGGCCAGCGTGCCCTCGGCGATGTCGCTGCCGGACCGGTGCGGCTTGAAGCGCGCCCCGGGCCCCAGGGCCCGCTCGGCGAGCAAGCCGGTCACCATGCGCCCGACATTGTGCCTGTTGCCCGCGTACTCCGGTCCCGGATTGCCCAGGCCGACGATGATCCAGCGTTCCCCGGTCAGCCGGCCTGCTCCCCTTCGCGGGCCGGGGTCGCGTCAGCGACCGCCTCCGGCACCTCGGCCGCCTCGGCGGCCTCCTCTTCCTCGGGCGCTTCGGCCTGCCGCGCGATGACGGCCAGGACCAGCGTCTCCGGCTCGACCTGCAGGCTGACACCAGGCGGCAGCTTCAGGTCGCCGGCGTGCACCGACTGGCCGACTTGCATGTCCGTCACGTCGACGTCGATGCCCTGCGGGATATTGGTCGCATCGGCCTCGAGCGGGATCTGTATGAGCTGCTGGTTGAGCATGCCGTCGTCAGCGGTGGAGATCTGGCCGATCACCCGGACCGGAATCTCGACCGTGACCTTCTCGCCCCGCCGGACCAGGATCAGGTCGACGTGCTCGAGGACGCCCTTGATCGGATCCCGCTGCACCGCCTTGGGCAGGGCGATCTCGTTCCCGGCCTTGAGGCCGTCCAGGTACAGCAGCACGTTCGGTGTCTTCAGCGCGAGCATCAGCTCATGCCCGGGCAGGTTCAGGTGACGGGTCTCGGTGCCGTGTCCGTACAGCACAGCGGGTACCAGGCCCGCGCGGCGGATGCGGCGGGCGGCGCCCTTGCCGAACTCATCACGAGTCTGGGCGGCGATGTGGACCTCGGGCACGGTGCTATCTCCTCAACTGAACGCGCGATGCGGGTTCGAAGTGTAGCCGACAAACACGGCACGTGCGGAAACGACAACCTGGTTTGATCGGTACCGTGTCCGACTTCGATGATCCCGCCTTCTTGGGCGATACCTGGGCGGCGGCCTATGCCGATCTGACGTTCGGGCCGAACCCGGAGCCAGCGGTGGAGTTCCTGGCCACGCTGGCCGACGGCACGGGGCGAGTGCTGGAGCTCGGCATCGGCGGCGGGCGGGTGGCCCTGCCACTGGCCCGCCGCGGGATCCCGGTCGAGGGCGTCGAGGCGTCCCAGGTGGTGCTTGACCGGCTGCGGGCCACGCCGGGTAGCGAGTCGATCCCAGTCACCCTGGGCGACATGGCCGATCTGCCTCTGGACGGACCGTTTTACCTGGTGTACGCGGTGTGGAGCGGCTTGTTCCACCTGCCGAGCCAGGCACGCCAGGTGGACTGCTTCCGCAATGTGGCGCGGGTGCTGACACCGGGCGGAGCATTCGTGATCGAGTGCTTCGTGCCCATCCCGGCGATTACCGAGCGCGAGGTCGAAGTGAACGCCGTCACCGAGGATGCGGCGTCGATGACGCTGACCCGCCACGACCCGGTCGCTCAGCGAATCTTCACGCAGCGAATCCGGTTCCGGGACGGGCGCAGGGTTCGCATGTTTCCGGTAGCGATGCGTTACGCCTGGCCGAGCGAGTTCGACCTCATGGCGGAACTGGCCGGACTGCGGCTCCGTGAGCGCTACGCCGACTGGAACCGCACGCCGTTCGGCCCCGGCAGCCGGGCGCACGTCTCGGTATACGAGAGGCCCGGCGCGTAAGGAAAGCACAAAAACCATTTCGGCCGGGAACTACTCGCTAAATGCCATCTCGGCGCCAGGAAGTTAAAGGATCGTTTCCATGCGGTTCACCTTGGCTAACGTGCAATAAGTCCAGCCAGGTGACCAGCGGGGCCAAAACCGCGAGATATTTCCGGGGACGGCGCACGCGCGCGGGCGGGTGCGGTCCTCCCGCATCCGCCCGCGTTTGTAAGATCGGCTCAGCCGTGCGGGATTACGTCCGGCTCGTCGTCGTCGTCCTCGTCGTCGTCCTCGTCGTCGTCGTCATCGTCGTCGTCGTCCTCGGGATCACTCTCGCTGGCGTCCAGCTTGTAGAGCTCCTCGAGCTCGTCAATCCCCGCCAGTTCCTCGGCGAAGGCTGCATTCCCCATTGATGGTCCTCTCGTTTCCCGGACCCCGTAACCAGGCTACAAATACGGGGGAGACGGGCAGCATAGTATCGGGGCCGGGCGGCAAGGCGGCGCAAATTTATGAAATGCCGTGCTTGGCCTGCTCGGCGCGGACCTCCGCAGCCTGCGTACTGTCGCCAAGATCGTCAAAGATTGCAGCGGCCTGCTCGTACGATTCGCGGGCCTGCTGTACCGTGCCGTTGCGGGCTAGCGTGCTGGCGAGCAGCCTCAGCGTAACCGCCTGCCGGTTCCGATTTCCCGCCGCGCGGTGACTGTCAAGCGACCGCCGCAGACATTCCAGGGCTTCGGTGTCACGTCCGAGGGACAGATAGCACTGCCCCAGGATGTACCTGGCGTATCCCGTACCGTCCAGGTACCCGACCTCGGCGAAGACGCCCTCGGCTTGCTGCAGTGCGTCGATAGCCTCATCGGTCTGTTTGAGTTCCAGGAGTGCCGCGCCCAGGTTGCCCAGGGCGACGCCCTCGCCGTACCGGTCTCCTATCTCCTGGGTCAGGCTCAGGGCCCGGCGCAGCAGATCGACCACCTTGTCCCAGCGGTCGAGGTGCTCGTAGGCGTCGGCCAGGTTATTGGCCGCCTGCGCCTCGCCCGCCCGGTCGCCGATCTCGTGCCGGATCGCGAGCGCCTGCTCCAGATGGCCGATGCCTTTGCTGTCGCCGATGCGCCCGAGTGCGTCACCCAGGTTGTTCAGTATCCACGCCTCGCCCTGGCGGTTGCCCGCCTGCCGGGCGCTGTCCAGCGCGATACGGTGCGTGGTAATGCAATCCGCCCAGTTGTGCCGGCTGTTGAAGACGATGAACAAGGGAGCCGGCAAGCGCCAGGCGATCTCGTGCAGACCCGATGAGGACGCTTGCCGGGTGGCGGAGACCAGGTTGGCGCGCTCGCTGTCGTACCAGGCCATGGCGTCCTCGGCGCCAGCGAAGGTGAGCGGCGGAGGATCCTCGGCCGAGACCCGCAGCGGAACGTTGTACCGGTGCGGCAAGACGGCCGAGGCCGCCGCGTCGGCGGTGCGCATGTACCAGCGGAGAAGGCGGCCGAGCGCAGCGTCGCGATCTGGCCCGGACAGGTCAGCCACGGCCCGTTCGGAAGAATAAACACGAAGCAGGTCATGAAACTTGTACCGGCCGGACTCCGTGGACTCCAGCAGGTGCGCGTCCACGAGGGCCTCGAGCGCATCCTCGGCCAGATACTCCCGGGTGCCAAACAGAGCCGCGGCCGCCGCGGATGAGATCGAGGGTCCCTGCCACAGGCCGAGCATGCGGAAGGCGTCGGCCGGGGCAACTCCGTTCGGCTGGTCGGCGGCGGGCAGGCTGGCGAAGCTGACCTCGAAGCTGGCCCGGACCGCCATGTCCCCGGCCCTGAGCTCGTCCAGTCGGCGATGCTCGTCGCGGAGCCGACGGGCCATGGCCCCGATGGTCCAGCCGCTGCGCGTGTTCAGCCGCGCCGCGCAGATCCTGATGGCCAGCGGGAGGCCGGCGCAGGCCAGCAGCAGCTCGGCGGTGGCCTCGGGCTCGGCCGCCGCGCGCTCGTCCTCCACCACCTTGGTGAACAGGGCCAGCGCCTCGTCGTCGTCGAGCACGTTGAGGTCCACCAGCCTGGTGCTGGCCAGGTCGGCCATTCGGCTGCGGGTGGTGACCAGCACCGCGCATGAGGCGGTGCCAGGCAGCAGCGGCCGGACCTGGGCGGCATCACGCGCGTTGTCGAGCACCACGAGCACCCGGCGCCCGGCCAGGACGGTCCGGTACCGGGCCGCGCGCTCATCGTCATCGACCGGTATCTCCCGTCCGTCCACGCCGAGATCACGCAGGAACCTGGCCAGGACATCCGGGGGCGGGAGCGGCTGCGGGGTAGCGCCGAGCAGGTCGACGTAGAGCTGGCCGTCGGGGAAGCTGCGGCGGACCCGGTGGGCCGCGTGCACGGCCAGCGACGTCTTCCCCAGCCCGCCGGAGCCCACCACCAGGGCGATGCGGACCGCGCCGGAGTCGGCTTCCACGCCGCCGCCGGCCAGGACGTCGCACAGGTGCCTGACCTGGTCCTCCCGCCCGGTGAAGTCGGCCACGTCCGCGGGCAGCTGGGCCGGGGCGGGGACCGCCCGCAGGACCCCGGCCTCATCGCCCGGCTGCGGCGGCCGGGAGCTCGCCGTTACCGTACCAGCCGAGATGCTGCCCGGCGCGTCGCCCGCGTCCCTGGTGAGCTTCTCATCCTTGGCCAGCAGATCGGCGTAGAACTGGCGCAGCTCGACTCCCGGGTCGACGCCGAGCTCCTCGGCCAGGACGCTGCGCGCCTGCCCGTAGGCGTCCAGCGCCTCCGCGTGCCGGCCCGCTCCGTCCAGGGCCTGCATGAGCAGCAGCCACAGGTTCTCCCGCAGCGCATGGTCGGCCAGCAGCCTGCGCAGCTCCGGTATGACCTGGGCGTGACTGCCGCAGGCCAGCTCGGCCCTGATCCGCAGCTCCGCGGCGTCCAGGCGCAGTTCGGACAGTCGGCCGGCCTCGGTCTCGACCAGCGTGGTCGGCGGGACGTCGGCCAGCGGGCTGCCGTGCCACAGCGCGAGCGCCTCGGCCAGCTGGGCCGCCGCCTGCTCCGGGTCTCCGGCGGCGAAGGCGCGCCGGGCGTCGCGGACCAGGGTCTCGAACACCTGGGCGTCGGTGTCCCCCGCGGCCAGCCGTAGCCGGTAGCCAGGCGCCCGGGTGACCAGCAGGCTGCTATCGGTATCCCCGAGGAGCCGGCGCAGCCGCAGCACGTAGATGCTGATGAGGTTGCCCGCCTTGGCCGGCGGCGCGTCGCCCCAGACCTCGTTGATCAGGACGTCAGCGGGAACGATCTGCCCGGCGTTGATCAGCAGGGCAGCCAGGACCGAGCGCCACTTCGGAGCTCCGATTCCCCGCCATTCTTCTCCGTCCCGGATCTCCAGCGGGCCTAGCAGCCGGAACCTCATCATTACCTGGGATCACTCGCCTCCGGGTTCGCAGACTCGGGCGTCAGAGGCCACTTAATCACGGCTCAACAAAGACGTAAACCTCCTGCCCGAGCATGACCCTATCGCCTCGGCGACGAGGCCTACGGCGAACAAGTAGCGCCGGACGACCACGGGGGCGCCGTCTGCGGTGCCTAGAACGCCCGCTCGCCTAGCGGGGTGGGTGCGGCGGGAAGCGGTCCTGGCCCTGGCTGGGGAGGGAGGGACCGGCCTAGTGGCCAGGACCGCCCATGGCCGTCGTCTTCGCACCTCTGGCGGGGCGAGGACGGCGGTCGCCGTCGTCGCGAGGTCAGGTCTGGCCGTCGAAAAGGCTGGTCACCGACCCGTCGCTGAACACCTCGCTGATCGCGCGGGCCAGCAAGGGCGCGATCGACAGCACCGTGAGCTTGTCGAACCGCTTCTCCTGCGGCACCGGCAGCGTGTTGGTGATGATGATCTCGCTGATCCTGGAGTTTTTCAGGATGTCCACCGCCGCGCCGGACAGGACGCCGTGCGTGGCGGTGGCGATGACCTGGCTCGCGCCCTGATGGAACAGGGCCTCCGCGGCCTTGGCGATCGTCGCCCCGGTGTCGACCATGTCGTCCACCAGGATGCAGGTGCGGCCCTCCACCTGGCCGACCACCTCGAACATCCTGACCTGGTTGGCCACGTCCGGGTCGCGCCGCTTGTGGATGATGGCCAGCGGGCAGCCCAGCCGGTCGGTCCACCGCTCGCAGACCCGGACCCGGCCGGCGTCGGGAGCGACCACGGTGGCCTGGCTGACGTCGAGCTTCTTCTCGATGTAGGTGGCCAGGATGGGCAGCGCGAACAAGTGGTCCACCGGGCCGTCGAAGAACCCCTGGATCTGCGCGGTATGCAGGTCGACCGCCATCAGCCGGTCGGCCCCGGCCGTCGCGAACAGGTCGGCCATGAGCCGGGCCGAGATCGGCTCGCGGCCGCGGTTCTTCTTGTCCTGCCGCGCGTAGCCGAAGAACGGGGCCACCACCGTGATGCGCCTGGCCGAAGCCCGCTTGAGGGCATCGACCATGATCAGCTGCTCCATGATCCATTCGTTGATGGGCGAGGTGTGGCTCTGCAGGACGAACACGTCGCAGCCGCGGACCGAATCGAGGAAGCGGACGAAGATCTCGCCGTTCGCGAAGTCGAAGAGCTTGGATGGCGTCGGCTTGATGCCCAGGGACGCCGCCACCTCCTCGGCCAGTTCGGGGAAGGCCCGGCCGGAGACGATCATCAGCTTCTTCGCGCCGGGCGCCATCACCTCGTTCACGTGCCCTGCGCCCCCTCGTCCTCGCTCTTCCCCGCCGACCGGGCCGGTCCCGGCTCGGCCAAGGCCGGCCCGGCGGACGCCGGCCCGGCGGCCCGGCGGGCCCGGGCCGCGGCCCGCGTCCCCGGGCGCCGGCGCTCCACCCAGCCTTCGGAGTTGTGCTGCCGGCCGCGGGCCACGCCGAGCGCGCCCGGCGGCACGTCCTCGGTGATCACCGATCCGGCCGCGGTGTAGGCACCGTCCCCGACGGTCACCGGGGCGACCAGGATCGTGTCACTGCCGGTGAACACGTCCGCGCCGATCGTGGTCCGGTGCTTGGCCGCGCCGTCGTAGTTGGAGAAGATCGTCGCCGCTCCGATGTTGGCGCCTTCCCCGATGTCGGCGTCCCCGACATAGGACAGGTGCGGGACCTTCGCCCGCGGGCCGACCACGGAGTTCTTCAGCTCGACGTGGCAGCCGATGTGCGCGCCGGCGCCGATCTGGGTCCCTGGCCGCAGGTAGGCGTAGGGCCCCACGGTGGCGTCCGGCCCGATCTCGGCCTGCACGCACACCGCGTGGGCCACCGCTGCGCGGTCCCCGACTGCGGTATCGCGGAGCTGAGCGCCCGGACCGACCCTTGCGCCCTCGCCGACGATCGTGCGGCCCTGCAGGTAGGTGTTCGGCCAGATCTCGGTGTCCTGGCCGATCGTCACGTCCACGTCGATCCAGGTCGCCGCCGGGTCGACGATGGTCACCCCGGCCCGCATCCAGGCCTCGAGCAGCCGGTCGTTGTAGGCGCGGCGGACCTGGGCCAGCTGGACCCGGTCGTTCACGCCCTGGATCTCGCCCGGGTCCGCAGCCAGGACCGTGCCCGCCAGGTGGCCGTCGCCGCGCAGGATCGCCACCACGTCGGTGAGGTATTCCTGGCCCTGCGCGTTGCTGGTCGCGACCCGCTTGACCGCGTCGGCCAGGAGCGAGCCGTCAAAGGCGTAGCAGCCGGAGTTGATCTCGTCGATGGCCCGCTGCTCCGGCGTCGCGTCGGCCTCCTCGACGATCTCGGCCAGCCGGCCGCGATCGTCCCTGACGATCCGCCCGTAGCCGGACGGGTCGGCCACCCGGGCGGTCAGCACGGTGATGGCGTTCCCCGCCGCGGCGTGCTCGCGGGCCAGCGCGGCCAGCGTCTGGCTCCGGAGCAGGGGCATGTCGCCGTAGGCCACCAGCACCACGCCGGGCATGATGCCGAGGGCCTCGATCACCATGCGCACCGCGTGGCCGGTACCGGCCTGGCGATCCTGCACGACCACGGCCACATCCGGCGCGTACCGCGCGGCTTCCTCGCTGACCTGGTCCCGGCCGTGCCCGGCGACGACCACCGTGCGCAGCGGATCGAGCTCGCCGGCCGCCGCGAGCACGTGGCCGAGCATGCTGCGACCGCACAGGGGGTGCAGCACCTTCGGGATCCGCGACTTCATCCGTGTACCCTCGCCCGCGGCGAGGACTATGACAGCGACCGGGCGAGGTTCGCTCACGCGGCAAGTCTCCTCGGGTAGCGCCAATATCTGCGTTCCGGGGGCTTCAGGGGTATCGCCCACACTCAGGATCGGGACGCACCGGCGAACATGTTCACCTACCCCTCATGTGCAGGATACCGCCCGGTTGCCATGATCGAGGGCCCGATGCCCGGCCGCCGGACCGGGGCCCGCCCCCCTGAGTCCACGTCCTAGCTTAGGATGGGCTCGGGGGAAAAACACCGCCAAGTCGCGCCCGCCGGGGTCAGCCGGACTTCTTTCTACCCGACTCGGTGATCGCCGTGGACTGCCCATTGGCGTGCGTCGCATCCTGGGCCCCGTCCGCGGCCGGGTCCGGGACGACCAGCTCGCTCGGCTCCAGGCCGCCTTCGGCGGCTACCGCGGCCAGCTCTCCGCCGAGCGTCTCAGCATCCACGGCCGGCCGCCTGATCGGGCCGGTGAGCGCGGAGGCGATCGCGGCGAGCACGTTGGCCGCGATCGCGAACGCGAACGCCACCCCGAGCCCGTCCTTGAACGGCGCGGTGATCAGCTGCGGGAAGAACTGGCGTCCGGCGACGTAGGCGGCGCGCGCGGACGGCAGGTGCGTCAGCAGCGGGCCGAGCAGCTGCTTCATCGGGTTGTAGCCGAGGAACGCGGCGAACAGCACGCCGATCGGCGGCAGGTGGCTGAGGGTGTGCGCGGCCGACGCCGGGATGCCCTGGGCGATCAGGCCGCTGGACAAGGCGAAGGGCAGCTTGCTGGACAGCCCGGCCACCATCAGCGAGAAGAAGATCCCGA
>Ga0335081_10020378_pt1 | contig 10724 bp, 7 predicted proteins | sample Lox_Sample_35_FD_206713 | JGI IMG/M metagenome (GOLD analysis project Ga0335081, IMG submission 206713) | Soil microbial communities from Loxahatchee National Wildlife Refuge, Florida, United States - Lox_Sample_3.5 | ecosystem: Environmental > Terrestrial > Soil > Wetlands | place: USA: Florida... | reverse complement strand
CCGCACTACCCGGGCGTCCTAGAGCAACAAGCTCTAATACTGGTAGAACCCCCGACCGGACTTACGCCCCAGCCATCCCGCGTCCACCATTTTGATCAGCAGCGGACACGGCCGGTATTTGGGATCGCCGAGACTGGAGTGCATCACGCGCATGATGTCTAGGCAAACATCCAATCCGATGAAGTCAGCCAGGGTGAGCGGGCCCATGGGATGTGCCATGCCCAGTTTGAAGACCTCGTCCACCGCCTCCGGCGTCGCAACGCCTTCCATCACCGCATACATGGCTTCGTTCAGCAATGGCATCAGCACCCGGTTAGAAACGAATCCCGGCGCATCGTTGACCTCGACGGGAGTCTTCTCCAGCTTTAGCGCCAGCTCCTTCACCGCCGCGTAGGTCTCGTCCGAAGTCGCCAGCCCGCGGATCACCTCCACCAATTTCATCACCGGCACAGGATTGAAGAAGTGCATCCCGATGACTTTGTGGGGCCGCTTCGTCGTGGCCGCGAGTTTCGTGATGGAGATGGACGAGGTATTGGAGCTCAGGATGACCTCGGGGCGGCACAGCGCGTCGAGATCGCGAAAGAGCTCGGCCTTGATGTCATAACGTTCGCTCGCGGCCTCAACAATGAAGTCACACGCGCCGAGCTGGTTGCGCTCGATCACGCCGCGAATCCTGCCCAGCGCCTGATCGCGCTGCTCGGAGGTGAGCTTCGCCTTGCTCACCTCGCGTTCCAGGTTCTTCCGGATCGTGTCCAGACCGCGGTCCACAAAGCGCTGCTCGATATCCAGCAGCACCACAGCATACCCGCCTTTCGCGAACACGTGGGCGATACCGTTGCCCATCGTGCCCGCGCCAACTATTCCCACTGTTTTGATTTCCATTATGAGCTCCGTCGTATTAAAGGTATTAGGTTGCGATGACGACTCTGCCATCGGCAGAGACCACCGCTCCGTTGTGAACAGGCGTTATCGTAAACGATGCCCCGGCAGCGGGTCACTTGTGTAATGGCGATTTATCGCCAGTAAGCGTATTAACGCGACAGCACGCCAGTAGAACGTCTATGCTATTCCAAGAGCTTTGTGCAGGGTATGGCTAAAGTCATACCTGACGTTTCCCTGAAAGGAGTAACGGCAATGAAATTCCTGGGACGGAGTTTGTGGGCGGCGACGGCAGCGCTGCTGTTGGCGGCACTTGGATTGGCGCAAAGCAACACGTCGCCCGAGCTCTACCAAAACGGTAACGGCGGAGTGCAAACGGCCGACCACCAATTCATGAGCGAGGCTGCTCTGGCCGGCATGGCGAAAATCCATATGGCCTACCTGGCACTGCAAAACGCGCAAAACGAGCACGTGAAAGCGTTCGCCCAGCAGATGTTGAGCGACTATGGCCAGTCGCAGTCTGACTTGATCTCCATTGCCAACCAGTTGGGTGTGCAACTGCCCTCGGAGATGGATGCAAAAGACCGGGAGACGTTCGACGCGCTCTCAAAACTCCAGGGCGCCGCGTTCGACAAGGCCTATGTGAAGACGATGCTGAACGGCCATCAGGCGGACGTGTCGAGGTTCAAACAGGAAGCGACGAAAGGGAATAACCAGGCCATGATCGATTGGGCGAGCCAGACGCTGTCCACGCTGCAAAGCGATCTGAAAGAGGCGCAAAAGGTCGCACCTGTGGTTGGCGTCCATGCCACGCTGACCAGCGAGGAACAACGCAATCGCAGCGCCGGCAAGCCCGGCAACAAGACGTCGCAGGAGCCTGAAGCGCATTCCGATCAGAAACCAGATAAGGAATGAGAGCAGGCAGACGCCAAAGGGACGGCGATCACTTGTGATAAGGCGATTTGTCGCCAGTAATGCCTTGGGATGGGGGCCAACGATTGCTTCGATGAAGCCGTTCATCAAACGGGAGCAGCGCCCGCTAAACCCGTAACCCAGCACCTAGTTTCTGAGTCAGCAGAGTTCCCAATTCCGAGAGTTGGTCCGCATTTAATGCACGTTTTGGGACGATACTGCATTGCACAGGAGACGTGCAGAGCAGGATTTGATTCCTGGTTTCCATCCAGCGAATGTAGGTCTTCCACTCCGCTACGCCCGATCCCCCATCCCAGTGCCACCTGACTCCGTCGTTGTCAAACGACGCGGTGCGCGCTCCCTGTGCCGACGGTTGCTTCAGGAATTGTGTGCGAGCAAACCACCAAGGAGAGGCCCATAGCAGAAACATCCATAACAGCAGAAGGAATAGTAATGGAGCCAAGGTCGACATGAGTTGAGAACGAGGAGACGTAAGAACCGAAAGAACAATCAAAAGCACCAGAAACGCGAGGATTGCTCGAAACCCCCATTTAGCCCACTTCTTGCGATTGCGGATGGCAATTGTTGACTCGAAAACATCGCGCTGCGTTAATGCGTAGGTGATTTGCATCGTTCCGATTGTAGGCGAGGATTATTGGCGATAACAGGCTTTATCGCAACTGATCCTGTGCTGCAACACTTTGAGATCCCGCACAGTTCCCGCACAGAAAAACGGGGCTGAAATGTCAGCCCCGTCGTAGGTATCCCGTTTTCTATGAGTTTTTGGTTGCGGGGGGTGGATTTGAACCACCGACCTTTGGGTTATGAGCCCAACGAGCTACCAGACTGCTCCACCCCGCATGGTAATCATATAGCCGCGTGAACCTCAGGTCAACGTGTGCAGAATGCGGCGGAGCAGTCCGTTTCTATCTCTTCTCTCGAGCGCGCGAGTGCAGTTGAAGCGGTGGTGAGCCTTCGAAGATAACGCTGCCGGTTGGCAGCTCATCGAGCGCGGTCGGACTCGGCGCCATCAGCGACCATACCAGCAGAAGTTTGTTATAACGGGTCGCGAAGAGGCTCTGTGAGCGGCGTTCGGCAAGCGCCTCGCGTCGCGCCGAGGTCGCGATGGTCCCGTGAAACACCATAAACAGGTGGCCGGAGATGGAGACCAACTCATCGGAGCCAATTTGACCGAACTCGCCCAGTTGCTCCAGGCCGGCGGCGACCTCATCGAGGGCGCGTTTATCGGTCAGCGCAGCGGCCGTGCGCATGGAAAGGCAATTGGGATCGAGGGCGCGCAACACGATCTCCGGACCTGGGCTGCTGTCGCTCGCGTCCTGCGGCTGCGGCGCGATCTGCAAAAGCGTCTGTGAGCAGGCGTGCAGAAACTGGTATTCCCGCAGCGCTGTGGGCTCCGCCGGCGGGTCAATGGCGTCGGATGCCAGCGCCTTCCATCCTTGCGGAAGCTCGTACTGAAAGCCGAGGTCGGGATTGCGATACACGCCTCGGACAATCTCCCCGCGTGGAATGTTCTTTCCCGGCAGGTCGTGAAGAGCGGCATTCACCCGGAAGGTAGGCACTGTGGGCCCGGCATAAAGCTCGCCTTCCACCTTGACCGGCTTGCCGTCCTCGGTGGTCAGGGTACCATCGTCCTGTGGGCAGTAGAACCGCGCGTCTGCCATCGCGTCCTTCACCTTGTGCAGAAACTCGCCATCGTTCGTGACTGCCACCACCTTCACCATGTAGTTGTCGATGCCCGTCCAGTATTGCGCCGCGTAATCCCGCCCCCGGCGGCGTATCTGGTGGTAGAAGTGGTTGGAGCGCAGCATGAAAGCCGGGACGGGGATTTGTGGCGGCCCGGCGGGTTGGGTTTCCGCCTGCGCCCAACCGCGCAGCTCTCGCTCCTTCTCCGGGGTCTTTACGTCAGCACCTGGCGCGGGGTCGTAAGCCGTCACCATGATGTAGCCCTTGCGACGCCCTTCTTCATACTGGAGCGCCAGCAGGGCGTGCTCCTTCTCGGGCATCACTGGCAGCATGATCTCGTGACCCTTCACAGTGAGGGGCAGATCGAAGGCGAAACCGAAGAACTGGCTGGTGTAGTGAGTGTTGGTCAGGAATCCGGCTTCAGGAAGGACGGGCTCCTCCAGCGCAGGCTTCGGCAACGGGACCCTGGGGATTTTGCGAGCATCGAGTTGGGGAGCGTTGCATTGGGCGTGGCTTGCGACTCCCGCCATAAGAAGCAGGAGCACAATCGCCGGCACCCGAAGGCTGATGCGGTTATGGCCGGACATGGGCGGGCACTTCCCTGGACATAGCTGCTGGCATTTGCGTCATCATGCCAGCACCAGAGCGCTCATGCAAGTTGGCTGCTGCCGCGACTAACGTTTCGGATAGCTCGAACTCTCTTTTAGGATAGACAATCCAGGCCCAAATGAGGACGCGTCGCAGGTGTGCGCGTTTAAGTGCCGCAGGATTGGGCAGATACGATGCCGTGTTTTGGCCACCAACGCACTCGGCCAGATGGCAATAGGCTTGCAAGCTGATAAGACAAGCGAGCCATGTGGATGGTGCTGGCAAGTCGCCATCTCTGGAGTCATCTTCTCAGCGCGGCGCCATCAGCAGTGCCCAAGCCGCGCTGAGAAGAATGGTGCCGCTGTCCCGCCTCACCTGCCCGGTTCGATTCACACCCCTCAGGCTTTAGAATTCACCAGTGTCCGAACCGTTGAGCGCTGAGCCACATTTCACCCTGCGGGAGCGCTTGCAACTCACGCTTGTGTCCTGGATCGTTGCCGCGCTGCTGCGCTTGATCGGCATTACCCTGCGGCCGACGATGACTTTCGAAGAGGGCGCGGTCCGCGGACTGGATGAAATCCATCCCGGCATCTTCCCCTTCTGGCATCGTTGCGTGCTGCCCGCTGCCTGGCTCTTTCGCAACCAGCAGTTGGCAGTGATGACCAGCCAAAGCCGGGATGGGGAATACATTGCCCGCGTGATCAGGCGTTTCGGATTCCTGCCGGTGCGCGGCTCCAGCTCGCGCGGCGGACAACGCGCTCTGCTGGAGATGAAAGACCTGCTGGCGGAAGCTCACGGTGTCGCCTTTACCATTGATGGTCCGCGCGGACCGCGCTATGTCGCCAAGAAAGGCCCAGTGTGGTTGGCGCGCATGAGCGGGGTGCCCATCACCGCCTTCTATGTCGCGGTCGAGCGGGCGTGGGTATTAGAGACCTGGGACGCGCTGATGATTCCCAAACCGTTTTCGCGAATCTACGTTCGCGTTGCGCGCAAAATCTTCGTCCCGCCTGATGCCGACGATCCGGCGATGGAGAACTATCACGCCGAGATGCAGGCCGCGCTGGAACGGGTTACGGCGTTCGCGGAGTCGCAGTTTGCCCGCAATGCCAATTGACACCCGCTATTGCTCGCCAGTACAGTCTTAGGTCATCCTGATCCTTTGTCGACCAGGATGATCGTTCAGTCGGACCGCCGGTGGAAGCCGCGGTCCATCGCTCCTTGTCAATCAGCGTTCGCGCGTTCCGTCGACGTGACGGAACTGGGAAGCGGGTGCAAAGCCCGCGCTGCCGCGCAACTGTAAGCGAGTCATGGCGAACAGGCCACTGTGCAAACGGGAAGGCCCCGCCGCTGTCCGCGATCACCATCGCAGCTCGCAAGCCAGGAGACCGGCGCGAACGGTACGTCACCAACCCCTTTCGCGTGTAAAGGAGGAGACCCGTGCCCGTCCGTCGCCTGCTGTTCTCTTCGCTGCTTTTTTGTGTCGCAGCTTTCGCTTCCGATCTGAAAATCACCGTGCAAAGCCCTTCCGGCGACCACGTCGCGGGAGTGCAAGTCGGCCTCTTCCACAGCCATGACGATACCGGCGTTGCAACGCAAACGACTGCGGGTGACGGCACGGTCGTGTTCACCAATGTCAGCGACGGAGATTATCGTGTCGTTGTGTTAGCGCCGGGATTCGCCGAGCAGTCGCAGCAGATCTCAATTCCGCAAACGCAAGCGCTCTCCGTCGAACTGAAGCTGGCGACCACTCCCCAGACGGTCGTCGTCTCCGGCAGCTCGACGCCTGCCACCGTCGAACAAACGGGCACGTCCGTCGGCCTGCTGACCGGCGATCAGCTTACGTTGCTGAACCCTGTCGCCAGCTCGGATGCTCTGCGCTACATTCCCGGCACGGTGGTCAATTCTTCCGGGCAGGATGGCGCAATCGCCAGCCTCTTCGTGCGCGGCGGCGAGTCCAACTACAACAAGGTCCTCGTCGACGGCGTCCCGGTGAACGATCCCGGCGGCTATTTCGATTTCGGGGTGGTGCCGATGAACAACGTCGAGCGCCTGGAAGTCGAGCGCGGGCCGGAGAGCACCGCATATGGCACGGATGCGATGACGAGTGTCGTGCAGCTTTGGACGGCAACGGGCAGCACGCGGACTCCCGAGCTCACATTGGGCGCGGATGGCGGCAATTTCTCCACGGCGCACGGCTATGCGTCGTTGGCGGGCGCGCACAGCATCTTCGATTACGACCTTTTCGCCGACCAGTTCAACACTAAGGGGCAAGGCATCAACAATAAGTATTCCAACTCGCTCGAAGGGGGCAACGGCGGACTGAAAATCTCCGACCGACTCGCCTTTCGCCTGCGCCTGCGGCATTACAACAGTTGGACCGGCGTCGCCTCGAACTGGTGGTTCAATGGCGCGCCCCTGCTGCCGCCCGACCCGAACCAGTACGCTCACCAGAACAATTTCCTGGCCAGCGGCGATCTCATCGTGAGCGGTCCAGGACCATGGCAGCACCAGTTTCAGGGCTTCGAGTACAACCATGTAGCGCTGAACGTCAATCCGGTTGACGATCTCGATCGTCCCTTCGACAGCGCGTTCAGCAATCTCACGAAGTACAACGTTGCCGGATTTTCCTATCAGGGAATCTGGACGCCGCGGACCTGGGCGCAAACGAGCGTCGGCTATACCTTTGAAGACGAGAACGGCTACATCAACAGCAACTCAGGTACGGCCGAGTTCCCCAACCTCAGCGCGACGCACGGCCTGCGGCGGAACAACTACCTCTTCGGACAAGAGGCCATTACCTGGAAGCGTCTGTCGCTTTTGGCGGGCGTTGGCTACGTGAACAACGAGAGCTTCGGCAACAAAGTTTCGCCGCGCGTCTCGGGATCCATTATCGTGTTTCGCGGAAACGAGATGTTCGGGGCTACGCGACTGCGGGCGGGCTACGCTGAAGGCATCAAGGAGCCCAGCTTTGAGCAATCGTTCGGCATCGCGGGAAACTTTCCCGTGCTGCCCAATCCCAGCCTGAAGCCGGAGCAGAACCACGGAATCGAGGCCGGCATCGAGCAGTCGCTGTTCAACAACCGGCTGTCGTTCAGCGCCGTGTATTACCACAACCAGTTCCTCGACCAGATCGAATACCTGTTCAACGACATCACTTTCAGCAGCCAATATGTCAACTTCAACCGGTCACTGGCGCAAGGGGCCGAGCTTGTCTTGAGCGGGCGCGTGCGAACCAATCTGTCGCTGAACGCCTCCTACACTTACACCTCGACGCAAATCCAGAAGGCGCCGCCCTGCGATCCCGCCGCCGGTTGCGATCCGTTGCTCTATGGTGTGGGAGCGCCCTTGCTGCGCCGTCCCAAGCACGCAGGCACGCTACTGCTGAGCTACGACACTCGCCTCTGGGGAGCGACCGCGGGCGTCACCGCAGTGGGGCGCCGTCCGGACTCTGACTTTCTCTTCGGCTATGTTCCGCCGATTTACTATGCCGCAGGATATGCACGCCTGGACCTCGGTGGGCGATATGCGTTCGGCCACCACCTCACCGCATACGCCAACCTCTATAACGCGCTGAACAACCATTACAACGAGGTGCTGGGCTATCCCGCCCTGGGGCTGAATTTCCGTGGCGGCTTGCGGTTTCGCTTTGGAGGGGAGTGAAGGAAGAATTGCCCTTCACCCAAACAATCTCATCAGCCCTTTCGGCGGCAAATCCGGGACGAGGAACTTTTCTCCGCTCAGCGCTTCTGCGGCGCCATAGCCGCTGCGCACTGCGCCTTCCATGGTTGCGGGCCAGCCGGTCGCCGTCCAGTCGCCCGCCAGGAACAGCCTCGGCCAGGGGCTGACATTCGAGGGACGCAGCGCATCCGTGCCCGGCGCGGGCGAGAACGTCGCGTGCACTTCTTTCACTACTGTGGACTTCGTCAGCCTCGCCGCGCGCACCACAGGAAAAAACTCCGCCAGCTCACGCACCGCAAGCTCGATGATCTCACCGCGCGGTTTCTCGACCAGCGTCTTCGACGAGCTGACCACCAGCTCAACATAGCTCCTCCTGTGCTCCGCTTCTCGGCGGGTCGCCAGGATCTTCGACTTGTGGAACATCCACTGGATAGTGCGCTCCAGCAGGACGGCGTGCTCCAGCGGCGTGATCTCGCGGTCGAACCACAGATGGATTCCCGTGATCGGCGACGATTCAAAGCGGCGTGCATTCTGCCGCAACGTTTCGAATTCAACGCTTTCCGGCAGCAGCTTTTCCGCCACATTGAACGGCGTCGCCAGCACGGCCTGATCGGCCCTGATCTCCTCACCCCCAACGCACAATCGCAGTCCATCGGGTTCCGCATGGATGGAATCCACAGCGGCGCGCAGATGAACTTTTCCCCCGCGCTCTTCCATGTACGCCGCCGCCGTCCCGTATAGCTCGGAGAGCGGCACCGCAGGCACTCCCATCCAACCTGCCTCGGGAGACTTCAGAAACGACTCGCGAAACACCAGCGCGGCACACCGCACCGAAATGCGGTTGAGGTCCTCGTTGAGCGCGCTGACCAGCACCGGGGCCCAGAAGCGGTCGATCGCCTGCCGGGTTTGACCGTGGCGGTCGAGCCACTGTTGGAAGTTCTCGCCGTTGTCGCTGGGCACTCCCGGGACAAGCGCCAGCATGGCGCGCGCAATCGCCAGCTTGTCTCTCACATCGAGCACGGCAGACTTCAAGAACGCGGGCGCCGCATGAAAGGGTGCAGGCAGATCTCCAGGCCTTAGCGTCGCCGACTTGCCGCCCGGCAGAATGAAGGTGATCGCGTCATACCAGCGAATCTGCCGCTCGACTCCGAGGCGGTAGTAGAAATCGACCAGGTTGGTGCAGCAGCCGAGCAGCACGTGCTGGCAATTGTCCACCACTTCGCCGGTGCCGGGCAGTTCGTACGACGATGCCCGTCCACCGAGGAACGGCCGGCGCTCAAAAAGCTCGACGAGGTAGCCCGCGTCGGCAAGCGCGCACCCTGCGGCCAGTCCGGCGAGCCCGCCGCCAATGATTGCGACCGTGCTGCCCCTCAAGTTCTGTGCCGCAACACTCATGTAAAGCGCAGGAAACCTTTCGCCATGATCCTCAGCTTCTCCGCCGGACTAAGCGCCACTCTTTGCGAGAACACGTCGTAGTTGCGCGCGGCGATCTTCTCCAGCAGCCGGCGATAAATCTCCACCATCGTCCACAGCGCAGGCTGGCTGTCGTCGTTGACCAGAGGCAGCAACTGTTCGGCAGCGCGGTAATACTCGCGGGCGCGTTGCGCCTCGAACTCCAGCAGTGGCCGCAGCGACGCCGGCGCCGAACCGTTGGTGAGCGGATGGCCTTCGATGCCGAAGCGCGCGAAGTCCTCGCGCGGCAGATACACGCGCCCCAGCCCGGCGTCTTCCTTCACGTCTCGAAGGATGTTGGTGAGCTGAAAGGCGACGCCGGTTTGCTCGGCCAGCTTTTCGGCCTGCGGATCGCGATAGCCAAAGATGCGAATGCACACCAGCCCGACCACCGACGCAACGTGATAGCAATAGTCGTAGAGCTGGTCGAAGGTTTCGTACTGAAGTGGTGGCGCGCCGCGCGTGGGCGGAACGTCCATCTCGGTCCCGTGCACCAGCTTCTCCAGCAGCTCAAGCGGAATGTTGAACTGCTTCTGCGAATCGGCCATGGCGAAGAGTACGGGATCGTCGGTGCGCTCGCCGTCCATCACGCGGCGCAGCGCGTTCATCCACTCGTCAAGCTTTTCGCGCCGCTGCTCCGCCGGAATGGAGGGGTCGTCGGAGATATCGTCGGCGTGGCGCATGAAGGCATACACCGCCGAGAGCGCGTTGCGCTTGCGCTGCGGCAGCAGCAGAAAGCCGTAATAGAAATTCTTGGCGGCCGAGCGCGCGATGTGGCGGCACACGCTGTAGGCAGCCCGCAACTGTAGCGGGTGTTCGCTCACAGGATCTTTCCGACCGCCGCGCGGGCCACCAGCCACAGCTTGCGCGGCTTGGAGATGGCGGGGCGGCGCGTCAGCACGTCGTAGCCCTGGCGCTCGATGGCGTTCAGGATTTCCAGCCCGCCGCGGCTGAAGAGTTCGATATCGATGGCGAGGCGCTTGTCGACTTTCGCGGCCAGCGGCAGTCCCCTGTGGAACCACTCGCCCGCGCGCGCGACTTCGAAGCGCATGAGCTCACGGAATTGCCGCGTTGCACGGCGCTGCGCGATGTCGCTCTCACTGACCCCGTACTTCGCCAGGCTCTCCAGCGGAAGATAGATCCTTCCCTTGGCGTAATCCACAGCAACGTCCTGCCAGAAGTTCGCCAGTTGCAGCGCGGTGCAGGTGTAATCGGAAAGCTGCTGCCGCTCGGCGTCGCGATATCCGCAAACGTACAGCACAAGATGCCCGACCGGGTTCGCCGAATTCTTGCAGTAGCCGAGCAGGTCCTCGAATGTGGGATAACGAGTTGTCGTCTGGTCCTGGCGGAAGGCGGTCAACAGGTCCGCGAACGGCTCGCGCGGAATGTCGAGTTCCCGGATGGTCTCGCGCAACGCAACGAAGACAGGATGACGCGGGCTGACCACGTTGCGCGCTGGCGTTTCAGCCTGAAGCTTCTCGACATCCTGCCGAACATCCTTCAGCGGCGGC
>Ga0335081_10020377_pt1 | contig 10724 bp, 14 predicted proteins | sample Lox_Sample_35_FD_206713 | JGI IMG/M metagenome (GOLD analysis project Ga0335081, IMG submission 206713) | Soil microbial communities from Loxahatchee National Wildlife Refuge, Florida, United States - Lox_Sample_3.5 | ecosystem: Environmental > Terrestrial > Soil > Wetlands | place: USA... | reverse complement strand
ATCCGAATTGCTCGACCGCCCAGCTCGTGGTCGCGCTCAAGCCGCTGCATGACGCGGCCAAGATCAAGCGCGTGGTGGTGGCGACCTATCAATCGGTGTCGGGTGCCGGCAAGGACGCGATGGACGAATTGTTCGCGCAGACCAAGGCGGTGTTCACGGTCGACGAGGTCGAGCCGAAGAAATTCTCCAAGCGGATTGCTTTCAACGTCATCCCGCACATCGACGTGTTCATGGACGACGGCGCCACCAAGGAAGAGTGGAAGATGGTGGTCGAGACCAAGAAGATCCTCGATCCCAAGATCAAGCTCGTCGCGACCTGCGTACGCGTGCCGGTGTTCGTCGGCCATTCCGAGGCGGTGAATATCGAGTTCGAGAACCCGATTAGTGCCGACGAGGCGCGCGAGATCCTGCGCAAAGCGCCCGGCTGCCTGGTGATCGACAAGCGCGAGCCGGGCGGCTACGTGACGCCCTACGAATGCGTCGGCGAGGACGCCACCTACATCAGCCGCATCCGCGAGGATGCCACGATCGAGAACGGGCTGCAGATCTGGGTAGTTTCCGACAACCTGCGCAAGGGCGCGGCGCTCAACGCCGTGCAGATCGCGGAAGTGCTGATCAACCGCAAGCTGATCGAGGCCAAGCGCAAGGCGGCCTGATTTCCGCTCGCCTAGACCGCGGCTTTTTCGCCGATGTCGTGCGCCAGCCGCTGGAAGTTGTCGACCGCGGCGTGCCGCACATTGTAGAACTTGATCACACGCTGCGCGGTATCGACCTGCAGGCGCTCGAAGCTGCGGCGCGCCGCGTCGATCGCCAGTTGCGGCAGGCCGTTCGGCCCGCGCCGCAGGATGCAAATCTGCAGGGCGGTTTGCCACGATAGCCCGGCGGCCTTGGACAGCAACAGGGTGAAATCGTTTTCGGCGCGCCGGTCGGTCAGCACGCTTTCCACCAGTTCGCGCGGCGTGCGCGAGAGCGCCGACAAGGCCACCACCGTTTCCGCAAACTTGCCGCTGGCGGCGAGCTCGTACACCGCGTCATCGACCGACTTGCCCGAGCGCCGCATGCTTTCGAGTTGCGCCTGCGCTTCGGCGCGCTGCGATTTGGAGGCGCCGACCTCCTGCCCGGTGATGCCGGAGAGCACGCGCTGCACCTCGGCGACGGCGGCCGGATTGGCGGCGGCGAGCTTCTCGTACACGACCTCGGAGGCGCGCGTGATCAGCATGTGAAAATACTCGCGCGGAATATCCTTGCGCATGCCGACGCAGATCGCCAGCACCTCGTCGTCGATCGACTTGTCCACCAGCTTGCCGTAGCCGCTATTGGAGAAGCGCGCGCCGGCATTGCGCGTGACGGAAAGGACGACGTCGCGGTTGCCGCGGATCACCAGCGCGTCGCTCACCGGCTCGCTGAGCGCGGCGCGCTTTGAAATGGCGAGCAGGCGCTCTTGGCTGTTTCCCGCCGCGATCGCCAGCAGGTCCTCATCGGTCAGCCGCGGCGAATGCGACAATATCGGGCCGGCGGCCTCGATCGACGGGTCGCGCGCCAGGCGGCGCACGGTCGCGCGCGGCGCGTTGGCGACCGGTGCCAGGCGGCTCGCGAGCTCGGCGCGCGCCTTGCTTTCGATTTTCTCGGCGAGGCGCGAAATCACGCCGTCGAACAGGTCGACATGTTCCTCGGAATAGCTGTGGGCGCCGGCCAAGAACAGGTCGGTCACCCGCCGAAGGATCTCCGCCTGCCGCTGCGGCGATCCCGAGGTCAGCGCGCCTTCGAGCTCGGCGAGGATTGATAGCTCTGCCATTCTCAAGGAAGCCGATTTGCCCACAACGAGTGGCGGCAGGCTAGCGAACGGAAATTACCATCGCGTTAGGCCGAAAGGGCGCATTCTCGCCATGCGCTGCACCGTTTCGCCTTTGTTTTTGGAACTTGCGCGCCCAAACACGGTTAAGGCCCGGTTAGCGGGCGGGTTGGCCCTCAAAATCGCGGCTGTGTCAGCGCATGCGCGTGCTGTTCGGCGGCCACCGGGCGGAACTCGCCGCTTGCAGGGTCGCGCACCAGCAGGCCGCCGGTCGCCACGCCGAAATAGGCGCCGTGCAGCGCCACCTCGCCGCGCTCGACCAATTTGCGCAGACGCGGGAACGTCGTCAGGTTGTCGAGGCTGTTGGCGATATTGGCCTGTTCCAGGCGGGTGAGATATTGGGCGGGCGTGAGCGATCCGCGCGGCGTCTTGTCGGCGGCCGGCTGCATCAGTTTCATCCACCGGCCGATGAAGTCGCCCGGCGACAGCGGCTGCGCGTCCTCGGCGAAGGCTTTGACGCCGCCGCACTGTGCGTGCCCGAGCACGACGATGTGCTTGACGCGCAGCGCGCCGACACCGAACTCCAGCGCCGCCGACACGCCATGCGCCTGGCCGTCCGGCGCATAGGGCGGCACGATGTTGGCGACGTTGCGCACCACGAATAGTTCGCCCGGCCGCGCGTCGAAGATCACCTCGGGCGACACCCGCGAGTCGCAGCAGCCGATCACCATGATCTCCGGCCGCTGCCCGGTTTCGGCCAGCTCGCGGAACCGGCTCTGCTCGCGCGGCAGCCTCTCGCTCAGGAAGGCGGTGTAGCCGTCGATCAGGCGTCGGGGGAACTTCATGATCTTGCTCCTCGTGGGGCTTTATTCACGCCCAGATCGCCATTGGCAATCCGTGAGTATCGCGCGGCGGCGGGTCGGGGAACGGCCGCGCGACCCCGGTAAGGATGCGCCGCGCGATCGCCGCGCAGGCGAGCGCATCGAGCACATCGTCGGCCGCCGCTCCCCTGGGCGGCGCGGCATCGATCAGCGCGGCCGGCAAACCCGCCGCCCGCAACAGCTGCCGGCGCAGCGCAAGCCCGGGCGGATAGGGCCGGCTCTTGATCTTCTTTGGCTCGCCGAGCGGGTGCCCGCCATTCAGCCGCCAGAACGCCAACTCGGGATGCACCTCGTAGACCCGCGGAGCAAGCACCGGGTCCGCCCGCAGTAGCGCGTCCACTTCGCGGATCTTGGGCGCGATATTGAACAGTTGTTTCGACACCTTGCGTGGCGGGTCGGACGTTGCCAGTGCCACCCGGCAAGCGGCGGCGTAGTCGGATGCCTCCACCGCCGCGCGCGCCGGCACCGAGAACACCGAAGACTGCCGCGCGCCCAAGACGGGGCGCACCGCGTTCTCGGCCGCGCGTCCGCCGTGACCCGTGCGCTCCGGAAGACCGATCGGCACGTCTATCGCTATGATTTCGGGTCGCTGTATGGCCGTGAGCACATCGGCAAAGCGCGCAAAGACCGCCAGGGCGCAGGCGTCCCCCGCCGGTTGCACGAAGGCGGCCACCCACCCGCCGGGACAGCCGTCAATCCCGGCCAGCCACATGGCGTGCCAGCGTCAAGGAAAATGGGCCGGATTCGGTCGTGCGAGCGCCCGCGGCGGTCTGCCCGGAACCCGACATGGCCGCAATATTCATCGCCGGTTCAGGTGCAATCGACGATCCCATAGCCGAGCAGGAATCCGTAAATGCTGTCGCCAAACAAGCCCATTATTGCAGTAGCGCCGGCCGCTGGCCTGCGCAGCAACGGCTTTTCGGGCGCGCATATCGCGGTGTTGGCCGCCGCCTTCACGCTGCTCATTTCGATCCCGATCTGGACCCATCCGCTGCCGCCGCTGTCGGACTACGTCAATCACTTGGCCCGCATGCAGGTGATCGCGACCATCGCGCACAATCAGCGGCTGGCGCATTTCTATCAGATCGATTGGCAAATCATTCCCAACCTGACCATGGACCTGATCGTGCCGGTGCTGGCGCGCGTCATGAATATCTACGTCGCCGGCCAGGTCTTTATGGTCGCTATGTTCGCCCTCATCGTTTCGGGCACGCTGGCCCTGAACCGCGCCCTGGTCGGCCGCTGGTCGGCGCTGCCGCTGTTCGCCGTCCCGCTGCTGTACAATTTCGTCTTCCTGGTCGGCTTGATGAACTACATCTTCGGCATCGGCGTGGCGCTATGGGCGCTGGCCGGCTGGGTCGCGGTCCGCGAGCGCGCGTGGCCGATACGTTATGGCCTGTCGACGGCCTGCGTCGTCGTGCTGTTCTTCTGTCACCTGTCGGCGCTCGGCATCTACGGCGTCGGCGTGCTCTCGTTCGAACTCTTGCAGCTTTGGGAGCGGCGCCACGAGCCGTGGCCCGCGCGTCTGGCGGAATTCGTCGCCGGCGGTTTGCCGTTTCTCGCCGCCGCCCCGCTGCTCTATTCCAGTCCGACCATGCAATTGCTGGGCGCCATCTATTGGGATCAGGACGGGAAGACCGACGGCTTGATGTATGTCTTCAAGGACTATTCCGACATCGTCGCCTTCGCCATCATGGCGGTGATGATCGCGAGCATCGTCTGGGCTATCCGCCACCGCGTGCTGCGCTTCCATTCCCTGGTTTACGTGCTGCTCGCGGTCGGCGCCGCGGTCTATCTGGCGCTGCCGCGCGTGATGTTCGACACCTATATGGCCGACCAGCGCGTCCCGCTCGGCGTCGTATTCATGGTGCTTGCCTGCGGCGACCTCGAATTACGGCGGCGTCTGGTGCGCCGCGCTTTCGTGGCCATCCTCATCGTCCTCGTTTCGACGCGGCTGCTCGAGGTCGATTTCAACTGGTCGAAATTGTCGGAAGCCACCAGCGAATTCCGCTCATCTGTTCGCCACATCGCGCCCGGTTCGAAAGTGTTCGTGGCCTATGCCGACCGCTCGCGCGGCGACGACCCGAGCGATCTCGGCCTCGTGCATGCCGCCTGCATCGCCATGCTGGCCCGCTCGGCGCTGGTGACCACGGCCTTTACCGTTGCAGGCAAGCAAGTGATGCACGTGCGCCCGCAGTATCGCGACTATGTCGACATCCACGACGGAACGCCGCCATCGATCGCGCAACTCATGGTCGCTGCCGACCATCCGCTGCCCGAGACGCGTCCTTACTGGCTCAACTGGACGAAATTCGATTACCTGTATCTGCTGTTCACCGAAGACGAGGCGCCCAATCCGGATCCTTCGCGTCTGCGGCTCGTCGCCGACGGCGACGGTTTCCAGCTCTATCGCATCGTCAAGCCGGAGTTCGCGCGGGCCGGACCTTGATCCGTTTTCGGCGGCCGATAGAGTTACCGGCATGAGCGTCCGCCCGCGCCGCAGCGTGCTCTACATGCCGGGCTCCAACGCGCGCGCGCTGGAGAAGGCAAAAACGCTCGCCGCCGACGGCGTCGTTCTCGACCTCGAGGATTCGGTGGCGCCCGACGCCAAGGAGGCGGCGCGCGACCAGGTGGCTGCGGCGGTCAAGGCGGGCGGTTTTGGCGCGCGCGAGGTGTTCATCCGCGTCAATGGCGTCGATACACCCTGGCACGCCGACGACCTCGCTGTCGCCGCGCACGCCGCACCCGACGCCGTGCTGGTCCCGAAGGTACAAAGCCCGGAAACTCTCGAGCTGATCGGCCGCCGCATGCTCGACATGGGAACGTCGCACAAGACGCGGGTGTGGGCGATGATCGAAACGCCGCTCGCGATCTTTAACATTCTGGCGATCGCCGCCGAAGCGCGCGACTCCGAATCGCGGTTGGCCGGACTGATCATGGGTACGAACGATCTCGCCAAGGACACCCGTGCGCGCATCGTGCCGGGCCGCGCGCCGATGCTGGCCTGGCTGTCGATCTGCGTCGCCGCCGCCCGTACCCACGGCATCGACATTCTCGACGGCGTCTACAACGACATCGGCAACAGCGACGGCTTCCAGATGGAATGCGCGCAGGGTGCCGAGCTCGGTTTCGACGGCAAGACGCTGATCCATCCGAGCCAGATCGAGCCGTGCAACAAGGCGTTCTCGCCCTCGGCGGAGGAAGTGGCGCAGGCGCGCAAGATCATTGCCGCCTTCGACCTGCCGGAGAACAAGGGCAAGGGGGTGGTCGCGATCGACGGCCGCATGGTCGAGCGCCTGCATGCCGAGATGGCGCGTCGCACGGTGGCGATCGCCGAGGCGATCGCGGCGCGCCCCTAACCGGTGCAAATTTCCCTGCAATGGGCGCTCTGGCCAGACGGTGGGGTGCGCCCCGCCGAATCCGTGGTATGGTTCGTTCGATGACGGGGGTCAGGGGCAAAATCAGCGCTCGGGGCGTGGGGGCGGCAGCGCTCGCCGGCGTATTCGCGCTCATCGCGCTGAGCGCTGTGCGTGCCGCGTCCGACATACCGCTGCCGAAACCGGCGCCGAAATGCGAGCGCAGCCATTTCCGCGTGGTGCTCGACGTCGGCCATAGCGCCGAAGCCCCTGGCGCTATCAGCGCGCGCGGCCTTACCGAATACGGGTTTAATCTGCGCCTGGCCAAGCAGATTGACCGCTCGCTCGTCGTTGCCGGCTTCGACAAGACGGTCCTCATGATCACCGGCGGCAACGCCAAGCGCACGCTGTATTTGCGCATGGCGCGCGCCAACAAACTTTCGGCGGATCTGCTGCTGTCGATCCATCACGACTCGGTCCCCGACAAGTTTTACAAGAAATGGGAATTCAACGGCGAGCCGCACATCTACAACGACGAATTCAAGGGCTATTCGATCTTCGTATCGGACGGCAACGCCGAAAGCGGCACCAGCCTGGCATTTGCCAACATTCTCGGCGCGCAGCTGCGCGCGCGCGGCCTTCAATACACGCCGCACTATGCCGAAGCCTTCATGGGCCATAACCAGCACCCGTTGCTCGATGCCATCACGGGCGTCTATCGCTACGATACTTTGTTTGTGCTGAAAAACGCGCACATGCCGGCGGCGCTGTTGGAGGCCGGCTCGATCGTCAACCGCGACGAGGAATTGGCGCTGGAAACGCCTGAGCGGCAGCAGCTGATCGGCGCGGCGGTCGTCGCGGCCGTGGACAGCTTCTGCGCGGCGCAAGCGCGGAAACCCGAGACGCAAGTCGCGCAACACACGCAAACCCGGCATGCGCTTTCGGCGCATTCGCGCCGCCACGGAAGCCAACGCACGGCCGCCGCCGCCGAGGTCAAGACGGTTTCGCAGTCAAATCTCGACTCGCACTAGGGATTGTTCCACTTAAGTGGAATCGGCGCGCGCCCGCGCGCGCCGAAACTCATCCACCCCCGCCGGCGTTGTTTATTCGCACAAAACCACGGAGGAGCCCGTCATGCCGGAAATCCACCAGGGCAACGGCGTCGTTACCCAGATCACCACCGTTCAGGTCGACCCCGACAAGCAGGACGAGGTCCTGCAGCTGATGAGCGAGCGCGCCCGCTTCATGGCGCGGCAGCCGGGCTTCGTCTCGATCAGCCTGCACCGCAGCGAGGACGGCAGCCATATCGTCAACTACATCCAATGGCGTGACCGGGAAAAACTCGCGGCCGCGCATCACGCGCCGGAGTTCCGCAAGAAGTGGCCGCAGTTCGGCAAGCTCGCCGGCGAGATCGAGCCATGCCTCTATGAGGTGGTGCTGGTCGAGGCGAAGTAAGTGCCGGCTCAGCGCGCGCGCTTCGGCACCGGGCGCATTTCCATGTCGGGAAAATTATTGTCCCACTTGGCTGCGCCCGTCTTCATGTCGATTTCGAGATCGAACAGGCGGTGGCTGACGTCCGGGTCGCCACCGCACGTTTTGTCGTGCACTTCGTAGACGCCGACCTTGCCGGTCTTGGCGTCGCTGTCGTCGCGATACAAAAGGCTCATGCAGCGCTGCTGCTTTGCCGTCAGCAGACGATGTTCTCTGATGATCTTTTCGGCACGCTTGATGACCGCGTCCTCAGCGGCGCCCGAAGAGGATTGTTGGGCGAAGGCCGCGGTCGCGCCGCAGAGGAGGGCTAGGGTTATCGCGATCGCAAGCTTCACGCCCACGGACGCGCCGCTTCGACCTTTTTCTCGTAGCTCGCGATCTTGTCGGTCTTCTGCTTGGTCAAGCCGATGTCGTCGAGCCCATTGAGCAGGCAGTGCTTGCGGAAGGCATCGATCTCGAACTTGACCACGCCGCCGTCAGGCCCGCGGATCTCCTGCTTCTCCAGATCGATGGTGAGCGTGGCATTGGCGCCGCGCTCGGCGTCGTCGAACAACTTCTCGAGATCTTCCGGCGACACGCGGATCGGCAGCAGCCCGTTCTTGAAACAATTGTTGTAGAAAATGTCGCCGAACGAGGTGGAGATCACGGCGCGGATGCCGAAGTCCATCAGCGCCCAGGGCGCGTGCTCGCGGGACGAGCCGCAGCCGAAATTGTCGTCGGCGACGATGATATTGGCGTTGCGATAGGCCGGCTTGTTGAGCACGAAATCCGGGTTCTCGCTGCCGTCGTCCTTGTAGCGCAGCTCGGAGAACAGACCCTTGCCGAGACCGGTGCGCTTGATGGTCTTCAGGTACTGCTTGGGAATGACCATGTCGGTGTCGACATTGATCATGTGCAACGGCGCGGCGACGCCTTCGAGGGTGGTGAATTTCTGCATAACTCCCGGCTCCCGGCTCTTGCGGTTCCTGGTTCATACGATCTTGGTTGGACCGGTCAATAGCACAAGCTACTCGGCAGCTATGCGCGTATTGCGGTCGAATTTCGACTCGCGCTTAAGCTCGCAAATCTGCAAGCTGTAGGCTTGGTAGTAGATATCGCGCGCTTTCTTTTGCGTCTCGCGGTGCTCCGGATGCATGCGCCAGGCACGTTGCGCCTCTTCCGATTCGAACTCGACGATAGTGCAGCGCTCGCCGTCCTCGGCGGTGAATCCCTTGTGCGAAATGTAGCCCGGCATGCTCGCGGCCAGTTCGGCCATGCGGTCGACCACGGCAACATATTCGTTCTGCTGACCCGGCATCAGACGGGAACGGAATACGGTGACGATCATGGCGCGCCTCGTTTTTCGCAAACGCAAAGCTCGACCGATTCCGGCCGCCGGTCAAATGCAGGTTTTCGATGCCCCTCATTCGGCGCGGTGATCCTCATTCCGCACCTGCCTCGATCGCCTCCATGTCCTCGTCCGAGAAGCCGAAATGGTGGCCGATTTCGTGTACCAGCACATGGGTGATGATGGCGGCGAGACCGTCCCGGTGGTTGGTCCAATAGGCCAAGATCGGGCGGCGGTAGAGCCAGATCATGTTGGGCATCACCCCCGTCACCTCCGGCCGGAACGGCAGCCCGATGCCCTGGAACAGGCCGAGCAGGTCGTAGCGGCTGCGGGCGCCCATATGCGCCATCACCTCGGGGGTGGGAAAATCGGCAACCTGGATCACCAAATCCTCGCAAAGCTTGCGGAAATGGGCCGGAAGCCGGGCATAACAACGCGCCGCCAGGGCCTCGAACTCATCGAGCGAGGGGGCCGCCCCGGCCCGCGGATCGTCGAATTGGTCTTTCATGCCGGTCATTTAGGGCTGTTTCCACCCCTCACCAAGCCATTGACGGAACCGGGTGGATAAGCGACCGTTAACCATGTTAACCATTGTGGCGTAAGGCGTATGGAGGCCCGTATGCGTATCGGTACGGCTGGTTATGGCCTTCTGGCGGCGAGTCTGGCGCTGGCGTTGAGCGCGGCCCCGGCAGCGGCTGAAATGTTCACCTGCCACGACAGGCCCGGGCAGGTCCTCTACAGCTACAATGGCACGCCAAGCGACTATCACGGCCGCAATTACAGCAGCCGCTGGCGGCAGACCGACGGTTATTCGGCGCGTACGCGCTATTATCGCGCGGGCTCCTCACACACGGCTTATTATGGGTCGCGGCGCTTATGGGACGAGCCATCGCGATGAGAGGCGCAACGAAAAATATTGCACTGAGATCGGGGCTGGCCGCGCTGCTGTTAGGTATTGCAGCACCGGCCTCGGCCGAGCGCGCAACGACCGAGCAATATTCGGCGCAGCCCCGCCCGCGCATCATCATCCGTCCGCATTATCCGGGGCCGAACGCCAGGCGCTACTGCAACTTCTGGCTGGCCAGGGAAAATCGCCCGAGTGGGCCCGTGATTACGCCGCAGCAGCACTGCTGGTGGCAGTAACGGATCCGCAGGATTCTGCGACTAGACACGTTCGACGTTTATGGGGCGGGGCGGCATCGGAGGTACACAGCGATGTCGACGAAGCTCGTTAAGATTCTCGCGGTTCTCGCTCTGCTTGTCGCCGCGCCGGGCACCGCACTCGCGGGCCATGGCGGCCACGGCCACGGCGGCGGCCACTGGCATGGCGGTGGTCATTGGCATGGCGGCGGATACTGGCATGGCGGCGGCTGGGGTTGGGGCGGTCCGAACGTCTATCTCGATTTCGGCTATCCCGGCTACTACGCGCCGTACTACTACGGAGGGCCGGAGGAGTGCGGCTGGGCGTACGTGCACAGCTGGCGCTACGGTCATCGGGTCTTGCGCCGCGTGTGGCGCTGCTGGTGAGCCGCTAGTTCTCGCTCGTCATTCCGGGGCGCGAGCCAACGGGTCCGCGCGAAGCGCGGCCCGAAGATAAATTCCGCTCGCGAGCGCGGAATTCATATTCACATGCCGGGGTTATGGATTCCGGGCCCGGCCCCTGTGGGGCCGTCCCGGAATGACCGGTTGAATTACTTCCACTCCCGCACATCCACGAAATGCCCGGCGATCGCCGCGGCTGCTGCCATGGCGGGCGAGACGAGATGGGTGCGACCCTTGTAGCCCTGGCGGCCTTCGAAGTTGCGGTTGGAGGTCGACGCGCAGCGCTCGCCGGGGGCGAGCTTGTCCGGGTTCATGGCAAGGCACATCGAGCAGCA
>Ga0335081_10020375_pt1 | contig 10725 bp, 11 predicted proteins | sample Lox_Sample_35_FD_206713 | JGI IMG/M metagenome (GOLD analysis project Ga0335081, IMG submission 206713) | Soil microbial communities from Loxahatchee National Wildlife Refuge, Florida, United States - Lox_Sample_3.5 | ecosystem: Environmental > Terrestrial > Soil > Wetlands | place: USA... | reverse complement strand
CCTATTCGCTCATTCATGACGACATGCCCGCCCTCGATAATGACGACTACCGCCGCGGCAAGCTCACCAACCACAAAGTGTTCGGCGAGGCCATGGCCATCCTCGCGGGCGACGCCCTGCTCACCCTCGCGTTTCAGGTGCTCGCCAACCTCGATCTGTCGCCCGATCGCAGGACCCGGCTCGTTGCGGAGCTCGGCGCGGCCGCCGGAACCGTCGGCGGCATGATCGGCGGCCAGGTGGCCGATCTCGAAGGCGAGGGCAAGCCGCCCGACGCGCTCCTGCTCGAAACCATCCACCGCGCCAAAACCGGCGCCTTGCTGCGCGCCAGCCTGCGCCTGGGCGCCATCTGCGCCGGCGCCACCGGCGGGCAATACGAAGCGCTCTCCTGCTACGGCGAGCACATCGGCCTGGCGTTCCAGATCGTGGACGATATCCTCGACGTCGAGCAATCCTCCGAAGCCCTCGGCAAAACCGCCGGTAAGGACGCCCAGCAGCACAAGATCACCTTCCCAGCCGTCTATGGTCTCGAGGCTTCCCGCCGCATGGCCGAGGAACAATGCGCCCGCGCCCACGCGGTCTTGCAGCCGTTCGGTCCGGCCGCGGCCGGTCTCGAGGAACTCGCCGATCTCATCCTCCGACGCAAGTCATGAAAATCCGGCTCGACCGCCTGCTGGTCGACCGCGGCCTGGCGGATTCGCGCGAGAAGGCGCAGGCCTTGATCATGGCCGGTGAGGTGCTTCTCAATGGTCAGAAAGCGGCCAAGCCCGGCCAGGCCGTGATGCCGGACGCCGCCGTGGAAGTGCTCGCGCGGCCTCCGTACGTCAGCCGCGGCGGTCTCAAGCTCGCCGCCGCGCTCCAGCATTTCGCCATCGACGTGACTGGCCAGGTTTGCCTCGACATCGGCTCTTCCACCGGCGGTTTCACTGATGCCCTGCTGCAAGCCGGCGCCGCCCGCGTGCACGCCGTGGACGTCGGAACCGGCCAGCTCGCCTGGCCGCTCCGCACCGATTCGCGCGTCGTCGTCCATGAAGGCCTCAACGCGCGCGAGCTCCGGTTCGACGACATCGGAGAGCCGGTCTCTTTGATCACCTGCGATGTCAGCTTCATTTCCGTCACTTTGATTCTTCCCGCCGCCGCGCCGCTGCTCCAACCCTCCGGGCGAATGGTTATACTGATCAAGCCGCAATTCGAGGTCGGCAAGGGGCAGGTGGGAAAGGGCGGAATCGTTCGTGACCCGTCTCTCCACCAGGCCGCCTGCGAGCGCGTCGATAACGCCGCGCGCAGCCTCGGGTTCGTGACCAGCATGATGGACAGTCCCATTCTCGGCGCCGAAGGCAACAAAGAATTCCTCCTCTATGCCCACCATTAACACCGCGGGGATCATCTCCAAACCCGACGTTCCTGCGGCTATCCAACTGGTGCCGGAAATCGTGGCCTGGCTGCACGAGCGTCACATCGACGTCCGCTGTGACGAAGGAACCGCTGCCTACGACTCTCACCTCTCCGGCGTTCCGCGCGAATCGGTGCCGGAAGGATGCGATCTCATCATCGTACTGGGCGGCGACGGAACCCTGCTCAGCGCGGCGCGCGCTATCGGACAACGCGAGATCCCGTTGTTTCCCGTCAACCTCGGCGGCCTCGGCTTTCTCACCGCCATCACCATCGAGGAAGTCTTCCCCGAGCTCGAGCGGGCGCTCCGCGGCGAGCACCGGGTCGCCAAGCGAAAGCTGCTCAGTACCGAACTCGTCCGTGACGGCAAGATCATGGCGAATTGGGACGCCCTCAATGACGCGGTGCTGACCAAGGCATCGATCGCCCGCATGATCGACCTTCAATCCTGGGTCGACGAGCAGTTCGTCGCCAATTACAAGGCCGACGGTCTGATCATCTGCACCCCCACCGGTTCCACGGCTTACTCGCTCGCCGCCGGCGGCCCCATCATCTTTCCGTCCGTCCCCGCCATCTGCATGACCCCCATCTGCCCGCACATGCTGACCAACCGGCCGGTCCTCGTCCCGGAAACCAGCGTCATCCGCGTGATCTCGCGCGGACCCGACGAGAGCGTATATCTGACCATCGACGGCCAGACCGGCAACCCGGTTCGCGAAGGCGACACCATTGTCTGCCGCAGTTCCCCCTACTCGCTCCACCTCATCCGGCCGCCGCGCATGATGTTCTTCGACGTGCTCCGCCAGAAGCTCAAATGGGGCGAGCGGTGAAACGGCCGTCGCTCGCGGTCTGGACGCTGTTCGGCCTGGTCGTGGGCGTGCTCCTTGGACTCTTCGCTCCCGGATTTGCCAAACAACTCGGCCCCGTCTCGAATGTTTTTCTGCGCCTGATCCGCACCATCATCGCGCCTCTGATCTTCGCGACCCTCGTCGCGGGAATCGCGGGCAGCGGCGATCTCAAACGCATGGGCCGCGTCGCGCTGAAGGCCGTAGTCTATTTCGAAGTCGTCACCACCATCGCGCTGTTTCTCGGACTGGCTGTCGTGAACCTGGCGCGGCCCGGCGATGGCGTCCCCATCGCGCGCGCTGCCAGCGCCGCGACGCCGGCCCCGGCTTCTACCAGCCTCGCCACGATCCTCGAACATATCTTTCCGTCTAGCATCATCGATGCGATGGCGCGCAACGATGTCCTCCAGATCGTGGTTTTCTCGATTCTGTTTGGAGCAGCCTGCGCGGCGATCGGCCCCAAGTCCGCCCCGGTCGTGACCTTCGCCACGTCGCTCGCCGACGTGATGTTCCGCTACACCACCTACGTAATGTATCTGGCGCCTTTCGGCGTCGGCGCGGCCATCGCGGTGACGGTCGGAAACGGCGGCGCCGGCGTGCTTTTCGGCCTCGGCAAGCTGGTGCTGACCATGTATGCCACCATGGCCCTGTTCATCGTGGTGGTCCTGGGAGCCGTCATCGCCGTATTTCGTATTCCGCTCGGCCGGTTTTACCGCGCCGCGCGCGAGCCGTTTCTCATTGCCTTCTCCACTTCGACCAGCGAAGCTGCGCTGCCGCTCGCCCTCGAAAATATGGAGCGCTTCGGCGTCCCCAAGCACATCGTCGGTTTTGTGCTTCCTGCGGGTTACACCTTCAACATGGACGGCTCAACCCTGTATCTCTCGATCGCCTGTCTCTTCGTTGCTCAGGCTGCGGGCGTTCCGCTTTCGCTTGGCGATCAATTTTTGCTGATGCTGACCCTCATGCTGACTTCGAAAGGTGTCGCTGGCGTCCCGCGCGCCGGCGTCGTGCTCCTCTCGGGCGCCTTGACCACCGCTCACCTCCCGCTCGAAGGCGTGGCCGTGCTTCTCGGCGTCGATGCGCTGCTCGACATGGGCCGCACGTCCATCAACGTGCTGGGTAATTGTGTCGCCAGCGCGGTCGTATCGCGATGGGAGGGGTATGATGGTGCTCTATGAAAGCGCACGCCCTGATCCTCCTGGCCTTTTCTGTACTGGCCGTCGCCCAGCCCGGCCCTGATCCGAAGCTCGTCAACGAGCTCGTCCTCGCCAACCACATTCTCGCCAATGAGGGCGTCGTCGATGCGTATGGCCATGTCAGCGTGCGGGACAGCCGCAATCCCAACCACTTCCTGCTCGCCAGCCACATGGCGGCCGGCAATGTAACGGCCGAAGACATCATCGAATATGACCTCGACAGCAAGCCCGTCCGCCCGACTTCGGCCACCGGCTACACTGAGCGCTTCATTCACGGCGAGATCTACCGCGCGCGGCCCGACGTCATGGCCGTCGTGCATTGCCATTCGCCCGAGTTGATTCCCTTCGGCGCCACCGGCGTTCCGCTGCGGCCCATCGCTCACCTCGCCGGATTTCTCGGAGCCGGCGTTCCGGTCTTCGAGATCCGCGATGTCGCCGGCATGACCGATCTGCTGATTCGCGATTCGAAGCTCGGCCGCGCGCTGGCGCAAACCCTCGGACAGAAGCCGGCGGCCCTCATGCGCGGGCACGGCGCCGTGGTGGTCGGGCCGAACCTGCACGTGGTCGTCGGCCGCTCTTATTACATGAATCTCGACGCCCGCCTGCAGTGGCAGGCGACCTTGCTCAGCGGCGGCAAGATCAACTTCCTAACTCCGGAAGAGGCCGGCAAGTCTTCCGCGCAGGACGGCTACGAGCGCGCCTGGGACTACTGGAAGCACAAGGTCACAGGAAAGTAGGCAAGCCGCGCCCCAGCCGTGCTTCGCACCGCCGCCATGCCGTGATCGCAACCACGTAGAACGCCGGCCACTCCAACATGAAACCCACGAGCGAAATCCGTGGCAAGAACAAATCGGGGATTACCAGCATGACCGGAATCATCCAGCCGAGAGGTAGCGCCGTGCGGTGAAGCCCATGGCGCATCCCCCAGCAAACGCAGGGAAGGATCATCCCTGCAATCAGAACCAGCGGGAAGATCACCCCGAACGAAGAAGTCATATACGGAACGCCGGCCATGTAAAAGCGGTATCGAGGCCCAGTCAAGAGTTCCGACGCGATGATCCACACCCAGAGCAACGACGCATTCACGCCCAGCGCCCGGCGCGAAAGGTGTGCCAGCACATAGCCGGCAATCCACGCGCGCGACATCGCAAATAAGGTGCGGTAGACCAGCAGCGCCAGCGTGGGGATTAGTGCGAGCCCGGAATTGCGAGCGATTGTCTGGTCAATATCTTGGTGGTGACGAACCAGCCAGACGTTGAGATCCAGGGTGCCCGCCAACGCGAAGGCGCCAAACCCCAGCAGGTACCCCATCGGCGCAACCAGGAACACCAATGCCAGCCACGGCCGCCAGTGCTTCCAGCACTCCGCCTGCCGCCGGATCACCAACCCTAGCACTTCGCGCACAGCGGGCCAGCCGGCGGCGCCCGCTTCGGAGAGATCGCCGCGGACGGCTTCCTGTTCTGCGGGTTCCAAAGTCGCCGCCAGGCGATTCATCAACCACAGCCAGATTCGCGTCACGGGCGCACCCAGGAAACGCCGCGGCTGACGTTCGCGACGGCGCTGTAAAATGCGCGGGCCTCCCGCGCGCCTTTCGCAGTTACCCGCACCATGCGCTTGGCCCGGCCTCCGCGCTGCGGAGTGGCTTCGCCCATCCACGTCTTTAACAGGCCTTTGGATTCGAGACGATCGAGCGTGGTGTAGAGCGCCCCCAGCGAGCAGCGCCGCCCCGTCGCAGACTCAATCTCCGCCCGCATCGCGGCTCCATACGCTTCGTCGCCGAGACGTGCGGCCGCCGTCAGCAGCAGGTATTCGAATTCTCCGAGCATGATTACAATCACATTGTGATAGTAATCGTCCATGGCGTCAAGGCCGCCTGGCAGCCGGACTAGCAGTGGTGGCCGACTTGCTTAGCGACCGCAGAGCCTCCGCCCAGGACGGCTACGAGCGCGCCTGGGACTACTGGAAGCACAAGGTCTCCGCGAATTAGCGGGGCAGCCCGCCGGCCATCTCCATATCTATTGATAGATCGGAAGCAGCGTGGTGAAACCGCCATCCGCGCTGGCTTGCATGCCCAGCGCCGAGACAACCAGCGTAGTCGCCGTGATTCGCAGCACGCCCGCACGATTCGCCAGCGCCGGATATTTATCGCTCAGGAGAAACGCGGTGTGGTTCAGCGGACCGAGCGTGATGGTATCGCTCACAATCGTGGAATTGTTCTGATCCACAAACACGACGGCGATCGGCTGTTGCGTAGTAGTGACGTTGGAAAGGGCCAGCCCGACCAGTGAGCCCGACGTCTGATCGAACGGAAACGAGATGGTGCCCGAAGTCGGAAGCGGCAACGGGAAAATGCAGTTGCCCGTCGATGCCAGGTCGGGAGTGAGTGGGACGATGCCCTCCCAGTTAGTCCCGCCGGATGATAAACGAAATCGGCCTGCCCGCGAAGCACGCCGCTATTCGATGCCGTCACCTTGGCCCATCCCGAAAGAAGCGGGCCTGAATCGGGCAGCGTCAGCGTCGCGGACCCGGTCGCCGGTAGGTTGAGCGAATATTGCGAATTCGCCGTCTGGCCCGCCGCGCCCACCACCAGCGCACTTCCGTTATCGGAAAAAAACGTCACCTGGGCTGTGGTTGCGGACGGCAGCAGGTTCACCAGCGTGATGGTCATGTGCCATCCCCCACCCACCGCAATGTGGCCGAACGTGCCCTGCGCCCACGCGCTCGATCCCTGAAATGCAAAACCGGCAATCAATAAAGCGATACGAATGCGATTCATTCATTCCTCCAAAACTTCGCTACAACAACGCCGCGAACTTGCGTGCATCAGCCGACCACTCTTCTGCCCCGCGTATCGCCGCCGCCACATCTTCGGGTTCCGCCACCGACGTCCACATCGCGGCGTGCCGCGGATCCATGAACCGCTCCGCCACGCAGCGCGACAGCAGTTCCAGACAGGGATCGAAAAACCGGTTCACGTTCACCAGCACCACCGGCCCGAAGTACAACCCGAGCCGCTTCCAGGCCATCGCTTCAAACAACTCCTCCAGCGTTCCGCAGCCGCCGGGAAGCGCCACCACCGCATCGGAAAGCTCCAGCATGACCCGCTTGCGTTCGTGCATGTCGTCGACCACGCGGAACTCCGGCAGCGCGCGATGCCCCCACTCCAGTTCATCCATGAATCGCGGCATCACCCCGGTGACGTGCCCTCCGGCATCCAACGCCGCACCAGCCATCCGCCCCATCGATCCCAGTGTGCTGCCGCCGTACACAACTCCAAACCCCTCCGACGCCAGGTGTCGCCCCAGCCGCGCCGCCGCGTCCAGGTACACCCCGTCCACCCGCTCGCTCGACGAGCAATACACACAAACCGTCCGAATGGTTTTCCCCGGCATCGGAAACTCTACTGTAATACGGTAGACCCACCCGGCAGCATTCGCCCGCGCGATTGTTACACGCAACGCCGGGTGCGGATTTGTCTCACCAGCAGCGTGACCCTCACAGGTGGTCCAGCGTTAGTCGATCCGGGCGTCCACCGAAGTACTTGCGCAAAGCGTCACCGAAAATGCTGCCTCCGGCCACAACATTCGCGAACAATGTCACCGAGGATCGAAATTTCAAACTGTCAACAGAGCCGAAAATCTCTTCTATGGATCGTCCTTCAATCGCATTTACTAGCTGGGTGAATTCGATCAGTCTTGATCCAAGAATCGAATGCGCAAGATATGCCTCCGCCTCAGCCCGTGAAGAGATCGCGTACCGCTGCGCCATCCAACTGCTGCCCAACCCTCTCAGTTGGGGAAATACAAACCACATCCAATGCCCTAGCTTTTGCCCTTGCTGCAGTTCCGATCTGACACCCTCTATCACGTCATTTTGAGCGTCGACAAATCGCTGCAGATCGAAAGGGTCACTCATTTTGCTAGAGAGTACATATTCTCACGCCACATTGAGACAAGAATCACCACTCGGCTGATCCAATCAGGGCCAACGCCCGCTTAACGACTATCGGATGGACTTGCGGAAGACTTTTCGCATCTTTTTGAAACACGACAATCGTCACCGCCCGCAACGGACTTCCGCCGCCCGTGGAGCGAAGCGCTTCTGCTACAGCCATCGCCAGGCTAATAAACGCAAGGGGCGGTTCGATGCGCCCGTGCCCGGCTCCGAGGATCGGCATCACGACATCGTATAATCGTGCGTCTACTAAACGCGTGACGAGCTCACAAATGCCATCGAACAGATATGATGTCTTCGCAGCAAGGCCCTGACCGGCACGTTGTGTCGTCGTAGAAATTAAGGCGATTGGTATATCGCGGCCAAGCGGCCTGACGAGAAGAACGGCTCGCCCCGGTCCGAAGCTGATCGCTTTCTCATCGGCTGTCTTCTGCTGTTCGATACCTAATCCCAATCTCTTTCGGCATTCTTCCGTTGAACAAGCGATGAAAGCTTCAACTCGGTCCGCGAAGAATTTGCTTATGTAAGCTCCCAGTGCGCTGTTGGGGTCATGGGCGCAGCGGTCATCAAAGTATTCGTTGCACGGTAGAACTACTACAGTCGTGCGCTCCATAGGACTTTCTTCTATACGGCCGTTGACGACACGAATCTCGCAGCCCCCTACCCGCGTCGAGAATTCCCCATTACGCTCCTTCACTCGCGTAAGGTCGAGTCCACCGGTGACTTCGCTACCAGCTTCCTTGGCACGACAACCCAGAGTGCGGACTCTCTCTCGGATCATGTCGCAGGCGGTCGCTACCGCCGATCTGCAGTTCCCGTCCATTCTTGGCCAGTGGTACGCGGCTGTAGTTACGCCAGATAGATCGGTTGGGATTTTCAGCGGAGAGGTAGCCTGCTGCAGAATGAACGTCCGGCCTCGCCCAAGCGCGCCCATGAAAAGGCCGAGTTCGAAAATCACATTGTCCCGAGGACCCGAAACCTCCTCAGATCTGGACTGGATCACATCATCTGGAGTGAGCACCAGTACGGCGAAATCGAACCGGGATAACGCGGCGGTTAAACTTTCAACGAACGTCAGCCCCAATTGGAATACGCCTTCATCCCATACCGTCACTTCGGCATCACTTTCCAAGGCGGCTCTAACAGCCCTCGCGAAGTGTACGCCCTCGGAGGATGATCCGACGAAAACCGAACTGCGGCCGGGCGATTCAGCGGTGCTCACAGGAGAATTCTATACGAATGCACAACCTGCGACTATGTTTTTCCATGCATAATCGCACGCGCTTGTGCCCCACCATCGAGCTGTGATCCGCTCGTCAGCAACCAGACCAATCATTCGACGAACAGTCAACAGATTGAACTCGGCTGTTACACTGACAGAGAATGGCCAACAGCGCCCCCGCCGTGAATCACATCAGCGAGATCTCGGAAATCCGCGAGGTGCGCGAGTGCCTGCAATGGTTCACGCGCGAGAAGCAGTGGATCAATGAGATGCACCTGCAGCTCTGCCGCATCCCCGCGCCCACGTTTCTCGAGGGCGAACGCGCCGTCTGGTTCGTCGAGCAGTTCCGCAATCTCGGCTGGGACGCATCGGCCGACCGCGCCGGCAATGTCATCGCCTCCTTGGGCAACGGTCCTTACGTGGCGCTCACCGCGCACCTGGACACCGTCATCGCCCCGCGCTCCAAAGACGACATCACGGTCGAAAGCGATGGCCGCTTTCACGGCCCCGGCGTTTCCGACAACGGCGCCGGCCTCGCCGCGCTGCTCGCCTTCGCCCGGGTCTGGAAGACGTGTTCCAAGGCGCTCGATCTCACCGCGAACCTCCTGTTAGTGGCGAATGTCGGCGAAGAAGGCGAAGGCAACCTGTCCGGCATGCGCCACCTTTGCAAACAGGCGCCGCTTGCGAAGAACATCGTAGCCTTCTTAGTGGTCGACGGCGCCAACACCGATCACATCACCACCCGCGCGCTCGGCAGCCGCCGGTTCGAAGTCACCTTTTCCGGACCCGGCGGTCATAGCTGGAGCGACTTCGGCTTGGGCAACCCGGTCCATGCCCTCTGCCGCGCCGTGGCCTTGTTTTCGGAGACTCGGCTCGACACCGCCCCGAAATCCGCTATCAACGTCGGCCTGATCGACGGCGGATCGAGCGTCAACGCCATCGCTCAGACCGCGCGCGCCAAAGTCGATATCCGCTCCGAAAGCAACGAGAAGATGGAGGAGCTGGTCGAGATCCTCTCGGGCGCGGTCGACCGCGCGCGCGACCTCGAAAACCAGCGCGCCACCGCCGGCAAGGTCACCGCGAAGCTGAAGGAGATTGGCTCGAGGCCTGCTGCCGCCTTGCCGGAAAATGCCGCGATTTTGCAATACGTCCGCGCCGTCGACGCCCACCTCGGCATCCGTTCGCACGTCGACTGTTCCTCCACCGACGCCAACATTCCCATGTCGCTGGGGATTCCGGCCATCGCCATCGGGGGCGGCGGCGTGGGCGGCGGTGCCCACACCACCCAGGAGTGGTACCGGCCCGAAGGCCGCGACCTCGGCCTCAAGCGCATCCTGCTGCTCCTGCTCCTGCTGATGCGCGACCCCGGCGGGAGCCGGAAGTGAACCGCCGCAAGGCGGACGCCGCATTAGCGGTTAACACTCTCATCTGGGGCGCCACCTTCACCGTGGTCAAATCCGCGTTGCGGGATATTTCACCACTCCTGTTCCTGGCACTGCGCTTTTCGGTCGCAACCGGCGCGCTCGCCGCACTCTGGCTGTTCGGCTGGAAAGCCCGTAAGCCGGAGCCCGGAGCCATCACTGGTGGAATTGTCACCGGCATCCTCCTGTTCGCCGGTTTTTTCTTCCAAACCGTGGGCTTACAGTTCACAACACCGCCCAAATCGGCATTTCTGACCGGACTTTCGTCCGTGATGGTACCTTTGCTCGCGGCCGCCGTCTATCGCAACAGGCCCCAGGCGGTGGAAGTGCTCGGAGTTGTAGTAGCAACCGCCGGTCTGGCTCTGATGACCCTGGAGGGTCCGCTTGGCTCGACCGGTAAGGGCGATCTGCTTACTTTAGTTTGCGCCGTCGCCTTCGCCGGCCACATCGTTACGTTAGGACACTATTCCGAAAGAGCCAGCTTCGAAGTGTTGACTATGGTTCAAGTGGGGACGTCGGCTGCCCTCGCGCTCGGCTTATTTTGGTGGGCGGAACCGGCCCGAATCGAATGGCGGCCGGGGGTGATCTACGCGATACTGGTTACGGGGCTTCTCGCCACCGCTCTGGCGTACGGCATCCAGAGTTGGGCGCAGAAATTCACCAGCTCGACAAGAACGGCTCTGATTTATACGCTCGAG
>Ga0335081_10020374_pt1 | contig 10725 bp, 14 predicted proteins | sample Lox_Sample_35_FD_206713 | JGI IMG/M metagenome (GOLD analysis project Ga0335081, IMG submission 206713) | Soil microbial communities from Loxahatchee National Wildlife Refuge, Florida, United States - Lox_Sample_3.5 | ecosystem: Environmental > Terrestrial > Soil > Wetlands | place: USA... | reverse complement strand
GTTTTTCCTGCCGCCGCGGCCGCGCGAATTCGCGGCGCTGCCGCCACCGCCGCCGGTGCACGAGCGCTTCTCGCTTCCCGCGCCTGTCGCAGCTCCGGTGCACGCCTACGTCAAACCGCCACCGACTGTGACCTTGCGGGCGCCGCCCGGCGGCCCCGCCGGGCGACCAACGCCGGTGGCACTCCCTGGCGCGGTGCAGGCGCACGCGACGCCGGGTACGCCGGCGCCCGGTTCCCGGCCTGGACCTGGAGCGCCGGGTGCGGCGCCGACACCGACGCCGCAAACGCCTCCGGCAACGGCGGCGGTGAAGCCGGCGCCACCGCCTCCTCAGCCACCCGCGCCGCAAAAACCGGCGGCGGTCAAACCAGCGCCGCCACCGCCACCGCCTCCCGCGGCACAGACACCGGCGGCGGTCAAACCGGCACCACCGCCGCCACCGCCCGCGGCGCAGACACCGGCAGCGGTCAAACCGGCGCCGCCGCCTCCACCTCCGCCGCCTCCGCCCACGGCTCCGAAACCAGCCGCGGCCAAACCGGCGCCGCCCCCACCGCCGCCTGCGCCGCCAAAACCGGCCGCGGCAAAGCCGGCACCGCCCCCACCGCCGCCACCGCCGCCTGCGCCACCAAAACCGGCCGCGGCGAAGCCGGCACCGCCCCCACCGCCGGCGTGTCCGCCCGGCAAGACGCTCGCCAACGTCAACGGACACCCGACGTGCAAATAGAATTTGCACGGCCGACGCGCGGAGCCGCAGACGAAGTCGACCTGCGGCTCACGGCATTCCTGCCGGCGGCCCGCGGTCTCGCGCCTGGCACGCGGCGGCGCCGGCGGACGAGGCTTGCGCGCCGCCTGCCGCGTTCCTAACTCTGCCGCAGCAGGTGCCGAGAGCGGGACACGACCATGGAGGAGCTGAAACTCGTTGCCCTCGACAACGACGACATCGAGGTGATCTCCGCCCATGTGCAGGATGCGCTGGTCAAGGCCGCCGATGTCCGCTGGCAGCCGCGCGAGCGCCGGTTCGTGATGGCGCTCGACCGCTTCGATTGGGTGAGCGCGGCAGGCGCCGCGGATGCAAGCGCCGGCGCCGGATGCCGGGACTACCGGCGCTGCCGCACGGCGCTACGGTTCGAGCGCGTCAACGCGTGCAAGTGCCGTGGCCTCGACCCGGCGAACAAGGATGCGCTGCTCAACCTTCTCGCCGTGGAGTTCGCCAAGAGCGATAGCCCGTCCGGCACGGTAACGCTGACCTTCTCCGGCGGCGGCGTCATCCGTCTCGAAGTGGAATGTTTGGAGGCGGAGCTCGCCGACCTCGGCGAAGTCTATGCGGCGGCGGGCTGTCCGAATCATTTCACCGCCAATCGCACGACGGCGTAGTCCGGTCACGCGGCCCGCGGCCGCGGCGCCGGCGGGGCGGCGAAGAGCTTCATCAGCACCGCAATGACCGTGAGCGTCGCCGAGTAGACGATGAGCTGCATGGCAGTCGGCTGGTCGACGTAACCGATCAGCGTGTGCAGCGCGCGGCCAAGGATGCTTTCGTCGCTGAGGAGCCAGGAGGTGTCCCACACCGTCTGGTCGAGCGTGGTGAGGATGGCGGCCTGTTCGAGGAACGCGATCGCCTGCGCCGCCATGCCGGCGGCCAAGAGCGCGATCAGCGTGCTGGTCACGGCGAACAGATACCGCGTCGGGATGACGATCAGACCGCGATAGGTCAGGAAGCAAACGAGCGCGCCCAGCGCAAGTCCGATCACGCCGCCGACCGCCATGCCGAGGCCGGCGCCGCCTTCGGCGGCAGCGACGCCATAGAGGAACAGCACGACCTCGGAGCCCTCGCGCAGCACCGCGACGGCCACCACGATGGCGAGAGCGGCAAGCGACTTCGACCCCGCGACCACCGCGGCGCCGGCTTCGCGCATCTCGGCGGCAAGCTCGCGGCCGTGCCGCGCCATCCACACATTGTGCCAGCCGAGCATCAGCACCGCGCAGCCCAGGATGCCGGCGTTGAACAGTTCCTGGCCGCTGCCCGCGAATAGCTCCGACAGGCCGCCGGTGAACGCCGCCACGAGACAAGCGCCGAATACGCCGGCGGCCGCACCGCCCGCGACCCAGCGCCCGCGCCCGGCGACCCCAGAGGTGACGGCCATGATGATACCGACGATCAGGCCGGCTTCGAAGACCTCACGAAAGACGATGACCAATGTGGGAAGCACTACGACCTCGCGGCACGACCATCACGGCACGACCAGGAAACCTTCGGTCGCGCGATGGAAATCATCGAAGAACTTGTAGCGGCCCGGCTGTTGCGGGGGCACATGGACGAGCGCTTGCCCGCCGGCCGCAATCACTTTCTCGAAGTGCAGCGCTCCGCTTTCGAATTCGGCGGCGCCGGAGCCGAGATTCTTGACCGCGAAGATGATCGGTTTCGCGGCAGGCGCATGCACCTCGGCCGGCTCGAATTGATGATCCTTGATGGTCAGCGACAGCGTCACGGCGTCATCGGCGCGTGCAGCGCCAACGCTCAGCGCCAGCATTGACGCCAGCAGCATTGGGCGGAGCGTCGTCAGCATATCGCGCCTCATGGCCGGCAAAATGGTCGTCATCGATGCGAACGAAATCGATCATGGCAGGAGTTGGGGAACAACGGAGTTTTTGTCAATCAGCAACGCAAATATTAGAATTGTTATAATAACAGAGGGCTGGTAGTGAACGTCGCAGAACATGACCTTTGACGCATCATCGGTCATCGCGCGCAGGTCATGATCATGGCGCTCCGCCTCGACACACGCTCTGGCGATTTTGAGCAAAAATTCCGCGCGTTTCTCGATATCAAGCGCGAGACGTCGGCCGACGTCGAGGCGGCAGTCCGCACGATTATCGCCGAGGTGGCGGCTCGCGGCGACCGCGCGCTCAGGGATTTCACATTAAAGTTCGACAGGCTCGATCTCGGCCGAGCCGGGATCAGGGTGACGCCGCACGAGATCGAAGCGGCGTGGAAATCCTGCAGCCACGAGGCGCTCGATGCGCTTACGCTCGCCCGCGACCGCATCGAGGCCCTTCATCGCCGGCAACGGCCCCACGATGATCGCTTCACCGATGGGCTAGGCGTCGAGCTTGGCTGGCGCTGGACCGCAATCGAGGCGGTCGGGCTCTATGTGCCCGGCGGCAGCGCCGCTTATCCCTCCTCGGTCCTGATGAACGCGATCCCTGCCAAGGTCGCCGGCGTGCCGCGGCTCGTCATGGCGGTGCCGGCGCCGGACGGGGTGCTGCCGCCGCTCGTTCTTGCAGCGGCCAAACTCGCCGACGTCGACGAGATTTTGCGCATCGGCGGCGCGCAGGCGATCGCCGCGCTCGCCTATGGCACCGAGACTATCGCGCCGGTTGCCAAGATCGTCGGCCCGGGCAACGCCTATGTCGCCGCCGCCAAGCGCCTCGTCTTCGGTAAGGTCGGCATCGACATGATTGCGGGTCCCTCCGAGGTGCTCATTCTCGCCGACCGCACCGGCAATCCGGACTGGATTGCTGCCGACCTTTTGGCGCAGGCCGAACACGACGCCAGCGCGCAGGCGATCCTGATCACCGACGACGACGCGCTCGCCGGCGCCGTCGAGCGCGCCGTCGCCGCCGAGCTCACCGGATTGCCGCGCGGAAAAATCGCCGCTGCCTCCTGGCGTGACTTCGGCGCCCTGATCCTGGTGCGCAGCTTCGACGAGGCCATGCCGCTCATCGACGCGATTGCGCCGGAGCATCTCGAAATCGCCGCGGCCGACGCAGATGCGCTCGCCGGCCGGATCCGCAATGCCGGCGCGATCTTCATCGGCGCGCACACGCCCGAGGCGATCGGCGACTATGTCGCCGGCTCGAACCACGTGCTGCCGACGGCGCGCTCGGCGCGCTTCTCCTCCGGGCTCGGCGTGCTCGACTTCATGAAGCGCACCTCGGTCCTCAAATGCGGGCCGCAGCAACTGCGTGCGCTTGCCGACGCCGCGATTACGCTCGGCACCGCCGAAGGCCTCGACGCGCACGCCCGTTCGGTCGCCATCCGCCTCAACCGCTGATGGCCCGCTCCGAGCGCAGCAGGGAGAAGACCGGCCGCCTGGTGGCGGTCACGCTCGACGAAGCCTCGATCGGGCGGTCGGGGCCAGACATCGAGCATGAGCGCGCGATCGCGATCTACGATCTGCTCGAGGAGAACAGCTTCCGCCCGGCCGGACATCAAGGCGGGCCCTATGCGCTCAACATCGGCATCAGCGGCAGCCGGCTGGTATTCGATATCCGCGAGACCGACGGCAGCCCGGTGATCGCGCATCTGCTTTCGCTCGCGCCGTTGCGCCGCATCGTCAAAGACTATTTCGTCGTCTGCGACAGCTACTATGCGGCGATCCGCACCTCGACGCCGGACCGCATCGAAGCGCTCGATATCGGCCGCCGCGCCATGCACGACGAGGGCTCGCGCATTCTCATGGAGCGGCTCAAGCGCAAGGTCGAGTTCGACTTCGACACGGCGCGGCGGCTGTTCACGCTCCTGACGGTGCTGCACTGGAAGGGGTGAGGTCGCGATGCCGGCGTCGGCGAAGCCACCCCTGGCCGTGCTGTTCGCGTGCGGCCTCAACGCGGTCCGTTCGCCGATCGCTGCCGGCCTGTCTGCGCAGATGTTCGGTCGCGCCGTCTATGTCGGCTCCGCCGGCGTGCGCAAGGGCGAGCTCGATCCGTTCGCCGTCGCGGTCATGGCCGAACTCGGCCTCGACATTTCCAAGCATAAGCCGATTACCTTCGAAGAGCTGGAAGACCTGGAGGGGCTCAACTTCGATCTCATCATCACGCTGTCGCCGGAGGCGCATCACCGAGCGCTGGAGCTCACGCGGACGAGCTCGGTCGACGTGGAATACTGGCCGACCGCGGACCCGACCGGCGTCGAAGGCAGCCGCGAGCAGCGGCTCGAGGCCTATCGCGAGGTGCGCGACCAGCTGCTTGAGCGGCTGCGGCAGCGCTTCTCGACATCGCGCCGGGTCAACGAGTGACGGCCGCCAAAGCCGCAGAATCCGCCGCCAACGCTGTTGTCGAGCCGCCCGGCATCCGCTAGGTTCCGCGCCAATTTTGGCCGCGCTTTGCTCGCGGACTTCACGGCCAATGACCGTCAATCCGGATAGCGAATGGCGAAGGAAGAGCTTCTGGAATTTCCCGGTGTCGTGACGGAGCTGCTTCCGAACGCCACCTTTCGCGTCAAGCTCGAGAACGAGCACGAGATCATCGCCCACACCGCCGGCCGCATGCGCAAGAATCGCATCCGCGTCTTGGCCGGCGACAAGGTTCTGGTGGAGATGACGCCCTACGATCTGACCAAAGGCCGAATTACCTACCGGTTCAAATGATCGGCCGTCCGAAATTCGTGCTGGCGTCCGGCTCGCCGCGCCGGCTCGCGCTCATCAACCAGGCCGGCATCGAACCGGACGCGCTGCGGCCGGCCGATATCGACGAGACGCCGAAACGGGGCGAGCTGCCGCGCGCCTGCGCTACCCGGCTCGCGCGCGGCAAGGCCGAGGCCGCGCTCGCCATGGTGCGGCTCGATGAGGAGCTCAAAGGCTCTTACATTCTCGCCGCCGACACCGTGGTCGCCGTCGGCCGCCGCATCCTGCCGAAGGCGGAGTTGCTCGATGAGGCGGCGCAATGCCTGCGGCTTCTCTCCGGCCGCAACCATCGCGTCCATACCGCGATCTGTTTGGTGACGCCGAAGGAGCACTTCCGCCAGCGCCATGTGGAGACGCGGGTGCGCTTCAAGCGGCTGTCGGACGCCGACATCGAGGCCTACCTCGCCTCCGGCGAATGGCGCGGCAAGGCCGGCGGCTATGCCGCGCAAGGGATCGCCGCGACGTTCATCGTCAAGATCGTCGGCTCGTACTCTAATGTTGTCGGCCTGCCGCTCTACGAGATGGTGACGCTCCTTGGCGGCGAGGGCTATCCGATCCATTTCGGCTGGCTCAACGCAGTGTAAGCCGCTGGCGTTGATGTGTCCTTCGTCCTGCCCGCGCACAGCCGTTCGAAGAACGGCGTCGCTCCGCTCGCCTATGTCGCGGGCATCCACGTCCCAGCGAGCGCGCGGCACGGAGACGTTTATGGCCGGGACGGACCCGGCCATGACCGCCGAAACGGCTGGCGTGTCTCCTCGCCGGTCCCATATTCACCTCATGCCCGATACAAAGCGCCGAAAGAGTTGTCCGATCTGCGGCAAGCCGACCGCGGCAGCATTCCGGCCATTCTGTTCGCGCCGCTGTGCCGACGTCGATCTCAATCGCTGGCTCTCCGGCGTCTATGTGGTGCCGGTGACGCAGGACGAAGAAGAAGACGAGCGGCGCGAGGATGACGGCGGCGCACCGAACTGACCAGCGTCGAACCGACCAGAATCGAACTGAACCAGCGTCCGAACCGACCATCCTTCCGACGACGGCCGTCGCGACCCGCTATTCTGGACAGCCGGGAATCAAGTCTCTATAACACGCCGCTTTCGCCGGCCGCCCGACCGGCCGCGCGGCGAGCGCCCAGGTAGCTCAGTTGGTAGAGCACTGCACTGAAAATGCAGGTGTCGGTGGTTCAATTCCGCCCCTGGGCACCATCGCTTTCCCTTCTTTACGGGCTAAGCGTGCGTCACTTGCGCCCGGATCGATCGTCACACCAACGCAGACGGCGATCGCAAGTTTGACGATTCAAGCCTGGCGACTCACGCGAGCAGACTAACCACGGCGCGCGGCTGCGCCGATCAATATTCCGACACCGACGGCGACTGCCAGCGTGAAGAATGGGCGGCTCTTGGCTTGCGCTGCGACCCGCTCCAGCGCGTCATTGCCGACCCGCGCGCCGATTCTGGCAGCCTCGTTGCCGAAGCTCGCTGCCTCGTCGGCGGCGAGCTTCTGGCCGCGGCGCAAGCGGTCCAAAATGTCGCCGAGGATCGAGCCGACGGCTTCGGCAAACTGCGTGCTGGCGGATGACGCGCTGGCGGCGGCGCCGTCCCTCGCGGTCCTGGTCATTCCGCCCAATTGCTTCTCGATGGCGCGCAGCTGGTCGGCGATGGCGCCGAGGCGCTGATCAAAGGCGGCTGGCCGGTGCTGAAACATCGGGTCTTCTCCATGCACCGCGGAGTGAGCGGGCGAACGAACGAAAACCCGCCGCTGCACGGAATGTTCCGCCGCGGAACACTTTAGCGCCCGGGCGGGTTGGTGTGCAGAGGAACGATCAAGCGAGCGAGAGATATGCCAACGAGCCGCCCTACCACTTCGGACTTCAACCGCGCCTTCGGCGACGCCAAGAAGCAGGCCACGAATGTCGCCGGCGAAGTCTCCGATGCCGCTCAGGACCTTTACGACCACGCGTCGGAACGCGCCGCGCGGCTGGGCGGCACGACGTCGCACGCCGCGCGCAAGACCGCCTTCTCTTTCGAGAAGGCATTGCGCAACACGATCGAGCATCAGCCCTACACGGCGGTGGCCATTGCGGTCGGCCTCGGATGGCTCCTCGGCCGAACGCACCGTCCGCTTTGAAGGACCGGCCCGCTTTTTTTCGGCGCCAACGATGGCGAACGTCACCGCGCGGGGCGCCTAGGATCGTGACCGCGCCTTGCCCGCCGGCTGCGCCTCGGTGGTCGCAATCCAAATGCCGGCAAAGACGGCGATGAGGCCGATGATGAGGTTGGGCGTGATCGGCTCGCCGACGAGGACACCCGCGAGCAGCGCGGCGGCGACCGGATTGACGGTCATGGTGCTGGCGACGCGGGTCGGCGTCGTTCGCTCGAGCGCCAGCACCCAGAGAATGAAGGCGAGCGCGCCGCCGAAAATCCCGAGATAGACGCCGGCAATCCATTGCGGTCTGTCGAAGCTTTCGAGCACGGCGGCGCGACCGGTGAGGAGGCCGACGACGATAAGCGCCGCGGCGCCCGCTCCCATGCCGAGGGCGAGGAAGCCGAGCGCGCTTGATCGCTCGATGAAGGGGCGAGACCAGACATTATAGAACGCCATGCACAGGACGGCGGCGGTCATGATCAACTCGCCGCGCCAGGCTCCAGGCGGTGCCGCGGCAAGGCCGGAGGCAAGCGCCGCGAACACGCCAAGGATGGCAATGCCGACTCCCGCCGATTTGCGCGCGGTCAGCGGCTCGACGCCGAGAACACCGCCAACCAGCATGGTCTGCAGCGGCAAGGTCGACAGCGCGAGGCTCGCGCGCGCGGCCGTGGTGTAGCTGATCGCCAGATTATAGAGGATGAAAAACAGGCCGTAGAAGCAGAGACCGAGCACCACGACACCGACCACATCGCTGCCGCGTGGCCAGCGCACGCGCAGGATAACCGCGATCGGCAGCACGCAAACAAAACCGATGCCCCAGCGCAGAATGGCGAGCGTGAGCGGATCGGCGTCGCCGGAAAGATAGCGCGTGACCGCGGCCGCGGTTCCGCCAAGCGAGCTCGAGACGATCGCGAGCAGGACCCCGAATGTCTCGCCCACCGCGCCTCCGCTGCGACTCGTTTCGACTTCCACCATTCCACCCGCGGTCGTTTTAGCAACTACCCGGCAGGTAGTCGCGTCGCGCGGGGAGAGCCGGGCGGCGATGGCGGGGAGCGGCGGCGGCAAGAATCGGCGCGGATTTAACGCTCTAGCGGAGCATGATCTTTTCGGAAAACCGGGTCTCACCCCCGGATCACGTCCGGGGGCAGGCTTTTCCGGATCATGCTCTAGCCCTCGAATTGCATCTCGCCGGCTTGGGCTTCGTGGAGGATGAAGCCCTCGAGCGGGTCGAATTCGCCGGCCCATGGCGACTGCGCCAGCACGCGTTTGGTGTCGGCATAACCGGCGCGCCACCGATACGAAATGCCACTGCGGCTGAAATCGATGTCCTTGGCGTGGTCCTCGCCGGCAAGCGCGGGGGCAAGCAGACGCACGACGTGCATACGCGTGACGCAGCCATAGGACGCGAGCTCGCTCGCTTCGGCGGTTTGCGCGACCTCCGGCGGCAGCTTCATGGCAAGCTCGCGGATGATGTGGCGCAGCTTATGGATTTGTTTCTGCCGGGCGATGTGGCTCTTGGCGCGGCTTGCATATTGCAGGTCCTTCTGCCGCGCCAGCACCTTCCAGATCGAATCCGGCTCGGGCCCGCTTGGCGCCCACATGTGGACGGCAAACACCACTCCACTGCGCCGCGGATTATCGTCGAACACGGCTTCGACCGGCGTATTGGAAAGAATGCCGCCGTCCCAATAGAGGCCGTCGTCGATGCGAACGGCTGGGAAAGCCGGCGGCAGCGCCCCCGACGCCATCACGTGGCGGATCGTCAGCTCCATGTCGCGGCTGTCGAAATAGTGCATTTCGCCGGTCTGGACGTTGGCGGCACCGACGGTGAGCCGCGGCCGCCCTTTGTTCAGCTGCACCGGATCGATCAGCTCCTCGAGCGTGCGTTCGAGCGGCTTCGTCGAATAGTAGCCGGCGTGCTCGGAGCCGAGCGGCAGCAGGCCGAACAGCGCCAGCGGATTTGGTTCGAAGAAGGCGGAAAGGCCCGCGGCGATGGTCATCATGTTCGCGGCCCAGGGCCCGAGCAGCGGCGCGGCGCCGGCAAGCTGCGCGAGCGACGCGTGCGTGACCCGGTGCCAGAATGTCTCCAGCCGCGGCAGGCGCTGTTCCGGCGGGCTGCCGGCGATCAGGCTGGCGTTGACCGCGCCGATCGAGGTGCCGATCACCCAATCCGGCTCGATGCCGGCTTCGCTGAGCGCCTGATAGACGCCGGCCTGATAGGCGCCGAGCGCGCCGCCGCCTTGGAGCACCAGCACGACCTGGCCGAGAGCATCACGATCGAAAGGCTGCGGGTCTGCCATGGCTGTTCTCTGCTGTTGGCGTCATGTCTCGGCTGGTTGCAGCGCCGCGCGCGCCGGGCTTAGGGAGCCGCAGCACGGTGTCCAACAACGCCGCGAGCGCGAGCGCCGCGGCGGTCGCGGCGATGCAGGCCGGCCAGCCATAGCGCTCGAACAGGATTCCAGGCAGCGCGCTGCCGGCGAGGCCGCCGACATAGTAGCACGCGAGATAAATGCCGCTCGCTGACGTGCGGTCGGTTTCGGCAGCGCGGCCGACGAATCCGGTGGTCACCGCTTGCGCAAAAAAGGTGCCGATGCCGACGAGCGCCAGGCCGGCAAGGATCGGCTCGAGCCGCGGCGCGAGGAGAAGCGGCAGCCCGGCCAATGCCGTCGCCATTCCGGCCGAGAACGCCGGGCGCACGCCGATCCGCCGCGCGAACACGCCGGCAAACGGCGTGGTCGCAACCGACGGCACGAACACGAGATAGACCAGGCCGACCGACATCATCGACAAGGAGATCGGGCCGCGCACCAGCACGAAGTTCACGTAGGTGAAGGTCGCGATGAAGGCGAACAGGATCAGAAAGCCGATGGCAAAACTCGTGCGCAGCGCGGGATTGCGCAGGTGCCCGCGCAGCACGGCGAGCGGCCCGCCCATCGTTGCCGTCATCTTTTGCATCGGCGCGGTGTGCCCGGCCCGAAATAGACGAGCGCCGCGCCGCTGAGATTGAGCGCAGCGAATACATAGAAGTTGGCGCGCAATCCGATGCTGTCGGTTACCGCCGCCGCCAACAGCCGGCCGACCAGGTTGCTCATGACGTTGCCGGTGACGTACGCAGCAAGCGCGCTCGCGATCTCCTCGGCGCCCGATTGCTCGGCGAGATATGCCACCGTCAGCGTGAAGGCGG
>Ga0335081_10020373_pt1 | contig 10726 bp, 8 predicted proteins | sample Lox_Sample_35_FD_206713 | JGI IMG/M metagenome (GOLD analysis project Ga0335081, IMG submission 206713) | Soil microbial communities from Loxahatchee National Wildlife Refuge, Florida, United States - Lox_Sample_3.5 | ecosystem: Environmental > Terrestrial > Soil > Wetlands | place: USA: Florida... | reverse complement strand
ATTCCCGATCCCGAACGTTTACCCGACACCGCTGATCGGCGCCCAATGGATCAAGGCAAAACCGGGCAGCAAGTACAAGCTCGATCTGGTGATTGTCGATAACGCCGATGACCCCAACGTACCGATTGGTGCTAAGCTTCAGCCCTACGCCTGAGGCTGAGAGGGAAAATTGCTGGAGAGTGCCGCGAGCAGCGTCGACGGCGGCCTGCTCGTCGGCGCCGACATTCATAAGAATTTCGGCGCGCTGACCCTCCTCGACGGCGTGACCTTCACGCTCGCCGCCGCCGGGGCGGTCGGCATCGTTGGCCCGAACGGGGCAGGCAAGACCACGCTGCTCAATGTTCTCGCCGGCGCCTACCGGCCGTCGGCGGGTACGGTGCATTTCAAGGGAGCAGACGTCACCGCCTTTGGCGCCGCGCATCGCTGCCGACTCGGAATCGCCCGCTCTCACCAGATTCCCCGGCCGTTCGGCGGCATGACCGTCTTCGAAAATTGCCTGGTCGCGGCGACCACGGGCGCGAGCCTCGCCGGCGAGCGCGCCTACCAGGCTTGCGTCGAAGCGCTTGAGCTCTGCCAAATGCTGCACATCGCCAATCGCAGAGCGGAAACGCTCGGCTTGCTCGATCGCAAGCGTCTGGAGCTCGGCCGCGCGCTCGCGACCGATCCGCAGGTTCTTTTGCTCGACGAAATTGGCGGTGGTCTCACCGACGAAGAAGCCAATAGTCTGGTGGAAACGATTCAGCTTCTGCGCGGCCGCGGACTGGCCATCGTTTGGATCGAGCACATTGTGCACGTTCTCATCCGCGTTGTCGATCGCCTCATCTGCATGGATGCCGGGCGCATCATTGCCGACGGTAAGCCGGAGGCGGTCATCGCCGACGCCGCCGTGATCGACGCCTATATCGGGGCCAAGAGCGCGCCATGACGCTTCTGGCACTTGAAGAAATTGAAGCGTGTCACGGGTTGCTGCAGGCCGTCCGCGGCGTGTCGCTAAAAATCGAGCCGGGCGAGACTTTGGCGCTGGTTGGGGCCAACGGCGCCGGTAAGACCACCCTGTTGCGTACCATCGCCGGCGCGCATCGGCCGGCCGCCGGGCGCATTCTGTTCGAAGACGCCGATGTCACCGCCGTGCCCGCCTATGCGCGGCTGCGCTCGGGCATCGCACTCGTGCCCGAAGGCCGCCGTCTGTTCGCGGGCATGACGGTGAAAGAGAATCTCGTCGTCGCGGCGGCTCACGGCAGGTTCGGGCACTGGAACGTCGATAGCGTACTCGAAGCCTTTCCGCTGCTGCAGCGCAGACTCAACAGCCGCGCCGGAAATTTGTCCGGCGGCGAGCAGCAAGCGACCGCCATCGGCCGTGCGCTGATGACCAATCCAAAGCTCTTGTTGCTCGATGAAGTCTCACTCGGCCTCGCGCCGATTGCGGTAGAGGCGGTCTACCGCTCGATTGATACGCTGATCAAAGGCGGCACCACAATCATTCTGGTCGAGCAGGATATCAGCCGCGGTCTGGATGTGGCGAACCGCGTCGCCTGCATGCTGGAGGGCCGCATCATTCTCGAAGGACATGCCAAGGAGGTGACGCGCGAACAGGTCACCGAAGCCTATTTCGGTCTGCAGCGGGCGCGACGGAGCACGTCATGATCTGGGTTACGCAGCTCATCAATGGCGTTCTACTTGGCGGCTACTACGCGCTCTTGGCCTGCGGCCTGTCGTTCATGTTCGGAGTGATGGGCATTATCAATCTGGCGCACGGCGATCTCGCCATCCTGAGCGCCTGTCTCGTTTTTCTGCTCGCCGACAGCGCCGGTATTTCGCCGTTCATCGCAATCATCGCCGTGCTCCCGGTCATGGGATTTATCGGTTGGGGATTGCAACGGTGGATGCTGGAACGAAGTTTGCGTGCGGGCGTGCTGGTTCCTTTGCTCACGACTTTCGGGCTCGCCATCGTCATCGAGAACGGTCTGTTTGAATATTTCGGCGCCGACACGCGCTCGCTCGCGCCCTATATCGGTGACTTTGCCTATGACAGCTGGGCGATTACTGACAATCTTTACGTCGGATCGCTTGCGGTTCTGATTTTTGCGCTCGCCGTGCTGCTGCTGGGCGGATTAAAGCTTTTTCTCACCTACACGCCAATCGGCCGCTCGATCCGCGCCACTGCGGAAGATCCTGATACCGCTGCGCTGGTCGGCATAAACACAAGGGCGATCTACGCCATTGCCGCTGCTATCGCCGTCGCTACCGCGGCGCTGGCCGGCGTGTTTCTAGCGATGCGCGCGGTGTTTACGCCGTATTCCGGGCCCGAGCAGTTGATCTTCGCCTTTGAGGCGGTGGTCATCGGCGGCATCGGCTCGCTGTTGGGAACGCTCATTGGCGGCGTCGTGCTCGGTGTCGCGCAGACGTTTGGCGCACAAATTAATCCGCAAGGCTTCTTTATCGCCGGCCACGTCGTCTTCTTTGCCGTCTTGGCGGCACGGCTTGCCCTGGGCGCGGTGCGCGCCCGCGGCGGCATCCATGCATTCTTTGCCCGCACGCCATGAGCAGCGGGCGCCGCTTTTTGGTCGAGCGCTGGACGCGGCTGTCGGCGGCGGCGAGCCTGATCGCGGCCGCGATCCTTGTCGTGCTGGCGCTGGTGCCGCTTCTGTTGAGCGCCAATTTCGTCGATAGTCTGACCAACCTCTTCATTTATCTGATCCTCGCCGTCATGTGGAACGCGCTGGCCGGCTACGCCGGTCTTGTTTCGGTCGGCCAGCAGGCCTTTTTCGGGCTCGGTGCTTATTTCGCGATTCAGCTCTCCTATTACGGAGTGAGTGTTTACCCCGCACTCCTGCTTGGTGCGCTTGTCGCCGGGCTTCTCTCGCTGCCGATCTCGGTGCTGATGTTGCGGCTGCGCGGCGGCGAATTTGCAATCGGCATGTGGGTCGTTGCCGAGCTTGTGCATCTGCTCGTCGCCTTGGATCCCATCATCAACGGCGAAACCGGTGTTTCGATGATCGGACTCAATGCCTTTGGTCCGGATGCCCGGCGGGACTACAATTATTGGCTGGCGCTTACGGTCATGGTGGTGCTGCTCGGCACTGTATTCGCGCTGCTGCGCGGCCGCCTCGGAGCTTCAGTGCAGGCCATTCGCGACGACGAGGATGCCGCCGAATCCGTCGGCGTACGTGTGCTCGCCGGCAAGCGCACCATCTTTTTCCTCGCCGCCGTCGGCTGCGCGCTCGCCGGCAGCCTTTGGCTCGCCACCTCAATCAGCTTCCAGCCCCGACAGTACTTCGGTATTCAGTGGACCGCCTACATGATTTTCATGGTGTTGGTCGGCGGCCTCGGCACTTTCGAGGGCCCGATCATCGGCGCTGTCATTTTCTTCCTCATCGAATATCTCTTCGGCGAAACCGGCGTTTGGTACCTGGTCGGCCTCGGCGGTGCGGCTATTGTGTTCGCGCTGTTTCTGCCTCGCGGTTTATGGGGAACCGTGGAAGACAGATTTGGGATTCGGTTGCTTCCAGTCGGCTATCGGTTGCGCTTATTCAACTCCAAGATCGCCGCCGCGCAGGGCGGAGAACAAGGCGACCGCTCACCGGCGTAAACGGCGCGCGCGCTTTTGCCCCTAAGCCGGCTCTGCTAGCGTGGATCTCATGGATGCCGCGCAGCCCGTAAAGCTCGAAGACGTCGGACCTTCGCCCGAAGCCGGCCGCGTCACTCCAATGATGGAGCAATACATCGAGATTAAGACGGCCAATCCGGACTGCTTGTTGTTCTACCGGATGGGCGATTTCTACGAACTTTTCTTCGACGATGCCGAGATCGCTTCGCGAGCGCTCGGCATCGTGCTGACTAAGCGCGGCAAGCACCTCAATCGCGACATTCCGATGTGCGGCGTGCCGGTCGAACGCGCGGACGAATACTTGCATCGGCTGATCGTGCTCGGCCACCGCGTCGCGGTCTGCGAACAACTCGAGGATCCTGCGGAAGCGCGCAAGCGCGGCGCCAAAAGCGTCGTGCGGCGCGACGTCGTTCGCCTGGTGACGCCCGGTACGTTGACGGAAGATTCGCTGCTCGACGCCGGGAGCAACAATTACCTGCTGGCGCTGGCGCGCGCCCGCATTGCCGCCGGCGAGGACCAGTTTGCGCTGGCGTGGATCGACATTTCGACCGGTGAGTTTCGCGTGCGCGAATGCGAGCGCGCGATGCTCCCCGCCGAGATCGCCCGCATCGAGCCCGGCGAGATTATCGTTTCCGACGCGCTTTATTCGGATCCCGAATGGGCGCCCTATTTGCGTACGCTGCCGGCGGTCACTCCACTCCCTCGGGACGTGTTCGATGCGGCGACCGCCGAGCGAAGGCTCGCCGCGTTCTTTGGCGTGGCGTCGACGGCAGCGTTCGGTTCGTTCGCGCGCCTGCAATTGGCGGCGGCAGCGGCGGCCATCACCTATGTGGAGCGCACCCAAATCGGCAAGCGGCCGCCATTGGCGCCGCCAGTGGCAGAGAGAGCCGGCGCGACACTCGCTATCGACCAGGCGACGCGCGGCAATCTCGAATTGATGCGGACCTTGGCGGGCGAGCGATCGGGTTCGCTTTTCACCGCAATCGATCGCACCATGACCGCAGCCGGGACCCGGCTATTGGCGCAACGCCTGTCCGCACCGCTTACCGATCCGGTGGAGATCGGCCATCGGCTCGATGCGGTCGATGCATTCGTGGTCGATGGATCTGCACGGGACGACATGCGCGAGCGGCTCGAATCGGCGCCTGACCTTGCCCGCGCACTTTCGCGCATCGCCATCGGCCGCGGCGGTCCGCGCGATCTGGCCGCGATTCGCGACGGCATTTTTGCCGCGGCCGGAGCCGTCGCACGCCTCTCGGCGCTGCCACAGGTCCCGCGCGACATCGGCGAAGCGGTCCGGGCGCTGCGCCGGGCCGATCCGGCGCTCGCCGGCGAATTAAAGCAAGCGCTCGCCGAGGAGCTCCCGGCGTTCCGCCGCGACGGCGGCTTTGTGCGCGCCGGCTATGAAGTAGCGCTCGATGAGGCCCGCGCCCTGCGCGACGAATCCCGCCGCGTCATCGCCGCCTTGCAAATCCGTTACGCCGAGACGACCGGCGTCCGCTCGCTGAAAATCCGGCACAACAACGTGCTCGGCTATTTCGTTGATGTCACCGCGCAGCACGGCGAAAAATTGCTGGCGGCGCCGTTTAATGCGACGTTCATCCACCGCCAAACGCTCGCCGGCCAGGTCCGCTTCACGACAACCGAACTCGGCGAACTTGAAACAAAAATCGCCAATGCCGCCGACCGAGCGCTGGCGCTCGAGCTTGAGATTTTCGACCGTCTCACTGCCGCGGTGACGGCCGCGAGCAGCGCCATCAAGGCGGCCGCCGATGCGCTCGCGATGATCGACGTCGTGGCGGCGCTGGCGACGCTTGCGGTGGAGCGCGACTACGTGCGTCCGGAAGTCGATGACAGTCTCGCGTTTTCGATCAGCGGCGGCCGACACGCGGTCGTAGAACAAATGCTTGCCGCCGGCGGCGGACCATTTGTCGCAAACGATTGTGACCTTTCACCACCTGCGCAAGAAAACGCCGGGCGCATCTGGCTCGTCACCGGACCCAATATGGCCGGAAAATCGACCTTCCTGCGCCAAAACGCGCTGATCGCCGTGCTCGCGCAGATGGGCAGTTTCGTGCCAGCACGAGCCGCGCATATCGGCGCGATCGACCGATTGTTTTCACGCGTCGGCGCCGCCGACGATCTGGCGCGCGGGCGTTCGACCTTTATGGTCGAAATGGTGGAAACAGCGGCAATCCTCAATCAGGCCGGCGAGCGGGCGCTGGTGATTCTGGATGAGATTGGGCGCGGCACGGCGACATTCGACGGACTATCGATCGCGTGGGCGACGATTGAGCATTTGCACGAAGCGAACCGCTGCCGCGCGTTATTCGCCACGCATTTCCACGAAATGACCGCGCTCGCCGCCAAACTTAGCCGGCTACATAACGCCACCATGCGGGTGAAGGAGTGGCACGGCGACGTCGTCTTCCTTCACGAAGTCGTCCCCGGCGCGGCCGATCGTTCCTATGGCATCCAGGTCGCCAAGCTTGCCGGCCTGCCGGCGAGCGTGATCGAACGCGCCAAAATCGTGCTGGCGCAGCTTGAGGCCGAGGACCGCAGGTCGCCGGCGCGCAAGCTGATCGATGATTTACCGCTGTTCGCCGTGACGCGACACGCCGCCACCGGCCCCGTGGCGCCCGCCGATTCAGAGCTCAGCGCCTTGATCGACGCTCTCGCCGCGCTCCATCCGGACGAAATGTCGCCGCGCGACGCACTCGAAGCGCTCTACGCGTTGAAGGAACGGCTGGCTAAGTTGCGATCCTGATCTCCACTCAGTCGCTCTTGCGCCGAAAGAGAAAGAGCGCGCCACTCCAAGCCAAGCAGACACAGAGCGAAGCCAATAGCGCCGGCCACACCCCGATGCGAGCGACGAGGTAGTGCAGCGCGAGTCCGCCAAGCCCGAGCCCAATCAGAAAAATCTGCGTATGCGCCATCATGCTGGCGGTGGCTTTGCCGCCAATGCGCGGCTGCATAATGGCGATTGAGCTGCCGAGGATGATCGGAAACAACGCAAACATGCCGGAGGCGAATGCGCCGATCGCCGAACTCGCCGTCGTCACCACGGCGACGACCAGCGCGACGGTGAGCGCGCGCAGCGGAATGTCGAAGCAGGTACGGACGAACTTGATCGGTCCGCCGGCAGTGCGATAGCGCCGGCTTAGTGGGATGGTGACCGCAAAGATCGCCGCAGAAACCGCCACGGCGCTGATTGGCGTCCAATCGACGGAGCGGAGCGCGTAGGCGACCGCAAACCACACGATTGTCGCCACGCCGAGGCTCACGACGAGCCCGTGCCGTTGCGCGAGCACCGCGTAAACCAACGCGAAGATGCCCACGGCGCCACTTATGGCGATCGTACCGATCGCGCTGGCGGCGATAAACTCAGGCGGCTGTTCCAGCGCAAGGATGACATAGGCGGCGCCGGCTGCCGTCGGCAGCGCGCCGATCAATGCGGCGACGAAAGGTCCGCTGCGCTCGACCGCGACCGAAACGACGACAACGACCGTCGCCGTCGACGCCATCTTCAGCGCAAGACCGATCCAAAAGAGGAGCTCGGGAGACAGCATCGGAATTGCCGAACGGCGCCGTCATCTCTGTAGAGCGCGGAGAGAGATGCGACGTCACGCCCGATTGAGCCGAATATCCACCGGCGGGCCGTTTTTGATGGTTTGATAAACGACGCAATAACGCTCGGTCAGCTTAAGAAGCTGTGCGAGCTTGTCCTGCGACGCCTCGGTGTCGAGGTCGAAGTGCAAACGGATCTGCTTGAAGCCGACCGGCGCATCCTTGGCAACGCCGAGCGTGCCGCGGAAATCGATGTCGCCTTCGGCCGAAACCGCTCCGGACTTGAGTGGGATGTCGAGCGCGGTCGCCACCGCTTTCAGTGTCACGCCGGCGCAAGCGACGAGTGCCTCAAGCAACATGTCGCCGGAGCACAATTCGAGACCAGCGCCGCCGGTCGCCGGATGCAGACCTGCTACCGCCAAAGCGCGCCCGGTTTCGACCTTGCAGGCGATATTCGTATCGTCGAGCGCGCCCTTGGCTTTCAAAGTGATCACGGCAGCCTCCGGCGATGTTTTGTAACGATCCTTGATCGGCGCCTGAAGCGCGCGCAGCCCCGCTGAGTCCATGGCAGGTCCTTTTTCTATGCTGTTGGCAAAAGTGCGATTTGCTACCAACCGCTAACCCGGAGTGAGCACGAGCCGGCCGACGACCTTGCCGGCCTTCAGCTCGTTCAGCGCGTCGTTGACCGCCGCAAGCGGCCGCGTGCTGACCGGCAAATCGGGCGCGCCTTTGCGGCGCACGAGATCAAGAAGCTCGGCCATTTCGGTGAGGCTGCCGACATATGAGCCTTGAATGCTCATGGCGCGCAGCGGCAGCGACGGCAACGGCACAGTGATGTCGCCGCCAAACAGCCCCACAATGATCAGCTTGCCGCCCTTGATCAGGCTATCGAGGGCGAGCATTACGGTACGCGTAGCGCCGACGAGGTCAATCACCGCCCACGCACCGCCCCCGGTCGCCTCGATAATCTGCTTTGCCGCATCGGCGGCCGCACCGTCGATCGCGGCTTGCGCGCCGGCCTTGAGCGCCGCCTGCCGCTTGACCGGGTCGATATCGACGACGATCGCAGCCTTGCCGCCCATGGCGCGGTGCAGCGCCAAGCACATGAGCCCAAGCCCGCCGGCGCCGATGATCACCACCGGCTCCTCGAATAACACCGGGCCGATTTTCTTGAGCGCCCCATAGGTGGTGATCCCCGAGCAGGCGAGCGGCGCCGCGCGTTCAGGCGTGATGCCGCCGATGTCGAACAGATAGCGCGGGTGCGGCACCAGCAGGTGATCAGCGTAGCCGCCGGAGCGGAAAACGCCGATGCTGAACGGCGTACGGCAAAACTGCTCGTCGCCGCGCCGGCAGACTTTGCATTCCCCGCAACCGAGCCACGGATGAACCAGCCTTCGCTCGCCGATCTTGACGCCGCGGACGTCCGGTCCGACGGCGACGACTTCGCCGACATTCTCATGGCCCATGGTCAGCGGCAGTTTGACGCCACGGTCGCTGAGCTTGAGCTTCTTGCCGCCGCCCAGATCGTAATAGCCGTCCCAAATGTGCAGATCGCTGTGGCAGACGCCGGCCGCGACCACTTTGAGCAGGACTTCGCTCCCGGTTGGCTTCGGGGTTGGCCGTTCCATCGGCTGCAACGGCGCGCCGCATTCACAAACGTCATAGCTTTTCATCGGACTTTCTCCTCCCTGGCGCTTTTTTCATTTCATCCACCCTAAGCTAGCATATCAACGCCTACCGGCCCCACCCGGCCACGCGCCTCGCCCGACGATGACAGCGGCCGGCGCCTCGTTTATGACGAAAGCCCGATGCTTGAAATTCACCGCCCCTCGCGCGGCGCGAGCGAACTTCTCGACAGTGCGTCGATCGCCGCCGATCTGGACGCGCTCGCGGAGAGCCATGCGGGCCGAGAGCGCGAACTGCGTGCCGCGGTTGCGCGCCGTCTGAAAGCGGCGCTGGTGCAAGCGCGCACGCGGGCGGAGGAGTTGTTACTCGAGGACCGTCACGGCCGGCGCTGCGCGGAACGACTGTGCCAGGCGCAGGATGAAATCATCCGCATTCTGTTCGAATTCACGACCAGCAAGCTCTATCCGCCGCAGGTCCACTCCCAGGCCGAACGCATGGCGGTAATAGCAACAGGCGGCTATGGCCGCGGCCTACTGGCGCCGGGCTCCGACATCGACCTCTTGTTCCTGTTGCCTTACAAGCAAACCGCCTGGGGCGAATCCGTTGCCGAGGCGCTGCTTTATTGCCTGTGGGACCTCGGACAAAAAGTCGGCCACGCGACGCGTTCGATCGACGAATGCATCCGCCAGGCCAAAGCGGACATGACCATCCGCACGGCGCTCCTTGAAGCGCGGCGGCTGTACGGCGACCCCAAACTCTTTGATGAACTCAGCACCCGCTTCGACAAGGAGGTGGCGCAGGGCACCGCGCCAGAGTTCGTCGCCGCGAAGCTCGCCGAGCGCGAGGAACGCCACCGCCGCGCCGGACAATCGCGCTACCTGGTCGAGCCCAACGTCAAAGACGGCAAGGGTGGGCTGCGCGATCTGCACACCCTGTTCTGGATCGCCAAGTATGTCTACCGCGTTCGCGAGCCCGAGGAACTGATTGATCGAGGCGTTTTCGACCGCGACGAATACAACATGTTCCGCCGTTGCGAAGACTTTCTCTGGTCGGTTCGTTGCAACATGCATTTCCTCTGCGGTCGGGCCGAGGAACGGTTGTCATTCGACATCCAGCGCGAGATCGCGGTGCGGCTGGGCTACACCGAACATCCCGGCTTGCGCGACGTCGAACGCTTCATGAAACACTACTTCCTCACCGCCAAGCATGTCGGCGATTTAACCGCCATCCTCTGCGCTGATCTGGAGGAACGACAGGCGAAGCCGGCGCCGGTGCTGAGCCGGGTCATCGCGCGTCTGCGCCCGGCCCGCGCCAGCCGCCGTCAACTGAGCGAGACCGCGGATTTTTTCATCGATAACAACCGCATCAATCTCGTCCGCCCCGGCGTGTTCAAGCGCGATCCAGTCAATCTCATCCGGCTGTTTTATTTGGCGCAGAAACACAATCTCGCCATTCATCCCGAGGCCATGCACGCCGCTACGCGGTCGCTCAACCTGATCGACGCCAAAGTCCGCGGCGACAAGGAAGCCAACCGGCTGTTCTTGGAAATTTTGACGTCCAAAAACGAGGCCGAGACCGTGCTTCGCCGCATGAACGAGGCCGGCGTGCTCGGCAAATTCGTCCGCGCGTTCGGGCGGGTCGTGGCGATGATGCAGTTCAACATGTATCATCACTATACGGTGGACGAGCACCTCCTCCGCTGCATCGGCGTGCTCAACGAAATCGAGCGGCACGCCGCTCCGGACATCGCCTTCGCCAGCGACCTTATCGGCACGATACAGCCGGAGCATCGGCGGCTCCTCTACGTCGCGCTGTTTTTGCACGATATCGCCAAGGGCCGCATCGAAGATCATTCCGTCGCCGGCGCGCGCATCGCCCGGCGGTTGTGCCCGCGGCTTGGCTTGAACGCTGCCGAAACCGAGCTCG
>Ga0335081_10020372_pt1 | contig 10726 bp, 10 predicted proteins | sample Lox_Sample_35_FD_206713 | JGI IMG/M metagenome (GOLD analysis project Ga0335081, IMG submission 206713) | Soil microbial communities from Loxahatchee National Wildlife Refuge, Florida, United States - Lox_Sample_3.5 | ecosystem: Environmental > Terrestrial > Soil > Wetlands | place: USA... | reverse complement strand
CGCCTCGAGCATCTCCTACACCGCCTTCCGGCTCTTCATGGACATGAAGAGCGGCATATTCGAGCGCTTCCAGTCCATGCCGATCGCACGCTCGTCCGTCCTCTGGGCGCACGTGCTGACCTCGCTGGTCGCCAGCCTGGTCTCGGTCGTGGTCGTCGTGGGTGTCGCCCTGCTCATGGGCTTCCGCTCCGGGGCAGGCGTACTTGCCTGGCTCGCGATCGCCGGCATCTTGGTCCTGTTCACCCTGGCGTTGACCTGGCTCGCCGTCATCGCGGGCCTGTCCGCGAAGACCGTGGATGGCGCAAGCGCGTTCGCCACCGCAACCATGCCCGGACCGGTGCGCGCATTCGCCGAGAACCAGCCGGTGACGCCCATCGTCAACACGATCCGCGACTTGTACGCGCAGCAGCCCATCAGCACCGGCATCTGGATCGCCCTGGCGTGGTGTGTCGGCATCCTCATCGTCGCCTACGCCCTCGCCATGGCCACCTACCACCGCAAGATCGCCTAGAGCGCGTCCGGCGGATGGGGCGAACAGAAGCGCCAGGGAAGTCGCCTTGGACCCATCGGTCTGGGTGTGGACAGCAGGCAGGACGACCAGGGCGCAGTGCAGCCGGGGCCCGAAGTGGCGGGCAGGAGGTTCGACCATGACCGAAGGATCGGGCGCGAAGGGCGATCCACCCCGCCACCTCTAGGCCGAAGTTCCCCCCAAGCCGATCGGTCGACGCGTTTGACCAGGTGGTGAAGACCTTGATCACTGAAAATACATGACTACGTAGTCATGAGCTGAGGCTGTTTCGCCTGGTCAACGCCTATGTCGCTTCGCCAGCGGGGGGAACTACGGTCTAGGCCAGTTCGAAGTCGAATTTGCCGTCCATGGCAATGAACTCCAGGCAGTCGTCATCATTGCTGGCCGCCGCGCTGACGTGGTTAACCCGGCGGGCATCAGCATGAAGTCACCTGCCCGCAGGACGGTGGCGGTTTCGCGGGATTCGCCGTCGACCCAGTGAACCGAGCTTCCTGAGATCACGATGACGCGTTCGTCGCTGGAGTGCCGGTGCGGCGGCGACTCGAAGCCTGCCGGGACCCGCATGAGGGCGCCGTAGGGGCCGGTCGCCGGGTCGCCCCACAGGGCGGTGATGACTGGGCTGCCCGGATTGGCGGGATCGACGGGGTGCCACTGACGGTCGCCAAGGAGCATGGTGACATCGGCCGGTGGGGGCGCGGCTGGACTGGCGGTCATGACAGTTCCGTCCTGGGTGTCAGTGCCGGCGCCCGGGTGACGGCGGCCGGGCCGCCGCGGCACATTGTCGGCCGTCGAGCCCAACGACGACGAGGTCGAAGCGTGGAAGGCCACGCTGTCCGGCCCGCCGGATTCGTTCGCCAACCTGACGCAGGACTACTTCACACCCGAACGGTGGTATCCCAAGAAGTAGCCGCCCCGGTTCAGCGACGCTGGTCTGCCGCAGCGAGCCGTAGTGGCCGCCGCAACCAAGGCGACGACCAGACACCCCCGGCCCTATGACTGTGTCAAGTGTCCGCATAACGTCCGGATCTGGCGCCAGTTAGGCGGGTCGGGGTGCATCTGGGACGCCCCAGGCTCGTAACGGACTGTGATGGCCACCTGCACGTTATAGGCACATTGCTGAGCGCCGAACCCGTCACGGCCGGCAGTTGAGACTACTGGGCGCTCGAATTTTAGGCGCCGCCGACGGCCCTGCTGGGCTGCCCGCGGTGCTCAGCGGCCCACGGCGCGGCGTGCGGGGTGCGCTACCGGGGCCCGCCCCTCGGCCGGCGCCTGCTGGCCCTGTCTGCGTCACGGGCCGGCGACGCGGCCGCCCAGGCCCGTCACCTGTCCGCGGTTCGCCAGCGGGCTGGCTGTCCTCATGGGCTCCGCTCCGGGGTCCTTGCGGACGAGGTGGTAGATCACGAAGCTGCCGGCCCGGCCGACCGGGCCGGCCGTTCGCTCACCGGCCAGGTCGAAATCGGTGCCGAAGCGGCGGCGCAGATCGTCGGCGCTGACGCCCTGGGCGCCGAGCAGGCGCCAGGTCGCCGGCGGAGCTGAGATGCCGGCCAGGTAGAGGTCAGCGCCCGGCATGGTGAGGGCAGCGACCTCGGTGGCATAGGAATCCCGGAGCCTGGCCGGGATGGCGTGGTAGCAGCCGATGTCGATCACCAGGTCGAAATCGCCGTTGACTGCGGCCTGGCGCAGGCGGGTGACGTCGGCTACCACGAAGCTGGCCGAGGACCCGCAGGCGGCCGCCCGCGACCTGGCGGTCCCGATCGCTTCGGGAACGAAGTCCACTCCCACCGCCTCCCACCCCTGGCTGGCGAGGTAGATGGCGTCGGTCCCGGTGCCGCAGCCGAGGTCAAGGGCGCGGCCGGCGGGGCGGCCCTGGATCAGCCCGGCCAGTTCGGGCCGGGGCTCGGCGCTGTCCCATCTGGGCCGGCCGGCGCGGTAAGCGAGCCGGTAGAACAGAGAGTCAATTCTCATGACATTCCTCCCTTGACCGAGGCCGGAGCTGGCTGGCTTGCCAGCCCATCTGCGCCGCCGTGGACCGTGCTGGAACTGGCAGCGTCGGGCTCTCGTGTTACCTCAATTGCTAAGTAGCTTTGTTACTAAGCAGTATAGTCACCCGCTATACTCAGGTCAAATGACAACCCCAGGACCAGAGATGATGGCGGCGAGCCTGCAACGATTCGGCCTCGCGCGAGACCAGATGCGGTCCGCGCTGGCCAGCGGCGCGGGAATCAGCCCCGCCGACCTCGACGCGCTCGAGCACCTGGAGGCCGACGGCCCGCTCACCCAGCGCCAGCTCGGCGACCGGCTGTCACTCACCTCGGGGGCGATTACTATGCTCGTCGACCGGCTGGAACGAGGCGGCTGGGTCCGGCGCCGGCCCCACCCCACCGACCGCCGGTACGTTCTGGTCGAACTCTCGCCGCAGGCCGCCGAGCGCACCCCCGGCGGCCTGGCCGCCTACCACGCCCAGATCAGGGCGATCGCAGCCAGCGTTCCCGCAAGCCAACAAAACGCGATCAGGAGCTTCCTTCACGCCGCAGCCGAAGCGGCATCCAACGCGGCGGCCGAACTGCGCCACCGCCCCCCGCAGGAGTAAGCCCGCTCAGGCTAAGCCTGTGACCCGATCCGCGGGTCAGCCAGCCGTCAAGCCCGCCGCCGGCCCAGTCACCGCACCGGTCACCCGGTCGGCACCAGCGCTATCAGCCAGCTCGGACCAGCCCTGCGCGACATCGCGATGCCTCCACACTGGCCTTGCCCGGACCACGAGCCCGCCCACCGCTCCAGCAGGGGCCACGCGCCGAGCCCGAACAGCCGTCATGTGGAGCCACGGCGGCAGAGCGTCCGCCCTCTAGAGCTGCCCAGAACGGCGGTTGTGCCTGTCCTCCGCAGTGCGAGCCGGTAGCGGCTCGCGCGACTTGGGCTGGGGAAGATGCAGCATTACCATCGGGCGCGCTTGGCAGCGGCGGTGATTGGCCCTGTCTGGCGCCGGCGGACACGATCACGGTCAACGACCACCATGCTCGGCGGCGGCTGGCAGCCGCGGCTCAGGCTGCGTGGTTTATGGCCGAGTCCACGGTCTTGCTGGCCCGGCGCAGTTTCGATGCCCATGGTGATCTGGGAGAAACCGTAGATCAGGGCGAACAGGCCGAACAGCAGCGCCAAGGTGACCGCGCCGATGTTGGGGTCGGCGAACAGCACCACGCCGAACAAGATCGACACCAGCCCGGTGATGATGAACAGCGCGCGGGTGCCAGCGGTCTCCCCGCGCTGGAAGGCGGCGAAGATCTCGAAAACGCCGCCGACGAACGCCCAGATCCCCACCACCAGCACCAGCACCAGCGCGGTGGGCCCGGGCCAGACCAGGGCGATCACCCCGGCCGCCAGGTCGATCAGCGCGAGCAGCAGGTGGCCGAGCACCGGCCCGGCGGTGCGGCTGCTGAAGGCGCGCATCGCCTGCAGGCCCGCGGCGATGAACGCGTAGACCGCGAACAAGATGACCAGCGCGTAAATCGTCACCTGGGGCCAGGCGATGGCGATGATCCCGACGATGACGGAGAGAACGCCGATCAGGATTAACGAGGTCGATGATGACCTGAGCACCGATGCCGGTCTGTGCGTGGAAGTTGACGCGGACATGACGGGTATTCCTTCCGTTCGGCTGGGATTTCCTTTCATTTGTCCTGGGTGCGTGGCCGCGGCCTTCGCCCCCCGGTGCGGAGGGATTGGCCACGGAGAGGCTGTCACCAGCCAGTATTTCTCGGCTGGCCGCCCGTGGAAGGGTGCGAAAAACACAACAGCCGGTGATGCAGACCGCGTGGTAGATGCTGTTAGACCCCGGCGGCCAGCACCACGGTGCTGTCGCCGCTGACCAGGCCGGGCCCGGTGCAGGATGTCCCGTTGTGCAGCTTTCAGCTCGAACTGGGGCCGGCGGCAGCTGACCGCGATTGTATGCAAGCCTGGTTGTCATGGGCGCAGCCGCGGTGACATGCCCACGGTGCGGTGTCCGCTATGACCTGCCGGACTCACGGCAGCCTGGCCGGGGCAGATGGCCCAGCGCGATCGCGCATTGGCACAGACGGCGTCGTGAGCATCCGGGTGAACGATGCTGTGGTGCACCAGTGCCAGCCGGGCATTGACCCGGGTACCGGCCAGAAGGCCTGGCGCCCTGCCCGGACGGTCGGCGAGCATCCCTGAACCTCGGGACTTGGCGTGTCCGCTCCTCGCAGCCGCCCAGGGGATCCCGCGAGCCGTCTGCCGGCACTGCGGCAGCGATCATCCCGGAGCCGGAGTGCCCCGCCGGAGGCCACTGGACTCACGGCTCCGGAGGCCGCCTGCCCGGCCTGGCGGAAATGCGCTGCTGACCTGCCCACGTCTGGGAGCCGTCCTCGGACGCCCGCCAAGATCGTTGCGTGTATATTCCGGATCATGGTGCCTGCCGTCCCGCCAGGGCCTGTCGTTATGCTTCTCGTGGATCGGGGGCACCCAGCGGACCTTAGAAGGGACCAACATGCCGAAACCGACGATCGTTCTTGTTCACGGAGCATGGGCCGACGGATAGAGCTGGAACGCCGTATCGACCGAGCTTCAGGGCCAGGGCTTCACCGTCCTGACTCCGCCTAACCTCCTGCACGGGGTGGCGGGAGACGCCGCGTACGTTGCGTCGTTTCTTGCGCAGCGCACGACCGGTCCTGTCGTCCTGGTCGGCCATTCCTATGGGGGCGTGGTGATCACGAACGCCGGTACCGCTGGTGGTGATGTCAAGGCGCTGGTGTACGTCGACGCGTTCATCCCCGAGGTGGGTGAGAATTGCTTCCAGATCCTGGGCGGCTCGGGCTCCGCGCTCGACGTTCCCGACCCGACCGCCGTTTTGGATATCGCCGGCTACCCCGGAGCCCCGGAAGGGGACGCCGAGGCGTTTCTCAAGCCATCGACCGTCCATGATGCCTTCGCGCAAGACCTCCCCGAGGCGGACCGGTGGCTGATCGTCGCAAGTCAGCGCCCGATCACCCTCGGTGCGAACACCGCGCCGACAGAGACCGCGGCGTGGAAGACCATACCGAGCTGGGCCGTGATCGGAACCGAGGACCGCGTCATCCCCCCGGCCACACAACGCAGCATGGCGGAGCGGGCGGGCTCGACGATCACCGAAGTCGCGGGATCACACGTGTCGATGGTGTCCCATCCTGCGGCCGCGATCGAGGCCATCCTGGCAGCCGTCGCCGCCATCGACGATTAGGAAGAAACCCCGCACTATCAGCCTGGGAAGTCTGTGTCGCTGCTCGTGTGCTACCTGCTGACCCTGTGACCTGCGGGGATCTTGATGGTGTGTCCGCGAGTGACCGTGACTACCCGTGGGCACTCCTGGCCTCCGCGCTGCTGCACGTCCCGATCGGCGCGGCCTGCATCAAGGCCGTGCAAGCCGACCGCCCGCTGGCCAAGGCCGAGTGGGCCGCAGCAATCAGGCCCTGCCCGCAGGCAGGGAACTGGGCACCGATGACTGCCAGTCCTACGCACAGTGGCTTACCCGCGGCCAGGTTCCCAGCGGCACCGGCGCCTGACGCCGGCCAGGGACCGCGTCCTTTGCCGCCCCAGCTGCCGCGCATCGGCCAGGCGGTGGAGCATCCTCGTGCCGATCAGGCGGCTCGGCGCGCGTTGCCGTAGAACTCCTCGATCACTGAGCGGTCCGTACGTTGGCGGGTGGTGTCCGGCCGTACGCAAAGCAGTCTGCAGCCCGGTCGCGGACGGCCCGGCCTGCCCTGAACGGCGGCGGCAGCGTGCGCCGTTCTTTCAGGGAAGTTCACGATGCCCGTGATCAGGCACAACAGCTGGGGCAGATCCTGGCGATGGCACCATCTACGGTTCATAGCTGAGAGCACCAAAAATGGGACCACGCGAGCACAAGACGCCCGCCCGGCTGCAGCCAGGACCCGTGTTTTTGCGGGCCAGCGTGGCGGAGGGATAGGGGATTCGAACCTGAAGGGTTCGCCCTTACACGCTTTCCAGCAATGCTGACCAACGTTCGCCGGCGTCTGCCACCGTCCGCCGCCTGCGCGAACACGATTAGGATGGCCGCCGGTGAACGGTGCCGGACGGGGTGAGACCCAAACCTGAGACCACGATCGTCGAGCTAAGGGCGACCGGTTCGTGTCTGAGGGGAGACTAGGGCCTCTCGCCCGTATCGTCGCTGCGGGCGCAGATCCCTGGCTACGCGTCTGACCAGCGGCCCCGGCCCGACTGTGACTGACCGTGGGCGACGCCGGAAGGTCATGGGACCTTGGGCTCTGTGTTCGAGCGCGCCGCAGTGGAACTGTGTGGGAGTGGTGACGTACCGCCGGGGCAGCGAAGAGCCCATCCGGTCGCGAGGGGGGCCCGGCGTGATGAGGCGCGCTGCCGGGGCTGTTGTTCTCGGGCTGAGCGCCGGTGGGTATCCGCTGACACAGCTCGCCGTCCGCCGCTGGGGGGCCCGTGGTGCGGCGGTGGTGGAGTCGGTCTGCGCCGGGCTTGCCATCCGGGATGCCTCGATGGTGGCCGGTGGCCTCCCGCGCAGGCTTCGCCCGGTCCCGGCGGCGCTGCTGCGCCTGGAACTGGCCGCCGGCGTGGTGGCCGTACTGGCCGGATTGCCCTCGCTGCTGAACGCCCGGCGGCCCGGCCCGCCGTCACCAGCAGGGGCCGGCTGCGCGGGCAAGGTGTGGCGCGCGGCTGTTGCCACGTTGTTCGCGGTCCACACCATCAGGTTCCGGATCTACCTGCGGCCAGATCGGGGCCGGAGGCCGGTGCAGCCCGAGATCAGCCCGGCCCTGGCTGCGGCCGTCTGGTCAGACGGGCAGCATCAGGCCGTGCCCGGATGCTCCCGGAGGTAGCCGGCGGTGCCTTTGAAGACGATCCGCACCCCAGGCGGGCAGATGCCGGTGTACGTGGCCGTTCCCACGGCAGCGGGGCCCTGGCCGGGGGTGGTGGTCATTCACGATTTCGGCGGCATGAGCCAGGACCTGCGGAACCAGGCTGACTGGCTGGCGGGCGAGGGGTACCTGGCTGCGGCGCCTGACCTGTACTACTGGGGCAGCCGGGTCCGCTGCCTGTGGACCATCATGCGCGAGATCGCGGCCGGCCAGGGCCGCACGTTCGACGACATCGACAGCGCCCGGGACTGGCTGTCGCGCCAGGCCCAGTGCACCGGCAAGATCGGTGTCATCGGGTTTTGCATGGGCGGGGCCTACGCGGTGGCGCTGGCCCCCGGCCATGGCTACGCGGCTGCCAGCGTCAACTACGGCGGCTGCCCCAAAGACGCCGGGCAGGCACTGGCAGGCGCCTGCCCGATCGTGGGCAGCTACGGCGGCCGGGACCGCTCGCCGATGGGCCGCAGCGCCGCGCCCCGGCTGGAGAAGGCGCTCACCGCGCTCGGCGTGGACCATGACGTCAAGGTGTATCCGGGCGCGGGCCACGGGTTCATCAACGACCCCGACCCGGCGGACGCGACGCCGCTGCTGATCTTCCTGGCGAAGATATCCGGGACCCGCTACCACGAGCCATCCGCCCGGGATGCACGACGCCGCATCGCCGCCTTCTTCGGCACATACCTGAAGAACTGACCGCGCCGCGCAGCCCACAGCGAGAATGACTGTCTTTCCGGCGCCGGATCTTGGCGTCGCCCTAGGTCATCGCCTGCGCGGCGACGCCGAGGTGCCGAATGCCCTGATCATGGCGAAGGATCACCCGGTGACGGGTCTTCCGAACCGGCACCTGGCAGCCTTCTGACCCTTCGCGCCGGACGCGGCCACCGCCGCCCTTGGCGGTGGGACCGCTATGCATGCCTGGCCAGGACTGCCGAGGCCACATCAGGGCGGGCGGCGGCGTTGATCCCCCGGTGAGATGCGTTAGTCTTGCGCTGACCTGCGCATATCACATCGGGGGCGCGGCTTGGTCGGGAGCGGATGTGAGGTGGCCGGGTTTGCGGGTCCTGCTGGCGGCTCTTGGCCCTATGGCCACCTGAGTTGGCATGCCTAGCGCGAGACGAAGTTGGGGCCGGGGAGACCGCTCGCGCGAGGTCAGGTCTGCTGCAGGGCGGCTTCGGCCCGCCGTTTGACCCCGCGCAGCAGGTTCGCCGCGGTGATGGCCTCGCCCCAGATCAAGACGATGGGAACGGCGTAGGCCGGGAAGGGCCAGGGCCCGCAGCTGAGCCGCATGCGGCGGATCAGCCGGGTGGTGCCGGGCTGTGGTTCGGTCAGCAGGTAGCTGGCGCTGAGCTCGCCAGATATGCCCCGCCGGGGGTTGCCGGGGAGCCGGGCGGGCACCAGGTACCGCAGATGGGTGTCGGTGAGCAGGACGAACGACCTGCCGGGCTCGGCCTGCCGCACAACGTAGTAGGCCGTTCCCGGCGGCCCATCGGCGATGATGTCCCCCACCTGCGGGTTCTGCCAGGCATCGACGATCCGGTCGTCGGCGGCGACCTGATAGCCGGCAGGTGCACTCCCGGCCTGGTGACGGGACAGGCGGCGGTAGTACCAGTCCACGCACCTGTCCCAGAACTTCGAATCCGAGTAGAAACCGGCCCGCCCGTGGCCGATCTGCACCAGCCAAGGCCACACCTGCTGCGGTGGCGCGTTGATCGTCACGGCGTGGGTGGTCTGCGCGATCGGGGATGGCACCAGATCGTCTCCCGGCAGCGGCATCGCCTGTTCCTGTGCGGTGGCCCCGAAGGAGATCTGCGCGGGCCGGCGGGCTCGGCCGCCCGGCTCGCGGGCTCTTTCCGCAGTGGTTGCCCGGGCCGCGCGGGAGCGGCGGCAGGCGGTTGCTGGGAGAGGCGGGCGGAGAACGACGCCAGGCCCGCCGCGGCCCGGGCACCGGTCATGGGCCGGCCGTGGCCGCATGCCAGCACATCAGGCTTGAGCTCGGCGAGGGCGGCGACCGACTCCTTCGCCGCAGGCCAGTTCCAGGTGGAGATGTACGGCGGCCCGGCGACCCGATGCTTGCCGGTCAGCAGGCCGGGCAGCGAGTTGAGGTTCACGGTCAAGACCGCGTCGCCGGTGACCAGCACCCGGTCCTTGCTGCGGAAGAACGCCACATGCCCTGGCGTGTGGCCGGGCGTGGGGACCGCCTGCCAGTCCGGCAGGCCGGGCACGCCCGCCGCCGGGTCGAACGGCACGGCGGTGCCTTCCAGGCTGCTGCGTGACACGCTCGCCGCGACCGCCCGCCGCGGCGCCAGCGCCAGCAGCGGGGCGATGAGCCAGCGGTCCAGCGGGTTGGCGTACTGCGGTAGGTACCGCCCCGAAGCCAGCGGCAGTTCGGCCGGGTGCACATGGACCGGCAGGTCCCACAGGCGGGCCAGTTCCCGCGCCGAGCCGGCATGATCGGGGTGGATGTGGGTCAGCAAGATCGCTTCGGGCCGGGTGCCCGCCCCGAACAGCGACTCCGCCGCCGCCCTGATCAGCCGCCCACGGCCAGGCCAGGCGGTGTCGATCAGCACCCAGCCCGGCCCGGACCGCACCAGGTACACGTTGGCCTCGGTCAGCCCGTGCCCCGTCTCTACCCAGTACACGCCCGGGGCAAGCTCTTCGGGCCTGCCCGGCCCGCGATCAGGGACGGGCACACTGCCAGCGGCGCCAAGGGTGGCCGCTTCAGCTGGTTGACCAGCCATACCAGCCCAGCCCCTATGTCCGGCTCTTATGCTCAGGCTGGAGCACGCGGGACACCAGAGGCGAAAGGCCTGCCTGGGAGCAAGGTTACCGGCCGGCATCTTGGCCGATGGGGGTGAGCTCGAATACCGGGTGGCGGTCCGCCTCAGCGGTGAAGTCTTCGGCCGGCGAGTCCCTGCCCGCCTGGAAATACGGCCGCGTGGCCGGGCGATGCGGATGTAACGCTGCAGGATGGGCCCGGACTGCGCGGGCGGCAGCTCCCGGATCGTGTAGTCCCGGCTGACGCGCCCGCGGCGCAGGGCGACCCGCCCGGCCGCGCGCGCGTTGAGCACCCACGAAACCGCGCCGTAAGGGGCGACCAGCCACCGCTGCCCGTCCCGCTGGACGAGGATCACCGGGTTGGTGCGTGGCCGGCCGGTCTTGCGGCCGCGTGTGGTCAGCAGATGGGCCGGCCCAACGCCAGCCCGGGTGAGCATGCCGAAGATCGCGTTGCCGATCCGGTCGGCGCCGCTCATGCGGAACTCACGCACCGGCCGGGCACGCCCGCGCCCGCCGAGGGGAGTCAGTCCCC
>Ga0335081_10020371_pt1 | contig 10726 bp, 10 predicted proteins | sample Lox_Sample_35_FD_206713 | JGI IMG/M metagenome (GOLD analysis project Ga0335081, IMG submission 206713) | Soil microbial communities from Loxahatchee National Wildlife Refuge, Florida, United States - Lox_Sample_3.5 | ecosystem: Environmental > Terrestrial > Soil > Wetlands | place: USA... | reverse complement strand
GTCCAGGCGGAGCTGGCGCCCGACCGCGAGCCGGCGCCGGCGATGGAAACGGACGCGCCGGCGGCGGCGATCCCCGACCCTCCAGCGCCGGCCCCGCCGCCGCCACCGGACCCGGCCCCGCCGCCGCCACCGGACCCGGCCCCGCCGCCGCCACCGGAGCCGGTACCGCCCCCGATCCCAGAGCCACCCCCGATCCCAGAGCCGCCCCCGCCGCCACCGGTCCCTGAGCCCGCGCTCGACATCAAAGCCTTGGCCGAGCTCTCGGAGCGACTGATCGCGTCGATGCGCGAGCTACTCGACGGCTACGAGCGCGTGTTGACGCTCCCTTCCCGACGGCGCGCGGAGTCCACCCACGTGACCATGTCGGCCGGACCGTTCGCGAGCATCGAGGCGCTCCGCGAGTTTGAGGAGGCGCTCGCGCGGGTGCGCGGCGTGCGCGACGTGGCCGTGCGCGGCTACGAAGGAACCGATCGGGCGATCATCGACGTGCGCCTCGCGTAATCTCCAGACAATGGCCAAAGCGATCTCATTTGCACGGGGCGCGCCGTCGCTCGACATCATCGACGTGGACGGCCTGCGGGCCGCGGCCGAGGCCGCGTTCGCCGCCGATCCCGGTGGCATGACCGCCTACGGCACCGCGATTGGCTACCCGCCGTTGCGGGCGTGGATTGCCGAGCGCCACCAGGTCGCGCCCGAGCAGGTCCTGGTCACCAACGGGTCGATGCAGGCCGACGCCTTCTTGTTCGACGCGATGGTCGAGTCGGGCGACTCGGTGATCGTCGAGCGGCCGACGTACGACCGGACGCTGCTCTCGCTTCGCAACCGCGGTGCCGATGTGCGCATGGTCGAGCTCGAGCCCGACGGGATCGACGTGGCTGCGCTCGAGCGCGTGCTCGCGGCCGGTGCCAAGCCCAAGCTCGCCCACATAATCCCCAACTTCCAGAACCCCGCCGGCTACACGCTGTCGGAGCAGAAGCGCGAGCGGCTACTCGAGCTAGCCCGCAGCCACGAGTTCACGATCTTCGAGGACGACCCGTACGTGTCGCTGCGGTTCGAGGGCTCGCCCCTGCCGACGATGCTCTCGATGGACCAAGGCGACTCCGTCGTCTACGCCTCGTCTTTCTCCAAGACCGTGTGTCCGGGGATCCGGGTCGGCTATCTGGTCGGCCCGGCCGAGCTGATCGCCCGCGTCGTCAAGATCGCGACCCAGACGTACATCTCGCCGAACATGGTCTCGCAGGCGATCGTCCACCAGTTCTGCGTCTCCGGTGCGATCGACAAGTCGATCGAGGTCGTCCGCAAGGCCCTGCGCGAGCGCGCGGACACGTTGTGTGCGGCGCTCGAACGCGAGCTTCCCGACGCCCGCTTCGTCAGGCCGATGGGCGGTTACTTCCTGTGGGTCGACCTCCCGCGCGGCACCGATGTCGCGGGGCTGTTCGAGGCGGCCGCCGAGCGCGGCCTCCAGTTCGTGAAGGGCTCTGACTTCGTCCTCGACGGCGCCCAATCGAGCCTCCGCCTCGCGTACTCGGGCGTGACGCCCGAGGAGATCGAGGAAGGCGTCAAGCGCCTGGCCGAGGCCTACCACGATCTGGCCGGCGTCGCCGACGAGCATGCGGCCTGACGAGATCGCCGCCCTCGGCGACCTCGCGAGCGAGGCGGCCGCCGGCGCGACCAGGCAGATCCACGAGCTCCACACGGGCATCGCCGGCCGCGTATGGCGGCGGGTTGGCCCGGCCGCAATCCCGGTCAAGTTCGCCCACGACAGGATCGCCCGGACCGCCTACACCGCCGCCGGCGAGCTGACTCGTGTGGTTGTCCGCGTCGGCGGGCACGCCGCGAGCGTGGCGATTGCCGTGCGGGCGCCCGATTCCCCCTCGATCGAGCGCACGCCCTCCGGCCGGGCCGTGCTCAGCGCGCTCAACGGCGCGTTCGGCGACACGCTCGCGCGCAGCCGCAACCCGCTGGCGCTGAATATGACCTTCCGGCGCCGTGGCCGCGATCTCTCGATCACGCCCGAGTCGCTCGCAGAGGCCTACCCGAACGCCAAATCACGGCTCGCGGTGTTCGTGCACGGCCTGTGCGAGACCGACGACGCCTGGAAGCTCGGGGCCGTGCGGCACATCCCCTACGGGCACCGGATGGAGATCGAGCTCGGCTACAGCCCCCTGTACCTTCGCTACAACACCGGCCGCCACATCTCCGAGAACGGCCGCGAGCTCGCGGGCGTGCTCGAGGATCTCGTCGCCGCGTGGCCGACCGAGGTACACGAGGTCGTGCTAATCGGCCACTCGACGGGTGGGCTGGTCTCCCGCAGCGCTTGCCACTACGGGGCGGACAGCAAATGTGTGGCCAAGGTTCGCCACGTGTTCACGCTGGGGACTCCGCACCGCGGCGCCCCGCTCGAGCAGGTCACGAACGCCGCCAGCGCAGCGCTCGCCCGCCTACCCGAGACGCGGCCGCTGGCCCGCGCGCTGAACCTCCGGAGCTCGGGGATCAAGGACCTTCGCTACGGCTACCTCGTTGACGAGTGCTGGGTCGATCAGGACTGCGACGCCTACCTGCAGAACACCTCGCGTGAGATCCCGTTCCTGCCGACCGCGCGCCACTACTTCATTAGCGCCACGCTGTCGCGCGAGGCCGATGCCCCCGTTGGACGGATCATCGGCGACCTGCTGGTGCTCCGGCCGAGCGCCTGGGCCCATCCGGGACGCGGCAAGCGCATGCAGTTCCCGATCGAGCATTACTACCACCTCGGCAAGGCCAACCACTTCGACCTGCTGAACCACCCGGCGATCTTCGCGCAGATGCGGCGCTGCCTTCAGAGCCAGCGTGCGCTGACCGCCTAGCGCCCGTAACGCTCGCGCCCGAGCACGAGTTGCTCGGGGGGAATCGCCGTGCGCGGCGGTGGCGAGGGGTCGGCCAGCACCGACACCGTCTGGGCGACGCTCGAGGTGACGGTCGCGATCGCGCCGTCAGACCGCACCGACACGTTCGCGCCGTCGTTGGTCGCCACCTCGCCCGTCAACCCCGGCTCGATCCCCGCCTCCTTGAGGTAGTGCAGGAGATCCTCGGCCTCGTTCTCGAGCCGCAGGATCGTGACCTTCGCGCCGGGCTCGCAGTCGGCGAGCGGCACGCCGTCAACGCGTTCGCCGACCCGTATCGGATGGCCATGCGGGCACGTCTTGGCGTCACCGACCGACGCGCGTACATAGGCCTCGAATCGCGGCGTCATCGCGTGCTCGAGCTTCTCGGCCTCCTCGTGGACGTCGTCCCACGGCACCCCGACGGTATCCGTGAGGAAACGCTCGATCATCCGGTGGCGGCTGACGAGCTGCTCGGCGTGCTCGCGTCCCGCGTCGGTGAACTCGATCGTCCGCTCGGCGTTCCGGGCGACATAACCGTCGCGCTCGAGCCGCCCTAGCATCTCGTGCACGGTCGGCGCTGAGAGCTGCATCGCCCGGGCGAGGTTGGCGCCGGTCATCGGCAGCCCGGCCTCGTACAGCCAGAACAGCATCTCGACGTATTCCTCTTCGGCGACGGTGGCGCGGGCTGGGCTCATGGCGTGATCGTATCGGCCCGGCGCAGAGCCCCCATGGCATAGCATCGCGGCCGTGCCGTCGTTGCCACTGAAACCGCCGGTCGAGCCGCAGCTCGCCCGCTCTCGCGCCGGACTCCCCGTCGGCGAGCAGTGGTCGTACGAGCCCAAGTACGACGGCTTCAGGGCGATCGTGTTCGTCGACGGCGAGCCGACCATGATCCAATCGCGGAGCGGCAAGCCGCTCGGGCGTTACTTCCCCGAGCTGTCGTTTCCCTCCGGCCGCTACGTGGTCGACGGCGAGATCGTGATCGACGATCCCGAGGGCGGCCAGGATTTCGGCGCGCTCCAGCAGCGGATCCACCCGGCGAAGTCGCGGATCGACATGCTGGCGGTCGAGACTCCCTCACGGTATGTCGCGTTCGACTTGCTCGCCTACGAGGACGAGTCGTGGCTCGAAAGACCGTTCTCCGAGCGCCGCGCCCGCCTCGAGGAGCTGTGCACGACCGGGATCGACTGCACCCCGCTGACGATGGATCCCGAGCAGGCCGAGCCGTGGCTGCGAAGCGGCGAGGGCGTCGTGGCCAAGGACGTGCGGGCGCCGTACCGGCCCGGCGAGCGCACCGGGATGATGAAGATCAAGCGGGTCCGCACGATCGACGCGGTCGTCGTGGGCTACCGCCCCGGCAAGGAGCCCGGCACGGTCGGCTCGCTGATCCTCGGGCTGTACGACGACGACGGCAAGCTCCACGGAGTCGGGCACTCCTCCGGCCTAAAGGCCGCGGAGAAGCGGGCGCTGGTAGCCAAGCTCGCCCCGTATGAGACCGGCGAGCGCGGTCACGGCGATCCCAGCCGGTGGCAGAGCGAGCGCGACCTCGAGTGGATCGCGCTCCGCCCCGAGCTCGTTGTCGAGGTCACCTTCGACCACGCCAGCGGCGGCCGCATCCGCCACGGGACGAAGATCCTCCGCTGGCGCGACGACAAGTCGCCCTTGGACTGCAAGCTCGAGCAGATGTCTCAGTGATCGACGCCGACGTAATGGTCGTCGGCGCCGGCCTCGCCGGCCTGGTCGCCACCGCCGAGCTCGCCGACGCCGGCCGGCGCGTGATCCTGCTCGACCAGGAGCCCGAGGCGTCGCTCGGCGGACAGGCGTTCTGGTCGCTCGGGGGCCTGTTCCTCGTCGACACCCCCGAGCAGCGCCGGCTGCGGATCCACGACTCGCCCGAGCTGGCCCTACAGGACTGGCTCGGCAGCGCCGGCTTCGACCGTCCCGAGGACGCCTGGCCCCGCAAGTGGGCGGAGGCGTACGTCGAGTTCGCGGCCGGCGAGAAGCGCCAGTGGCTGTATGACCAGGGCGTTCGGTTCGTCCCAACGCCGGGCTGGCCCGAGCGCGGCGGCTACCTCGCCACCGAGCACGGGAACTCGGTGCCGCGCTTCCACATCGCCTGGGGCGCCGGTCCGGGCGTGGTCGAGCCGTTCGAGCGCCGCGTGCGGGACGGGGTGCGGCGCGGCCTCATCGAACTGCGCTTCCGCCACCGGGTCGACACCCTCACCTCGAACGGTGGCGCCCTCGCCGGCGTGGCCGGGACTGTGCTCGAGCCGAGCTCGGTCGCGCGCGGGCAGCCGAGCTCGCGCACGCCGGTCGGCGAGTTCGAGCTCTCCGCCCAGGCGGTGATCGTGACCTCGGGCGGGATCGGCGCGAACCACGAGCTTGTGCGGGAGGCCTGGCCCTCCACGCTGGGCCGCCCTCCGAAGCGCATGCTCTCGGGCGTCCCCGACCATGTCGACGGGCGCATGCTCAAGATCACCAAGGACGCCGGCGCCAGCATCATCAACCCCGACCGGATGTGGCACTACACCGAGGGGATCGAGAACTGGAGCCCGATCTGGAGCCGGCACGGGATCCGCATCCTCCCCGGCCCGTCGCCGCTGTGGCTCGACGCGACCGGCCGACGCCTTCCGGTCCCGCTATTCCCGGGCTTCGACACCCTCGGCACGCTCGAGCACCTGATGAAGACCGGCCACGACTACAGCTGGTTCGTGCTCACCCAGAAGATCATCGAGCGCGAGTTCGCGCTGTCGGGATCGGAGCAGAACCCCGACCTGACCTCGAAGAGCATGCGCCAGGTGCTCGCCAGCCGGATCGGCAAGGGCGCGCCGGCGCCGGTCGAGGCGTTCAAGCGCCACGGCGTCGACTTCATCGTCGAGCACGATCTGCGCTCGCTGGTGCGGCGCATGAACGCCCTCACCGGCGAGGATCTGCTCGACGCCGGCGACCTGGAGCGAGAGATCCAGGCACGTGATCGCGAGATGGCCAACCCCTACGCCAAGGACCTCCAGATCACCGCGATCCACGGCGCGCGGAGGTATCTGCCCGACCGGGTGAGCCGCGTCGCCAGCCCCCACCGGATCCTCGATCCGAGCGCCGGCCCCCTGATCGCGGTGCGCCTGTGGATCCTCACCCGCAAGACGCTCGGCGGCCTCGAGACCGACCTCTCGGGGCGCGTGCTGCAGCCGGGCGGCGAGCCGCTGTCGGGGCTGTATGCCGCCGGCGAGGTCGCGGGCTTCGGCGGCGGTGGCGTCCACGGCTACCGCTCGCTCGAGGGGACGTTCCTCGGCGGGTGCCTGTTCAGCGGCCGCACCGCCGGCCGGGCGGCCGCTGCCGCCGTTGGGTGATATTGGGCCGCCTTCGGCGGCGTCCGTGGGACCACGTACCCCGTCCGGACGGGGTACGTGGTCCCACGGATGCCGCGCGTCAGCGCGGCCCATCCCGAACAACTCCACACTCGGCAGTCCTGCCCGAGGTGAATTCAGATTCAGTCGGCCCTGGTGCGAGTTTGTCAACACTCGCGAGTCGCTTGGTGTCGAGTGCCGACTTACTCGGGGTTCCGCATCTGGAACGTGAACATCCGCTCGGCGTCGATTCGCAAGTACACCGGACCGCTGTCGAGGAACTGCTCCCAGTCGGGGCCGTAGCGGGGCACGTACACCTCGAGCAGCGTGTCGCGGAAACCGCCGGCGATCTCGACCGGGACCGCCCGGCCGTGGACGTTGACCGCGAACTCCTCGCGCGGCATATGCGTGGCGCTGACCTGGGGCCGCGCCAGAAGGTGGCGGTACCGAATCGAGTTCGGCGCGGTCCCGAAGTGCCACGCGCCGCGGTAGAAGACGCCGTCGAGCGGGCCGGCGATCGGCCGGCAGTCCGAGGTCACGGTGGCGACCACGAGCAGGCACATCCCGGTCAGCATCTGCACGAGCTCCTCGGCGCCGACCAGTCGCTCGGGTGTGGTGATGCTCCTCAGGTGCGGGCCGGCGGCGGCGTAGCTGCGGTCAAGCAGGTCCTGAAGCGCGACGGTGTCGTCAACCGTCTCGTGCACGGATCCCGCACCATACTGCCGACATGATTCCCGGCATCCCGACCACGATCCTCGTCGCCCCCGACTCGTTCAAGGGGACGCTGACCGCCGCCGAGGTCGCCGGCGCGATCGGCCGGGGGCTCGAGGCCGCGGGACGCCCGGTCGACTTGTGCCCGATCGCCGACGGAGGCGAGGGCACGCTCGACGCGCTCCTGCTCGCGCTCGACGGCGAACGACGCACGGTCGTCGTATCCGATCCGTTGGGTCGTCCGGTCGAGGCCGCGTTCGGGATCGGCGAGGCCGGCCGCGGCCGCGTGGTCGGGATCGTCGAGATGGCGTCGGCGAGCGGCCTCGGCCTGGTCGATCCCGCCGAGCGCGACCCGATCGCCGCGAGCACGCTCGGGACCGGCGAGCTGATCATGGCCGCGGTCGAGGCGGGTGCCGACGTCGTATATCTCGGCGCGGGGGGCAGCGCGACCACCGACGGCGGCGCCGGCGCGATCCGCGCAATCGACGAGCGGGGCGGTCTCGGTGGCGCCCGGATCGCGGTGCTGACCGACGTGCGCACGCCGTTCGAGCACGCCGCGCGCGTATTCGGTCCGCAGAAGGGAGCCGGGCCGGACGAGGTGACCAAGCTGACCAAGCGGCTGAACGACCAGGCCCGGCGTCTGAAACGCGATCCGCGCGGGGTGCCGATGACGGGCGCGGCCGGCGGCCTGTCCGGAGGACTGTGGGCCGAGTTCGACGCCGAGCTTGTCCCGGGCGCCCAGTTCGTGCTCGATGCCGTCGACTTCGACCGCCGCATGCGCGTCGCGCGAGCGGTCGTGACCGGCGAGGGCAAGCTCGATCAGCAGAGCCTTGCGGGCAAGCTCGTGTCCGAGGTATCGACGCGGGCACGCCAGGGCGGCGTGCCGTGCCACGCGATCGTCGGGATCCGCGAGCTCGACTCGTTCGGCGTCCGCGTGCTCGATCTCCAGGCGGTATTCGAGGCGAGCACGCCGCGCCAGATCAGCGCGGCGGCACGGCGGCTGGCGGACGTGCTCTAAGGCACTCGCGCCAGCCGCCGCCGCTGTCGGTCAGGTGCCGTCGGTCAGCAGAGCTTCCCGAACGGCGCGTTAGGTCCACGACCCGGCGGGTCGCCGACCGTTGCCCCAAGAGATTTCATGAACCGCGCCATGTCCTTGCCGGACGCGGTCTGCTCGCCCTCGTAGTAGCAGGGGTGTGCGCGTGTTGCCCCGTCGGCGTCAGCCCATCCCCACTCGGTACCGGTTCCGCCTGGAAGCGCCTCGGCGATCTTCTGGCCGGCGCGGACGTGGACGCCGGCGGCGAGGAGGTGCTTGAGATGCTCGGCGACGTAGATGACGTCGCCGGCGTGGCTGCCGTCGAGCAGGCGGTACCAGATGAAATGGCCGCCGGGCCAACCGGTGTCGCGCGAGTTCGACCCGAGGATCACAGCGTCGCCGATCGCGACTACCGGCCGCGGACGCGTCACGAGCCAGTCGACCCCCATGTCGGTGCGGTTCGGCACCCACCCGGGCGCGGCGAACGGGTCGATGTACTGGCGGTAGATCGAGTGGCGGACCGGCACTTGGGCCTGGGCGATCCCGGCACCGACCACGACCATCGTGGCCGCAGCCAGCAGCGCGACTGCGATCAGTCGTTGGCACATAGCCGCCGTCATCGGCCCCGACGGCGGCGACCTTGAGCGCGGCGAGGGCTCGCCTAGGCGTGTCCGTCAACGCCCGTTGACGGGTCCTGTCAGCGCGTCAGTGCGCGAATGCGGTGCGCTTGTCTTTCGCCACGGACGGCAGCGGTGCGTCCAACGATTCGAGGAAGTCGGTCACGCCGTGGAGGTCCTTGAGCAGGTGGTCGGCCATCTCCATCGTCATACCGGCGCGAATGACCATCCGCAGCACATCCAAGTCCTCGCGGTTCTTGGGAAAGGTGTACGCAGGCACCAGCCAGCCGAACTGGCGCAGGCGGTCGGACACGTCGAACACGGTGTAGTTCTCGACCTCGGGGGCGAGTCCGAACGCGAACACGGGGAGATCTCTGCCCTCCGAAACCAGGCGGTACCGGCCCATCTCGGCGATCTCGCTCGAGAGGTGGATCGCCACGTTCTGGGCTCCCTGCATGACGCGGCGGTAGCCCTCGCGGCCGAGCGTCGTGAACATGAAGTACTGGGCGATCACCTCGCTCCCGGGGCGCGAGAAGTTGAGCGCGAACGTGGGCAGGTGGCCGCCGAGGTAGTTGACGTCGAACACGAGGTCCTGCGGGAGCGCCTCCTCGTTGCGCCAGATCGCCCACCCGACGCCCGGGTAGACGAGGCCGTACTTGTGTCCCGAGGCGTTGATCGACTGCACCCGGGGGATGCGGAAGTCCCACTCGATCTCCGGCTGCAGACTCGGCGCCACGAACCCGCCCGAGGCGGCGTCGACGTGGATCGGCACGTACAGCCCCGTCTCGTCCTCGAGCTTGTCGAGCGCGGCTGCGATCTCCTTGACCGGCTCGTAGCTGCCGTCGAACGTCGAGCCGAGGATTGCCACCACGCCGATCGTGTTCTCGTCGCACTGCGCGACCGCCTCCTCGGGGCCGAGATGGAACCGGTCGCCTTCCATCGGCACGAGGCGCGGCTCGACGTCCCAGTAGCGGCAGAACTTGTCCCAGCAGACCTGGACGTTGATTCCCATGACCAGGTTGGGACGGTCCGTCGGCTTGCCGGCCTTCCGCATCCGCTCTCGCCAGCGCCACTTGAGCGCCAGGCCGCCGAGCATCGCGGCCTCGCTCGATCCGGTCGTCGAGCAGCCGGTGGCCTGCTCGTGCTCGGGCGAGTTCCACATGTCGGCGATGATGCTCACGCAGCGGGCCTCGATCTCGGCCGTCTGCGGGTACTCGTCCTTGTCGATCATGTTCTTGTCGGCGGTGTCGGACATCAGCCTCGCAGCCACGGCCGGCATGTACGTCGTGACGAACGTCGCCATGTTCAGGCGGGCCTGCCCATCGAGCAGGAGCTCGCTCGAGATCAGCTCGTACGCGGTCTCGCTGTCGAGGCCGCTGTCTCCGATCTCGTGGATCGGCAGCGTTGCCGCCGCCGCCTCCATGCTCTTGATGGCTTGTGGGATCGGCTGGCGTGGGCGCTGCTTCGATAGCGGCATCGAGCCTCCTCGATCGGCGGGCGGGCGAACAGATCATGCCTGAGGGGTTCGCCGGGCGTCGCTCGTGTCAGCGATCGGGCGGCGGCTGGCACCCGAGCTCGATCAGGTACCGGGCGAACGCCAGCCGGTCGCGGTCGGGGTGAAACGGCTCGCCCCCGTCCCTGAGCAGCGCGCCGATGCGCTCGAGGTCGTAGAGCAACGCCAGCTTGCCGGGCGGGTCGTCCCACTCGCCCGAGTCGTAGCGCTCGACCCAGGCCGACAGCGCGGCCAGCGCTTCCACCTGGACCTGGTCGAGCCACCAGCCGCTGCGCAGGGCGAGGTGGTAGCGAACCCGCAGCGCGCACACGTCCGACCACAGCTGCTCGAACCACATCCACCGCTCCCGGGGATAGAGGCCTTCGCAGCTGAGCGGCCAGCGCGGGGATACCGGCTCCTCCCAGTCGTTGTCGGGCTCGTTCCAGTCCTCGGGCTCGGGCCGGCTCATGACGCTTCCTTTGCGAGCCCTCGCAGGCGGCGATCTTCGAACCACAGCCGTAGTTGCAGGCGCGTGGGTGGGATGCGGCCGTACAGCAGGAGCGCGTGGCGGTCGGGCAACTGGCGGAGAGCCTCGGCCGCGATCAGCGGGCGGCGCCGGCGCGAGGTCGACCGCGTCGTCCCGCCGGCGCCGGTCGTGTGCGAGC
>Ga0335081_10020370_pt1 | contig 10727 bp, 15 predicted proteins | sample Lox_Sample_35_FD_206713 | JGI IMG/M metagenome (GOLD analysis project Ga0335081, IMG submission 206713) | Soil microbial communities from Loxahatchee National Wildlife Refuge, Florida, United States - Lox_Sample_3.5 | ecosystem: Environmental > Terrestrial > Soil > Wetlands | place: USA... | reverse complement strand
ACGCTCAACCCAACCGCCTTCATTCCAGATATAAACGCTCCCTGTGACATCGTCAATCTTCATGTCCCACTGCCCGTCAGCATTCCTATCAACTAAATCATACTTCGCCTTGTGATGAATGTCCGATACATGCATGGAAAAATTGGTGACGGAACCATCCGCACTCCGCTCGAAACCAATAAAGGGCCAGCCATCGAGAAACACATCAGTCCCTTCGCCAGTATATCTGGCAAACAAATCCCGATTGCCTTCGGTAAGAAGCACGAAATCATTGGTGCCATCGTGGGCGTAGTGAAGCTGATACGGCCCCACTTTAACCATCACCGATTTCTCGTAGCCAAGCTTCGTGGCTACCTCACTCCGCTGAGAAACGCAGCCTGCTGCGAGGAATAACAACGATGCCAGCAATGTCAGAAAGATTCGCGGATTCATAAAGCGCCTAACAGATAGTAGGCGGCGTGGTTTGCAGCCTATCCTTTGGCCCATGCAGCCTATCCTTTTTCACAAAAGTACTGTAAGCTGGACTGAAATCCCTGTCCAGCATGAAATTACGCCCATAATGACGCTACAACCCGTTCCAGCAAAGGCTGCGCTCGCGCCACCATGCAAGCAGGGCGGTGAGGTTCGGCATAACGGACACCAAAACGGACACCAAAGGAGTTAAGAAGGGTATAGCCGGGTTAAGCCGAATTACGTTGAATAGCCAACAAAATCAGGTATATTGGGGCTGCAAACGCGGGGTAAATTGGCCGATTCCGACCCTCGCCTCCAGGTTTTGCAGCGTGAGCCGCAAGGGGTTAGGCCACCTCATAGATCGTTCGGAATCTTTTTCTTCGGATACAACCGTCGGGCATCTTCTAGCGTAATCACATATTCCCGTCCGCGTAATCGACACCCCTCCATCCAATCAACCCAAAGGCGGTGTGTGATGAGATAATTGCTGCCGCCGATATCGTCTTGCGTATCGACCGTGTCACGGTCGAGTCTCAAATTGTGGTGAAATGCTTCGATCTCGGCACCCTCATGTGCATCTGGAACGAGTTCAGCATAGTCCATAATCGTGCGCTCCTCGCTCCAGTAGATAAGCGCATCGTTAAAGCCTGTTCGGGGCACGACAGCGCCGACGTAAAAATGATTCACCTCATTGGTCGAGAAGTTCGATGTCCAGTAGAGGAGGCAGGGTTTGATCCAATGGGTTTCCGGGTAGGGACCAGTGACGCGAAGAACGCGCTCGTGCGCGCAACCAACCAGAAGTGGAATCGCTAGGAGCAGTAATTGCGCGGACTTCATCGTGTGGCCTAACGCAAAGGTCAGCGACGGGAGCCAGCCGACGATGACGTTGTATTTGTTGCTGAGCTGAACGGCTGGCTCCCGTTCGCTGCACCGTCTTGTTCGACCGCCCACACCCAGTGCGGGCTGAGATGTAGATCCCGCTCTATCCGGTTAAGCACCGAAGGATAATGCGTGATCCGCCAGCCGGGCACTACATCACCGCTACTAGCGGCGCACCCTGGCGGAAATGAGTAACCCATTTTCTCCAATACCTCTCGCAAGTTATGATCCTCTTTCGGTGCTTGCATCTGTAGCATCTCAGCGGCAGAAAGAACCTTCGCTCGCCCAGGGTACATGACCGTCCATTTAACTCTACCCAGAATCCCTCCAACTGTATTACCTCGTGCCGGTAGAATAAATGGCGAATATTCTCGCATCTCTAGCTGCTCATTTCTGTGATTCTCGACACCCCAATGCGGCAAAAAACACTGCCCCAATGTGAGTAGGTAAACAGTGGCCACGGCAAATATGGCAAGGACGCCTCCAACCGCCACTCGTCTGATGCGTGAGGTCATGTCGAACGTCCAGAGCTCAGGCACGCGAGACCAACCAGCGAGAACCGCAAAGCGGAACCGGACCGGCCATCCCGCGTTGCGTGCAGCGAATTGATACGCCGGTGATTCATCGTGCAAGCCATAACCAAAGTAATAACAACCACGGGCTAACTGCGGCCAACAAGGCTGAACGAACCAGCCATCTGTGTGCTCTGCCTGCTCGCCGGTATGAAATCAGAAGAATAGCTGCGAATAGCAGCATGACAAACGGCGCAAAAACGAAAATCGGAATCCAGAACAAACGACTGGAATCCATCTCGGAGAGCCAATGGAAACAGGAACACCACCATAGCGCTGTCAGAGCAAAAACCAAAACTGCCTGACTGCGGATGCCGACATCAATATGTCTCAAAGTGTGCATATCGGCCTAACGTCCCAAAGCTGAACCACGGCGCGAAAAACGGCAAGCGCCAAATCGGGCCTTAGCCTCGGCCAACAGCGGACTCGCCGTTGGTTCCAGCGCGGAGGCCGATGGTCAATCATTTTCACATTGCATGCCGCACCGGGAGCAGCAGTACGAGTAGCACACCAAAAAATCCCGCACTTACCAGTCAGGAAAAGCCATGATCAGCGGCGGGGATGGCGATGGCGGCGGCGATATAACCCTGTAAAACATGGTTGAATTCGTCGCCTGAACAATGTTTGTGACACCATGACCGACACCAGCAAATGGGAATGTATTAGTATTGACTGAGGTCCATGTAATGCAATTGGTGCTTGACTGTAGCACACAAAGCAATGGTGGGGAAATTGGGTCAGAACTACCTGGGGCGACGATCCGGTAAACACCTTCACCCAATGGTGATACCGTCCAAGTGCTAGGAGCGGGCAACCGAATCACTAGCATCACGATAACCATGATTAAAATGAATTTCTTCATGGTGTCCGAAGTTGGCCTAAAGTCCAGATATAGGCGCGCGGGACCAACCAGCGTTACCCGCGAAGCGGAATTGAAGCCGCCATCCCGCGTTGCCTGCAGCGATGTTAGGCCGACGGTTTTTTTCCATATTTCTCAATCCACTTTTTCGGGTCGTCTCCCAAATCCTCGCCTGTCTTCTTGCGAAGATAAGCAATCACCTCGCGGATAGCAGACGCCCGCTCAATCTCGATAACTCGACCAGGATTGCCACGGCGAGCAGTCCACTCCCTCGGCGGATTCTGGTCAAGCATATCCAGATACTCAACGGCCTTCGGAACCTCGGCATGAACCGCCCAATCTCTGCACTTGTCTATGTATCTTACCTCAAGCCAGGTTGACTGCTCACTCTCTTTCATGTCCAACAATGCCATGTGCAGCTTCCAGTTGAGCTGCCAAGCCAGACCGAGCAACAAAATAATTCCAACAGCCAATAAGACCGTCAAACGTTTGTAGCTGGTGATGCTCATGGTGCGCAGTCGGCCTAATGGAAAAGTCAGCGACGGGAGCCAGCCGCCGATGACGTTCGATTTGTCTCTGAGCGAATCGGCTGGCTCCCGTTCGCTGCACCGTCTGGTTCGATATTTGCCTTTATCCAGTTTTCCCACTGAATTCGGTTTGTGCCGAAATCCTGCTTTGTACATTGCCGGAGGCACATCGAGATCGTCTGAGGGAAGTACGTCCGAAAATCAGGTTTGCCTTTCCATCCCCATTCGGCTTTCAGGTCCGTTGAGAACGTGACATCTAGGAGAGAAGCCAAGGCAAGGAGCGACTGCCTGTCGCCGATTTTCCTGAGCCCGAGAATCGCCTCTCGTCTCATGAATGCGGAGTCAGACTCCGCTGCCATCCCGGCCAGTCTCTTTACCACACGCTCATCTTTGTGCTTAGCGAGGGCCTCAATGATTTCGCTTTTCTCTGGTTCGTAGGTTTCGTTGTCCAGCAAGCCCAGAAGTCCAGGAACCGGATCAGTCTCTGTCAGTTGGAGCAGGACCCTGCGAGCGGCAGTTTGAAGGGAAGGTGAAATACCAGAGTCGAGGTACTGCTGCACGGCGTTCGTGACACTTGGATCCGCGATTTCCGCCAGCGCGTTGAGCGTCATCTCGATAACGTACTCGTGCGGCGCACCAGTGAACTGGGGAACGGGACTGCTAAGATACTTGGCCAGAACTGGTGCTGCCGGCCGATATTTCAGCTTGCCGAACGCCATCGGTATGAGATGCCCGTTCAGGCCATTTATGTCGGCTTGTCCGTTAGTTACCAAGGTGATCAGCATCGGACCTGCTCTCGTGTCGCCGGCGTCAGCCAGCTTCAATGCATCCGACAGATCATCTGCGAACGTGGTGGACGGCGCGACCAGTGCGGCCATGACCAATGCAATTCGCCAGTGTCTTAAGATCATATCAACGTCCAACGCGGTGTTAGCCCTCATCTCGCGAACCTCAATCTGCCAGCCACACTGATGCCCGGCGCGCAAACCAACTCGTGCTCGCCAGCGAATATGACTGGATAATACTGAACCGTTCCCAAAGAAATAGTCCTGCCATCTTGAAATGTAGCATAGTTCGTCTTAACGGTATCCACGACCAAAATGCGACGGTCAAGCTTCCACGTCCCAACAAGCTCTCTCGCTCCATCAGAGTGAACGCGCGTGAAACTGCCGTCCGCGGCGATAATAATCTGTGCCCCTGGAGTCCATGCGTCCGAATTCGTGCCGACCGTCCACTGTCCCTCAATATGCTGACGAATGTCCGCTTCGGTCGAAGACCTCTCTGGCTCTGTATGGCGGCAGGCCGTAAGCAACAGACTCAAAGAGCAAAATGTAATGGCCAATTTCACGATGCGCACGATGAGGGATAACGTCCAGATATAGCTCAGGCACGCGGGACCAATCGGCGTAAACCGCGGAGCGGAACTGAAACCGCCATCCCGCGTTGCCTGAAGCGAATTGTTAGCACTCCAACCCCGTCCGACGGGGAGCAATGACCCAAGAAACAAGACAGGATGGTTTCGTTGATTATCAACGGTTTGCGCGTCTTGTTTCTCAGGAGGCATCATGTCTCAATAATTGGACCGTCATCGTAGAGCCAAATCACGTCGAGACTCTTTACCACAAAATCGGGGGTATCAGATGGGCCAACTTTGATATAGGTATGGCGAGTAAACTTGCTCGCCTTGGTCTGGTCGGGGCGCATGACGCAAACCAAGACGACCTTCCCCTTTAGTGGTGTCTGGTCAATTATCTCATGAAGGCTGATGCCTGGTCGAAAATGAACGATGCGTGCAAATCGCGGCGACGTCATGCGACCAACAAAGAGCCGCTCATCCTGTGGTATTGTGTTCGTGACGCACTCCTGCTCGACCCACTTGCGACAAGAAAAGTAATCCAAGTGAGCAGCCTGAACGGACATGCAGGCCAGCAGAATCGAAACTGCGATGAGCGCTCTCATGATGGCTAATGCAAAGGTCAGTGACGGGAGCCAGCCGCCCCTGACATTCGATTTGTCTCCTGATCCGAACGGCTGGCTCCCGTTCGCTGCACCGTCTTGTTCCATGCTTTGTCTGCAAGGTATGCTTCCAATAAATTCTTCTCAATGGCGTTTGGCTGATAGAACCACCTGAGCGTCTTGTTCGAGGTAACGGTCTCATAAATCGCTCCAAAATCCTCCACCGGAACCGAATTATTCGCAACTACTACGACCTCCACGGAACGCGGTTGCCCGGAGATTGTGTTGAGAACCGAACAGACCTCTGCCAAGGATGCAAGGTGCCTCTCTTCCTGTCGGACATCCGACTGAAAATTGATGCCCGGGCCGCCGTCCTCCTTGCGGATAAAAAGCACGGCCACTTTCCGGGGTTCGGCGGCAGTGCGGTAAATGGTGTAGGGAAGGCACAGAGTATCAGCGACAGCGCTCACGGGGAGGTCAATGAGGCACCGCGCTTTCATCCACAACGACAGAGTCCCCTCGCCGCTCGAACAGAGGATGGCCAAATCCGTGGCCACTCCCTTGTAGATAAATAGCTCGTGCATGGCCTTGCCGACGGGGCGCAGGGTCTGAACAGTCATTGAGAACGGCAGCCACATCAGGAACCACAGAGCCAAAACGACAAGAACCCTTTTCTTTCGCGTAGTCATTGCATCGAACGTCCAGAGCTCAGGCACGAGGGACCAAAAGCCGTGAACTCCATAAAGGTGCGTGGCCCCACGGGGCAATACGCTCGCGAAGCGGAACCCCGTAGAACGGGGCAGGCTGCCTGTGCGCCATCCCGCTTTGCCTGCAGAGATTTGATACTCCACATTTGTCTCATCTCTCATCCTCTTTCTTGGTGTAGTTAATCGGGAACGGTGCTGGCTCGGAGTCGGTGTAACCGATAACACGGACTGCGTGAATCGTCATGTCAGTCGCAATCCGCACATGCTGAGTCACGCGTTTGCACGGAAAGTCCCGCGTGAATCGAGTACTGCTGATAAACCGGCTCGGCATGGAGCCTATAGGGGACACATCTGCAAAGGTGAATCGTGATTGGCCATCAGATATAATCCAAGACTCAGGTGGCTGGCCGGGGAACGTCGGCATGACGCCGCTACACCAGCCCGTGGACTTGGCGTGAATCGTCACGCTTTCGACCTGATGCGACTGCCAAACCGCCGTGAGATGAATATCTCTGCCAGTTTCGTTTCGCACGCTGGTTGAAATGCTGGTGCAACAACCTGTGAACATCAAGACCGCGATGAAAGATAGTGCGAAAATACGCATGGCTCCAGTGATGTGTTAGATTGCTCGCTCATCTTGTGGATTTGGTTTGCTCCGTTGAGTGCCTGGCAACTTACCACGCCAAGCACAAATAATTCCTAAAGCTACGATGCCATAAAAAACCAGATCATATAAAATGCTTACAATAGTTCCGAGCACTGCTGAATCCCAAACGCCTTCGGAGACCACCTTTCCAGGGAACAACAAGCCAAGAAAAAAATAGAGCGAAAGCTGAAGCACAAATGTTGCTAGGAACGCAATAACGAGAGCGGTCGCTACCCATCCAACAATGCAGCATTTGCGTTTCATGGTTGAGATTGTGTCATAGCGGTCTAATGACCCAAGCTCAGCGACCCGGCGCATGGGACGCGTGGATTGCAACCGCGACCCTCTCGCCGGGTTCGCTGCAGCGCGAGGCTGTGTGAAAATTCATTTTTCGACCATCCCATCCGTCTGCTCGATTCATCAAAACTCCGCAAATCGAAAAGTTGATCGTTACCGAATTTCATGTCGGCATTTTTCACACAGCCTCGTGATTTGTTAGGCTGCCGGTAAATTCTCATGCTCACTTCTGTAACTCCGTCCGAATAAGCCGGAGTGCGTTGGTCTGCCAGACATAATAAAACGTCCCAATTTGTGGCTTCTCTTCGGGACTGCCGTGTAAAACGAGAAGCCTGCTATCAATCCGATACTGAAGGCCAAAGTTCGTGCCCTCGTAACCTGTCCAAGTGACATACGGTAACTCTGGCGTAAAATAAACACGCCCGGTCTGCGAATCCACGATAGCAAAGGCGGCGCAAGAAGAGCCGCAGCCCCAAATCGCAATCTTATAGTGACCGGCAAAATCCGGCCCCTCCGCCGCCTGTCGCCTCAGCTCCGTCCGGTAATGCCGTGCTTGGGGATTGCCGGAAAGGTCAACGGCTGCTGGCTTCCCCTTGAATATATTGGTGACGGCAAAATCTTGAAAGCGTGGCGACTGGCCAGCCTCGGCGGAAGAACCGAAGGCGACTGCCATAGAAACAACAGCGATGCAAACAAAGATTCTCATTATGTGACGCGAGGCAACCTAACGTCCAGGCACGCGGGACGGATGACGTCCTCCGCGATAGCGGAACTGAAGGCGCTGCCCCGCGCTGCCTGCAGAAATTTGATACTCCACATTTGTCTCATCTCTCATCCTCTTTATTGGTGTAGTTAATCGGGAACGGTGCTGGCTCGGAGTCGGTGTAGCCGATAACACGGACTGCGTGAATCGTCATGTCAGCCGCAATCCGCACATGCTGAGTCACGCGTTTGCACGGAAAGTCCCGCGTGAATCGAGTACTGCTGATAAACCGGCTCGGCATGGAGCCTATAGGGGACACATCTGCAAAGGTGAATCGTGATTGGCCATCAGATATAATCCATGACTCAGGTGGCTGGCCGGGGAATGCCGGCATGACGCCGCTACACCGGCCCGTGGACTTGGCGTGAATCGTCACGCTTTCGACCTGCTGCGACCGCCAAACCGCCGTGAGATGAATATCTCTGCCAGTTTCGTTTCGCACGCTGGTTGAAATGCTCGTGCAACAACCTGTAAACATCAAGACCGTTATGAAAGATAGTGCGAAAATGCGCATGACGTGCAACGTGGTCTGACGATCCAACGCTGAGCCACGCCGCCGGCGATTCACGCCAACCGGAAACCCGCAGCGAAAACTACCAGGCGTAACCGGCGTTAGATGCCATGATGTGTTAGGCATCATAACTTCTTGAAGGTAAATAAATTTGTCGTATCGCTTGGACATAAAGTCAAAGAACCGTCATCAATACGAATAACCTTGAGGTGCTCAACGCCAAACTCCGAGTCAGGATGACGCGCTTGTGTCATTTTTGACGTAGTCTTAATTATGAATCCGTCTTTGACTTCCCATGTGCCATCCTCGATGAAACTATAATCACTTTTATGTATATCTGGGGTGGCCTTTGCGACCCAGATCCCGTCTGGATAATAGGTGATCCCAGCCTGCATCTCATTCTGAGGCTCCGTCCAAGCGCCCACAAGTTTCTGCTTAATTTTTGAATCGCTCAACACGGTGCTGCAGGCACTCAACAGACAGCTCAATGCCAATAGGCAGCTCAGCGCCAAAATCTGGTATATGATTTTCACGGGTAGTTTATGATGCCTAACTTCCAGAGCTCAGGCACGCGGGACCAAAACGCGTGAGCCGCGAAGCGGAACTGAGAGCGCCATCCCGCGTTGCCTGCAGCGATGTTAGGCGTATTTGTGCTTTTCATTCTGCTTTCGTCCCCATGTAGGGAAGCGGCTTGCCCCACGGATCATGACCCGACCAATAATACATCCTGAACTGGTCTCCGGGCTTGCCATACTTGCCGACGCCAATGTCAAACTGCATCATCCACAGGCCATTGGTGCGGACAGCATGAAGCAGCAACGCGGTATCATATAATCTGCGATGTTTCTCGGTGTCTGTGACACCTCCAAAAGCGACTCCTATCTTCTCCGCTTCGCTGTCCCATTTACTAGAATCTGACATACCAACAATCAATCGCTTTGGTTGGGAAAAAAACAGGAAAGCCTTCGTTCGGTTACTGCTCGTCTGGTAGTACATCGTGTCAAACTGCTCGTAGACAATACCTCGCGCTCCTGCTGGATTCCAAAACGGGTGGCACCCGATGGTGACAAGGCAAACGAAAATGGCAAGAATTGCATAGATGCGTCGCATACGCCTAACGTCCAGGCACGCGGGACCTACCAGCGTGAACCGCGGAGCGGAACTGGAACCGCCATCCCGCGTTGCCTGCTGAATCGAGTTGCCTGAACGCACGCAGAAAGGTTTCCTGTGTCAAATCCTCTGCATCGGCGAACGAGCCGGTCATCCGAAATGCCACCGCATGCACCATTTTTTGATATGCTTTCACAAGCGCGACATAAGCCTCCGTGTCGCCGGCGAGGCTGTTCTGAATGCAGTTGAATTCGTCCGGCTCAGCCATGCGCGCCATTTTAATCATTCAGACAAATAGCGGCAGCAATTCCTTTGAGAAATTTTAGAAGAAAGATTATTTCGCCAGATTCATGCTTCTGACGCATGTCCGATTCCGACCCTCCCACCACAAATGACTTTGCGCCAGCCCCATATTGGCGCGACCAATGCAGCGTGACCCGTTCTCCGAACCGCCTCCGGCTAATTCTCCGACCGGCGACGCCGCTTTCGTCGCGACACGCCTTCGGTTCTGATTGGTGCGGGGGCCGGAACGACTTCGTCCTTCTTTCGCATCCAGTTCTATCCATTCCCGCAGGTCGTTTCGTCACGACTAACAAATCCGAGCGCCATCAGTAAAATCTGATTGACCTTCGGAACCGCTTTCCCCTAAAATATTTTACTCCGCGAGGCTTCCGGCTAGACGAGCCTGGGGCAGATTCACGCCTTCACGGACACTGATATGAAAGACCGGTTGCTAATAATTGTCCTGTTGACTGTTGGAGCAGTGATTTCTAACAACCTAAATGCTCAACCGAGCCTCAAACTTGAGCATGGCATGGATGCTACATCCGATGAAATCGCCAACATCAAGCAACACATTGCCAATCTCAAGAAAATTGACCAGCCCGATTTTGGCCTATCATCCACAATGGGTGACACGGCTTTTGCACCCGTGCCCGGTTCGGAGAGAAACGGCGGTGGATTCATTCTTACAAATCACCGTATTAAAACCACAGATGATGTGCGTGCGTTAGTCGAGTATGGCCCAAAGGCGCTGCCATTTTTGTTGGAAGCACTTGATGACAAAACGCCAACAGAACTCGTGATGAGCATTAAAAATTCAATTTTCACCGTCATGTATTTCTCGAATGAATTGGAAGGCAATCCAAACAATATCTTGGAACAAAAAGCGATCAAGGCACTGCCCGAAAAGGACTGGGATGGGCAAACAACGATGGAGGACTATCGGGTTAAAGTCGGTGATGTGTGCTTCGCAATCATTGGACAGATTGTTGGCCGCCAATACCGTGCAGTCCGCTATCAACCGTCGGCGATTGTCATCATCAATAGCCCCGTGCATGATGCTGAGTTGGCAAAGCAGGTTCGCTTCATATGGACAAGCACCAATGCCGCTCAAACATTGTTTAGCTCGTTAATGTTTGATTACTCAACCAATAGGACCTCAAAT
>Ga0335081_10020367_pt1 | contig 10727 bp, 7 predicted proteins | sample Lox_Sample_35_FD_206713 | JGI IMG/M metagenome (GOLD analysis project Ga0335081, IMG submission 206713) | Soil microbial communities from Loxahatchee National Wildlife Refuge, Florida, United States - Lox_Sample_3.5 | ecosystem: Environmental > Terrestrial > Soil > Wetlands | place: USA: Florida... | reverse complement strand
TCCGGCCGGCCGTAGCGGATGTTTTCCATGACCGAGCGATGGAACATCGAAATGTCCTGCGGCACGACGCCGATCGCCTCGCGCAAGCTGTCCTGGGTCACCCGCGCGATATCCTGTCCGTCGATGGCAATGCGGCCGGCCTGCACGTCGTAGAAGCGCTGCAGCAGCGCGAACAAAGTCGATTTGCCGCCGCCGGAGCGGCCGACGAGACCGACCCGTTCGCCGGGACGAAAGCTCAGATTAAAGGCCTTGAATATTTGCCGGCCGTCGGAATAGCGGAAATCGATCGCTTCGAATTTGACGCTGGCGCCGCGGCGCACCAGCGGCTCCGCCTCCGGATGGTCGCGCAGCTCGTGCGGCACCAAGAGCGTCGCCACGGCCTCGGCAAGCCGCGCGATATGCTGCGTCATGTCGACGAGAGCCACGGCGAGGTCGCGCGTGGCGCTCAGCACCGAGATCGAAAGGGTGCAGGCGAGCACCACGTCGCCGGTGGTCGCCTCGCCTTGCGTCCACAGCATGATGGACCAAATCAGCAAGCCGAGCGTCAATGTGATCGTGACCACGGCGTGAAAGATGCGCAGCTTTTCCAGATAATAGAGGCTGCGGCGCCGCGCGCCGAGCTCGCGATCGACGGTGGCGTCGAAGCGGCGATGCTCGCGCAACAAGCCGCCAAACGCCCGCACCAGCGGCATATTGGTCACAACGTCGACCATTTCGCCGTCGACCGTGGCCGCCTTCGTGGCGAAATCCTGGTGCAAGGGCCGGCCGGCGGCCGCGAGGCGGAACAGGACAAAGACCATGATGCCGGCGACCACCGCAAGCGCGGCCGCCATCGGCAGACTGATCGTACAAACAAGCACGATTGCCGCGACAGTCGCCACGCAGGGCGGCAGCACGTTCCAGACGAACATGTTTTCGGCGGTGAATACCGCGTTCGATGTCGCGGTGACGCGGCTGGTCAGCATGCCGGGCAGCCGGTCGGCGAAGTAGCCGGGCGAATGTCCGGTCAAGTGGCGGAACAGATCGCGCCGCAGATCGCCGGTGACGCCGACGAAAGTGTAGTTGGCGATCCAGCTGGCGACTCGCCACAACAGATTGTCGGCCGCGATCAGTGAACCGAGCAGAAGGAAGGCCGTCCACACCGCGGCATTGGCGCCGCCGGACAGCGTGTCGACCAGGAACTTGACGCCGTATTGGGTGCCGACGGAACAGGCCACCGCGCCAAGGACGGCGGTGAGAATGACCGCATGCGAAACCGGCCGCAAGCGGATGTAACGATAGACGAAACCGAGAGGGGAACTGACGTAACCCGTGAGTTCGGCCATAAGATTTCGATCTCCGGCGGAGCGCGCGCTGATCCTCTCCCAGGGTTCTGGCAGGCTTGGTTGAGGGGAGGCTGCGTGAAGGGAACGAGGGCCGCTTTCGTATGTTCCGCCCCACTCCGTTCAGCGCATATCAATTTCAGCGACCGTTCATTACGGCGCGGTCGTCGGAATACCCTCCGTTTAGGCCTTTGATGTTCACGCTTTGGCGCGAAAAAAGTTCCCTTCATCGCGCAAAATTAAGTTCCATCCATGATCTGAAATTTTTCGCGTTTGCAACGTTGTCGGTAGTCGCCGGGTGAGGAACTTTCAAAACAACGAGGGTCTTTCTATGCACATCGCACAAGTTGCGCCGTTGACCGAGGCCATCCCGCCCAAACTTTACGGCGGCACCGAGCGGGTGGTGTCTTGGCTCACCGAAGAGCTGATCGCGCTCGGCCACGAGGTGACCCTGTTTGCCAGCGGCGATTCGGTGACGGCGGCGCGGTTGGAGGCCGTGTGGCCGCGCGCGTTGCGGCTCGACGGCGCTGTGCGCGACCCCAACGCGCTGCATATGATGATGCTGGAGCGGGTCTATCAGTCGGCGTCCGAGTTCGACTTCCTGCACTGCCATCTCGATTACTATCCGTTCTCATTGTTCTCCCGCCAGGCGACGCCCTTCGTGACGACGCTGCACGGGCGGCTCGATCTGCCGGAGCATCAGCCGGTCTTCAATACGTTCTCGTCGGTTCCCGTCGTATCGATCTCGAACGCGCAGCGCCGGCCACTGCCGCAGGCGAACTGGGTGCGAACCGTCCATCACGGGCTGCCGGCGCAGCTTCTAGTTCCCAAGCCCGTCAAACCGTCCTATTTCGCTTTCCTCGGCCGCATCGCTCCGGAAAAAGGCTTCGACCGCGCCATCCGCATTGCGCAGCATTGCGGCATGCCGCTTAAGGTCGCGGCCAAAATCGACAAGGTCGATCAGGATTACTTCGACGAGCAGATCAAGCCGCTGATGAGGTCGGGCAATATCGAATATATCGGCGAGATCAGCGATAAGGAGAAATCGGAGTTCTTAAGCGGCGCGGTCGTGCTGCTGGTTCCGATCGACTGGCCGGAGCCGTTCGGCCTGGTCATGATCGAAGCCATGGCCTGCGGCACGCCGGTCATCGCTTTCAACCGCGGCTCGGTACCCGAAGTCGTCGAAGACGGCGTCACCGGATTTGTCGTTGAGGATATCAATGGCGCCATCGGCGCCGTCGACCGGCTCGGGCATTTGTCGCGGGACAAAGTCCGGCGGCGCTTCGAGGAACGGTTCACCGCGCGCCGCATGGCACAGGATTACCTTGCAGTGTACCGCAGCTTGTCCGATGCGGTGGCGCCGCATCTTCGCCTCGTCGCCGACGACGCGCCGGCACTGTAGCATTTCGTCGATCGGCGGGGGGCGTGCGAAGCGGCAAGCGAGCAATCGTTGCCGCGAGGCGCGCCCTTATTCTTCGTCGTCCGCCGGCCTGGTCTCCGGCATCAAAAGCCACAGCATGCAAAAGCCGACGGCGGCGATTGCGGCAAGCGAAGTGAAGGCCGCCGAGGCCCCAAAGCGGTCGGTGATGTAGCCGGCGAGCGTCGCCGAGAGCGATGCGCCGATTCCCGTCGTGGTGCCGAGAATGCCCTGGCCGAGATTGAAATGCCCGGTGCCGCGCGTGAGATCGGCCACCACCAACGGCACCATGACGGCGAACACGGCGGCGGTAATGCCGTCGAGAATCTGCACGGCAAGAAGAAGCGACGGACTGGTCACCAGGGCGAACAGCAGTCCGCGAATCGGCAGCGCGGCAAAGCCGATCAGCAACAACGGACGGCGTCCCCAAATCTGCGCGCGCCGGCCGATCCAGGGTGACAGCGCCGCGACGATGAGTTGCGGCACGACGATGCAAGCGGCAATGATGACGGTCGCCCAATGCGCCGAGCGCATGGTTACCGCACTGCCGACCAGCGGCAGCATCGCGGAATTGGCGAGGTGAAACATGAGCAGACAGCCGGCGAAGGCCATGAGTGGCCGATTGTGCATCAAGGCGCCCGGCTTAATCGGCGGGCTCTCGACCTTGCGATGCGCCGGCCCGCCATGCGCCCGCTCCGGATCGATCTCGTTTTCGGCGATCGTGCGCAGCGCGATCAGCGCCGGGACCAGCAGCAGCACGGTAACGATGAACACGGCGCGCGCGGAAATCAGATAGCCGCAGGCGCCCATGGCGGCGGCCGCCAGCCCGTTGCCGATGGACGCGAAGCGCGCATTGCGGCCGAGCCGCTCGCCGATCGCCGCGTGACCGACGAGGCCAAGGCTGATCGCCGCGATCGCGGGGCCCAGCACGCAGCTTGCGAGCGCATGCAGGACCGATCCCGCCAACACCACCGGAAAGATCGGCAGCACCGCGTAGCTCAAGGCGCTGATGCAAATCGCGACAATGGAAACGCCGGCAACAAAACGTTCGGACCGGGCGGCATCGACCAAGGCGCCGCCCGGCATTTGTCCGATCAGCGACACGAAGCCCGCGGCGGACTGGATGAGCCCGATATCCACTTGGGTCCAACGCTGCGCAGTGAGATAAACCGAGACGAACGGCCCAAATCCGGTCTGCACGTCGGCGACGAAAAAGATGAACCAATCGAGCCCGCGCAAGCTGCGCGGCGACGGCGCGAGCGGCGGCAGGCCGCGCTCTGGCTGCGGGGCGGAGGAGCTGTCGTCGTTCGCGCCGGGCGGCTCCGGCCGATCGCGGAAACGGCGTGACGGATTTGCGGCCAGGATACGCCTCCAGCGGTCGGTTCATGCGGCGCGATGTCGTTCGACAACGATGGCCGCCTGGACCAAAGTCCGAATACGAATCGTTGCGAGATTGTGTGCGGTTATTCCGGTAGTGGCTCGAGCTTGCCGAGCGCACCGAGCACGACAATCGGCTTCCCCTCCTGATATTGCGGCGCGGCTTTGACTTGGTCGCGCGTCAATTCGAGCGTGATCTTGGCGTTAGCCTTTTTCGGCGGCGGAAAATGCAACGCGTTCCAGTCCACAGCGATCTTGCGGCTGCCGACCCCGAGGAAGCCGCCGAAATCGATGATCGCCGCTCGGACTTGTCCGCTCCTGTCGACCAGGACGTCGACAACGCGGCCCATGTTTTCGCCGGCGCTGCTGACCACTTCGCGGCCGAGAATGCCTTCGACTTCGTGATCGTTGAGGATGGTGACCGCGGCCGGCGGCGTTGCCGGCTGCGGTGCGCCTGCCGGGGTTCCGGCCGGCTGATTGCTCGCCGGCGGCGGTTGCGCGTCTTCCGAGAAGGCTTTGCCGACTGCGTAAGGCGAGACTGGGGTCAGCGCCAGGGACAGCGCCAAGGCTGCCAGCGCCGCCGTAATGATCAGGAGCTTTTTGCCGGGCATACGCGGTTCCGGGATTGCAGTCCTGGCGAGAATTCCGCGTCCTGGAACCCGCGCTTGGAACTCACTCCACTAAACCGAGGCGGCCGCACTGGTTCCACTTTGGCCGGCCAAAGATGCGTCGTCGCAGGCGTCTGCGGCATTCCCATCCAATCAAGACGAAAAGACGATGGAAACCCTGATATCGCCGCTGATCCTGGTCGTATCGAGCGAAACCGTGTCGCCGTGACGGCGCACGCGCAGGTCGACGCTTGATGACGAAAGCTTAAGGTCGCGTAGCGTCACTTCATCGAGAAAGGACGGCAGGCGGGGATTGCGCAACCGAATTTCGCCCTTGAACGGATCGAATTCGAGCCCCAGGGAGGCGTCAAGCAGCGAAAACGGCGTCGCGCTGGCCCACGCCTGCGGCGAGCAAGCAACCGGATAAAGTGTCGGGCCGTGACCGTGCTGCCGCCGGAAGCCGCAAAACAACTCTGGCAGCCGGCTTTGATCCATATAAGTGGCGGCGTCAAACAGGCCGCTGAACAGCGTATCGATCGCCGGCTTGCACTGATAGTGCGCGAGACCAAGCGCGATCAGCGCATTGTCGTGCGGCCAGATCGATCCGTTGTGGTACGACATCGGATTGAACCGCACTTGATCTTTCGCCACGGTGCGGATGCCCCAGCCGGAAAAGAATCTCGGCCGCAATAGCTCCCCGGCAACGCGTTTCGCGCGGTCGGAGGCGGCGATGCCGGTGAACAACACTTGGCCGGCATTCGAGGTGCGGACTCGGCAGGGTTCCTTGGCGCCATCGAGCGCCAGCGCGTAAGTGTCGAGCTCCGGGCACCAGAAGGCTTCCTCGAATCGTTCGGCAAGACGGCTCGCCTCGTCATCGAGCCGCCGCGCCGCAGCGCCGCGTTTGAGCCGCCGCGCGCAACGCGCCGCCATGCGCTTGGCCGCATAGACGTAGCCTTGCACCTCGACGAGCGCGATTTCGCCCTCGGCCAAGCGTCCGTCGGCATGAAAGATGGCGTCGTAGGAGTCCTTCCAGCCCTGATTGGCCAGACCTTGCTCGCTGGCGCGCTTATATTCGACGAAGCCGTCGCGGTCCGGATCGCCGGGCCCGTCGATCCAGGCCAGCGCCGCTTCGATATTCGGCCACAATTCGCCGACCGTCTGCATGTCGCCGGTGCGCTCCAGATAAAGCCCGGCGAGCAAGACGAATAATGGCGTCGCATCGACGCTGCCGTAGTAGAGGCCGAATGGCACCTCACGCAGCGCCGCCATTTCGCCGCAGCGCATTTCGTGCAGGATTTTTCCGGGCTCGGCATCGGCGAGCGGGTCCGTGGTCGTGGCCTGATAAGCTGCCAGGCGCCGCAGTACGCCGCGCGCGACGTCGGGCGACCACCACAGCATCTGCAATGCCGTGATCAGCCCGTCCCGGCCGAAGGTGGTCGAGTACCAGGGAATGCCTGCATAAGGGTAACGGCCCTGCGGCGTGTCCGTCATCAGCATCGCGAGATCGGCGGCCGATCGGCACAGCACCGCGTTGAAGCGCTCGTTCGAAGTCTGCACGGAGGTTCGTTGCCGCGTCGACTCGCGCATTTCGCGCCGCGCTGCAATGAGCCCGCGCAAAAACGGCAATGGCGGCGAATCGGTTCGATCGCAGCTCACCGCGAGGAAGAGCGGACACGCTTCGCCGGGTTCGAGATGGAGTTCGTATAGCGCGGAGTTGGTCGTAAGCTCGTCCGGCGCAGGATCAAAATTGAGCGCGGTGCGCCGCAGCTTGCGGTCGAGACCATCATAGACCAGCAGCACGCGATCGTCGCTGTGAATTCTTGCGGTAGCGGTGCCGCGGCGGTCGCGATGCGCGCCGCGGACCTCGAACAAATCCGCAAAGTCGCTGTCGAATAACAGAGATACGCGCAGACGGATCGCCTTGTCGCCGTAGTTGCGCACGCTCAGCCGCTGATAGGCAGTGTCGCGCCAGAGAAAGATCGTGCGCAGAATATGAACGCGATCCTTTTCCATCACGATGCGCTGACCGTCCATCAGATCGGGGTTGGTCAGATCGACGAAGAACGTCGAATTGTCATCGCGCAGATTGGCGCCGAGTAAAAGCGGTGGGCCGTCGTTGACCTGCAATTCCAGGCGCGACAAATGCCGCGTGTCCTGATGGAACAATCCGCCGGACGCGCCGCCGATATCGCCGTGGTTGTCGAGGACGACGAAAGTATCGCCGCATTTGAGCGCGCGCGGCGGGCGGTCCGGCTGCGTCGCGGTGATGGTGAAGGCTGCTTCGGGCGGCCCTTCGTCGGTAATCGATGCCGCGCTCTGGACCGGCACTCTGGCAACCGTCGCTATCGCCGCCGATTGGGCGGACGTCGCTCGATGTTTGGCCGTCGCCGCCATCGCTGTTTAGGGTCCGACATTGCCATGGATGACATCGACAACACGCATTTCGATCGGATCGACGACCACCACGTCGTCCGCCACCATGGCATATTTGAGGAAAGCTGATTCGGCGAGGCCGGTGTGACCGGGCAATTCGGCCAGCGGAACCGAGCGGGGCACCGCGGCGCCGACGGTCGGTTCAATGCGCGCAGTGGCAGCACGTACCCGCTGCCTCACGATGGCATTATAAATTGCGTTCTTCTGTGCAGCAGTGAACGAGACCGTCGGGGTTACCGCACCCTGCGAGGTGACCGCTTCGTCGGTTCCCGCACTTTGCGCGTCGGCATTCGGCATGCCGAGGAGCACGGATAGCACCACCAAAGGCCAAAAGCGGATCGGGCCAGCCATGCCAAGACTCCCCATGCGAAGACTCCCCATGCCAGGACTCCGATGAAATGAAATGGAACTCCTCTCGTAGCGAACGCCCAACGGCCGCGATTGGTTCAATCAGCTTTTGTTGCACCGCACATCTTTAATTCAGCTAGCGTTTTTCATCACAGCGCGGTTTGGTGTGACGAATGGCCACGGAACGGCAAAAGTTCCTTGATGCACTCGTAAATTGTCCTGACATGTTCTAAACTTGAACGATAAGCAAAAGCCTCAATGGGGACGAAAACCATGGCTACAACAACCACGATGGTCGGATCCGGTGCGTCGGTGCAGGCGGTGCGCTGGCAGCAGCTCATCATCGCCATCATCTGCATGGTGCTGATTGCCAACCTGCAATACGGCTGGACGTTCTTCGTCAATCCTTTGAATCAGGCGCACGGCTGGTCGAAGGCCTCGATCCAGTTTGCCTTCAGTATCTTTATCGCACTGGAGACGTGGCTGACGCCGATCGAGGGATGGCTCGTCGATAGTCTGGGCGTGCGCCGCGGACCGAAGCTGATGATCGCGTTCGGCGGCATCATGGTTGCGCTCGGCTGGATCGTTAATTCGATGGCCGGCTCGCTCGAAATGCTCTACCTCGGCGCGGCAATCAGCGGCGTCGGCGGCGGCGCGATTTACGCGACCTGCGTCGGCCAAGCGGTCAAGTGGTTTCCCGACCGGCGCGGACTTGCCGTCGGTCTGACCGCGGCCGGATACGGCGCCGGTACGGCGCTGACCGTTATCCCGATTACCGCGGTCATCAGTTCCTCGGGTTATGAGGCCGCGTTCTTCTGGTTCGGTCTGGTGCAAGGCGGCATCGTCTTCGTCCTGGCGTGGCTGATGCGAGCGCCCGATCCGGGTGAATTGGCCGGCCTCGGCGCGCCGAAGGTGACGCAGACCGCGCAGAACTATTCCCCGGCGCAAGCATTGAGCACGCCGGTGTTCTGGGTCCTCTACATCATGTTCATCATGGTGTCGGCCTCGGGTCTGATGGCGACCGCACAGCTGGCGCCGATTGCGGGAGATTTCGGCGTCGGCAAAGTCGTGATCATGTTCGGTCTGACGACCTTGGTGACGGCAGGCATCATCGACAATCTCTGTAACGGTGGCGCTCGCCCGCTGTTCGGCTGGATTTCCGATAACATCGGCCGCGAATATACGATGGCGATCGCGTTCGGTCTGGGCGGTATCGCCTATTGGCTGTTGGGAACTCTCGGCCACGCGCCGTGGGCCTTCGTCCTGTTCGCGGGTCTCATCTTCCTGACCTGGGGCGAGATTTTCAGCCTGTTCCCGTCGACCTGCACAGACACGTTCGGCACCAAGTTCGCGACCGTGAATCTAAGCCTGCTCTACACCGCGAAGGGAGCATCGGCCTTCCTGGTTCCGGTGGCGAACCTGGTAAAGAACGCGACAGGCGGTTGGCACATGGTCTTCGTCGTCACGGCGATCATGAATTTCATCGTCGTGGCGCTCGCGCTTTTCGTGCTCAAGCCGCTGCGGGCGCAGTTCCTGGCCAAGGGCTGAGCCGAGGAAATTCTGCCGCAAAGCTTGCGGCAAGAACTCGGGCGCGGGCGCAGTCCCGCGCCCGATCTATTTGCGCGCTAGCCCTTATAAAATGCGGTATTCCGGCTCTGGCATAATGTATTACAGTGCGCTATGGGTAAGGTTCGGAACGCGGCCAAAGACTTCGTCGGAAGACCGCGTCCGGCCGGGGTGAGAGCGTCTTGAGGTTCGCGAGCGTTCATGTCGTCCAGCGTTCATCGTTTTTCCGTCGCCAAGGGCGATGTCGCGGCCAATGACGCCGACACGGTCGAGCGGCCGCGGCTGCAGCGGATCGACACCTCGTTTAGTTTCAAGAACAAGGCCTATGCCGCGCTGAAATCCGTCATCGTCGGCATGGACGTCTACGGCAGCCGCAGCGAAATTCGGCTCGACGAACGCAGCCTGGCGAGCGACTTCGGCATCAGCCGCACGCCGGTGCGCGAAGCGATGGCGCAGCTCGAGCGCGAAGGTTTTGTCCGGTCGGTGCCGCGGCGCGGCGTCTATGTGGTGCGCAAGACCAAGCGCGAGGTGATCGAGCTGATCACCGCCTGGGCGGCGCTCGAAAGCATGGCGGCGCGGCTGATCACGGAGAACGCCGGCGACGACGAGATCGCCTCGTTACGCAAAATGTTCGCCACTTTCGAAAACGGCGAAGTGCGCGCCCATCTCGACGAATACTCCGAAATCAACATCGAGTTCCACCAGACCATCATCCGGTTGTCGCGCAATAGCGTGCTGATGGCGCTCGCCGAGAATCTTTTCACCCATATGCGAATGATCCGGAGGAAGACGATCGGCGAGAAGGATCGTGCCGACCGCTCGATTCGCGACCACATTCACATCATCGCGGCTTTGGAGGCGCGCGACACCGTGCGCGCGGAGATGCTGGTGCGCGATCACGCGCTCGGCCTTGCCGAGCACGTGGCGAAATACGCGGACTATTTGGATTGAGTATAGGGAGAACTCCCATGGCAGACGCGGCAGTAAAGGCGAAAGCCCCGGACACAACCGAAACGGCGGCGCAACAGCTGACGGACGGCTTTCATCTCATCATTGATGCGCTCAAGCTCAACGGCGTCGAGACGATCTACGGCGTGCCGGGCATTCCGATCACGGATTTCGGCCGCATGGCGCAGGCCGAGGGCATCCGCGTGCTCTCCTTCCGGCACGAGCAGAATGCCGGTTATGCCGCGGCGATCGCCGGATTCCTCACCAAGAAGCCCGGCATCTGCCTCACGGTGTCGGCGCCCGGATTCCTCAACGGACTGACGGCCCTGGCGCATGCCACGACCAACTGCTTTCCGATGATCCTGATCTCCGGCTCGTCGGAGCGCGAGATCGTCGACTTGCAGCAGGGCGACTACGAGGAGATGGATCAGCTCGCCATCGCTAAGCCGTTGTGCAAGGCGGCCTACCGCGTCCTGCATGCAGCCGACATCGGCATCGGTCTGGCGCGCGCCATCCGCGCCGCGGTGTCCGGGCGCCCGGGCGGCGTCTACCTCGATCTGCCGGCCAAACTGTTCGGGCAGGTGATGGACGCGGCGGAAGGCAAGAAGTCTCTGGTCAAGGTCATCGACGCCGCGCCGGCGCAGATTCCCGCGCCCGAGGCGATCAAGCGCGCGCTCGATGTGCTCAAAAGCGCCAAGCGGCCGTTGA
>Ga0335081_10020366_pt1 | contig 10728 bp, 14 predicted proteins | sample Lox_Sample_35_FD_206713 | JGI IMG/M metagenome (GOLD analysis project Ga0335081, IMG submission 206713) | Soil microbial communities from Loxahatchee National Wildlife Refuge, Florida, United States - Lox_Sample_3.5 | ecosystem: Environmental > Terrestrial > Soil > Wetlands | place: USA... | reverse complement strand
AACTCGTTATGCCCACCCCATTCAATCAACTTTCCCTCCTCTAGAAATGCAATTTTCGTTGCCATGCGTACCGTGTAAAATCGATGAGTGACGTAAATCGTAGTCTTATTCTCCCTGACTTGCTGTATGAACCGAAACAAATTATGCTCCGCCTCGGGATCCAACGAACTCGATGGTTCATCCAAGACGAGCAGATCCGCGGTAGAAGCTCTCATGAACGCTCGTGAAAGGGCGAGTCGTTGCCATTGGCCGCCCGATAAGTCCACTGGCTCCTTGCAATTGTCTTTTTCTTCCGCGCCATCCGTTTTCTGCCGAAGAAAGGAACCAAGAGGCCTTCTTCGAAAACGCGATGATGTTCGGGATGATCCATCCCGTAGTTTAGTGTCGTATTTGAGAGGTAATTGTTGGATGAACGTATCAGCTCCTCCGTCGACGGCAGCACGATAAACACTTTCGGCGTCAGAATGCTCAATATTTCCAGCCGCGATGTTTTCGGATACCCGTAGAGGCACAAATTTTTCTAGAGTCAGATGAGAAAGAAGAGATGGTGGATACGATAATCTTGAAATAGAACCGACATCCTCTCGTACAAGTCTTCTTGATTGTACTCCTTTATATCCACATTGTTGATTAAGATCTCTCCTGCCGAAGGATCAAACAGCCTGGTGAGTAATTTAATCAATGTCGATTTTCCGCTTCCGTTGAACCCCAATAATGCCAACGTCTCTCCCGCTTCCAATACAAACGAGACGTCCTTCAAAACAAAGTCGGTCTGCTCGGGGTATTTAAAGGAAACATTCCTCAATTCAATCTTCATCCCCTTATCATTTCCATCCCTTGTGCTCATATAATCCACCGGAATTGCAGGAGACCTCAAGGCTGGTTGCATTTCCATGCACTCAAAAAGCTCCTGAATAGCCGCGAGATCCTGCAACAGATATCCGATCCTCGAATATAAACCCCACGTTTGATTGAAAAGCGATTGCGTCGATTGCTCAAGGTACGCGAGTGATGGAAGGGGAATGCCAAAGTAATCCGACTTCATAGCCACAAGGAGATACATGATCGCTCTACTTCCCGTCTGCGCAAAACTGATGATTTGGTTGTATACTTGGTTCCGAAGACTGTTTGGCTGAACGGGTCGGTCCAGTTCAGCGACAATGTTGGACGCCTTTTGGTACTCTCGCACGACCCAATTTTTGAGACCGAAGACTGAAAGTTCGGGGCGCATTGCCAATGAATGGGCATAACGTTTCATGGTTTCGGCACGGGAGAGGTGCTCATTGTACACTGCATCCACTTCTGGATTGGCAAGGGCGTCTGTTTGAATGTTAGCTGTAGGAAAATTGAGATTTGGGAAGGCGAACTTTCTAGATACCATCTGGAAAGGATATTTTGTACAAAGGGACTTATGGTAGACAGCATGATCATTATCCACGCCCGTCGCGGAGTCATACTGGCCAAAGCTATTGATTCCGCAATGACAGAGGTGAAACCTTGGAAGAATGACAACTGCCGTGTGAGGAGGTCGATTGGTTTAATTGCAAGCGTACTCTGAGCCTGGGGCCATTAGCAAGTCAATAGTTGAGGGAAGGTATACTCTTTGAAAAGCATCTTTAACTTCCTTGTCCATCATCTGGGAGATATCCAGTCGCAGATGCGCTTTCATGAGGGCAATTTCCATCTCTGCCGCGAGGCGATGCTGCGTCTTGTCCTCCATGTTGTGTCTTCTGTTAGACAAGGAGGGAAAAGACGGCGAATACAGGAGACTCCAGGCGCTCTGTTCGAGAATGTATGTCAATGCTTGAGTGATGGCCAGACGGACAAGGTTCCTCGAATTCATCGTTCCCGACTGGATTCCCTCTTGTAGCTGCAGTGTCAGCCCTCTGTCGTTTTAAGGCGGGGCACCTCACCTGCCTTATAAAGTCGCCGCCCGTGCGTAGTCTGAGGGCAGGCAGCAGCCCCTGGACAATATATACCGAGATGATGATGATGGTGCGCACGGGACTGAGGTGGTAGATCATCCAGAAGAACTTGTAAGCGTACGGGAGGGCGTGGTGCGCAGCGCGGACGCCCTCCATGTTGACTCTGTTGGCGAGCTGCTGCTCGAGCGTGCGAAACTTGACTTTGAAGCCCTTGCCCGGCGCCTTTGGCGGTTTGACGACGAGCGCCTGCGACGACGGGTCTGCGCGCCCCATCTGCTGCCGAACTATCATGTTGATCCCGCTCTGAGACATCGAGGCGTCCGACCTGGTCTACGACTCAAGACGACTGACCGTGGGGGCGAACTGGGATGTGCGAGTGCTCATCCGTTATGGAGCAAACCGCCAGTCATCAGACCGTTATGCGATGACTCTGGATTCTGCAGGCCCACGAACTAGAAACATTCTTGAAGCTTTACGGATTTGTGCACAGCTTCAACAGAAGCTTCCAATTTGTCTCCGGACTCGAAGTCGTCCCGCGTGTGCATTTCGTTCATGTGATTTGTCGCGCTGGGATCAGCGTCCGTGGTGCACACCGCAGGACAGGTCGCTTGCTGTTAGACAACGCGGGATGGCATCGAGTCAAGGCCAGTCGCAGCCAACGGCCGTGCGGACGACGAAACTCATCTCCACCGTCGCCTCTGCCTCCAATGCTCTGATAGACCGCTTCTCAGACATTCTTGATATCGCCGGACCCAACAACAAAGACAAGTTCATTACTGCGGCAGAAACATACCAAATCGATGTCCATGCCGCTGCCATGGTGGGCCAACCTTTCTCACACGCATTCACTGATGACGACAGATTCGTGCAGCGGATGACTTGCTTTCCGTGACACGGAAGCTCAAGCAGCTCTGGATCCTTTCCGAATCTGCAGCTGAAACGGAAGATACCATGAAGAACGGTGTTGAAGACGGGCTGAACGTGGGCGATATTTCCAAAGCTCTGCAGCGGATATTACGAATGAAAGCGAACAGTAATGAGGAAATGCCTGATTTACGGCATGATGGCCCTGATCCGGAGGAAATGATTACGAGTTGAGTGATACTGCAAAGGTTGCGGAACATGCAACTTGTTCATTAGTACGTTAAACGGCAATGCTTGAACATTTTGATACTCTCCCATTTCTTCATCTAGTAGTAATTATGCTATGACCCAATGAACTACAAGACTAATTTGATTCCCTCTTTACGGGAGCTCCATCAAAAGCCCTTTTCCTTGACCCATTCACAATCCTTTCCTGAACCCCACCAGCATAATCCGGTGGTTGTCTCGTCCGAGGACTCGCAATTTGAGGCGTATAGGCAGCTGGCTGTGCAGTGTTCTGATGTGCGATCGGTCGAGCGGGAGGAAGTCGAGTAAAAGCGTCGCGGTGCTCAGCCTGGCTGGAAGCCAGGCGAGCATCATGGAGCCGCTGCTGCTGTTCATTCAACGTACTGGCCGGCAGCACTGGAATTCTCTGTTCTGGCGGCGGGGGGTTCCACGCTGGGTTCCTCGGTGGTGCCAGCAATGGATGGGTCCGAGGACGTTTCCCGGCTTGGCCAGAGTCATCGTCAGGAGGAAAGTAACCTCTCGTGTCTTCCAATGTAGTTATGTATTCCATGACATTCGTCCATGTCATAGTATTCGATCGCAAATCATGCAGACGAGCGCGGAGGTACTCACGGAACCCCATGATGTCTTGGACGAGAACGCGAGTCGGACGTTCGGGATATGTATCTAGGAGGACACCGACACCGAGAAATTCGACCGGAGAGAACTTGCGCATCGTCGCATTGACAGCGCCAAAGACATGAGTGAACAACTCCTTATGGTTCTCAACCAGGCAGGAGTATTTTGTAAAAACACGTTCTACTTGCGCTCGAAAAGCTGGCGTTAAAACGCGGCGATAGTCTTGATCACTGACGAACTTGGCTAGAATTGGGAGGGAGGTTGAGAGTTTTAGGTCTTCGCCATCGCGGTTGTGCTCGTGCAGAAGGTATACAAGCTGAGTGATGAGACGATGGTCCGTGGAACGTTTATTGCCAACAAGCGCGACGAGGCCCGGATAGCTGGCACGGAGCCTCTTGATAAAGTCGGGAACCTCTCCCGACAAGGCAGCCAATCTCTCGGCCACAGTCAAGGGGACACCCAATTGGACACGTTGGAACATGTCCTCCTCTAAATCTTCCCGCAAGTCTTCATACTCAATATTGACTATCGTGACATTATTAATGAAGTCTTTTTCTTCAGCCGAAATGATGTTTCGTGTAGATAGTCGAGTCGTGCCGGAAGGGTCGCAGTAGTACCACTTTTGTCGTCGTTTGTCAATAAAAGGAATCTCACCATCGAAGAATTTGCGAATCGTCGTCAGACGCTGCTTGCCGTCGATGCAAGTTCTCCATCTTCGTCGCTCCTTGGTGCCCGGTTTTGTGCCAGTAGTAACTTTGAATATAAGAGGCGGCACGTAGAAATTCCGAAACAGCGATTCGATGAGGTGGATCATTCGAGACTCGGACCAAACAACATCGCGTTGATAATCAGGATTGATGTTCATATATCGTTCGTCTTTGACAAGCTCTGGAAAGTGAGATTGAAATCTATCGCGGGATCTTACGATAGAGTTCAAGAAGAGTTCGATTATAAGATGCGGGGATGGGGAGTCGGTCGTCGATGGCCACACCATCTCCGCCATCGTTTTCGTCCAGTTCCGATTCATTTTCGTCCGAGTAGTCTTGAACGGCGTCTTCCACCGCTGCGTTGGCCTGCTGAACACGTAACGAAGACATTTCCCAGTGAGAAATAACTGAGGTTGGGGATAAGAAGGTTTACCAAAGAGGCTCACTAATGAACAGGAATTCAGGGGATGAATAAAATGAGGTGAAAAAGGGTGTGTGAAAGAGGTGTGTACCTTTCAATAGAAGAGCATGGAAAATATTTAGAAATGATTTACTTATTTTCAGGGGCCTGGTGTTACACAAAGTGTTTTGCAACCTTGTAGATCATATTTAATGCTCAAAATCATTACAGAAAGGCCAAATGCTGGCTATAAGTAATGAATTCTTGCCTGTCATTTGTATAGGGGCCAGGACACGATCCAGAACCTGGGAAGTGTTTCCAAATCGTTACAGCCCTTTCCAGCAGGTACATAACCAGAAATGTAAATATGTTCAATATGTAGATCTTCGCTCGTGACCACGAACGTGCGCAAAATGTCCGTCCAGGCCAAGCTAGCAGGTCTTCCATCCCCCCTGACTCCTCTCACTCCTTGATAAGGGTCTCTTCTCACATTGATGCCGTTCTAGAAATCGAGGGCATCCAGTCCCAAACCGCCAAGTTATCTGCGTACGGCAGTCTCTTGGACGGCATCTACTCCTCCTCCTTTCCTTCGTCCCTCACCGACAATCTCAAAGCCTTCATTGATGCCATCCTTGCGGAATCCGTTTCTCTCGTCGTCACTCGTCCCGCGCTCGTCGACTTTGTCTCGCGTTTGGATTCAGTGAAGGATGTTGAAACGAAAAAGCAAGTCTTAATTTTCGCGCTGGACAAAGTTCATCCCCGAGCTGTCAGCTTTGAAGAACAAGCCGCTTCGATCAGAGAGAAACTGGCCGATATCTATGAGGAAGAAGGAGATCACAACGCGGCATATAGAGCCTTGTCAGGAATTACGTTAGATTCTGGTCAAAGGTGCTCCGCTGGTGATGGGATAAACTCATCGTGTCAGGGCGATTTCTGCAGATTACAAATTCGGCATTTATGTTCGGATTATGAGGAATTTACTCGAGGAGGACGAGGCTATACAGGCGATGCAGTACTTGAGTCGCGCCACATCGATTCTTCACGAGACTTCGAAGAACGTGGAAATGGTTCTTTACTACAAACTCTGCCAGGCTCGAATACTCGACGCAACTCGAAAGTTTCTTGACGCCGCTACCAAATATTGTACTCTTTCCCGACTCGTTTCCCATGCTGACGGGAGACGACCTCTCGTTTGAAACCCTCGTTGAAGAATCGGAACGATTAAGATGTCTTTCAGCAGCTGTCACCTGCGCTGTTCTGGCGCCTGCGGGTCCCCAACGTTCCCGTGTCCTCGCCATCTTGTACAAAGACGACCGTGTAGCACGGAATCTCCCAACAGACTTTGCCATCCTAGAAAAAATGCATTTCCTCCGCCTTCTGACAACTCAAGAAGTTGCAGAGTTCGCCAAGAGCTTGAAACCTCATCAGCTCGCTTTATTACCCGGCGATCAACAGGTCACAGTCCTTTCCAATGCTGTATTGGAGCACAACTTGGCGGCTGCAAGTCAAGTTTACGACAACATTGGCTTCGATGAGCTCGGTCGGCTATTGGGGATTAATGGGCTCGAAGCGGAAAAGTATGCGGCTACAATGATTGAACAGGGACGATTGAAGGGTTGGATTGATCAACCCTCTGGATTCATCTATTTCGAGGAAGGATCTGGCGGCGGAGAGAGCGCAATGAGCGGACGGGTCAGAAGGAATTGGAATAATACAATCCGATGGGATGATGCGATCAAGGAGCTTTCTACTCACGTTGAGAATATCGCCAGTGTAATCGCCCTTCTATTTGTTTGTAGTTTTAACATTTGTAGGAGATCCAAGCCATTCGAACGGGTTAAGTTGGATCGTCATTGTGAGTGATATCATCACCATTCTGAAGGATATCTATCTTGTTGGCAAAGTCATGCATATGAATTGATAGACCAGTGATTTCTCTGATAGTCCAAATATACTTGGTTTAGCAACAATAGCCTTCCTTGTCTCGAGTCTGCCCTCAAAATAAGAAGTTACCAATTTCGAACACCTACAATCAGAAACGAAAGCGACCGGCGATGCCGCGAGAATAAACAACAGCTAATTAAAAAGGATCATAATGTAAGACGGCATACTGAACGGGAATATGGAATATCTTACATCATCGAAACGGAAATTTCATTAAAACAAAATATGAAAATGCTTTTTTTTTTTATTTAATCTTTACGCCGAAATGAACGCTCAAATCGAACCAGATCTACGGTGTGGCTTGAAGTCAAAGGTCACGGGAGGTATCGCGAAGTGAATCAACCAATTGGCGTAGACTCCCCGACCCCATTGCGAATTGCGAAAACTAGCTAGCGAACACGGGAAACAAAGAGAACACATTCCAGAGATCAGGTTCCTATATAACACTCAACCTGGAGATCGTTCATTCAGAATCTCGCCTCGAGCAAGTATCGCAACCAAAACTCACGAGTCAGGACTCCCGTCTGATTGTTGTCCAACAATCCTCGCACTATGTGCGCCTGCTACCGAATGACAGCGAGTAACTAAGCTTAAACTAACAACAATTAAAGAAGTGGACCTTCAAAACTAACACGGAAATAGAAGCATAAAAGGGGACAATAAGAATAAAACTCCACCAGAGTCTCCGGATCCCAAAAAAATCGAAGCCAAAATTAAAAACAGAGCACACTCAAAGAAACGACAAAGTATCCAATGTTGAACGATATTAAACAATCATCTGACCTTTTTCATAATGAGTGATGATTAACGATGACGTCGTTGCGGCGGCTGATTCCCAAGATCATCATCGTATCCAATATCCTCGTCATGCTCACCCATCTGTTGATGATAATTTCCTCGATTCTCTTGTTGAGCGACACGTAACGCTTCCCACCCTCCCCCTTCGTCATTCTCCATTCCTTCTTCTCGAAGGTCGTCCGTCGATGATGACATCCTAGCATGCCCTGGACTCGCACCATAATGTTCCTGCCGTAGATGATGAGGACTGTAGGCACCGCTGCCAGAATATTGTTGAGACGAAGAAGGGGTACTAGGTTTAGGACCTATTTGTTGTGTGCTCGCATGTTCTGCTTTGGCTTTGTTTGCACGCCATGCCTGCCGCTTGTTCTGAAACCAAATTTGAACCGTTCGAGGTGACATACCGAGCTCTTTCCCCAGAGCTATTCGAAGCTCTGTACTGGGGAAGAAAGTCGAGGCGAATACATTATTTAATACGCGGAGTTGTCCGGAGGTTGCCCGTTTCCGTTTTGGTTTGACCTGCTGCTGAGATGGAGCTGCTGGTTGAGAAGGTTCGCCTTGGGATGGATATGGACTCTGAGATAAGCCCGAAGATGTTCGTCGAATGCGAAGTGGTCCACCAGATCCGGATCCAGGTTGTTGTACCTGCGGCGAGTACGGCTGTTGAGGGGAATGAGCGGTCAGCGGCGTCAATGGTTGGGCAATGTAATCATGTTGAGGTGGCCAACCTTGCGGAGCACCTTGTGGAAGCGGAGGCGGTGCAAATGACCCTGGCGCGGGATAGGGATGATACTGCGGTGGCGGTTTCTGACGATGGCTGGTTGCGTACGCGGGCTGATGAGGAATACCCGGGGGCATGTACGGGGCTTGATGTCCATAACCGCCATACACGGGTTGGGGTGGATACGGAGACTGAGGATAGGGATATTGAGATTGAGGAGGAAAATGCGTCGGTGTCGCGACAGGTGATGGAAATTGGCCTGATTGAGGATTAGGTGGCATCTGTTGCATCGGCATCTGATGAGGCTGAGCGCCCATCTGTTGAGGAAGGTGACTGGAAGGATAGCGGGGCTGCTCCGGTGGAACCTGCGGGGATGGGTGAAGGTGACGCTGATACTGTTGTTGAGAGTCGTATTGAGGACTGGACCGCGGAGGGTATGAAGAAGGCGGAGGTTGTTGCTGGGAAGATGTATGTTGTTGTTGCTGCTGCTGTTGACTTTGCGATGATTGGTGAGAAGACTGTGGATGCGGTGGCTGTGAAGAGTGTTGAGCCGCAGCTGGGGCCTGAGATTGTTGAGGACGCTGAGACCCATAGGGGGTTGCTGGAGTATTTGGAGCAATCTTTCCCGGAACGGATCCCTCAGAGGGCTGCTGAGAATCTTTACTTTCGGTGATGGCGCTGAGGGGCGGTAGGGTGATACGCGGGGTCTGCTGCGCAATAGCATGCGAGGCTGCAGACGATGCGGTAGACGCGGTGGCAAAAGAGGAAGACGGCGGACCGGTGGACGACGAGGCCTCTGAATAATTTCCTGCTCGTTGCTGTGGCGGCTGATGGGGCGACGGCTGCGGTCGTTGCGGCTGCTGCTGCTGCTGCCGCTGTAAATTACCATTATTATTTGATTGCTGCATCATAGGTTGAGAATAACGATAATAGTGATTTTTGATATCATACGGGGGATTATCGCGACCTGGTTGTCCTCCTCTCGTTAGGTGGCCCACTAACATGCTGGGTTGGCGGTCCGTGATGCTTGAACTGCTCTCGATCGTTGGATGATTCCGTCGGTGTGAATCTCCCGGGATCCCTCTTTCCAAGTCGCCACTCGACATTCACGGCGCCGACCGCGCGCTCTGTAGGTGCAAATGTAGCGGCAGGTGTGGACGGGTTGGAAGCGTCGAACGGGGGAGTTGCTCTCCCGGGGGCTAGTGATTGTGTGATAGGAGAAGAAATGAATGAAAAAGAATGTTCGCGCAAGATGCCTTCGGCATGAAATAGCGAAAGGATAACGTCCGTTACTAAGGAGTTGGGTCAGCCTTCAATGCATGACGTGTTTGTGAGCGCTTGCGTACCGAGAGCGAAGGTAATTAAAGGGCTAGTTTCGCCCGACGAGAACAAAACCTTAAACTGGTTCCCTCCGGTCAATGACAGGGCGATATTATCGTATATGATATTATGAATTCGAGGGGGCGGCGGCTAGCGGCTTGATGCAGCGGCTGATATAGAAGCGATATCCGTCCGACCGACTTGGATTCCCCTCCTTGTGCCCTTCTTCGTGAATCGTCGCACCTTCTTCCCACCTTTCTGCACCGCCTCAGGACAAGGTGGGTGAGGAATACCGCCGGCTTTCGTCTCTGAGCTGACTGGAAACACTTGCCTGCTCCTTTTTGTCCCTTCCAGTAGGCCACTAGCGTTTAACCTTAGTCTTTCGCTAAAAAAATCCAATGCGAATCAAGCAAATAAGTCATACGGGACGGGGAGTAATCTAAATAATAAAATTCTCGGTCGGGTCCTGTTTTTGTGGGTATATTTATTGCCCCTCGACCGCTCTGAACATCCGAAAATGAAGCCAAGCTGCTCGCAGAGGAAACCGAACTCCGATGCAAAATGCTAGCTATCCGCCCTTAATAAAAATGTCGCTTCGGAACTGGCGTTGGACGGCCACTCATGCCCCTCACTGCCCTCAAACAAAATTTAAAATTCACAAAAAATAATGTCCCGGGCACAAGCCAAAAACCTTGTGCTCGAGCCCCTTCCCCGAGCCTTGTCGTTTCCCTTTTGGCGTTCAAGCCGCCGAACGCCGTGGGGCTTAGATTGATAAATAAAAATACGCCTGTCAATAATCGAGGACCTAACAAATTCCAAACTCCCAAAAAGGGGGAGTGTTTTCCAAAGATATCAAAATAGTCGCCGGTTGCAATACTTAAATTGGGAAACAGAAAACAAACTCCGTTTACTCGGAAACCCCACTTTTCGGGACCAAAACAATTAATGCACGATGTCCCCTTTTTAGTACACCGGAAAAACATCTGGTAAATCGTAAAAGCCGAAGAGCAGGAGTGAAATTAAACGTAATATAATTGGTAACAATATTAATTACCCTTTTGAAAAGCCGACTCAACGCCACAGAACCGCCAAAGAGGGATGAGCGTTAGCTTGATTTCGAGCGAAGCGAACTCGGTTTACAAAGGGGCCTTTTTCATTGTTTCGCATCCACGTATCAAGGCGGTG
>Ga0335081_10020365_pt1 | contig 10729 bp, 10 predicted proteins | sample Lox_Sample_35_FD_206713 | JGI IMG/M metagenome (GOLD analysis project Ga0335081, IMG submission 206713) | Soil microbial communities from Loxahatchee National Wildlife Refuge, Florida, United States - Lox_Sample_3.5 | ecosystem: Environmental > Terrestrial > Soil > Wetlands | place: USA... | reverse complement strand
ATAAACGATGCTGGCGGAACGATATATCCGCCTTCGCCTAAAACGGATTCGATCAAGATCGCGGCGGTCTCTTTCGGTGCGGTTTCTGATGCGAGCAAATATTCAAGTTGCTCCAACGCATATTGACTCGCTTGTTCCTCGCTCAAGCCGAGTCGAAACGCATATGGGAAAGGCGAGACAAATACGCCGGATGGCAGCGGGCCAAAACCGGCGCGATAAATTGTTTTCGATGTGGTCAATGCCATCGTTCCGAGAGTACGACCATGAAAAGAACCGTTGAACACAATCACATTCGGCCTACCGGTGGCGACGCGCGCCACCTTGACCGCGTTCTCTACGGCTTCCGCACCGGAGTTGGTGAAGAAGAAACTATCAATTGGAGCAGGAACGATCTTGCGAAGCTCCTCGATCAACTGCAACATCGGCTTATGGATGATGATATTGGCTTGAGCATGTAAAAACAAACCAGCTTGTTCGCGAATCGCCGCGACCACTTTCGGATGGCAATGACCCGTGTTGGTCACGCCGATGCCGCAGGTAAAATCGAGCAATTTGCGTCCATCGTCGGTGTAAATATATGAGCCTTCAGCGCGTTCGGCAACAAAGTTGAAGATGCGACTCCACGCCGGAGTCATGTGCGGAAAGTTCTCCTCGTAAAGTTGAGATGTCATAAAATATCCTTTTATACAACGCCATTGCGAGGAGCGTAGCGACGAAGCAATCTCAAGATTGAATCAAGAAATTGTTCGATGGTTACTTGAGATTGCCACGCGGCGCTTAAGCGCCGCTCGCAATGACATATAGATTATGAGCTTTGCCGAATGGCGACCATTTGAATATTGGTCATGTCTTCCATTGCAAACTTGACGCCTTCGCGTCCCAAACCGCTCTGACGATTGCCGCCATACGGCATGTGATCGGCGCGGAAGTTCGGCGTATCGTTGATGATCACGCCGCCGAAGTTGAGTCGCTTGACCGCTTTCAGAACGCGGTCAATATCTTTGGTGAAGACGCCCACTTGAAGCCCGAACTTGGTATCGTTGGCTTGCTGTAGCGACTCTTCAAAATCATCACACGAAATTACAGATGCAACTGGAGCAAACGTTTCTTCGGCAATCACTTTCATATCTGCATTGACATTCGTCAACACAGTTGGATAATAAACCGTTCCATCGCGCTTGCCGCCCGTCAACACTCTTGCGCCGGATGATTGTGCTTCTTTGACCCAGCCTTCGATGCGATCCACTTCCTTTGAGTCGATCATCGGACCGACGTCCACGCGCTCATCGAGCGGATCGCCAACCACCATCGCGTCGGTGGCTTTGACAAATTTCTCCGCAAACGGTTCATATACTTGCTTCTGGCTATAAATGCGTTGCACGGAAATACAAACTTGTCCCGAATTGTAATACGCGCCGACCGCGCAGCGTTTGGCGACAAAATCCAAATCCGCATCGGGCGCGATGATAACCGGCGATGTGTTTCCCAATTCAAGCGTTACTTTTTTGATCCCAGCCACTGCCAAGATATGCGCGCCGATTGGCGGACTACCAGTAAACGTGATCTTGTCTATGCGCGGATCGGTGATCAACCATTCACCCACTGTTCCGCCCGAACCAACAATCAAATTGATCGCGCCGGCGGGCAGACCCGCATCCTGCAAGGCTTGACACAATTTCACTGCCGCGAGCGGAGTCGATGTAGCAGGCTTAAGAACGAGTGAGTTTCCCGAAGCAAGTGCAGGCGCAACTTTATGCGCGACGAGATTCAACGGAAAATTGAACGGGCTGATCGCGGCGATCACACCAACCGGACGGCGGACCCAGAATCCGAAATAGCCTTCACCCGCTGGCACAGCATCCAATGGAAATGTTTCACCGTGCAAACGCTTGGCTTCTTCAGATGCAATCGTAAATGTACTGACGGCGCGATCCACTTCCGCGCGCGCAAACTTTAGAGCCTTGCCTGCTTCGGCGGCAATGGTCTTTGCCAAATCATCGGAACGTTCACGCAACAACGACGCAGTCTTGAAAAGAATCTCGGCGCGTTTATACGCAGGCAGTTCCGCCATCACTCCCGCGGCGCGCTGAGCCGCAGCGATTGCCGCATCCACATCTTCGCGGCGCGCGGTGGGCAAAGAAGCAATAGTTTTCCCGTTATATTTGTTCTTTACTTCCAGCATGGGTCCGGCATTGACCCATTGTCCATCAATCAAAAGTTTATAGTCCATCGTTGCGATTCTCCTCAAGCGCAAATAGTTTCTGAATTATGCAACCCAAGCCAGATCCAATTTCTTTAACGTTTCAACAGTCGGAACGCCGTTTGGCGTCCAGCCCGCCAGCTTGTAATATTCATCTATCGCGGAATCAATTTCCTCGTGAGTCAGAGCGATGCCTGCGGTCGGTCCGGTTCCTTGCAGCGCTTTGAAAAACTTCTTTGGCAGTTTATCCTGCTTGCGGTCGAGTCCTTCGCGGGCATTGAACAACCGCAGAAGATTCAATCGGCGCGCTCCAACCGCCATCAATTCATCCAAGGTGACACCCCAACCCGTCACGGCTTTGACGAAATCCACCAATTCTTTCGGACCGTACAGCGTCCAAGCCGGACCCCACACGAATTGACAAAGCTCGACCGTATCGAGGATCGAATAAAAGAGTTCAGTGAGATACGCATACTTCACTTTATCGGGACCGAGTGAAAGCGGCGCGAGTTTATTCGGCATTCCCATCATCGCGAGCCGGCCCATGTAGAGATCAGACGCCATACCCTCTTCGATCATCCAATCATGTTCGCTGGATTGGTGATCCGCGCCAAAAGGATTGACCGCATAGATCAGTGCGAGGCTCCGTTTGGCTTGCGGCATATGCGCGGGCGCTTCCGACCCTTTGACCGTGATGAGGCATTCATCCGCGCCATTGCCCCACAATTGCGCAGCGCGCTCCGAACCTTGCGATAATGCTTTGCCTAGTGGCCCGTCGGCTTTGACAATCGCATTGAGTGTTGCCAACATCGCATCGGCATCCCCGAACTTTAAATCAATGCCGTTGGCTTGTTCTTGGGTAATAATTCCCTTTTCATAACATTCCATCGCAAAGGCAATCGTCGCGCCGCAGGCAATGGTATCCACGCCGTTTTCATTGCAGATTTGACTTGCCCGCGCAATCGCGGCGAGATCATTGATCCCGCAATATGAACCAAATGTACCAATGGTTTCATACTCAGGTCCACCGTAATATGGATTGACTTTATAGGGCCCATCCTTGATCTCGACCACGCGCTTGCAACGCACGATACACGCATAACAAGTATCGCGCTCTTTCAAAACCGTCTCAGCCATTTTCTCGCCGCTGATCGGTTCGGGGTTTTCGAACTGACCTTCGTTATAGTTGCGCGTGGGAAGCGTGCCCATTGTGTTTTGCACCATCACCACCGCAGCAGTTCCATATTTGCCGGTGCCATCTACATCCGGATTATTTGGCATTTCTTTGGGACCGCTACGACTCAACGCCATCAGAGATTTCGAATCTGCCACTTCGACTTTTTTCCTGCCTCGAACCACTACCGCTTTCAAATTCTTGGAAGCCATCACGAGTCCCATACCGGTTCGGCCGTTATTGCGATTCGACATACTCAAGAGCGAAGAGAAGATCACACCGTGTTCCGCGGCAGGACCATGTTGCAAAATTTCGATCTTGTTATCATTCAATTCTTTCTTGAGAATCTCATCCACTTCCCCTGTGATCTTGCCCATCAAATGCGACGCATCGCGAAGTTCAGGCTTGCCTTCAATGATCGAAAGATAAACCGGCTTGGATGATCTGCCTTTGATCACGATTCCATCGAAGCCTGCGAATTTCAACTCGGCTGGAAAATATCCGCCGCCTTGCGAATCTCCGATGCCGCCGCTGATTGGTGACTTGGCATTGGCATTGATGCGGCTTTGGCCGGAGATCGCCGCGCCAGTGGTCACGCCGCACATCAACGTCAACACGTTATCGGGTCCGAGTGCGTCTGCGCCTTTGGGCATTTCCTTCAGAATGTAATACAGCCCCATTGCTGATCCGCCCATATATTTACGATAAAACGATTCGGATGGAGTCTCCACTTCCAACGTGCCGCGCGTCAGATCTACATGTAAAATCTTCCCGTTATAACCGAAGGGCATAGCAACCTCCTTGGAATATCAATTTACCTTATTATACGAATGGAGGCGGTAATCGGCAATCACGATTTTCCGAAAGCGACAGTGCCGGATGACTAAGACAGGCCCGCGATCTCCAAAGGAAAACGATATATATCGCGCGCCAGATAAGAGGCTAATCAATCAGTTATAAATTATAAGGGCGAAGTTTCCCTCGCCCTTATGTATTTCTTTATGGATGTGGATTCTTGCTGGTGTAAAGCGCGATCTGATTACCAGTTGGATCTTTGAATACGCCCCACCAACCGATGCCAGGAATCTCCGTTTTCTCGCGCACGATAGTTGCGCCAAGCGATTTGGCTTTTTTCAAATCCGCTTCAATATCGTCGCTGTTGATGTGGATCATAATCTCACCGGAATGGGTATCGCTGAAGCCGCCGCCCGGATGTTCGTCTGCTTCCCAAGTTGTGTAATGCATATCCGGGAAGTGTTCGGTCTTCCAGCCAAATAGAGCTTCATAAAACTTGATCGACTCTTGGTGGCTGCGCGTTGGGATCTCAATGTGAACGACATTTCTTTTAGTCATAATAATCTCCTTTTCTAAGGTGGTTAGTAATAAGGGTTAGATTATAGAACATATTTTCTGGATAAGCAAGGTTTTAAATTCCATCGAATAAATCTTTGGCGACACGATGATTTCCATTAGTTGGCGGATAAGCCCGCATGAAATTTTCGTATTCGCCCATCAAGCGTGTCGCCACGCCCATCAATCCGCGCCGCATCTGGACTCCGCCTTGGGAGGCGTGACAAGCTCCCGCCTCCGCTTTAACTTGCGAGACGGGAGTGATATTAACCTTTACATGCGTTGGAAAATCAAACTCAACTAATGCTTTGAGATCAATGTCTTTATTGCGACCAAATTTGCGCGGGTTCACACCGACAATCGGCATGAGGCGCGTCACGAAGCGCAGGAATTTATGCGGGAAAACATGGAAGTATAACGCCCGCGCTTTAAACGGCGATCCGCTTTCGGGGTGGAACGAAGCGTCGTCTGATTTTTCAAAGGCAAGCACCGTGGCTTGTTGAATATGAATGTGATCGGGATGCCGATATCCGCCAATCGGGTCGAACGTTAAAACAATATCCGGTTTGAGCTCACGAATATATTTGACGACTTTACCAGCGACTTCATCAATCGAATGATTGATCTGCGCATTGGGATCTTTGTTCGCATCCATGCCGGGCATGCCCGAATCGCGGTAATCCAAGAAGAAAACATTCTTCAATCCAAGATGTTCCGCCGCACAGCGCAATTCGCCTTCGCGCAGTTCGCCAATGGATTTGAAGCCTTTCATGTATTCCGGATCGACCGTGCCCGCTTCGCCGCGCGTCGCGCAGACATAATACACATCATAACCTTGGCGCGCATACAGCGCCAGCGTGCCGCCCATTCCGAAAGATTCATCATCTGGATGTGCAAGGACGGAAAGAATAGTTTTTGTCATATCGCCTCGTTTATAATCATGATTGTAACGCTAAAGGAGACGAGATGAAATTTGAAACCCTTACCATTCACGCAGGACAAGAACCCGATCCGAACAACGGCGCGGTGATGACGCCCATCTATCAAACATCCACGTTCGCGCAAGACGGCGTGGGCAAAGCGCGGCAGGGCTATGAATATGCGCGCACGAAAAATCCGACGCGCCTCGCGCTTGAAAATTGTGTCGCCGCACTCGAAGGCGGAGGATTTGGAATTGGCTTTTCTTCCGGATTAGCCGCCACGGATACCGTTCTGCGATTGACCAATAGCGGCGACCATGTATTAGCGGGAAACGATGTCTATGGCGGAACATTTCGGTTGTTTGATAAAGTTCTTCGTCGCTTCGGTCTCGGCTTTGATTTTGTTGATACGACCGATCCTGAATCTGTAGCTGATAGTTTGACTCCGTCCACGCGCATGGTTTGGCTCGAAACGCCAACCAATCCCCTGCTGAGCATCACCGACATCCACGCGGTGGCGGAAATTGTTCATGCGCACTCTAATCGTCCATTGCTGGTTGTGGATAATACGTTTGCCACGCCATATAATCAGCGTCCGCTGGAGCTTGGCGCGGACATCGTTGTCCATTCGATGACGAAATATCTCGGTGGACATTCGGATGTGGTTGGCGGAATCGCGATTGTCAAAGATAAATCGCTATATGAGCGATTAGCCTTTTTGCAAAATGCAGTCGGCGCGGTGCCGGGACCGATGGATTGCTTTCTTGTCTTGCGCGGACTTAAGACATTACATATTCGTATGGAACGCCACGCAGAAAACGCGATTGCGATTGCAGATTATTTATCCAAGCATCCGAAAGTGGCAAAGGTGATGTATCCTTTTCATAAAAGCCATCCGGGGGTTCACATTGCGAAACGGCAAATGCGAACTGGAAGCGGAATGATTTCCATTATTATGAAAGATGGACGGGATGCGGCAGTCCGCTTTGCGGAAGCGACCAAGATTTTCACATTGGCTGAATCATTGGGTGGGGTCGAATCGTTGATCGAAGTCCCCGCCGCGATGACGCATCTTTCGACAGCAGGCTCGCAAATTGCAGTTGACCCGGGATTGGTCAGGTTATCGGTTGGGATCGAACACAAAGATGATTTATTGGAAGATGTAGAACAGGCATTGAAGAAGGCTTAATCAATAAAGGTTGCCTGAAGTTTGGCAACCTTTATTTTGAATTCATTTCTTTGCAGCATGAATGGCGACCAGCGTGACATCGTCATCCTGTTTGGCGCCGTTTTGATATTCCATCAGCGCATCGAATAACCGATCGCAGACTTGCTGCGCCGGAAGTCCAACGAGTCCACTCAAGGTGGCGTTGATGCGCTCGAGGCCAAAGGACACTCCATTCGGATCGCGGCAATCCGTTAAACCATCGGTGAAAAGAACCAGCGTGCTGTTCGGTTCAAGCGTCACGGTGTGCTCATCCAGCGTGATCGCATCCCAAAGTCCAAGCGCCATTCCCGGTCCGTGCGGGACGCGCTCGATTCTTCCATCCGAAAATAAGATCAACGGCGGTTCATGCCCAGCGCGGGCATAGGAAAACTCACCGGTCTCTGAATTCAGGATGCCATATAAAGCCGTCACAAATTGAGCCGACTTTTCCAAGTGCGTGATATGACGGTTGACTAGCCCCAATACGGAGCCGGGAGGCAAGGCGGTATCCGCCTCTGCCATGATCAGGGCGTGAGTCCGCGCCATGAACAATGCGGATGGAATGCCTTTATCGGCCACATCGCCGATTACCACACCGATCTGATCCGAGCCATTTGGAAATACATCGTAAAAGTCGCCGCCCACATGCCGCGCCGGAAGAATGCGCGCGCCAAAATCAAAGCCTTCCACCGCCGGAAGCCGGTCAGGCAGAATGCTCAACTGAATTTCAGCGGCGACTTGAAGCTCGCGCTCGAGCCGTTCTTTTTCAATTAACTGTTCCTGCGCAGCTTTGAGCTCATCATATGCTTTTTGCAGTTGACGGTTCTTTTCGCTCAGATCATGGAAAGTAGATTCATTCGTCGCGCCCAGGCGTTGACTCAAAATCCGCACCATCGAATATGCCATCATGGGCCAGCGCTTTAAAATCTCCTGAAACTTGGTGCGGCTCATCACCCAGGTTTGAGTCCGGGTTTTTGCGCGCACCGTGGCGGTGCGCTTGCCATCGGGCAGAATTAAACTCATTTCACCGATATATTCTCCCGGACCGCAAGCCCGCAGTAACAACTCATCCGGAGAATCTGCGCCCATCAACACTTCAAGCATCCCATCCATCACAACATAAAGATGTTCGCCCGCTTCGCCCTCGCGAAAGATATAAGCGCCGGCTTCGTAAGTCTCAATGGGTAATTCATTCACCATCTGAAATAATTCAGAAGAGGGCAGGTCTTCGAAGAGCGGAATTTTCAGGAATACCGATTCGTCCATATCAATCAACCGCCCCTCAGATCCACGACTTCCTTGCCTGCTAATTTATCTTGAATTCTCTGCACAACAACTTCTAAGTGTTTGGGCTGATGGACAAAATCCAAATCGTCGGTTTGAATGGTCAATACAGGACATAGATCGAAAGCGGTCAGCCATTCGTTGTAAAACGAATCGAGCAAAGCCAGATATTCGGCAGTGATGCCGGTTTCCATATTGCGAGCGCGTTTATGAATTCGATTCATCAGCACGGATACAGGTGCCTTAAGATAGATCAACAAAGCGGGACGCGGCAAACTGTTGACCACTAAATCAAACAGACGCTGGTAAGAAAGATAATCGCGCTCAGCGAGATTTCCCATGTGATGCAAGGCGCGTGAGAAGATGTAAAAATCCTCGTAAATGCTCCGGTCGAGGATGGCGGAACGCGCGTCGTGCGCGGCTTCGAGATATTGCTCAGCGCGGTGGCCGAGAAAGAAAATCTGCAAGTGAAAAGCCCAAGCGTGCATATCCGCATAAAAGTCAGGAAGATACGGATTATCCGCAACCGACTCGAAACCGGTGTGCCAACCGAGCCGCGCACCGATCCGCTCCGTCAGCGAAGTCTTCCCTGCCCCGATATTCCCGGCGACCAGCACCAAATGCTTTGCCATACTTCAAGTATAGCAGAAAAGGATTCAATATGTTATTACTTAGCTAGTTCCGATGCGCACGCCGCAGTGCCTGACGCGCGCGCAACGATACGTATTAGCAAGTTGGTTGGATGAAAACAGTCAGGCAGTGTATAATTTGCAGGACAGGAGAACTTCATGGATAAATGCTGCATCCGCGCCTCTGGCTGGACGATGTTTGCATTCGGCGTTCTGGCAACCGGCCTGACTTTATATCTTGAGCGTCCGAATCGCAATAGTGCAGAAAGCAGCAAAACACCTACCAGCAAGGCGAGCAGGAGAAAAAAATGAGATCCAAATGGATTGAACACAAGGGAAAGAAAATTTTCTATCAGGATTTCTCCGCATTATTTTATAACGCCGGTGCTGTAAAGGAAGAACTCAATGCGGTGCAAGAAGTGGTCCTGAAAGAACCAATGAATTCGGTGCTGGTGCTTTCCAGCTTCAAGGATACGCAAATCGGCTCCAACCTGATGTCCGTGCTTAACGATGCTTCGGCAAAGACCAAAGACCATGTCCGCAAAACAGCCGTGCTTGGCGTAACGGGGTTTCGGCGCACGCTGGGCGATATGCTCACGCGGTTGACCGGCCAGCAATTAAAATATTTCGAATACGAGGAAGAAGCCAAAAACTGGCTGGTGCAAGACTAGATAACAAATATATAAAACACTCCTTTCATTATATGAAAGGAGTGTTTTATATTCAATGCTATAAGTTAGAAAGTGTTTAGCGTCATCGAAATATAGAAGACGAGCTATAAAAAGGGGTAAAATATCGGCTTGGCTAAGAAAGGAAAAAATGCAAAAGATAAATTTAACATTAATCATTACGATCATAGCGATGACTCTAGCCGCCTGCGGAGCAAAACAAGCCGCAGAGACTCCGACCATCAGCATTGCCGATGTTCAAACGATGGCAGTATCTACATTCGCATCGGGCTTGACTCAAACTGCCGAGGCAATGCCGACCGATGTCCCAACCGATACGCCCGCGCCCACCAATACAATCGTTGCGTTCAATACGTTTGTCCCACTCAACGGCAGCGGCACGCCGATTGCGGCACTAAGCAGTCCAACGGCTTCATGTTACGGTTTGGTTTTTGCGAATGTTGAGACCATACCGGATGGCACAAAAATGAAACCTGGCCAAAAATTTACAAAGACATGGACGGTTCAAAATACAGGCGGCTGTGCCTGGCAGGCAGGCTTCAAGTTCACCCTCATCAGCGGAAACCCAATGGGCGGCTCTACCGTGACTCTTCCCGTTGCGGTTAATCCCCAGGCTCAATATCAAATCTCCGTTCCGATGATCGCTCCATCCGCACCTGGCGAGGCAAAAGGCACATGGAAGATGCAGGATACAAACGGCACATTCTTCGGGGATGGCATCTGGGTAGATATCATTGTAACAACGCCGTCGGCGACTAAAACCCCCAGCGTCACGGATACCCCAGCACCTTAATTGGAAAGCGCTCAATGTCGGAGGCGCGGCGTGAATAGAAGGAACATTCTCGTCACCTTGATCTTGATCATGCTTGTGTTGATCATGGCAATTATCCTACGCGGCTCCACTCAAACAATTCGGAATCTGACGATGAACTTCAGCGGCATTCAAACAGCTGCAGTGGCGACCTTCGCGTCGAACCTGACCCAAACCGCGGCCTCCCATCCGACCTCCACTCCCACTCTGGCGCCGACCGCCACGGTCACAGTGATCAGCATTAATGTTACTGAGGCAACCGCGACTCCGACTCCCTCGTGTTATCGCCTGCACTTTCTCGCAGATGAAACCATCCCGGATTTTTCGAGGATGAACCCGGGTGAGACATTCACAAAAACATGGCGGGTGGTGAACAACGGGACCTGCGCGTGGAAGCCAGGCTTTCAATTGGCGTTCTACGGCGGCGACCCGATGGGAGGCTCGAATTACACATTGACGCAAGCG